>Ga0181518_10000081_pt1 | contig 103488 bp, 81 predicted proteins | sample PEATcosm2014_Bin_28_FD_119751 | JGI IMG/M metagenome (GOLD analysis project Ga0181518, IMG submission 119751) | Peatland microbial communities from MTU Mesocosm Facility, Houghton, MI, USA - PEATcosm2014_Bin01_60_metaG | ecosystem: Environmental > Terrestrial > Soil > Wetlands > Peat | place...
AACCCGCATGGCAGCTTGCTCCCCGCCTCTCTGCAGACTTACGCAGCCAACGAGCGGACTTGCTTCCGCTGCCACGGCAACCTCCGCGGCCCGTTCACCTTCGAGCACGCGCCCGTGCGGCTGGAAGGCTGCGGCGCCTGTCATGAGCCGCACGGCTCCGCCAATCCGCGCATGCTGACCCGCGCGGAGGTCCGCTATATGTGCCTGGAGTGCCACGCCAATCTGCCTGTCGCCCCCATCAAGAATCCCGCGGCATTGGGCGGAGTTCCTCCCGCGTTTCACGATCTCTTCAGCCCGCAGTTCCAAAACTGTACCGTCTGCCACATGAAGATCCACGGATCCTATGTGAACCAGGATCTGCTCAAATGAGACTCCTACTGGCACTGCTCTTGTCGATTCCGCTGGTGGCCCAGGAAACTGCCCCTCCCGCCGCACCAGCCGCTGGGACCGCTCAGGCTCCTCCTGCCGCACCAGCCGCACCCGCCGCTGGGACCGCTCAGGCCCCTCCTGCCGCGCCTGCTTCGCTTGCCGCGCAGGCCGCGCCTGCCACTCCACCGGCGTCCGCCCCGGCCACGTCCCCCACACCCTCCACCGAGGAGTGGCTGACCGGCAGCGTCGACTTCGGCTATCGCTTTACGAGCGTGGGCGGCAGCAACGACGTCTATCGCAGCGTCGTGAACCTGGGCGAAGGCCCCCGGCTGTTCGCCCTGGATTTCACCATCGTCGATCCCAAAAAGCGGCTCTTCGACCGCCTCGACGTGCGCGCCTACAATTGGGGCGGCGATCCTTATAACACCGTTCACGTGGACGCTACCAAGCGCGGCATCTATGATTTCAACTTCGACTACCGGGACATCGCCTACTTCAATTCCCTTCCTTCCTTCGCCGACCCCCTGCTAGGCTCGGGCATCGTGCTGGACGAAAATTCTTACAATGCGCCGCCGCATGAGCGATTTCCAGTTGGACCTGTTTCCCGGCCATCGCATCATCCCGTATTTCGCCTACGGCCGCGATTCGGGACAAGGCACCGGCGTCACCACGTTCGAAACCGGCAACAACGAATACCCCATCTCCGACAACATGTTCGACAAGACGGACAATTACCGCGCCGGCGTCCACCTGGAGTTCAACCGTTATCACATCACCCTCGAAGAAGGCGGCACCACCCTGCGCGACGATCAGCAGGCGTACACTTCCACCTTCAACGCAGGCAACAACCCGATGCTATTTTTCGGGCAGCAGCTCGATTTGACTGGGCTCGCGCAGGCTTACGGAGTCCGCGGCGACAGCATCTACAGTAAGGGTATGTTCACCGCCGAACCTGTCTCGTGGGCCGATTTCTATGGCCAGTTTCTATATAGCCGCCCCGAAACCAATGTCAACTATAACCAACTGAATTACGGAAGTTTCGTGGTGACGAGCTCACTGTTGTTTTACACCGGCGAGCAGGCCCTGGCCTTCGCTGAAAACAAGGAGCCGCATACCACCGCCAGCTTCGGTTTCGAGTTGCGCCCTCTGAAGCGCGTCCGCATCGTCGAGTCCTGGATGACGGATCGCCTGCACACCGCCGCGGCAGGCCTGCTGACCGACATGATCCTTCAGCCCGGCGTCGACTTGGTCGGGACCGCGGCAACGGCGCTGTCCAGCACGCTTGTCATGAACTATAACCAGGAGCAGATCGAGGCCCTGGTGGACGTGACCCGCCATCTCACCCTGCGCGGCGGCTATCGCTATGTGTGGGGCGATGCGGAGACGGACGCGGCCCTGATCGCCGGCCCCGGCGTCGAATCGAGCGACTTGCGGCAAAACGTGGCCCTCGCTGGGATTACTTTCCGGCCCATCCAAAAGCTCTCGGCCAGCGCCGATTTCGAGGACGCTTCTTCATCGCACGCCTACTTCCGTACGAGCCTTTACAACTACCAGAAGATGCGGGCCCGCGCGCGCTACCAGGCGTCGCCGACGCTGGCCCTGCAGGCCAGTTTCTCGCTGCTTAACAATCAGAATCCCACGCCGGGCATCAACTACGATTTCCTGAGCCGCCAGAATTCGCTGACTGCTACCTGGACTCCCTCCAAACGTGTCAGCCTGATCGGCGAGTACACGCGCTCCACCGTTTATTCCAATATCAATTACCTTGAACCCGAGCTCCTCATCCCGGAGTTGTCTCTCTATCGCGACAACGCGCACGGAGCCAGCGCGCTCGTGGATCTGGCCTTGCCCGGTTATGCGGGTCTGACGCCGCGCTTGGCCTTCGGAGGCTCGTTTTTCATCTCCTCGGGAAGCCGGCCGACCAACTACTACCAGCCGTTGGCGCGCCTCGCCGTTCCCCTGCATAAGGGCCTCTCCTGGAACTCCGAATACCGGTATTACGGATACGGGGAGATCTTCTATCAATACGAAGGATTCCGTGCCCACCTCCTCCAGACCGGCCTCAAGCTCTCGCGATAAGTGTGTGGGGCAGGCGCTTTCGCCTGGCAACCGCGCGAGGCTCACCCTTTGCATCCTCCTCCTCTCGCCCGCCGCCGCCCAAACCCTAATCCCCGGCGATGCCCGCCGCGGCGAACAGATCTTCCGCAACGAATCCTGCATCCAGTGTCACAGCCTTAACGGCCAGGGCGGTAAAACCGCGCCCGACCTAGGCAAGCGCATCGACCGCAATTACACCCCTGCCGTGATGACCAGCCTGATGTGGAATCATGCGCCCGCCATGTGGGCCGCCATGCGCCAGCAGGGGATCGTGAAGTCCACGCTCTCCCCGGAATCCGCCGCGGACCTGTTCGCCTTCTTTTACTCCACCCGCTTCTTCGAAAAGCCCGGAGACGCCGGCCGTGGCAAACAACTTTTCGCCGCCAAGTACTGTGCGGATTGTCACGGCATCGCCGGTTCCAAAGCCGAAGGCGCCCCGCCCGTCGCGCGTTGGGAGTCGCTCGGCGACCCGCTGGCCCTGGTGCGGCAGATGTGGAACCATTCCGTGCACATGAGCGCCGCCTTCGAAAAAAGGAAAGTCGCTTGGCCGAAACTCACTTCCCAGGAGCTCACCGATATCCTGGTGTACCTGCAAAACCTGCCGCAGACGCGCGGCTCGGCCGCCAGCTTTTCCTTTCCCACCGCCGGCGGCGGGCAAGCGCTGTTCGAGTCGAAAGGCTGCGCGCAGTGTCACACCGGCAAGCAGGCGTTGGAGAAGTTGCTGCACAACGTGACCCTCACCGATATCGCCGCGGCCATGTGGAACCATGCGCCCGAAATGATGCAGATCCCGCCCACCTTTAGTCAGGAGGAGATGGGCCAGATCGTCGGCTACATTTGGGCGCGCCAGTTCCTTCTCGAAGCCGGGAACCCCGTTCGCGGGAAACGCATCTTCGCCGAAAAGAACTGCGCCACCTGTCACGACGATGCGTCCAGCGGCGCTCCCAGCCTGGCCGGCCACGCGCCGTTCTCGGACATCTCCATGGTCGCGGTGCTCTGGGAGCACGGTCCGCGCATGATGGAGCGTATGCGCGAGCGTAATCTGGCGTGGCCGCAATTCTTCGCCGCGCAGATGTCCGACTTGATTGCCTACCTGAACTCGCTTCGCGGCGCAGGCACGTAACCCGGCTCGCTACCGCCTATCAGCCCGTGGCAGAAGTCCCGGCAGGCCTGCCCCACCAAACATCGCAAACCGTTGATTCGCAGTCGTGGGGCAGGCGGTTTCGCCTGCCTTCCCGAGTTTCGGCGAATTCTGCCACGGGCTGCTAGATCGCGGCTCCTGGGCCGGGCACTGGAATGGCGGCGCCGCTGATCTCCGCGCCCGCATCGGAAACCAGGAAAGCGGCCAGGCTGGCGACGTGCTCGGTCTGCACCCATTTGGACGGATCCGCGCCCGGACTAGCCTTGCGATTGGCTTCCGTATTCATCGTGCCGGGCAGGATCGCGTTCGCGCTAATGGCGGCGTCCTCGTTTTCCAGAGCCGCCGTGCGGATCAACGTCACCAGCGCCGCTTTCGACGTATTGTATGCGCTCAGATTCGCGGCTGGCTCGATGGCCTGGAGGCTCGCAATCGCTACAATGCGCCCGCGTCCGGCTGCCCGCATGTGGGGAATCACGGCCCGCAAAACGTTGAACGCCGCCCGCAGATTCAGGTTCATCATTTGGTCCCACGTTTCGTCGTCTGTTTCGGGGATGGGCTTGCCCCCGGCGAATCCGCCCATCACATGCACCAGCGCGTCGATCTTCTGAAAACGACGGATGGTGGCGGCGACAAGCTGCCGCGCCGACTCGGCAACCGTGAGATCCGCCGGTATGGCGGCAAAGCGGGGACTCGCGAAGTCGGAATCTTGGATGCTCTTCGACGATCCAACCACCATCGCGCCGGCGGCCAGAAATGCCTGTGTGACGGACGTGCCGAGACCTCCCTTGGCGCCGGTGATCAGGATTACTTGATTGCTGAAGTCGTGCATTGCGTTTCCTCCGCGGTCCGACAGCCGAGCCTGGGGGCTCGGCGCGGGTCAGGGGACCCGCCCCACTTTTGGACCAAAACCGTCACTGTATCACGCCCACCGCTTGAGGAGCTACGGAACTAATATAGGAACATGCAATCAGATCAGAATCCCAAGCACCAGCCCTCCCGCCGGGATCTCCTGCGCGGAGCGGTGGCCGGCACGACCGCCGCCCTTCTGGCCCCGAGCGCATCCGCGGCCCCGCCAGCCGAGCACGGCTCTGTCATCGGCATGGCGTTTGAGCCGCACGAGAAGCTCCGCATGGGGCTGGTCGGCTGTGGGGAGCGGGGCTCCAGCATGCTTCAGGAGTTTCTCGCAGTGGAAGGCGTCCAGGTTACGGCCGTGTGCGACGTGGCCAAGGACGCCGCGCTGAAGGCCCAGGCCGCGGTCGAGCGTGCCGGGCAGAGGCCGCCCGCGGTGTACGCCAACGGCGATCATGATTACGAGAACCTGGTAAAGCGCGACGACGTCGACTTCGCCTATATGGCCACACCTTGGGACTGGCACGTCCCCATGGCCGTCGCCGCCATGACCAACGGGAAGCATGCCTTCGTGGAAGTACCGGCCGCCACCACCATCGCCGACTGCTGGCGGCTGGTCGATACCTCCGAGAAAACCCGCCGCCACTGCCTGATAATGGAAAACTGCTGCTACGGCTACAACGAGCTGATGGTGCTCAACATGATCCACGAAGGGCTGTTCGGCGATCTGCTGCATGGCGAAGGCGCCTACCTACACGACCTGCGCCGGCTGCTTTTTGAGGACAAAAGCGAGGGCCTGTGGCGCCGCACTCCTCACACCAGTCACAACGGAAATCTCTATCCCACGCACGGTCTGGGACCCGTGGCCAATTATATGGGAATCAACCGCGGCGACCGCTTCGACTATCTGGTCTCGATGAGTTCTCCCGAACGCGGCCTGGACGCCTGGCGCGAGGCGCACGTCCCCAAAGACAGTCCTAAGTGGAAGGAGAAGTATATTTGCGGAGACATGAATACCTCGCTGATTAAGACGGCGAACGGCCTGACTATAATGCTGCAGCACGATGTCGTGAATCCGCATCCCTACGACCGTATCAATCTGATCGCTGGAGTAAAGGGAATCTTCAGGGACTATCCTCCGCGCATCTACTTCGACAATCCTGACTCGGAGGAATACACGCCGATCGACCAATATAAGGATCGCTACGAGCATCCGCTGTGGAAGCGTCAAGGCGAGCTGGCCCGCAAACTGGGCGGCCACGGCGGCATGGACTTCCTGATGGTTTACCGGCTGATGGAGTGCATGCGCAAAGGGCTGGCGCCGGATATCGATGTGTACGACGCCGCCGCCTGGAGCGCGCCCGGTCCGCTGAGCGAAGAGTCCGTGGCGCATGGCAGCGCGCCGGTCAAGTTCCCGGACTTCACACGGGGGCGGTGGAAAGAGAAGCGCGGCTGGCTGGCGTGAAGGGCAACTTAGCCGCCGATGCACGCTGATGCACGCAGATAAAACCGGATCGAGTTAGGCGTTCCACGGCCCTCGTTCTTACTGCGTGTTTCCGCAGCATGCTGGACTTGTAAGTGCAGCTCCTACCGGGCCTAGTTTCGAAGGCGGCATCCCTCATGACACGCTTAGGACGCGCGGCCGTGACGGTAGAGATCCAAGCGAGCCGCCATCCCGCGGTCTGTGTCAGGGTGGCCTCTGCCAGGTAGGCGGCTCTTGCAATAGAAGGAAGTACCAGTACTCATAAATTTGCCCAACGGATTGAAGGGGGAGGCAATCAGGAGTACGCTAACCACGTCTCAAGGGTCCATAACGGAAATTCCTGCTCAGCTCAGTGTGCCCCTGTATCAGAGTGTTAGGTAATATGATATCCTCGTGCAGAATGCGCGCACTCGGCGTAATGTCGATTCTCTTCGCCGTTCCGATTGGGGCGCAGACGCTCACCACGATCTACACCTTTGCGGGCGGGCCTAACGATGGTGCGATTCCGGGAGGCCTGACAATTACGAGCGGCAGGGTGCTCTATGCAGTCACCGGTGAGGGCGGGTTGTCGAATGTAGGAACGGCATTCAGCCTGGCGCCGCCTGTATCCCCAGCCGGCGCGTGGACCGAGACCGTCCTTTACAACTTCGCCGGCGGTGTCGGCAACGAGGGGTTCCTGCCTGCCTTAACGGATCACGTCGGCGTTCTTTACGGCATCAGGATTGCCGGCGGCATAAGAGAGTTGGGCACGGTGTTTGCGCTGACGCCGCCGGCGGCCCCCGGCGGCGTGTGGACCAAAAACCTTCTCTACTCCTTTTCCCGTCGCGAAAACGGGGCAGCGCCCAGTGGGCCATTAGTAATAACCGGCGGAACCTTGTGCGGCGTTACAAGTGCGGGCGGGACCTTGAGCCTCGGTACAGTGTACTCGCTAACCCGGCCGGCAACCCCGGGCACGCAATGGTCCCACGCAGTGCTCCACACTTTCGCGGGCGGGCCAGCCGATGGAGCTTTTCCGGCAGGACTGACAGTCGGCAACGATCGCGTGCTTTACGGCACTACAGCTTTCGGCGGGACCTTCGACTATGGCACGGTGTTCTCGCTAACACCGCCGGCCTCTCCAGGCGGCGCTTGGACCGAGACCGTGCTCTACAGTTTCAAGGGCGGAACCGATGGATCCCAACCGAACGGAAACCTAGTGATCGGTAGCGGCGAAGTGCTCTACGGTACTACCTTCAGTGGAGGGGATTCGGACTTCGGCACGGTCTATTCCGTGGCGCCACCGGCTTCCGCGGGCGCCCCGTGGACCGAGACCGTGCTCCACAGGTTTTCGGGTTATCCTGATGGGGGCTTGCCTGAAGCAGGGGTCGTAATCGGCGCTGGCGGAGTGCTCTATGGTGCCACTCCATACGGGGGATCGTCATCGGATGCTGGCACGGTTTACTCCTTGACCCCACCGGCATCTTCCGGTGGCTCCTGGACCGAAACGATTCTTCATTCCTTCAGTAACGATAGCGACGGCTGTAATCCCGCCTACTTAGTGATCAGTAATGAAGGCTTACTCTACGGCACTACGTCGGCGTGCGGCAACTACAATTGCAGTCGGTTCGGTTGCGGCACCGTTTTCTCGTTAATGCCCTGACTTATCCTATCCAACTCACATTCAGCGCTGTGCCATCAAACCGGGTTATTGCACGCCGAGGATGTCCGGAAAACAGGGAACGGAGGTTGATCCTAAACGATCTGGAGAAGTAATCGCCGGCAAAAGGAGCTGACAGTCGCGGCCCTCAAAGAAGGTACGGCGCCAAACCGAGCCGCGACCGTCAGCGAGCGGGCGTCGGCAGGAGTGCCGACGCGGCACGCAAGAGTGCGTGCGCCACGTCACGCGCGGCCGCGACGGTAGAGATCCAAGCGAGCTGCTATCTCCCGTTCTATCTCAGGGTGGCCTGTCGAGCGCGCTACTTCGATAGCCTCTTGCGCCGTTCTAATGGCATCCTCGAAGCGCTTGGCCGCCGCATAAGACATGGCCAGCGTTTCGAGGTAGCTCGCAACTCGATTGTTAGTCGCTGCGCAAGCATGTGAGGCAAGGTCTATCGCTCGGTTCGGATCACCGCCGGCTTCCGGGCCGACGGTCGCCAGAAGCCTCGCGAAAGCGTCTTGCGCCGCAGGGTAATCGGGTTTAAGCCGGAGCGCTTGTTCGTAATGCGACAAGGCATCCCGCGTCCTGCCCAGCCGGGAGAGGGCATACGCCAGGTTGTTGTGAATATCCGCCGCATCCGGTGTGATCTTGAGCGCTTGCTCCCAGTGATTGATAGCCGCCTCGGTCCTGCCATCGAGAGCCAATGCAATCGCTAGGTTATTGTGCGCCTCGGCCAAATCCGGCTTAATCCGAATGGTCTCCTCCCATTGCGCGATCGCCTCCTTGATTTTCCCTTGTTGCGCAAAAGCGTACCCCAAGTTGAGGTGGGCTTCCGCCAAATCAGGCTTCAATGCGATCGCGCGTTGTAAGTAGGGAACCGCGTCTGGTGCGCTGCCGGATACCGACAGCACGTGACCGAGGTTGTTGAGCGCGTCAACGTAGTCCGGCTTATCTTCGATTGCTTTTCTGTAATGCACAATAGCTTCTGGCATCCTGTTCTCAGCCTCCAAGCTGTGTGCCAGATCGTATTGGGCCCGCGGCATTCCCGGACTCTTAGCTACGGTGTCCTGCCAAATAGCGGTCTCGGAAGCGTAGTCGGAATTGCGCCTGACCGTCAGAGCGGTCAACAATGGCACGGTGAGCCCGATTGCCAGCCATGCGCTCGAAGGCGCTCCAAAGCGCCGCATCAGCCAGAATATGCCAAACACCGTCAATGCGACGATCGCAGCCAGCGACAAATACATCCGGTGATCCACTTCGGCATCGGCTATGGGCATAAAACTCGAAGTCGGCATCAGGATAATGAAAAACCACGCCCCCAGAAACCCTAGTGCCGGCTTGCGGCGCCATGCCCATATTGTTGCCGCTAGCAGGACGCCTACCATCGACAGTTGTGGCAATACCTCGCCGGCTGTTCGCACGATGGGCCAACCACAATCGAGACACAAAGCGTCGGGCCAGAAAACCAATCGCAAATAGTGGAGGAGCACGCCCGACTGTGTCATTGCATATCTAAGGGGTGTGGCGCCGGCATACTCAAATCCGGCGCTTTCCTTCCATTCCTCAGGAGCTTGCGACAATAGCAGAGGAAACAACAGGGACGTCGCTGCCAGCCCCGCGTACAAATGCCATCGGCGGCGCACCAGGTCGCGCCACGATCCCGCGAAGAAAGCGCGATCGTACAGCAAAACCATTACCGGCGCCGTCAGTATGACGCCTTTACAGCCCACTCCCAGAAGGCAGCTCGCGACCGCGCCCACGTACCACCTCCCACCGTGCGGCGACTCGATACCGCGAACCACACAGTACAAGGTAAGCAGATAAAACAGACCCATCAGCGATTCGCCGCGCTGAACTACATAGGTCACGCTTTCTGTTTGGATCGGATGCACCAGCCATATGAGCGCCGTGAGCGCTGCGAGCCAGATGGCCGACGTGCCAAACTGCTGCCGCAACAGGCTGGAAAGAAGCGTTCGGCGCAGGATGCCATATAGAATGAGGGCCGCGGCAATGTGAACGGCAATGTTGAAAACGTGGTATCCGACTGGGTCAAGGCCTCCAGCGGCGTAGTTCAGGGCCAGGGACAAGTAAATGACGGGGCGCGCTGTGTGGAGCAGATACGCCCATGGCGGCCAGAACTGGTGTATGCGGCCGTTTTCGACGATGTGATATCGATCGTCAAGAATAAAAGGAGCGTGGAGGCTGTTATAGTATGCCGCCACGCCAAAGAAAACGAAGATAAGAGGAAGCCATTTGATCCAACGAGCCGCGGCCTTTTCTTGCTTAAATTCGACCGTTGCAGATGCCGTTGCCGGGGATTTCTTGGAGTTGCGTTTCCTGGACACACGGGACACTGGAGCTACGTTAGCATATCCCGGAGCACCTGATGATGCGGATTCGCTCGAGCGGGCCAATGGAACCAAACTCTTGGCGCCTAAATCTCAAGCCCTGCTATGGTCGAGGCGCCAACTGCAGTGGGAGCGGCTGTGGGCAGAGTCGCAGGAGATGAGGGTGCGGTATTGAAGGGGACTTTTGCTAAACTTAAGCGATGGGGCCAGACTGGCCAGGCATCATTTCGAAAGTTGAACCACTCTGCTTTCAGGTGCATGCCGGCGATTCTCTCGGTACGGCGTTCGCGATAGGCATATCTGGCAAAGATGGCGGCCGGCACACGATGATGGCTACCGCCCTCCATGTCGTCGAGGGCGTTCTAGGGAATGACAAGCCGATTGAGCTGATACGGAGCGATGGCACAGTAATCAGCAGGCAGGCGGTTGGGCCTTTGCGCATCTTTCCAGTGGGTACTCCTGAATGTGATGCAGCCCTGATTGAAGTGCCGACAAAAGAGCCTCTCTTAAGAGCAGAACAATTGTGCGCGATGCCGCTGGAGACCATGCTACCTCGTGGCGCTCCCGTTGGTTGGCTCGGATACCCTGGTTTTGTTTTCCCTGAGCTCTGTTTTTTCAAAGGATGCATCTCAGGATATCAAGAGAACCCGCCGTTATATTTGATCGATGGCGTAGCGATTAATGGTGTAAGTGGAGGTCCGGCCTTCGATGAATCTGGCCTGTTAGTCGGTATGGTCTCTGCTTACCTACCGAACCAAATAGGCCCAGGTAGGACTCTGCCTGGCTTGATGCTCGCGACATCCGGGAATATGCTTAGGTTTTGGATGCAGGAAGTTCTTGGCGCTGAAGTCAGGATGCGGAAAGAGCGTGGCTGAGAAGTGCGGCAGGTCTTGCGGCTGCGTGGTCTACGCACTGCACTTGGTGTCGAGCGGCGCTGGCGGCTGGGTTTGCGGGCCTTTCGATTCGCTTTCCAGTTCGAACTTGAGTTGTTCAATAGGTTCGAGTGGGTAAACTGCGCGGCGATAGGCCCGGCTCATGAACTTCGGCGCTTCCGGGTGATCGGTGGCGTGAATCATGTAGTACATTACGGCTCCGCCGTTCTGACGCTCGTAAATCGGCCATGCCTTGACGGATTTGTACCCAAGGTCCCTCTTGAACCGGGCGACGAGAGCATCTCGGCGCTCGTCGCGACTCATTTCCCGCAGTGCGGTCCAGTCGTCCCGCCCCCACCATCTCTGTAGCACGTCGGTATCTCTCAGGGCGGCGAGGGCGCGTTCAAGCCAGCCGTTTGCGAGGAAGTAGAAAAGCTCGATCTTATTTTGTGGTTTCTTCTTGTAGTTGGCCAGCTTCTCCAGCGTTTTCCAATGGCATTCGAACGTGCGCTGATCCAGCAGGCAGAATGTCGCTTGCTTTTGGGAAATATTGCCGCTGGCAAGGATTTCGTCAATGACGACGTTGAAGTCTCCGTGGTAGATGTGGATCTTGCGGTAGAGCTTGCGGCCCTTGGTGTCTCTGATGGGCTGGACCTTTTTTAGTGCTTCGAGCCGGACAATTTGGTTCCGGCTTGCATCGCAGAGATGCAGGTGCTTGATCCATTGCGGTTCACTACCGAGGACCATTTTTGCCGACCATGATTCGGTCTCGTCGGATTCTGCCTGCGGCCCAGCGAAACCGTCAATGTAAGTGCCGTGTTTGGTTAGAAGGACGAAATACCGCAGGTATACCATGATGAACCGGGCCTTGTTATCGGTCCATACGGGAAACTGTGGGGCTTCTACTTTGGGTTCTTCCGCGGGCTTTTCCTGGCCGGGGAGGGGAGCGTGTTCAAACAGAACATCTTGTTGTGATTTAGGTTTCTCCTCGGTCATTCCTTATTCTCTATGCGCAGGCCCTCTCAATCCGGATTAAATCGGGGGACTGCCACCGGCTCGCTTTGGATTCGCAGGCTTCAGCTGCTTCGAGACGGTGTTTACGGGATGGAAAAGGAGCGACCACGCGCTCGGGCATGTCATCGAAGGTGCGGCCGTGGAGATGGCGACCGTACTTGGATTTGTGAACGCCTCCCCACTGCTTGAAAAAGAAAAGCACATGCTGGCGCGTACATGACTTCAGAATGCGCTCGACCCAGGCCGATTCCATGCGCCTGGCTCCATTGCCGCTTTCTCCGCCGACAATCGCCCAATGTATACCCTTTAGATTGAGGTCTCCAAGGTCTTCAAGGAGAGGCTCGATAGAAAGAAAACGGATCGCTGCCGGCGCGCTGCGCAATTGCTCGATCCTGGGGAGGCCGTACTTTTTATCTTCAACGCTGACGCCCCACCAGATGTGACGGCAATTGGCCGCGAAGCGGAGTCGCGTTGATAGCAGGTGGGCGAGTCGTTCGGCGCGTTTCGTGAGGATCTGGTACGTATGCCAGTTGGCCTCGACCATAACGCGGACAACGTCCTCGATGTAATCCTCGGGGACGTCAGGCTGGAAAAGATCACTCATACTGTTGACGAAAACCGTGCGCGGTCCCGACCAATGGAACGGCTCCGAGAGCTTCTCAGGAACAAGTCGTAAATCGAAACCGTGCTGGTAAGGGTGTCCGGCAACGCCGCGGAAGCGCTCCGCGAATGTCTCCGCGTAGCAGTGTTTGCAACCTGGGCTGATCTTGGTGCAGCCGCGAAGCGGATTCCAGGTGGCGTCGGTCCATTCGATTTTGGAATGGTCGCTCATAGCTCCCGCCTCAACTCAGAGGTTCGCGCAGTGTTCATATTATCACCTTCCGCAAGTTATTCAAAACAAAAATGAACCCGAATGTATTATCGTTTCGCAGTCAATTCGATGCGCCCAGCAGCACCCGCACCCTCTGCCGCCTCGTAATCCCCGCGGGCCCCTCCGTGGTGCTTTGTTTTGCCCACTTCGCCACCTGGGAGAGCCGGATCTTGTGCTCCTCGGGGTTCCTGTAGACGGCGACAGTGAATTCCGTCGTCGGGCCAGGGCTCGGCGGGTTGATGTCATCTTCCCTGAATTGCGCCACGGCAATCGCCACGCCCTCATACAGGCTTTAGAAATCCACATCGACGCCATGAAGAACGCCGTCCGGATCGGTAAACGAGATGCGGCAGCGGGAACCGGCCATGGGAACAGTGTAACGCAGTTTTCGTGTTTTGTTCGCCTATGGCTTGAAAGCCGCGTCCGTACCTTGGGGGTGTTTAGGAGGGGGAGGCTGCGAAGGTTTACGATACTGCCACGCGCAAGCTCCACGGCGAGTTTGCCCGACTAAAGTTTCCGCAGTAGTGACATATTGAGCCGTGGGACCAATTGGCCTGCGCGTGTCACCAAAGTGTCACTACAGACGGGTCAATCCGGATGAAATGGAATGAAGAGCAGTGAAGCGCCGTGCCGACAAGCGGGTTGGCTGGCCAGAGGATTTTCTTCTGATTTGTTTGGCTTGCAAGCCCCTGAAAAGCATGGCGGAGAGGGGGGGATTCGAACCCCCGGTAGAGCTTATGACCCTACGACGGTTTAGCAAACCGCTGCTTTCGACCACTCAGCCACCTCTCCGTGAGCTAGCGCTGGCCGCGTATCCAAATCATATCACAACCGCCCCGATGTGCCAGCGGTTATGATCGATAGTGATGAACCGGCGTACGTTTCTTCAGGTAGCCGCCACCGCGCCAGCCGCATTGGCCGCCACCGAACATAAGCTCCCAAAATACAAAGTAGTCTCGCGCTTTCAGCCTGTTGCGCACCCCGGCATGCCGGGTCCCTACCCGGGACAGGTGGCGTCCGTGCACGCCGAAAAGTGCATCGATGTGCAGACCGAAAAACCCGACGCCGCCGTCGTGCGCGAGATGATGGCGCGCGGCATGTGCGCGCTCACGGGCGATAAAGATGCCCGCGACGCCTGGGCGCGTTTCATTGCGCCTTCCGATGTGGTGGGGATCAAAGTGAACTGCTCCGGCGCGCCCGGCATCATGTCCACCCCCGAGGTGGTCGCCGAAATCGTGCGGAACCTGACGGTGGTCGGAGTGAAACCCGACCAGATCTGGATCTACGAGCGCTTCAAGTACCAGGTCGACTCCGTGCACTACGATCGATACGTGACGAAAGGCGTGCATATATGGACCGCCGAAACCGACCGCGGCGAAACGGACGGCTATGACCCATCCACCTACGTCGAAACATCGTTCTTCGACGAAGAGGACACCCGCTCCAACCTGGTCCGCCCGGTAGCCGACCGCTTCACCAAAATCGTGAACGTGCCGAATATGAAGGACCACGGCGCCTCCGGCGTCACCGGCTGTTTGAAGAATATCGCTTATGGCAGCTTCTCCAACGTCGCGCGTTCTCACTCCGGAACCGTGACTAATACCTACTCGTTCATCGGCACGCTGGCCGCCGTCGAGCCGTTGCGCTCACGGACCGTCCTACAAATCATGGACGGGCTCCGCGGCGTTTGGCATGGCGGGCCGTTTTCGCCCAGCCGGAAATTCCGGTTCTATCCGAAGCGCATGCTGTTCGGCAGCGATCCGGTGGCCGTCGACCGCCTGCTGCTCGACATCATCGACGACAAGCGGAAGGCCGAGCACGCCATCTCCGTGTGGGACCGTTCTCCCAAGTACGTGAATGCGTCCGGCGATCACGAGCGCAATCCGAACGTGAACAGCTTCGTTCGCGAGCCGGGCCACATCGAATACGCCGCGCACCTCGGGCTGGGCGTATATGAGCTCGACAAGATCAAAGTCGCGAGCGTCGAGGTCTGATGCCGGCCTTACTCCTGGCCGTTCTGCTGCCCGGGCTGTATTGGGACCAGCCCGCCGACACCGCGGACCGATTGCGCAAAGCCGGCATTGAGCGGCTGTATGTTCCCGCCGGCCGGGAACAGGCTTGGCGCCGGCTAGGCTTTACGGCAACGCCGTTCGATCGCTCCCGCGCCGCGCAGGCTGCCGCGCCGAAGGTGGAATATCACATGGATGTGGCCTCGGCCACGCGCGTCCCCTGGGTGGATGCCAACGGCTGGCAGTTTGAGCGCGCGCCGGGACGCGCCTATTTCTACGACGTTCCACGCGGCAGTGCGGCCCTGGCCGCCGCTGAGGCGTTCGCCTACGGAATCGAGGCGGCCGTCCGCGCCGTGCCCGAGGATCTGGAATCGTTCGCGCGCATGACGAAATTCCTCGGCGCGATCGACCAGCCGCGCTTGCCAGTGAAGGCCAACATCGGAGTGATCGACGACGGCTCCGATCTGATGGGCGAAGTCTTGAACCTGATGGCCCGCCACAACCTGCTGTTCCATGTGATTCCGGCGCCGGACACGCAATACGACCTGAACATCCGCCTGGGCGCCGGGGCATATAGCAAAGAAGACGCCGCGGATCCGTACGCTTTCGCCATGCAGATCCGCCGCCAGCTCACCGACGAAAAGCGCCTGCTGCGGATCTACGGCAGCAACGTGGTGTTGGCCCGGCTTACCGGCGATGGCGCGCACGCCAGGGTACATCTGCTCAATTACGGCAACCGGCCCGTGAAGGGCCTTCGCGTGCGGCTGTTAGGCTCCTACGCGCGAGCGAAGCTGACCGCGTTCGAACACGAGAGCGCCAATCTCGCGGACTACGACGTACGCGACGGCGCCACCGAGTTCAGCATTCCCGAGACGGGAGCATACGCAGTAGTCGATTTGGATAAGGTGGGGCAGGCGCTTCCGCCTGCCAACCCGCATTGATCGGATTTTCGTGGCGCAAGCTTCAGCTTTGCTGCGGCGAGCTTAAGCCTGCCCGGAGCCGGTTGGCCGTCGCTACCCCTACCGTGCTTCCGGAATCTTGACGCCCATCTCGGCGAGCCTCTTTTTCGCAAAATCGTTCTCCGGGTTCTGTCTTAGCGATAGGAGATAATACCGGGCCGCCTGCTCGCTGTCGCCACGACCCTCGTAAGCGCGGGCCAGAGCATCGAGTTGGTTCCAGGGAGGAGGATAGGCTTTGGGATCGTCCAGCAGCACCTTGGAAGCTTCCTCCAGGCGCCCCGCCCGCATCAGGGCCGCAACCACCAGCGAAACGGTGAAGGGCGGCGTGATCCGTTCGGGGTAACCGAATCTCTGGCCCGCCTCTCGATAGCGCCGGTGAATTCCTGCGATGCCGCCCTTATCGAACAGCTCCAACGGATCGGTCAGACGCCAGTCTTCGAATATCGTCTCCAGCCCGTGGTAAATGGTCGGCAGCGGGATCGACATATGGTCCTCCTGCTTCATCCAATCGAACTTCCAGCGGAACCCCGCGGGGGCCGACTTGCCAAGCGCCGCGCTGAACCTGGCAACCGCGGCTGGAGGCTTCCCCGAGTCGCTGGAAGCCGTCATGTAGAAGTCCGCCTGGAGAGATTTGGTGCCCGAAAGAAAAGTCTCCGCGCGGGCTACGACCGACTCGTTGTTCCAATAAAGACTTGGGTCGGCGACGATATAGGCGTTGAAAAGGGTTGGTTTCGTAATCAGCGCGTAGACTCCGAACAACCCGCCGAATGAATGGCCCACGAGTAACCTATAGGGCCGGGTGCGATAATTCCTGTCGACGAATGGGATCAGTTCATCGGCGACAAAAGACAGGAAAGCATCCGCGCCGCCGTTGCCCGGCGAAAAGCGGTTGTCCATCTCGGCTGTCGATAGCGGCGTCAAGTCGTGCGTACGATGTGCCATATCCCCGCTGACGATCCCTACCACCAGCATTTTCGGCATGCGGTCGTCATCCGCCAGAAAGCCGGCTATTCCGCTGGCGTAGTGGAAGTGCGTTTCGCCGTCCAGCAAGTAGAGAACCGGATACCGGTCCGTACCGCTGTCATATCCGTCGGGCTTCGAGATGAGTAGAGATCTAGATTCCTTCAGAATGTTCGACTGTAGCCGGACAGTCTCGCCAATGACCACCGGCGCCGCTTGGCTTTCGGCCCATGCGCCGACTATCGCGGCCTGTGGTGCGCAGAGAAAACCAAGTAGAACAAGAGATTGCTGCGTCATCATAACGGTTCCTCCTCGTCGGGATCCCGCCAATCGCGCTCTCACATTTGAGACTATTTTATCTCATTCAATATCGGGTAGCACTGGGAACTCCTAAAGGTTGGAGACCACCGCCGCACTTGGCGGCACACCTCGGCGACGGCAGCGGAGATTTCTGAAGGGGAGGGGCTCTCGCCGGCTACATGTGCGGCATGAAAGTGTAGCCGGGGAGCGATGGGGCCGGGGATTTCAGGGAGCCGTGCAGCTTACTGTTCCGCAGTCACCGTCGTCCATTCCGCGCACATCACCTGGCCCGTAGAGCTGCTCAGCGCCGATTTCACGAGTACGTTGCCCGGCAATGAGCTCATATTCCAACTGAGATCGAAGGCGCGCGGCGGAACCACCTCCGGGATGGATCTTTCGAGAACGGGAAGGTTCTGGAGCTGAACACTCCAACTGGCGGGCTGATCGATTCCCAGATCAAAGTTGGCCGTCAGAGCCGTTCCATTATGACTGGCGCTGAGGCCGAGCCCACACGCAGGCGCACGTGCTACGTACTGGGTCCCGCCGTGGTTCACCCGCAACGACGTAAACCATATACCGCCGTCCGGTCCCCCAGTGATCCCCCCTAATAGCCATGAGCCATCGCCGATTGCATACTCGGTAAATATCCCCGAGGTCGTAAGGCGGCCGATCCAGGCAGTGGCGCACGGATTACAGGCTGCCGTAAACCACAGGGCTCCGTCCGGACCCGCGGCGATCCACTGGGTAGGATCACCGTCCCCCGGGAGCGGCACTGAGTATTGGGTAAACACGCCGTCAGTCGTAACCCGGTGGATGGTGCCGTACGTTTCCGCGAACCACAGAGCGCCATCTGAGCCTACGGTAATTCCTTCCGGCGCCTCCAATCCCCCAGGCAAATCCGGTACCGTGTAAGCCGCGAATGTTCCCGTCGTTGTCATGCGCACAACATCCGACAGGTCATACCCGGAGTAGGTGAACCACTACGCGCCGTCCGGCCCCGACGTAATGTATTGCGGCGAACAGCACAGGCTCGCTAGCGGGTACTCAGTCACGGCCCCCGCGATGGTGATCCGTCCGATCTGGTTGCCAAGTTCCTCGGTGAACCACAGGGCGCCGTCCGGCCCTGTGGTAATCCCAAACGGCGAGCTATTGGGCGTAGGCACGACATATTCCGTCACCGTGCCACTGGTGCTGATACGGCCGATGCTGTTGGCTGCAAGATCGGTAAACCAAAGGGCGCCATCCGGACCTGAGGTGATTTGCCATGCCGAGCCGCCGGGAGGTAGAGGGTACTCAGTGATGGCCCCGGAGGTTGTGATTCGCCCGATGTTGTTGCCGCTCGAAAACCACAGTGCGCCATCCGGCCCCGGCGTGATCGATCCCCAGCCTGGTGAATTGTAGCGCGTGATCTGGCTGTAGGTTCCGGATTGCGCCATCGCGCTCCCCGCGGCCAGAAGGAGCATTGCCAGCCGAATTTGAAAGTCGCGATTCGCCATGCGATCCTCCTATCTCCCTACCTGAACCATTGTAGTTTAGTGCCTCCCTGGGATCGCGATCAACAGGCCGCCGCTTATGCCAATCGATCGCTCATGTCCACGCCCGAAGTTGTACTCGTAGCCCGGTTCCAGGTACCAGCCCAACCGATGCTTCGCGGAGGGCCAGAACATAAAATCCAGCACAACTTCACCGCCGAGTGAGTTCGTCGTCATGCCGTATTCCCTCGTATGAACCCACTCCGGACCAACCCCGAACATAAACTCCACTTTTTCGGAAAGGCTCCAAGGCTTTTTGAACAGAAGGTCCGTATCCCATTCCGTCGAGCGATGGCCGAAGGTTGCCGTAACACCCATCTCAAGTTCCAACCAGTTCTCAATCGGCGTAACTTCAACCGCGACGGTGGGGCCCAAGCTCCATCCGCCGTCTTTGAGATCCCAGCCGGGAGCTCCTCCAAGCTCGACAACAGCGGCAGGCCCCTTATCGGCGGATTGATCGGCCGGCCGCGCAAAAGCGCTTCCAAAAGAAAGGCAAGATACGATCAATACGGCGAATTTTGTCTCGTTCAATCGACAAGCCCCGTATCCAAGCTCTCACATTTCGATTTTGGGATGCAACGGAACCACCGCACATTCGTGGCGTTGCCGCTTGAGAATGGGTAACTTCCCGCAACGTCGATCGGAAAGCACTTGAGCAACTGCGCCCGTGTTGTAAAATGTCTAGTGCGAAATGGAGCGGCATGAAATACTGCTAGGCCGGCTTAAACTTTGACCGATTGGCTCATGTCGCCACCTTTTTAGGGTTGCGGACCGTTGCGACTTGGCGAGTAAGGTCGCTGAAACGGTCGCTGACGATGTGCATCAGTTGGGGTGGAGTATTTGAACCGTGTGCGGATGGTCCCACCCTCTCCCCATGTACCCGCCGATGAAGGTTTAGTACCCGCACCGACAACTTATCGCGAATGCCTCACAGAATTCCGAGCTGGTGTAATGGTTCGGCATAACGTGAATGCTGCGCGATCTCCTCGCGCGGTTCTGCAAAGATGCGTCGATTGTACATCCCCATCCCCCTTTCCGTTAGCTTCTGGTTGTCTTGAAGACTCCCCGTTACCCTATAAATAGCCTTTGACGCTTAAGCAGCGTACTCTGCGCCTCAATCGAAACTATCTCCCAGTCGTCATCGCCCACCCGATTGAAGGTACAAAGAAGCGTTGTCCTGGGCGTCACCCCAATTCAGGCCTTAGCTTAGTCAGTTCGAAAGCGATATTGGTATAGAGAAGAATCCGCTCATGATAGGTCTACCGGGCGTCCAGTGTCAGGATTGCGACTGAAGTCCACATCGTCTGTCAGGCCTCGTCTGTCAGGCCTTCAAGCATCGCGCAAACTTCCACGAGATTTTGGGCTCCTTGCCTCTCGGAATTGATTACACTTCCCGCATGAGGAGGACAGCCTTCGAGCAGGCTCGCGGCGTGGGCCTCGAGGGCGCGGCCGCGGGCGGCGGCCTTGCCGGTGAGTTCCGCCTTAACCTCGGGTGTGATATCAACAGTGATCGTCATGGGAACTCCTTCCAGGCCGTTGTACAGCCATCCCCACCCCCGCGCAACGCCAAGGAGACAGCGCACCTGCCTTATGTTGGACTATTCGACGCCGAAACACGCCTGCAAAAACCTATTTGAACCACGCGTCGCGGATACCTCTAGTCGACTGAAAAGAAAGCCCCGCCACCAACATCTACCGCGCACTCCCATCGCCGCCGTGCCAATGTCGTCTTAGGTAGGAGCAAGCGTGGTGCTGGGGCGCGCCTCACTATCGGCAAAAAAGCGGCGTGCCGATAACTTTGCCACAGAAAGTACTTGACGTTTCGATCCGGCTCAAGCTATCCTAGCCTCATGAACAGCCCTCGCCCCGAATGGATCTGGTCCACCCTGGCCATCGCCGTGGGATTGCTGGCCGCCATCCTGACGCTGCACACCGACAACCTGCAATTTGCCGTGCTGTTCCTCATCGTGCAGTGCGCCGTCTTCGGCTACGCGCAGCCCAAGCGGGCTTGGCGCTGGGCTTGCCTGATTGCAATCTGGATTCCCTTGTCCCAGTTGTTCAATTGCTTCGTAACCCTGCCAGGCCCCCGCGAGCTGGGCTTTCCCGCGCGCCTGTTCCTCGGCCCTTTGGTGGTCTTCTTCAAGGCGACCATACCGGTGTCGCTGGCCGAAGTCCCCGCGTCCTGCCTCTCCTTCATCCCTGCCCTGGCCGGAGCGTACGCCGGCGCCTGGATGAGCCGCGTGGCTGCCTCGGCTTGATCGGTCCACCCGCGGACCTTGCCTGAATGCATAGAGCCGCGCACGTCAGAGAGCGTTTTCTTACGCCCCCGCCACGGGTGGCTACAGGTCGAGCAGCTCGCCGCCGATAAGAATACAGAGCGCCTCGCGTCCACGGCGCCTGCCTGGTACCAATTGGAACCGAAGATCTGCCAACGCTGCCCCCGACAACACCCGATCTCGCCGGATGCGGAGCAGATCCTTGCCGTCCTCGCCCAATTTCCAGGCGTTGTATATGCAGGAGATCGGGAGGGTATACTCCGGCTTCATTATGGCAAGCTGGCGCTCCCGCCGGAGGAGGCCATCGGGCGATCCGTCTTCGATGTTTTCCGGGACTTTCCGGAGATCCTGGAGCTCACCCGCAGAGCGCTGGCGGGGCAGGCCTGTTCCAACACCATGCAGATGGGCCCGGTGATCTTCGAATCCTGGTGCGGACCGATCCGGGATCAAAGCGGCGAAGTAACCGGCTTCGTCGGTTCCGCCATCGACGTCACGGAACGAAAGAAGACCGAAGAAGCGTTCCGCCAGACCAAAGAGATGCTCGAAGCGGTGATCCATTCAGCGCCGCTGGCGATTGTGGCTGTCGATCTGGAAAAGCGCGTCACGATGTGGAATCCAGCCGCCGAGCGCATGTATGGCTGGACCTTGGAAGAGGTTCTGGGGCGGCGTCTCCCCATGATTCCCCAGGATAGGTGGGAGGAGGCGCTTGCGTTCCACTCTCGCGTCCTCCAGGAAGGCGGCATCACCGACATCGAGCGTAACGGAGTAGGGAAGGACGGTGCCCTGACCGTGGTCAGCTTGTCCGCTGCTCCGATCCACAACGCCGCGGGGGAAATGACGGGTGCCCTGTACCTGGCATTAGATGTGTCCGAAAGGAAGCGGGCCGCCGAGGCGCTGGAGGAAGCTACCCGCCGCGCGGAGGCCGCCAGCCGCGCCAAGAGTGAGTTCCTGGCCAACATGAGCCACGAGATTCGCACCCCCATGAACGGCGTGCTGGGCATGCTCGGCCTGGCCCTGGATACCAACCTCACCAGCGAACAGAGGCGCTACCTAGAAGTGGCCAAGAGCTCTGCAAACTCGCTGCTGGCCGTTCTGAACGACATCCTGGACTTCTCCAAAATCGAGGCGCGCAAGCTGACATTGGAAAACGTGGAGTTCGACCTGCGCACGATTCTGGAGGAAGCCGCGGAGATGCTGGCCATCGGCGCGCACACAAAAGGGCTGGAACTGACTTGCCGGGTAGCGCCCGGCACACCCACGCACCTGCGCGGCGACCCCGGCCGATTGCGTCAGGTGCTGGTCAATCTGGCGGGCAATGCGGTGAAGTTCACCTCGCAAGGCGAAGTGGCCATCCAGGTGGTATCGGAGGCTGAAGACGAGCGCACCGCCACTCTCCGCTGCACGGTCACCGATACCGGCGTCGGCATCGACCCGAACCGGCTCGGCGCCCTGTTCGCGGCCTTCGTGCAGGCGGATGGATCTACCACGCGCAAATTCGGCGGCACGGGCCTGGGTCTGGCGATCTCCAAACAACTCGTCGAACTGATGGGCGGAGAGATTGGACTCGATAGCGAGCCCGGCAAGGGTTCCATCGTCTGGTTCACGGTCACCCTGGAAAAATGGTTCGCAAGAATCTCGCCGGCGCTCAACGCGGCCGCCGGCTTGCGTTCCACGAAGGCGCTGGTGGTCGAGGACCACGTCACCAACCTGTCGCTGGTCACCTCACTGCTGGAGTCCTGGGGTTGCCGTTGCGGCCAGGCAGTGGATGCGGATTCCGGGCTGGCCGAGTTGCGCCAGGCAGTCGAGGCTTCCGACCCGTTCCGGATTGCGTTGTTGAATGTAAGCCTGCCCGGCATGGGCGGGGAGGAGTTGGGCCGGCGGATCGCAGCGGATCCACAGTTGGCTCAGACGGCGCTGATATTGATGACTCCCCTGGGCCAGCCGGTCCCGGCGAGCACGGCCTTCGCCGCGCACGTCTCGAAACCGGTTCTGGAATCGCGCTTGCGCGCAGTCTTGGCTCAGGCCCTGGCCCAGAATAAGTCCCGGCATGCGACTCCGGCTGCCCCCACGGCTGCACTCAACGCTGCGCCGCGCGATGCCGTTCCTGAAAACCGCCGGGCGAAAATCCTGGTCGCCGAGGACAATCCGACCAATCAGGAAGTCGCCATGGCCATCCTCGGGAAGCTGGGTTATAGCGCCTGCGCCGTGGCCAACGGGGCGGAAGCCGTCGCGGCGCTGCAAGTTGCCGACTATGATCTTGTCCTGATGGATTGCGAGATGCCCGAAATGGACGGTTATGAGGCCACCCGCAAGATCCGGGAGCGCGGGCGCCACCGCCGCATTCCGATCGTCGCCCTCACCGCGGACGCCATGCTCGGCGATCGCGAGAAGTGCATGCAGGCGGGTATGAACGATTACGTGGCCAAGCCGGTTCAGCCGGAGGCTCTGGCGCGGGTGTTGGACAATTGGCTGCGCGCCTCCCGCGAAGAAGCACGGAGCCTCCCCGCGGCGCCGGCCCCCGGAACAAGCGCCGCCTTCGACGAAAGCGAAATGCTGCATCGCCTCATGGGCGACAGAGACTTGGCCGGCAAGATCATCGGCGGCTTTCTGGAGGATTTTCCGCGTCAGTTGCTTACCCTCAAGAAACGTCTCGAAGAAGGCGATGCCGGCGGTGTCCGCCTGCAGGCGCACACCTTAAAGGGCGCCGCCGCCACCGTTTCGGCACTCGCGCTGCGCGCCGCGGCCCTCGAAATGGAACAGGCGGGAATCCAAGGCCAGTTGCCGCGCGCCGCCCAATTGCTGCCCCGCATGCAAGAACAATTGGACCAGTTCAAAACCACTCTGGCGCAAACCGGGTGGGCATAACTCGAAAGACAGAAGAGAATAACCAATATGAAAGCACTCATCGTCGAAGACGATTTCACCGGCCGGCTGTTGCTGCAGACGTTTCTCTCGCGCTACGGCGAATGCCATGTCGCCGTAAATGGCAAGGAAGCGGTCGAGGCCTTCCGCGCAGCCAGCCAAGCAGGGCAGGCCTACGACCTGATCTGCATGGACATCATGATGCCCGAAATGGACGGCCAGGCCGCGCTCCGTAAGATCCGGGGGTGTGAGGAAGCCCAAGGCATTCCTTCGGACCGGGGAGTGAAAATCATCATGACCACCGCTCTCGACGACATGAAGAGCGTCTTCAGGTCGTTTCATGAGTTGTGCGATGCGTATTTGACCAAGCCCATCGACACGGCCAAACTGCTCGGCTATCTGCAATCCTTCAAGCTGGCGGCCTGACTCGGGCTACCAGTTCGTGATCGACCCGTCCGGGCGGAAATACGTCTGCGCGCGGTTGGTGACCGGCTCGGTGATCTCCGCGATCTGCCGAAGCTGCTTCATGTCCAGCTCCACGCCCAGGCCCGGCCGGTCGTTCGGATACAGCTTGCCGTTTTTGAAGTCCAGGCACACCGGCACGTGCGGCAGCGTGCGCCCCTGGAAGTTGTACTCCATCAGTACCGGCCCGGAGAAAGTGCCCAGCGAATGCACCAGCGCGGCCGTGGCGATCGGTCCCGTGAAGTGCGGCACCAGGCCCACGAAGTGCGTCTCGCAAATCGCCGCGATCTTCATCATCTCGGTGATCCCTCCGACGTTCGGAAGCGTGGCGCGCACAAAGTCGATATCGTGGTTCTCGACCAGCTTGTTGAAGTCCCAGCGGTTCCCCCACTCCTCGCCGGCCGCGATGGGCACCTTGGCCGTGCGTCGCAGGATCGGCAAGTCCTCCTGGAAAGCCTCGGTGCGCACCGGATCTTCCACGAAGAACGGCGCCAGGTTTTCGATCAGGCTGCACCCGCGCATGGCCTCCGCCAGATCGAACCTCTGGTGGAAATCGACGCACCAGTCGCCGTTCTTGCCCACGCCCTCGCGCGCCTGCACGCACTCGTCGTAGAGCTGGTTGAGCCTCTCCCGCGTGTTGTAAGTCGTGTTCGCCGGCGCGTCCGCCGCACCCATGCGGAAGGCCCGGTAGCCGGCTTCGATTGTAAGCCGCGCGCGATCTTTGATCGGCATGCCCGGCACGATCCCCGGGATAATGCCAGCGGTGTTGTAGCACTCGCAGTAGTTGCGCACCATGCCGCCCAGCAGCGCATGCACCGGTAAGCCGTGCACCTTGCCCTTGAGGTCCCATAACGCCAGATCGAGAGCGCCCAGCGCGTGCTCCTTCTCCCGTCCCGGCGGGTAGAAGAATGCGCGCGACATGTCCTGCCAAAGCCGCTCGATGTAGTGGGGGTCCTGGCCGATAAGCCGTCCCGCGCACTGTTCCAGCATCTCCTTGGAGCCGCCTTCGCCGATTCCGGTGATCCCCGCATCGGTCTCTACGGCGACCACCAGGTCGCTCTGATTGAACAGAGGATTCGGATTCGGTGGCGTGTACACGCGCACCCGGGTGATCTTCATCTTTGTAACAGCCGCGGTCCCGCGGGCGGGTCTTACAGCGCCAAGCACACCCGCGCCCGCCATCGATCTTAGCCAGGTTCGTCGATTCATGAACGAGATGTTACCACTGCCGGGAGCAGGCACTCTTGCCTGGCTGAGAGCCAAGCTACGAGCCTGCGCCACTGTGCTAACGTAGGCCAAAGAGAGGCGTCATAAACTACATGAGCCGTGTACCCGCTATTCTCGCGTCCGCGCTAATCGCTTTTGCCGCGCTCCCGCCGCTCCCGGCAAACGAGTCTGGAGGCTTCACCGTGCCGATTATCTATTACAAGCTCCCCAACGGATTGCGCGTCATTCTTTCGCCGGATTCGACCGCGCCCACCGTGGTCACCGCCGTCTACTACCGCATAGGGTTCCGCGTGGAGCCCAAAGATCGCACGGGCTTCGCGCACTTGTTTGAGCACATGATGTTTCAAGGCTCCCAAAACCTGGGAAAGATGGAATTCATCCGCCTGGTGCAGCAAAACGGCGGCGTCCTGAACGGGTCCACCCGGTTCGATTTCACCAACTATTTCGAACTGCTGCCTGCAAACAAACTGGAGACCGCGCTGTGGGCGGAGGCGGACCGCATGAAGGGCCTCGCCATCACCGGCGAGAACCTCAAGAATCAGCAAGGTGTCGTCGGCAATGAGGTGAAGGTGAATGTGCTGAACCAGCCGTATGGCGGCTTCCCGTGGCTGTGGATGCCCCAGTACGCCAATACCAACTGGTACAACTCGCATAACTTTTACGGCGACCTGAAAGATATCGAAGCCGCCAAGCTCGACGAGGTGCAGGCGTTCTTCAAGACCTACTATGCTCCCAACAACGCGGCACTCGCGGTGGTGGGCGACTTCGAGCCCGAGCAGGCGAAGGCCATGATCGCGAAATATTTTGGCGGGATCCCTGCCGCCAGCCTGCCGCCCACGCCGGACCTCACCGAGCCGCGGCAGGAAAAGGAGAAGACCGCGACGCAGAAGGACCCGCTGGCGAACCGTCCGGCCTTGGCATTCGCCTATCACATGCCGCCGCGCAATTCGCCGGAATACTTCGCTATGGGGTTGCTCGATCAGATGCTCCTGCAAGGCGACGACAGCCTTCTCTATCGGGAGCTGGTTAAGAAGCGCGGATTCACCGGCGACGTTTCCGGCGGCATCAACAGCGAGTTGGGCAATATGTTCGATTACGACGGCCCTATGCTGTGGACCGCTTCTCTGTTTCACGACGCCAGCGTCAAGCCGGAGCAGATCCTGGCGGCCGTCGATACGGTGGTGGACGGGCTGCAGGCGAAGCCGGTGGACCAGAGCCTGCTGGACCGCAGCGTCACCAAAATGCGCTCCTTTCTCTACGATTCCATGGCGGAGTTCGGGGGCTTCGGTCGCGCCAACCTGATGGCCTGTTACGCGCTGTTCGACGACGATCCGTCCCGCATCAATTCCCTCGAAGCGGAGTTCCGCAAAGTGACGCCGCAAGTGGTCGAGCAGACCGCGCGTGAATATCTGCGCAAAACCAATCGCACTGTGCTGCTGATCGAGCCCGGCGCGGCCTCGCCCGCGGAGGCGCACAAGGAGCAACCCAAATGAGACTGCTTTGGAGCGTGTTTATGCTTTCCGCCATGTCCTCCGAAATATTCGCCGGCCCCAAGGAAACGCCACCGCAAGGGCCGCCGCCGAAGCCTTTCCAGCTTCCTGCCGCTACGGATTTCACCCTGCCGAACGGCATGCAAGTGACGATTGTCCCGTACGGGATCGTGCCGAAGGTCGCCGTGCGCGCCTTTGTGAGCGCGGGCGCCATAGACGAATCCGCCGCACAAGTCTGGTTGTCGAAGCTCAATGCGGCGCTCATCAAGGAAGGCACACGCACGCGGTCCGGGGAGCAAGTCGCACGCGAGGCGGCGGAAATGGGCGGCCAGATCGAGATCGAATCGGGTTCGGACTTCACCTCCGCGGGTGGCGTGGTGCTCTCCGATTTTGGGCCGAAATTCGTGGTGCTGCTGGCGGACGTGCTGACCGGTCCGGCGCTGCCCGCATCCGAGCTTCCCCGATTGAAGGCCGATCTGGTCCGGCAACTCGCCATCGACAGAACGGAGCCTGCGTCGTTGGCCCGCGAGCGCTTCCTCAAAACCCTGTTTCCAGATCATCCCTACGGCAGATCGTTTCCTTCAGAGAGCGAGCTGCAGGGCTACACCATCGAGGACGTGCAGACGTTCTACCGGAAGAACTTCGATGCGGCGCGCACGCATCTGTATATCGCGGGCAAGTTGGAGGGCGATCTGCGCGGCGCGGTAGAAGCGGCCTTCGGCGGTTGGGCAAAAGGAGCGCCCGCGCCCGAGCTGCCCGCGCGCCCAGTGAAAACGCGCTCTCTCCAGTTCATCGACCGGCCCGGCGCCGCCCAGTCGAACCTCTTGCTGGGCCTGCCGGTGGCGGAGCCGTCCAGCAAGGATTTCATAAAGCTGGACGTCATGAATTCTCTGTTGGGCGGCTCGTTCGCCTCCCGCATTACCAGCAATATTCGCGAGCAGAAGGGTTATACGTATTCGCCGTTCAGCCAGATCGGCACGCGCCGGCATCTGGCCTACTGGCTGCAATCCGCGGACGTCACAACCGCAGTCACGGGACCGTCATTGAAAGAGATTTTCTACGAGATAGACCGCCTGCGCAAGGATCCGCCATCCGCGGAGGAACTGCAGGGCATTCAGAACTATCTGGCGGGGCTCTTCATTCTGCGTAACACCATCAGTCCCGACGCCATTATCGGGCAGTTGCATTTCGTGGATTCGCAGGGGCTGGACCGGTCGTACCTATCCACCTACGTGCGGAAAGTCATGGAAGTGAAGCCCGCCGACGTGCAGGGCATGGCGGAAACGTACCTGGTTCCGTCGAAAATGACGATCGTCGTGGTGGGAGACAAAGCCAAGATCGCGGATCAACTCACCCCGTACGAGGCAACCACACAATAGGAACCACAGATGGACACAGATAAACACGGATAAGAAACCAACCGCCGATGCACGCCGATAATTAGAAGCCTTCAGATATGCCGATAAGTAAACACAGATAAATTCAGCGGCGTGATCGGCGTGCATCGGCGGTTGCTTTTGTCTTGTTTTTATCCGTGTTTATCTGTGTCCATCTGTGGTTCCGTTCTTTGTCTACGCGAAGCTTCGCACCGCACCCGCTTCGTCGTCGTGTACGTCGAAAACCGTGTACAGCTTCGTGATCTGCAACAGGTCTTTGACTCGCTTGGTCAGATTGAGCAGCTTGAGCTGACCGCCCTGATTCGTCACAGTGGTGAAGCCGGACACCAATTCGCCGATGCCCGAACTGTCGATATAGGAGACGTCTCCGAGGTTCAACAAGATCTTCTTCTGACCCTTGCCGACCATGTCGCGCAGCGTGTCGCGCAACGCGCTGGACCCCTCTCCCAAAGTGATTCTACCGGCCACATCCACCACACTCACGTCACCAACTTGTCTCGTGCTTAGCTTTACGCTCACCGCAATATGCCTCCTGGCTCGCAAGCGAGCCGATTGTAGTCTCTTAATTCGACACCAGGTACTTGACCAAAGTTACTTCCGTGCCCGCGGGGTCCAGACGGCGGACCTGAAACTCGTCCATGAAGGCCTTGATGAGGAAGATCCCGCGGCCGGAATGCCGCAGCAGGTTCTCCTGCGCCAGCGGATCCGGCAGATGCTCGTAATCGAACCCGTCGCCCTCGTCGGCAATCTTCACCACAAACTCCCTGGGCCCTTTGGAAACCGACAAACGCACTTTCTTGTGCGCGTTGTACCGGTTCCCATGCACCACGGCGTTGACCATGGATTCCCGCACGGACATAGCGATCTTATGCAGATCGTCCTCCGGGACCCCGGCCTTCTCCGCTTCCTGCACCGCCAGTTCCTCGGCGCTATCCACGCTTTCCAGGGTCGAGTCCAGAAACCGCTCCACGGTTTCCGTTCCGCCGCGCGAGTTCTTTCCCATAGTCAAGGCGCCACGCCGCATGGCCAAAACGAATGGCTAGAATAAATTACCGGGGTGCTGAAAGTCAAGGACAACTAGCGCGGAGGCTGCGGTGGGCCGCTAGCCGGCGGGCTCTCTTTGGATGACGGTGAGCTCTTCGCCTGCTGGTTCTCACCGGCCAGCCGCTCCAGTTCGGCCAGCCGGATCTTCATCTTTGCCGCCTCCTCGGCGTCCGGCGCCAACTCCAGGTATCGGCGTATGTTTTCCGCAGCGCCCGCATAATCTCCCTTCCGTTCCAGAATCCTCGCCAGCACCTGCGCAAGTTTGGGATACCGGTCCGAGGTATCCAGCTTCACTCCCGCGCGGGCGCTCTTCTCCGCCTCACTCAGCCGGCCCAGGTTCAGATTGGCGACGGCATTGTCAAGGTAGGCGACCGGATAATCCACCGGATCCAGTTTGAGCAGCCGGTCGGTGGTATCGGCCAACTCCGTCCAATTCCGGTCCTTGGCTGCCATTTCGGCAAGCTGCACATACGGGCTCATGAACCGGGCGTCCGCCGCCAGCGCCTTCTCGTAGCACGTGCGCGCCTCCGCGATGTTCTGATCCTGTTCCTGAATCCGCCCCAGCTCGTACCAGGCCACCGCATATTTTGGATAGATATCCACCGCTCTTTGGAAATCCTTCCCGGCCTCGGGCAGCTTGTGTTTCTGAAGGGCTATAAGGCCTTTTTCGTAGGCTCTGCGAGCATCGTTGGGCGCGGCGAGACTGGTCATGCTGATGACCGTGCCTGCCACATTCGCCAACCGGTGCAGCACAATCGTGCCCACGTCCGGATCGTCCATGAGATGCCTTCCGTTAATGTTGACGGTATCGGAGCGATAACCTGCCAATAACGCGCGCAACTCGCAGGTGGCCAGCCGGGAATCGGAGAGGCTGGACGGCGGCGAATTGGGTCCAGCAGCGATACTGCTCACAGGGCGGGTCTGCGTACCGGGGACGGTGGCATCCTCGCTGGCATCCTGCAGGACCCCCGCAGTCTGGCCGATCTGAAAACTAAACCGGCCTTTCTGATCGGTGTAGGCCTGCGCCCGTGCGGACGTGTCGCATACGCGCTCGATCGTTACCGGTTCCGGCGGCGGCGTGCCGTCCTCCATCACGACCTTGCCCGATAAATAAATGCCCTGGTTTATAGAAGTGTTAGATAGTCCCGGAGTCGGCCCAGTCGTCCCAAGGCCCGTGCGAGGAATCCCCCCGCCCGTGCCACCCCCACCGGGCGGACCGCTGGGTTTCTGAGCCAGAACCGGCTGCACAAGGATGCCGATTCCTACCGCCAGCCACCCGATATACTGCGTGCGGATGCTCTGAGCCATGGGAGCACCCCCCTTTCGCTAGTCTCATTATGGCATGGCGCGGCAAATCCTGCGCTGTCTCGCGCTCCGCGGTCTGCGCGCTTGTGGTGGACCGTCTTGTTTTGGGAATCTCCTCAACCCGCTTGTTGGCCGTCAGCCTTCATTCTGAAACGGCTCCCATAATACTCTTCGAGGCGATCCTTATCCGCGTGGAACCAGGATTCCATCATCTCTGCGATCCAGAAGATTGAATCGGCCTCGCCAAGGCAAAGCCATTGCCTGACCCCGCCACCCCTGAGGATCTGGCCTTCAGTCCCGGTCGGCGCCGCCTTCAACAGGCTAATGGCCTCGATGAGGTTGCTTTTTCCAACGGCGTTCGGACCAATCAATACATTCAACGGCCCGAGTTCGACGGTGCTGGATCAGCATTCGCTTCGATCTATATCGTTAAACAGGTGAACGCCATGCGCTTGGGTCAAGCCGCCAGGCCCGAGCCCAACCAACCCGCCCCGCCCGCCGCCACCCAACATGCATGGAACTTCGCCGCGCCCAGGCGTAGCACTTTCTCATCCAAGGATGAGCCTGGAGGCGGGAGCGAAGCGACCCGCCGCCAGGACTCCTTTCTCGTTTGATTTTGCGCTGTCTCGGTACCGGCCAGCGCGAGGCCGTACAGGTTTTGGTGTTTCGGTCCTTCTGTTCTTAATCCCATCCCCGCGGTCGTCGGATTTGCCCTTCGGCCAACGGGAGGCTTGCCTTTGCATGCTCTCGGCCGCCGCGCTGTCGCTCTGGACCCGCGACTCCCGGTCCAGATCCTGAATCGTCACATCCGCTTTGAGGTGGCCTGCCAAGTCCGGCAACTGTCGCAGAATCCCCGCGGCGTCGCGTACCACCGGTACAGTCTCTTGCTCTTCCCTTTGGCGTTCACCACCAGTTCCGGCACAGCACAGGCCGATGAAACTTCAAGTATGAGTTGCACTGCTCTTCGTAGAAAGCTTCGATCGCCGCCGCTTCGGGTGACGGCACTATCGGACTGACGCCTCTAGCGGGGGGCGGCGCCGAGGTTGTCGGAGCGTCCGGTCTTCAGACGGGACCACTGGGCGGTGGGACGTCCATCGGTACGCGTGACTTGCTCGCCTTTAAACCGTTGGGGCCAGCCGGCCGGCGAGTCCTCCCACGTCTCCTGCCGCCCGTAGACGGTCAAGTCGAGCAACCGGTAGCTGTTATCCATCGCCTCGACGCCACGCGCCGTCGTCCAGTAAGTCTCGAAGACATTGGCTCCTTGTCGCAGGTAGCAAACGATGTGCATCCGGCCCACCCGGCGTCCGACCAAGAGGGTGCCGAGCGAATCCTGGGCCGAATACCAAGGCATCTCCCACCCCATGAAGTCGCGGTACCGGGCGCCCTCTTCGTACGGGCCTTGGCAAAACGTGGCGTAGGTGACGTCGCGAGAATGAATATAGGATAGCTCGCGGACCTGCGAGGTAACCCAGGTGCACCCCTCGCACTGCTCCGGCGCAGGGTGGCCGGTGTGCCACATGAAGTAGTAGGCGATGAGCATCCGGCGTCCCTCAAACACATCCAATAGTGTCACCGCCCCACGTTCGCCAATGAGCGGTGTGGCGCCGTCCACCTCGACCATAGGGAGCCGTCGGCGGGCGGCCGCAATGGAGTCGCCTTCTCTTGTGTGGGCCTTCTCTCGCACCCGCAACGCGTCCAGCTCCGCGTGGAAGGTGCTCCGATCGACCGCCGCAGGGGCTCCAAGTTCGTCTCTCATGAAGTCTGTCATCGTTCTCTCCGTTAGCGCCTGGGCCGCTGCTTTCATTTTTCCTGAGGCCGCGCCCCGCCTCACCGTCTCCAGTCATACGCTTCGTCAATCGTCTTTCCTCTCCGCGCGGTGGTGAGATCACAGTCCGCCCCGCGCTGATCGAAGATCTCCTCCGGCTATGCCCCGCGCACCCTGCGGAAGCACTCGCGCAGCTCCTGTGAAAAAAGAGCCGGCTGCTCGAAGGCGGCGAAGCGGTCGCCCCGCTTTAGCTCCCCTTCGCCTCTGCCTCGCGCTTTCGGAAGGCGGCGTCTGGGTCGGTCACTACATCGACCCACTTCGGGTCAGGCGAGGCCGCGGCGTCGTAGTTGTCGTGCCAGTTCCACCACTTATACGGCGGGGTCTGGGGGTAACCCTCCGGCGAGTCCTCCCAAGTCTCCTGACGGCCGAGCGGCGTGATGTCGAGGTAGCTCCAGATGCTCCCCATCGCCTCGTCGCCGCGGTTGTTGATGAAGTATGTGCGGAACACCCGCTCGCCGTCGCGGAAGAACACGTTGTGGCCGTGCCATTCATCGACGCCGAAGTCCGCGTCGAAGCCGTCGGTCATCGTGTACCAGGGCATCTCCCAGCCCATCCGCGCCTTCAGACGCGCGATGTCCGCCTGCGGCGCGCGTGAGGCGTAGGCGAGGGTCGTGTCGCGCGCGTTCAGATGGGCCAGGTGGCCGACCTGATCGGCGCCCAGCGAGCAGCCGCGGCAGGCATGCTCCGGCCAGCCGAACACCCCGGGCTCGAAGAAGGCGCGATAGACGATCAACTGACGCCGGCCCTCGAACAAATCAAGCAGGCTTACCCTGCCCTTTGGTCCGTCAAACTCGTACTTCTTGTCCACCGCCACCCAAGGCATCCGCCGGCGTTCGGCGGCCAGCGCGTCACGGGAGCGGGTCAAGGCCTTCTCCTTCACGAGGAACTGCTGGCGCGCAGCCGCCCACTCCTGCTGCGACACGATCGGGGGTTTGTTCATCGCTCTCTCTTCGCTTGTTGCCATCTTATTTCTCCTTTGTCTTCTGAAACAGACCGGGACGATTCGCTCTGAAGAATTTTCTGAACTTGCCGATGCACACCGCCGGAATTCCTCCCGTGGATCCGGCTCCGGCGACGATTACTGCTGTGCTTGCGATGCATACCGCACATATGTTTCTCCTCTGAACTTCTAATCCAGAAGATTGAATCGGCTTGAGACTGCGGCCCGCCCGGCTTCTCGCATAGGGGAACCGGGACGGATGGGCCGCCGGATGCTTCTCATCGCGATGCCGAAATCCCGTTCTGGAGTCCCGCCTGTAGCGATGGTCGAGACCTTGCACGGCGCGGCCTTGGTTCGGTCCTTGCGTTTGATCGACATTGACTTCGCTCTATATCTTAACGTTAAACAGATGGAACTCCATTCGCTTGGGTCAGGCCGCCTGACCCTGGCCCAAGCAACCCATCTTGAAGGCGCAGCCACCCAATATGTGCCGAATCGCCCGCCTCGCTTGCATCGTTAGCATCGCAGCGCAAACCAGTCTATAATCGGTTGAGGGTTTGGTTGCCGTTCGGCCATGCCCCCTCTCAGACCAGGTAATCAGCAGCATGATCGCACTCTTAATCCAGAAAGGAGGGCCGCCGTTGTGAGCGTTTTTAGCAAACAGCGCCGGGAGGAAGAACCTCCCAGGCCCTTGAATACGGCTAGTCCCAGGCCAGCGCCGCCGGCGCCGCCTGTCGAAACCAAAAAGGAGGCAACAACTTTGTCCAGCATGTCCAGCATGCCCGTGGGGCGGATGGAACCGGATACCTCGCGCGGCGGGTCGGCCACTATCGGGAAAGCCGTCAAGATCGTCGGTCAGATCTTCAGCCGCGAAGATTTGTTCGTGGATGGCGATGTGGAGGGCACCATCGAACTGATGGAGCATAAGCTCACCATAGGCCCCAACGGCAAGGTTCACGCGGGGGTCAAGGCGCGCGAGGTGATTGCGCTCGGCGCCATTCAAGGCAACGTGGAAGCCAGCGACCGCATCGAGATCCGCAAGGACGCCAAACTGGTGGGCGATATCAAGACCGCCCGCATCATTATCGAGGACGGCGCCTACTTCAAGGGGAGCATCGATATCGTCAAAGTGGAGGCCAAGGCTGCCCCCGGCCAGCCGCGCCCGCAGCCTGCTGCCGCTCCCGCATCTCCGCCCATCGTAGCGGCCACGGCGGCCGACGCGCGACACTAGCGAGACGGTGAGGATTTAGCAGTTGTGGAGCGAAAGGCTGAAGAGCATCCTGCGCGGCCCCCGTTCCTCCGCGGGGGCTCGCCCGCAGGCAAACCACGGGACCCGGCCGCGCGTTGGCTCGAAATCCGGTGAGCGGGAAGTGTTCCACACCCGCCCCAGCCGCGGGCTGGAGCAGTTCTTCGGCTCGTTCCGCGACCAGGGCGGCCTCTCGATCCTGGATCTCGGCGGCGCTTGCCAGGAGAACGTCAATTTCATCACCAACCTCGGCCATAAGTTCTATTCCGAGGATTTTCTCCGCATCCTCCAGGAGACTTTCGCCGACGATAACGCCGCCCAATCCAATCCGCACCACATCGATCGCTTTTTGCAACAATGCCTGGACTACCCTGATGAACAATTCGATGGCGTGCTGGCCTGGGATGTGCTCGAGTACATGGATCCCCCGTTGCTCCTGGCCACCGTCGACCGCCTCACGCGTATTCTCAAACCCAAGGGCTACCTGCTGGCCTTTTTTCAGTCGGTCGACCGCCAGGAAGCAGTTACTTATCACACGTTTCGCATCCAGGATCTCCGCACGCTGCAGGTAGGCCAGTACGGCGTCCGCGCCCCTTCCCAACAGTTCAATAACCGGAGCCTGGAAAAGCTCTTTCAGAAATTCGAGTCCGTGAAGTTCTTTCTGACTCGCGAGCGCCTGCGCGAAGTGATCGTCCGAAGGTGAGCCGAGCGCGTTAATCCTCCTTTCATGTGCCGCGGAATATACTGAGCGCACGTCTTCCAAGGAGAAAATTCCCCATGAAAATACCGGCTGGATTCTGGATATTCCTCGCAGTCGCCGCTCTCTCGACAGCCGCGGATGCGCCCGGCTTCAAAGTGACGAAGAAATACCCCGTACCAGGTGACGGCAGTTTTGACTACATCGTGTTCGACAGCTCCGCAAACCGCCTCTACGTTTCTCATGGCACCGAGGTGGATGTGCTCGACGCGGATTCCGGCAAGCTGCTCGGCAAGGTGGAAGATACGCCCGGCGTACACGGCATCGCCATCGTTCCGAATCTGCACCGTGGATTCGTGACCAACGGCGGGAATGCCACGGTATCGGTTTTCGACACCGACACCTTCAAGACCATAACCAGGATCTCCGTTTCCAAAGATCCTGATTTTGTGTTGTACGATCCGCAAACCAAGCGCGTGCTGGTATGTCATGGCGATGCTGCCGCGATCACCGCCATCGACCCCGCGAAGCAGGCAGTCGCCGGCAAAATAGACCTCGGCGGCGGGGCGGAGGCTGCCGTCGTCGACGGCCACGGCAACGGATTCGTGAACCTTGAGGAAGAAGCCATGGTGGTCAGCTTCGATCCCGAGCGTCTGGCGGTGAAGCAGAAATGGCCCATCACCGGATGCAAGACTCCCACCGGACTGGCCATCGACGCGCCGAATTCCCGCTTGTTCATCGGCTGCCGGAGCAGAGTCCTGGCCGTGATGGATGCCACCAACGGCCACGTCATCACCACGCTGCCGATCGGCGAACGGGTCGATGCGGTGGCGTTCGATCCGGATAACAAACTGATCTTTGCCTCAAACTGGGACGGTACAGTTTCGGTAGTGCGGCAGAAGAGCGCGAATGAATACGAATCCGTCGGCGATATTCAGACGCAGAAAAGCGCCAAGACCATGGCCTTCGATCCAAAGACCAAGCGCCTGTTTCTATCCGCCGCGGAAATGGAGCCTCCCCCAGCCGGCGCGCAACGACCCCGGCCGAGACCGAAGCCCGGAACATTCACGGTCCTGGTCGTGGAACGCCAGTGAAGTGGCGCAAGCTTCAGCTCGGGGTGCCCGTTCTGGGCCGGGCGAACTTCAGTTCGCCGTCTTGCCGTCGCCCAATACGCGCTGTGCCGGATCCACAATCCGCGGCGTAATCTCAATCTCAAACGGCCGCTCTAGGCGCGCCGTCCGCAAGTGCTCCACAATTCTGTTGCAGCCTAAAGCTTCCGGATCCGCGCCTCGCACCGCGCCATCGCCATCTCCATCCGCTCCGGCTGGTTGGCATCCTCCGGCGCCAGCGCTTTCAACTCGCGTAGGCCGGTCCACGTCTGGCGCGCGCTCCCGTATCCGTCCCGCGCTTCCCGCCAGCGGCGCAGCCGCTCGTTGGCAGCCGCCGCGCCAGTTTGGCTGCGCGCCAGGTCGGTCCGGGCGCTGATCTGCCCGGTGCCGCCCGCCACGATCTCTCCGGCAGTCTTGCCCGCCTGCCGATAGTGATCCAGCGCGGCGTCCGCTCGATTCATTCGCAATTCGATGTCTCCCGCCGCCAGCGCCCCCCGGGTGCGCATCCGCATCAGATTCGAGTCCTTTGCGCGGGCCAGCAAGCCATCGAGCAGCGTCATGGATTTCAGCGCATGCCCAAGCGCCGCCGGAAAGTCGCGCGTGTCCATCAGAACCTGTGCCAGTTTCAGATCGCAGTTGGCCACATCGGACAGGACCTCGACGTTCCCCGGATCCGCGTCGCTGAGCTGCCGGCTCAGCCACAGCGCATTTTGCCCGTGAGCCAGCGCGCCTGCCGGGTCGCCCGACTTGCGCAGCGCGTTCACCACGTGCAGTTCCGTGACAGCCAGGCTGCGGCGCAACATGCGATTGGCCGGGTCGGCTTTCACTTGCCCTTCCATGATCGACACCGCCGCCAGGACCAGCGGTACCGCGTCCCTCGCTTTGGCATTGTCCATCAGAACCTGCGCCAGGCGGGTGGACATGTTGGCCACCTCGGTCTTGTCACTCGTGTTTCCCGGATCGGCGGCGGAGATTTCCTGAATCATGGTCAGTGCCCCGCGGGCTTGTTCTTCCGCGGCTGCATGGTGGCCGGCGGTCGTCTCTGCGTCCGCCAACGACATGCGGCTGCCATAAAGCTCTTTCTTCGCCGGTAGCGAGCCAGGAAACTCTTTCACCAATTCGTTGGCGATGTCCAGCGATCGCCGGTAGCGGGCCAACGCCTCTTCGGGCTTACCCATATTGGAGATTCCCTCGGCGCCCGCCAAGTCTCCCCAATTCCGCAGTGTGCCCGCCAATCGCCGCCGCGTGTCCAGATCCGGCGGCAGCTTCCGCACTGCCGCCTCCGCCAGACGCACAGCTTTCCGATAGTTTTGGTCGGCGCCCGTCAGGTCGTTCATGCCGTAAAGAATGTCGGCCTTGGCGGAGTAAGCGGACGCCAGCGCGCGCTGGTTCAGGCCGCCCACTTCGCGCGCCACCAGACGTTCTCCCGCCGCCACGGCTTTCCGCACACTGGCCAAAGCGGCGGCGGTGTCGCCCAAGTTGGAGTAATACGAATTTCCTTGTACGTTGGCGATCTTGACATAGCCTTCCACTAACTCGCGCTGCAGCGAAGCATCGCCGGACTCGTGAGAAAGCTTGTCCAGATACACCAGCGCATCTTTCACCAGCTTCTGCCGCACCGGCGTGGATCCCGGCAAGGGCTCGATGGCGTCGTCGTATTCAAACATGGCCGCATGGGCAAGTTGGCGCACATCGTTGAACCGCTGCGTGGCAATGCGTGCCTGCCAAGCCGTTGCGGCGACCCCGCCGATGAGCGCGAGCCCCACTAGTACCAGCGCCGCAACCAGCACTCTGTTCCGGCCGGCGAACTTGGCGATGCGGTACCCGCGCGTGGCGGGCCTGGCCATCACCGGATAACCCGCCGCGTACCGGCGCAGGTCCTCGGCCAACAGATCCGCTGAAGCGTAGCGGCGTTCCGGTTCCTTTCGTAGCGTCATCTGCACGATGTTCTCGAGATCACTGTCGAAGCGGCGTCCCGCGTGTTTGCCGAGCGGAGGTGCGGCTTCCGTCGTAATCGCTTGGGCCAGTTCCAGCGGACCGGCGGTTTCGCGGTACAAACGCATGCCGCTCACCAGTTCCCACAACAGCACGCCCAGCGAATAGATATCGCTGGCCGTGGTGATGGGCGCGCCCATCACTTGTTCGGGGCTGGCGTACTCGGGCGTCATGGCGGCCGCGCCGGTCTTGGTGCGCTGCGCCGAACCATCCAGCAGTTTGGCGATCCCAAAATCCAGCAACTTGGGCTGCCCCTCCGCTGTCACCAGGATGTTGCCCGGTTTCAGGTCGCGATGCACGATCAGGTTGCGGTGCGCATACGAGACCGCCGAACAAATCTTGCGGTACAACTCGAGGATTTCCGCCAATGGCGGCTGGCGCTCTGCCACGTAACGGTCGATCGGGACGCCGTCCACATATTCCATCACCAGAAAAGGCCGGCCATCCGCCGTGGTGCCTCCATCCAAAAGCCGCGCGATGTGGGGGTGTTCCAGGCCAGCCAGAATTTGCCGCTCCTGGCGCAGGCGCGCAACCGTTACCGGGTCGCTGTCCTGGACGATTTTGACCGCTACCAGCTTCGAGAATTCATCATCGGCGCGGATGGCTTTATACACCACGCCCATGCCGCCGGAGCCGATTCGGTCCATCAGACGGTAGCGGTCCAGAGTGGCGCCATCGTCCCTGACTGCCTGGAATCGCGCTTCGTTGCGAATCGCTGGCTCGTTCCAGAGCGGGTTCGCCGTGGCTTCGATGGAGGCGCGCAACAGATCCTCGACAGCGCGACGCAAACGCTCGTCGCCACGGCATGCATCCGCCAGAAACGCCGGGCGTGCGGTGGCTTCCAGCTCCCAAGCTCCCTGGAAGAGTTGTTCCACGCGCTCCCAGAAGGAATCAGCTTGGTCCGATGGCATTTTGCAACCACGCCCGCGCGAAGGTCCAATCGCGTTCCACGGTGCGCTGGGAACATTCTACACCAGTGGCGCCGAGCACCTCGCAGGTTTCTTCGTTGGTCAAACCGCCGAAGAAGCGCAACTCCACCACGCGCGACTGCCGCGGATAGTTTTCGCTCAGGCGATCCAGTGCGGCGTTGATCGCCAGCACATCCCACTGCAGAGCCGGATCGTCGGCCCGTGGTTCGGCGATCACCGGCGCCACACCGCCTCCCCGTTTGGCGGCGTGCCGTCTGCGCGCATGATCCACCAGGATGTTGCGCATCATCTTGGCCGCCACGTTCAGAAACTGGGCGCGGCTTTGCCAATCCAGGTGCTGCACGCTGGGAAGCTGCATATAGAGCTCATGGACCAGCGCGGTGGGCTGCAGAGTGCGGCCGCCGCTTTCGGCCGCGAACAGGGATGACGCCAGACGGCGCAATTCCCGGTATACGGCGGCGGTCAGGCGAGAGAGTGCGTCCTCGTCGCCGCCGCGCCAATCCTGGAGGCAGCGGGTGATGTCACCGGGCGCACCATTTTGATCTCCTCGGGCAGGCATGGCCCTGTGTTCATTTTACGTCTTGAGCGGCCTCCCGTGAAAATCTTCAAATTCCGTGTCGGCTTTCTCCGCCGCTTTGCGCCTTTAGGGAGACGGCAAGTACCGGGGGAGACAGTTTACGACGAAAACGACACAAGCAACACCTGCAATACTAGCGGCGATTTTCATGACAGCGGCGCTCGGAACACCCTCGGCGCACACGCAAACGTATAGGGTACTGCACACGTTCGGGGAGCCGGGAGACGGAGGAATCCCCTACGGCGGGCTAGTCCGCGACTCGGCAGGCAATGTCTACGGCACTGGCATCCTTCGCGGCACTTCGAACGCTGCGGTTGTGTTTAAGCTGGACACCACTGGCAAGTTGACGGTGCTGCATAACTTCACCGGAAAAGCGGATGGCGGCGCCCCCTCGGCGATCTGGTCCGGGACCCGGCGGGCAACTTCTACGGCACTACTTCGGCCCGCGGCGGCTGCGGCCATTGCGGAGTTGTGTTCAGGATCAAAGCTTGACGGCCGTTCGCAAAGATTGCGGGCGGCACGATAACGATTAACTAAGGAGAGTTTATGACAAAGACACGGCAATACCAACGGTACGCATGCGCGCTTGGAGCGATTCTCATGACCGCGGCGATCGGCACACCCGCCGCGCTAGCGCAAAGGCTCACGTGCAATCACGACACCGTCACGCTCTCGCCCGGGTGCACGCCGGTGCATTTCTTCACTGGGGGTACCGACGGAGGCGATCCAGTGGGGGGCGTCACTGTCGGCAGTAACGGAACCCTTTATGGCACGACCAATGGGGGCGGCGTGAACGAGGGCACGGTGTACGAACTGACGCCGCCGGCAAAGGCGGGCGCTCCATGGGGCTACAACTTGCTCTATAGCTTCGGGACGAACCCCGGCGACGGAGCCAACCCCCAGGGTAATTTGACCATCGATAAGAATGGGGCGCTCTACGGCATGACTTCGGGCTCTTGTGGCACAGTGTTCCAGTTGGTCCCACCGGCTTCACCGGGAGGGACCTGGACGTACAACCTGCTGTACACTTTCGCGGGAGGCAACGATGGATGTCAGCCCTGGTGGTCTGGATTGGTGCTGAATGGTAAGACCGGTGTGTTCTATGGAACCACGGCGTACGGCGGGAGTTCGGCGAATAGCGGCTATGGCTGGGGCACGGTCTTCGAGTTGGCGCCCCCGGCGGTTCCAGGCGGCGCCTGGACGGAGTCCGTGCTCTACCGCTTCAAAGGCGGCAGCGACGGAGCGTATCCCCAGGCAAGTCTGCTCTACACCAGCGGCGTACTCTACGGCACGGCCTACAGCGGTGGCATCGCCGCGTGCGGCAGCGCGTTCACCGAGGGCTGCGGCACGGTTTTCGAGCTGAAGCCGCGGGCCGGCGGCAAATGGACAGAGTCCACGCTCTATAGCTTTCAGGGCGGCAACGATGGGGGATTGTCCAGTGCGGCTCTGGTGATCAACGGCGGAGTGCTTTACGGCACGACTTCACAGGAGGATAGCTACTACGATAATGGCGGCGACTGCACGTGGGGCTGCGGCACGGTGTTTTCGTTGGCCCCTCCGGTCTCCCCCAGTACCACTTGGACGGAGACTGTGCTCTACCACTTTGTGGCTCCCTACCCGCCGCCGTACTCGACCTGCCCGGCGGAACAATGCGACGCATCCGCTCCGGTCGGAGGCGTGGTTTTCGGTCCGAACGGCGCGCTTTACGGCACGAGCGCTTATGGCGGGCCTTTTGGCACCGGCACGATCTTCGAGGTAGCTCCGCCGGCATCTCCGGGCGGCCCCTGGACGGAGACCGTGCTTTACGATGAATCCTTCTATGCCCCTACAGGCGCCTACACCAGCTTCCCACAGAGCCCCTTTGCCGCCCTGACCGTCGGCAAAAACGGCACCCTCTACGGCGCGACGACGGGGGATGCCGGCATGGTCTTCGAGTTGAAGTTATAGCACACGCGCGGGGTGGGGCAGTCAGCGCTGCTCCACCTTTCTTATTCGAAGTCACTTGCGATAAAGCGCCGGCTTTCTCCGGATGTCGATCTCGTCCGGGACCCGGCGGGCAAGCTCTACGATACTACTGCCGCCAGCGGCGGGTGCGGCCAGTGCGGAGTTGTGCTCAAGATCAAACCTTGACGGCTCCCGCGGCGCCATCACTTGCTGACAAACGTATTCCCCTTGATGACATACCGTAGCGGCCAATCCGCACAGTGCCGTATCCCAATCCGCGGCGTAATCTCAATCTCAAACGGCTGCTCTTGGCGCGCCGTCCGCACAGTAAGCTGCCCGCGCGTGACATCCACCCCATTCTGCGCCCGCGTAATGCCCAGTGCCAGCGTCAGCCGCCCCGGCCCGGAAGTCAAATCGCGCAACGTGTGCGCAGTCGGCCGGCGCCGCGACATGATCTCGATCCCCGCCACCGGCTCCAGCGCGCGTATAAGCACGCCTCCCGGCTTTCCCGCCGGTTCCGCCACCAGGTTGAAGCACTCGTACATCCCGTAAATAAAGTAGACGTAAGCGTGCCCCGGCGGTCCGAAAATCACGCGCGTCCGCTCGGTGATCCCGCGCGCCGAGTGTGAGGCCCAATCGTCGCCGCCCGGATAAGCCTCGGTCTCGACGATCTTGCCCGCCGTCTCGCCATGCACCAGGATCTTGCCGAGCAGTTCGCGCGCGACTTCCGTAGTCGCCCGCCCGTAAAAGCCGCGGGGGAGAATCATCGCTAATATGGTAAGGGACGGATCAACCTCCGACAATGCCCCTCGTTCCGCCATACATCGAATCGCTGCGGCCCTACGAGCCGGGCCGCTCCATCGACGAGGTGAGCCGCGCCTACGGCCTCGCCAGCGTCTCGAAGCTGGCTTCCAACGAAAACCCGTTGGGACCTTCGCCGCTGGCACTGGAGGCTATTCGCCGCCACCTCGGCGACCTCAATCTCTACCCGAACGGCGGCCTCGATCTGCGCCGCACCCTCGCCGAAAAGTTCGACCTCAAACCTGAGAACGTCATTGCCGGCAGCGGGTCCGAGGGCATCATGTCCGGCATCATCCGGACCTTCCTCTGCGATGACGACGAAGTCCTGACCACCGATGCCGCATTCATCGGATTCCAGGTGCTGGCCCGTTCCCGCGGCGTCGAGTATCGAACCGTACCGTACCGGGAATGGCACTACGATCTCGATGCCCTGGCCGCCCACATCACGGACCGCACCAAGATCGTCTACCTCGCCAATCCGAATAATCCCACCGGAACCATCTTCACCAGGCACGAGTTCGACAGCTTCTACCAGCACGTGCCCGAGCGCGTCCTCATCATTCTCGACGAAGCTTATTTCGAATACGCCAAAGACAATCCGCGCTATCCCGATTCGATGCACTACCGCTACGACAACGTCATCACGCTGCGCACTTTTTCCAAAATCTACGGTCTGGCCGGCATTCGCATCGGATACGGCTTCGCGCACGAGGAACTGATCGCCAACCTGCTGAAGGTGAAGCTGCCGTTCGAACCCAGCACCCTGGCGCAAGCGGCCGGCATCGGCGCACTCGCGGATAAGGAATTCCTGCATCGCTCGCTGGAGTTGAACGCCCGCGGGCTGCGCCTGTTGACGGATTCGTTCCGCGACATGGGACTCGAGGTCGTCCCATCGGACGCCAACTTCGTGATGCTGGCGCTTTCCGCCGCGGAGGACGCGCGCGCGTTGACGGAAGCCCTCCTGCGGGACGGTGTAATTGTGCGGCCGCTCGGGGCATTCGGCCTGCCGCAGTGCATCCGCGTATCGACCGGCACGGACCAGCAGAATGCGAAATGTATCGAAGCCATGGAGCAGGCGTGGCGCAAGCTTCAGCTTGCCGCGGCGAACTTCAGTTCGCCGGTCTGACTTTTTACGAGGAGGGGTTATGCAAACGCTAGCCGAGACGCAATCCGAAACGCAAAAGGACTTCCTCCCGCTGAACGGCACGGATTACGTCGAATTCTACGTAGGCAACGCCAAGCAGGCGGCATACTTCTACAGGTCCGCCTTCGGCATGCGCCTGACGGCCTATCGCGGCCCCGAAACAGGAACCCGCGACCGCACGTCCTGGGTAGTCGAGCAGGGCAAGATCCGCCTTGTCCTGACTACCGCGCTAGAACCCGATCACCCCATCGCCACGCATGTCCGCCTTCACGGCGATGGTGTGCGGGATATCGCGCTCTGGGTGGATGACGCCGAATCGGCTTACCGCGAGACCACCCGGCGCGGCGCGCGCCGCGTGCGTGAGCCGGAGACTCTGCGCGACGAGCAGGGCGAGGTACGCATTTCCGCCATCGCCACCTACGGCGATACGATTCATTCTTTCGTCGAGCGCCGCAATTATCGCGGCGTCTTCCTGCCTGGCTTCGCGCCCGTGGACCATGCGGATGCCGTCGCGCGGCCCGTGGGCCTCAAATACATCGATCACATGGTGGGCAACGTCGGCTGGGGACAGATGAATACCTGGGTGGATTTCTATCGCGACGTGATGGGCTTCCGCCTCTATCAGCACTTCGACGACAAAGACATCAGCACGGAATATTCGGCCCTGATGTCCAAGGTGATGTCCAACGGCAACGAGCGCGTTAAGTTCCCGATCAACGAACCAGCCGCCGGAAAACGTAAGTCGCAAATCGAGGAGTACCTGGATTTCTACAAAGGACCAGGCGTGCAACATATCGCCATGGCCAGTGACAATATCATCGACACCGTTTCCAGGCTGCACAATCAGGGCATCGAATTCCTGCGCGTCCCCACCACTTACTACGACGATCTGACCCAGCGCATAGGGCCGATCGACGAACCTATCGAGCGCTTGCAGGAACTGGGCATCCTGGTGGATCGCGACGACGAAGGCTACATGCTGCAAATCTTCACTAAGCCCGTCGCCGACCGGCCCACGCTCTTCTATGAAGTGATCCAGCGCAAGGGCAGCCGCAGCTTCGGCAAAGGAAACTTCAAAGCGCTGTTCGAAGCTCTGGAGCGGGAGCAGGCCCGCCGCGGCAACCTATGACGTGGCGCAAGCTTCAGCTCGCCGAAACCACCCGCAAACAGGAGGAACAATGTATCCGCTGAAAAAAGGCAAAATCGCCGAACAAGCCCACGTCGGCCTGCCCGAAGGCACTTTCGAAGAAGAGCACGGCCGCAAAGGCTTCTACGGCAAAAGCGCGCACCTCTATCACACGCACCCGCCCACCGGCTGGATCCGCTTCGAAGGCAAGCTGCGGCCGCATTGCTTCGATCTGAACCGCCTGGAGCCGCCCGACTTGGCCGACCCCGAAGGACTCCCCGTAGCGTTCCTGGGCAACCACGAAGTCAAGCTCTACGTCTCGCGCCGAGCCGCGCCGATGCCCTTCTACTACCGCAATGCGGACGGTGACCAGCTAATCTTCGTGCACCGCGGCGCCGGGACCATCGAGACGGATTTCGGCCCGCTGCGCTTCGAGCCCGGCGATTATATCGTGGTGCCGCGCGCCGTCACCCATCGCATCCTCCCCGACACCACGGACAACTTCTTCCTGATCGTGCAATCCCGCGGCGAATTCGATCAACCGGACAAAGGCTTGATCGGCCAGCACGCCTTGTACGATCCCGCCACGATAATCACGCCCGACCCCGCGCCGTATCTTGACGACCACCGCGAGTGGGAGATCCGCATCAAAGTGGATGACGAAATCTCCAAAGTGTTTTATCCGTTCAACCCCATGGACGTAGTCGGCTGGAAGGGCGACCTCACGGTTTGGAAAATCAACATGCGCGACATACGCCCGATCATGAGCCATCGCGCGCACCTGCCGCCCAGCGCCCACACCACCTTCGTCACCGAAGGCGCGGTGATTTGCAGCTTCCTGCCGCGCCCGCTGGAGCAGGACGCGCAAGCCCTCAAGGTGCCCTTCTTCCACCGCAATACGGATTACGACGAGTTCATCTTCTATCACGACGGCGACTTCTTCAGCCGCGACAACATCAAGGCCGGCATGGCCACGCTGCACCCGCGCGGCATCCACCACGGCCCGCACCCCAAGGCCCTGGCCAACCAGGGCAAGAAGGCCTTCACCGACGAAAGCGCCGTGATGCTCGACGGCCTCAACCCCATCGAAGTCCTGCCCGCCGGAGAAAGCGTGGAGTGGAAAGATTATTGGAAGAGCTGGATGGAAAAGTAATTGCTGCCTGCCGTGCGGGCACTCCTGACGGCGCAAACGCGCTCTACGATGGCGCCGATTACCTGCATGACGTCAATTCTACGGCTAGCGTGATCTCCAGGCAATAAGACGTGCACGTCAGTCGAGCGGCTGGCCGCAGGGTTCTGTCGTCAGACGCGGGAATGGCTTCAGATTAGGGCGAAGTTGTACGTCTCCAGGATGCGTTTAAAGACCGCTTCATTCGCTGGGTCAGTGAATGAACCCATTGACGCGACACTGAAACTGCTAGGCGGTCGCTCATAAATGGCATAGGCAATCCGTTCCGGGGCATGCCGCGAACGATAACGGATTCCGTCCGGCTTGCAGGGATGTTTCTTTAGTGCGGCGGACCATTGCTGCGCTACCTTATACGAGCCTGTCCCGAGCCGTCCGTCCGCCCCGATGCTGGCGAGCCCACCATCATTCACAAGATCGATAAACCGTAGATCGCCCGTCAACCCTATTCTCGCAATTGCGCGTGCATTCAGATACGCTCCGGAGACCGCAGGCACTCCGGTCGTCTCCCCGCTAGATTCCAAGAGGCAACACTCGGGGTCCGCACCGGCGTACAGGACACCGAAACATCCCGGCGCCGGACAGTCCGGGTCGTCGAAGCGATAGTAGCCCGTCTTGCCGAAATATACGGGATCGTCGATCTTCTTATGGTGCCGGTACAAAATCTCTCCGGGCAGCAAGGTGAAGATCAACGGATGTTGAGCAGCCAATTGCGCATGGGGCGGCGGATGGTCGCCCGGACGGTCGATCACATGGCTCCTTGCTCACCGTATGCGCTCGCGGCCCTCACCACGTCGTTAGCTCTTCCGCTGCGTAGCGCTTCGATCGGGGTCTTATTACCAAGTCTTTCATGGGAACTTGTAAAGAACCTGAGCTGCATCCAGGGATCGAGAGCACTGAGATTTCTCAACACTTCTTCTAGACCGTCGAGGGTCTTTCCGTCTTCAAACTGAAAACTTGGATAACTGTATCCACGTCTACCTTGTGTCAATGCAATAAGTTGATTTGCGGCTCGCCTCTTATCGACCGCTTGACGAGAAAGCTCCAACAATTCAGCAACCTTTCCGGAACTGAGAACCCCTTCGGCCTTCTTGAGCATGTCTTGCCGAAGCTCAAATCCTCGAAGCTTCGAAGCGACAATCGGATCTTGAGCTGCTAACTCCGACACCCAAGAGGCAGAACTGAGGGCCTCAAGCATCACGAGGTTATCCGTTGGAGCCGCAGTCGCCTCCTCAATCGAAGTGCTTGTGAGATCGGCCTCGAGGTCTTTCACTGCCCTGAGGATTCGAGTGCAAAAGGCTGGATGTTTGGTGTTTCTAAACTGCTTCAATACCGAAACCAACAGGCGATTTTCCAGCTCTGGGTCGCGCTCGATCCTCAGGCACAGCTTCTCGTCTTTATAGGCACTGCGGATCAAGAATCCTTCGAGATTGAGATTAAGCCTCGTGTGCTTGACCTGAAAGAGCAAGCTCCGCTCAATAATTTCGACTTTCAAGTCGTGGTGAGCGGAGTGTGAAATGAACACATCGAGACCAGCGTGTTTAGACTTAAGAGAGAACGCCGGCGTCGCTTCCTTGTAGCGAGTGCCAAACCAGTTTTCGATTGTGGTTTGTACTTCTTCGATTGTGCTGGGCTCGGCAGAATAGGTGGACATCAGACCTCCAGTTGCCATATTCATTATCTCAAGAGCAATGCCACTTCGTCAACCGGGCATTTCCTGCCTTGCGAAGCCCGGAATGACCGGATGATCCTCCGGTGCGCAGGCGAGGTAGAATTCCATCGCCATCCGCTCCTCCTCGTTCAGCAGAGCCCTGAGCATACGGCATTGACGTATAGATGCTCCCCGTCGCGACGGCCACACAGGTGGTCTCCGGGCTCACGCCGTATCCGCGGGGGGTTCGCGAAGCACGCCTGAAGCCCGTCCCGGTACGCGGGTGCCTGCTGGATCTCGCCGTGCGAACACCACTCGTGCTGTAACATTGTTTTGGGAGCGTGGATTCGTGGCGCGGCACTCATGCCTGCCGCGCCGACACTCCTGCCGGCGCAACATAGCACCTTCTGAGCGTTGACCCGGTCTGAGCGAGAACCGAATTGTGAGGGCACGCAATGAGAAAAGTCATGAGCACGCTGACGCCGCTTGCGCTGGCTGTCGTCGTTTTATTCCCGGCTTGCCTGCACGCTAATGCTGCAAAGCCGGCATTGGAGGTTGTGGTGCTCGGTTCCGGCGGCCCACGCGCGTTCGGCAGGGCCGGGTCGAGTTACATCCTGGTCCTCGCAGGCAGACCGCGGATTTTGGTGGATGCCGGGCCGGGAGCGTTCCTGCGGATTGGAGAATTGAACCTGGATTTAACTGCCGTAGATACGGTTTTATTGACCCATCTCCACATCGATCACAGCGGCGACCTGGCTGCTTTCTTCAATGATCGGGCACTTACCAGTGACGGACCAATCGCGTACCGGATTTTTGGCCCGGACGGCGCTGGCCTATTCCCTAAGACCTCACGGTTTGTGGATTTGCTGGTGGGAGATGGCGGTGCGTTTGCCTATCAAAAGACCTTTGGCGCGCACGAATCGTTTGCAGTTCGCGATCTGGCAATTAGCTTGAATTCAGCGCGCACCAAGATCGTAGACGAGGATGGCCTAACAGTAGAGGAAATTGCGACGCATCACGGCGACTGTCCGTCGGTGGCTTACCGGATTTCTTACCGGAGCGTGTCGGTGATTTTCTCCGGAGACATGGATGCGTCAGCCCTGCCGAATCTGGTGCAATTGGCAAAGAATGCGGATTTGCTGATTTTCAATTGCGCCGTACTCGACCCTCCCGGCTCGCCATCGCAGTTGTACGATCTGCATACACCACCGAAGAAAATTGGCGAAGCCGCGCGCGACAGCGGCGTAAAGAGTTTGTTGCTGAGCCACACTGCACCAGACGTCGAAGGCCGCGAGGATGCCGTACGGAAATCGATTCGCGCGGCCTTCGCGGGGCCGGTTGCGTTCGCCAGCGATAAGTTGCGCGTGCCCGTCGGGAAGTGAGCGATAGGTCCACCTAGCTGGCTTGTCGCCACGTCAAGGCCGTTCCGCCCGCAGGTGCCTTCCAGATCTCGCCGCGAGAACTTCCACCCCGTGCTTTAACATTAGTTATAGGTAGCGCCGACAGAATCGCCGCCCAGCGCCCCCGCATAAAAATTACCGAACGAACCCAAATCGAACCAACAACTCCTTTATTTTCAGTAATTTTCCCGAGCCCACCCACCCGAACGAACCCAATTCCATTCCTGTCGCAGCCATGATGCGCGCCCTAATCAGAATTCCCGCCGAACCTCCACCTGCTAAGGTGTATACTCATCTCGTCCGCCGCGCCACCGATGGGCACCTTTGTCCTACTCCTATTCCTGCTCGCGATCCTGCCGATCCTGCTGGTGATATGGATCGCCCGCACCTCGTCAAAAACCGGCCGCCTCGAAGCCCTCGTAGCCAAACTGACTTCCCGCGTATTCAGCCTGGAACAAGAGCTAAAGCAGCTCCAAAAACCGGCGCTGGCCGAGCCGGCGGAAGCAGCGCCTCCGCCTATTAAAGCGCCCGCAAAAGTGCCCGCCGTCGAACCGCCCCGCGCGGCCGTGATCCCCGAACCGCTCATTGAACCGCCGCCCGCCCCCGCGGCACCGCACGCCCCATCCGTCGCGCCGCCCCCACCCCAGCCGCCGCCTGCCCCCGCCTTCGCGCAGCCCGCCGGCTTCTCCTTCCACAAACTCCTCAACCTGGAAGAAACCCTCGGCGCCAACTGGCTCAACAAGCTTGGAATCGTCATCCTGGTGATCGGCGTTGCCCTGTTCCTCGCTTACGAAATGCGCGAACTCGGCCCGGCCGGCAAGATCACCGTGGGCTATCTGGTCAGCGCACTGATGCTGGGCGCGGGCATCTTCTTCGAACCGCGCCAGCAATGGCAGATCCTGGCGCGCTCCGGCATCGGGGGTGGCTGGGCGCTGGCCTACTTCACCACCTACGCCATGTACCACGTGCCCGCCGCGCGCGTGCTCACCGTGGAACCCGCCGACCTGGCCCTCCTGCTGATCGTCGCCGCCGGCATGGTGGCCCACACGCTTCGCTACAACTCGCAAGTGGTCACCGGTATCGCGTTTCTGCTGGCGTTCACCACCGTCAACATCAGCCGCGGCAACGCCTACAGCCTCGTCGCGAGTGCCATCCTGGCCGCCGCCATGGCAACCGTCGCCGTGCGCCGCCGCTGGTTCGAGATGGAGATCGCCGGCATGGCCGCGGCCTACTTCAACCACTATCTGTGGTTGCGGCCGATCATCGAGCCGATGCACGGCCACATACACAATTTCCCCGGATACACCGCCAGCGTCGCCCTGCTCTACGGCTATTGGCTGGTTTTCCGCGCCTCCTACATTCTGCGCCGCGTCGACAGCCGCCGCCAGGAGTTGCTCTCCACCATCGCCGCCGTGCTGAACGTCGCCCTGTTCATCGCCGTGAGCGGCTATCAATCCGTCCATCCCGAGCTGGCGTTCCAGTTCTTCTTGAGCATCGGCGCAGTCGAGCTGGTGTTAGGCCAATTGCCCATCACGCGCCGGCGCCGCGACGCGTTTGTAGTTCTGACGACTCTCGGCTCCTGCCTGCTGGTCGCGGCCTTTCCTTACCGCTACTCCGGCGCGCGCCTCTCGGGAAGCTGGTTGGCCGAGGCTGAAACCCTGTTGCTGGCCGGAATCTTCCTGCGCGAAATCGTCTTCCGCCGCCTGGGCATGCTCGCCCTTCTAGCCACCTGGATCCAACTGATCGGCAGCGATGCGGGCGCGGTCTTCGGCGAGCGCCTCTACGACATACGCGATACCGGACAGCCCGGCTTGGCCTTGCTCTTCGCGCTGGCCGCCGCCGTCTTCTATCTCAACTCGCAATGGATTCCACGCCGCTGGCCGGATCTCATCGACACCGCCCTCGAGCGCCTATGTTTCCGCCGCCTCTCGCACATGGCCGGGATCCTGGCATTCATCGGGGCATGGATCGCGTGGCCCCACGCCTGGACGGCCGTCGCCTGGGCCGCGCTCGGCCTGCTGCTGGCTGTGGCCGGCCGCCGCTGGAACCTGCAGGAGCTATCCATCGATGCCCTAGGCTGCGCGGCGGCCAGCGTCCTGCGCGTGCTCTGCGTGAACCTGTGGGCGGATCGCCACTATCCGCACGTGCCGTGGATGACGGAGCGTCTGCTCACCGTTTCCCTTGTCGTGGTTCTGTTGTATCTGGGGGCGCGCTGGGCCGACGCAATCCCCTTCATCCGCGCCGCGCGAATCGCTCCTGTCTACACTTGGGCCGCTTCCATTTTGGGCGGGTTGCTCGCCTGGTACGAGTTGCGCCCCGCCTCCGTCGCGCTGGCCTGGACGCTCGGCGCCGTCATCCTGCTGGAGTTCGGTTTGCGCCGCCAATCCGTGCACCTCCGCGTGCAAGCCTACGCCGGATTCATTGCCAGCTTTCTGCGCCTGTTCTTCGTGAACCTCAATGCATCGGGGCCGCTCGACGAAATCAGCCCGCGCATCATTATCACCGCGCCGCTCGCTTTGGCTTTCTACTACGCGTACAACCGGCTCAGCGCAGAACGGCGCAACTGGATCGCCGACCTTCACTGCTTCCTCGGCACCGTCACTCTGGCTGCCCTGCTGCGATTCGATCTGGATATGGACCTGGTCGCCGTAGCCTGGGCGGCGCTGGTTCTGGCGCTGGTCGCCATCGCCTGGAAAACCGGGCGCAGAATCTTTCTCGATCAAGGCCTGCTGCTGGCCTTCGGAGTCCTGTTTCGCGGCATCTTCCACAACCTGTATGAGCGCAGCTACTTCCCCGCGCCTTTCGGACACGGTCGTATGGCGTCCATGGGGACCACCGTCGCGCTGTTGTTCCTGGCCCTGCCTTTTGCCTTCTCGCTGCGGCGGACGAAGGAGGTCCCATCAGGCCGCTACTGGTTCGTACGCCTGGCAAAAACGCTGGACCACCGCCCGGATCAGGTCTTCTTCTTCATCCCGTTTGTTCTGCTCACCAGTCTGCTGGGGGTCGAGATGCGCAGCGGAATGGTGACTCTCGCCTGGGGCATCGAAGCGGTTGCCGTGTTCCTGCTCGCCATCCGCGTCCAGGAGCGCAGCTTCCGGCTTGCCGGACTCGGACTGTTGCTTCTCTGCGTCGCCAAAATCGTTTTCCGCGACGTGTGGGGACTGGCTCCGCGCGATCGCTATCTGACATTCATCGTTTTGGGATCGGCGTTGCTGGCGGTTTCGTATCTCTACACCCGCTACCGCGACGTCTTGCGGCAATACTTATGAGGCACTGGGCGGCCCTTGCGGCCATCATCGCGGTTCTCGGCGGCGCGCTCGTCTGGAGCGAAATACGCAAGTTCGATGCGACCGTCGGCCCGCAGCCGGTCCTGAATCTCATCGCCGATAGCGAGCGCGAACTAACGCGCCTCCCCGTAGCATTTGTGCCGCTTCCGGATGCCGAGGAAATCAAAATCGGCAAGAAGCTGGAAAAAGAGTACATCCCACGGTGGCGCCAACCGGAGCAAGAAGACCAGAACCGCGCGATTGAGGATTATGTCGGCCAGGTTGGCGCGCGCGTAGCCGCACACGCGCATCGCAAGCTGCCGTACCGCTTCCACTACATTCCCGGCCTGGATTTCGTCAACGCCTTCGCGCTGCCCGGTGGCCCGGTGTTCATCGGCGGCGGTTTGATGGCGCTGATGGATACCGAAGACGAGCTAGCCGCCGTTCTCGGACACGAAATCGAGCATATCGATCACTACCACTGCGCCGAGCGCATACAGGTGCAGGCGGCCCTGCGCAAGGCGCCCTTAGGCGGATTGATCGCGCTGCCGGTCGAAATCTTCGTGGCGGGCTACAGCAAGAATCAGGAGCTCGAGGCGGACCGCGAGGGAACCAAGCTGGCCGCCGCCGCTTCCTATTCTCCGCAAGGCGCTGTCCAAATGTTCGAAGCCTTCGCCCGCCTCCACCCCGCCACGAACGCTCGCGCCGGAACGCCGCAGGAAGAACTTTCGGACGTCGCGCGGCAAACCCTCGAAGGCTACTTTCGCTCGCATCCATCGAATGCGGAGCGCATCGACCAGATCCGCAAGATGATCGCGGCCGGCCAGTTACCCGCGGGGTCGCCGGCGAAGCCATTGGCGCTGGCATACATCTTTCTTGCCGAGCGTGGTTGGCGCTCTCTTCAAGCCGCGCTGGCAGCGCCCTATCCATCTCTTCCGGAAAAGGAAAAACGCAAGCGGGAAGCCGAGCGCATCAAGCAATACGAGGAGGCCGCCAAGTTGGCCTCCCAGTCGCTGGATCAGCAGCCCGATCACCCGCGCGCCCTGGAAGTTCTCGCAATAGCTAAATTCGCGCTGGGCGATTATGCTGCCGCCACCGCGACTTACCGCAAACTGCTCCCGGACTCCCCAGCCTTCGCCGATGGCATCCGCTTGTATGCCGATTCGCTCGCGCAACAGGCACTCCGAACCGAGCAGTACGATAAAGCGATCAAGCTGGCAAACGCGTCTCTGGAGCTTCAGCCCGACCAGCCCGACTCCCTGAAGATACTGGCGGAGGCGCAGTTCCAAACATCGGACTTCGCCGGCGCCGCCGATACCTGCCGCAAGCTCCAGAACATGTATCCGGAGGCCGCGGAAGAGGTGCGAAATCTCGCGTACCGCCTCGCCACCGCAGCCTGGGCCAAGCATCAGTATCGGCAAGCTGCCAGCCTGGCTGCCCAATCGCTGGAGTTGCAGCCAGACCAACGCGGGCCGTTGCACACTCTGGCCCAAGCGCAGTTTGCCCTCGCGAATTTCTCCGACGCAGCGGCTGCCTATCGGAAACTGCTCGAACTTAACGCCCCCGATATCGAATTAGTGCGCGGTTATGCCGATTCCTTGTCGGCGACGAGCCCATCTCCGAATATGCCCGCCGAGTTCGCGGCTTGGCTGAACGGCGCCAGTCCCGCTAGCCCCGCGCTGGCAACCGAATCGCGCGTCGAACTGGCGGGCCTGCTGCTCATGACTGGAAACGCGATGCAAGCCAACACCATCATCGCGGAAGCCCAGGGACAGAATCGTAACAGCATCGCTCACGAGGCCCTGGGACGCCTTGGATGGTGGTGCTATCGCGCCGCGAATTACGACATGTCCCGTGCCGTGCTCCGCCAGGCCGCGAGGAATCGCCCAGGGGATCTGAGCCTGCAAACCTCTGTGGCGTGGAACGAGTTGAACGAACGTCGCTTCGATTTTGCCATTCGCCGCTTCACTTCTGCCGCAGCCGCCGTCACCTCGTGGAACTCACCGATCATGGGTCGCGCCGTGGCTCGCTGGCAAGCGCACCAAACCGCCGATGCCCTCAAGGATTTCGAGTCGGTCACCAAGACCGCTCCGGAGTGGCGGAATCCGCGCTGGGTTCAAGCGCTGTTCCCTGCATCCGTCGCGCAGAGCGTGGCTGAGATGGACGCCGAGCAGCAAAAGCTTCCGAGCCGCGCGCGTTAAGGTGGGGCAGGCGCTTTCGCCTGCCACCCCCCAACCTCAGTTCGCCGATCTACCTGATTTCTCCCAGCCAGATAAGCCGTTCCCCCTATGCCACAACGGCTCCCCATCAACGATCAACTCATAGGAACACCAATATGCAAACATCGGATCTCCCGAACACTAGCACCACCGCCGGGAGTGGGGCTGACCGCCGGCGCGAACCGCGGCGCCCCGCATCTGGGCCGGTCTGTCTGACCCTCAAAACCCCTTCGCCCCACGAACTCGATGCGGAACTCTTGGACGTCAGCACATCCGGATTCCGTATCAGCCATCGCCACGGTCTTCTGGCGCTCGGCACGGACGTCGCCTTCCGGCATCTGGAAGCGGCCGGCCATGCTCGCGTGGTGTGGAACTGGGTGCTTCCCGATCACGTGGAGACCGGCTTTGTCGTGATCCGGTAGTAGTAATAGGACCCGCGTCTCAAGCCAGCCCCGGTCAAATCGCTTGCCCGCTCCAGCGGGATTACCGTACAATGGTTCCACTTTCATCTCGGAGGCTCCCTATGAAGATCCCTGTACGTTCCTTGCTGGTCGCCTTGGTCGCCACGGTTTCGGCGTTGGCACAACCTACCGTCGCTGGGGTGGACAACGCTTTTTCCTTCCAGCCACATCTTTCTCCCGGTGTGTTGGCTACGGTTTTCGGCGCCAATCTCTCGGGCACCAGTCCTACTACGGTCACGCTCGATGGATTGGACTGCCCCGTGACTTTCACCTCCGCCACCCAATTGAACATACAGGTGCCGTGGGAAGCCCCAGTCGGGACCGGCAACTTGTTCGTCACGGTGGATGGCAGTAGCTCCACTGCCTTCGCGGTTAACCTCGCTACGTATAGCCCCGCCTTGGTTTCCGTAAATGGCAGCGGATCGGGCACCGGCGAGTTCTTTAGTGGAGCCAATCTGATTAGTACTTCAAACCCGGCAAACGGCGGAGACATACTCACCACCTACGGAGCAGGGCTCGGCGCCACTAATCCGGCAATTGCCACGGGACTGACCACTCCCGATCCCCCACCGTACTATGTCACCGTCGCTGCGCCAACTATGACCGCGGGAGGTAAGGCGGCCACCATCAGCTTCTCGGGTCTCGCGCCCGGAGCGCTGGCTACCGACCAGATCAACTTCACTTTGCCAGACCTCGTTTCCACGGGTAACCCGGCCGTGGTAGTGACCGTCGGCGGCGTCTCCAGCCCCTCGGTCACAATGCCCGTCGGGTGCCGGGAGGTCAACTCGCTGGTCACTGTGAGCAAGGGTAAAATTCAACACCCATCCGGCGACCGGTACACGCAGGTGGTCGAGATTAAGAATAAAACCAGCACCTCGCTGCCCGCGAACGCCAGCGTGGTCCTGACCTCCCTTACTTCGTCCGCCGCCCTGATTAACGGGGGCGGCACGACTTGTCCCTCCTCGGACGGCTCGCCATTTAAGAGCTTCACCTTAACGGGCTCGGGCACCTCGCAGAGCGGTTCGGCCGACCTCGCCTTTACGGACTCGACCACTGGAACCATCACTTACAGCGTAAGGGTGTTGGTACCTTAGTACGCCGTTTCACCGTGGCAGGCACTTGCCTGCCCGGCGGCACTCTTGCCACGGCTAGTCGGGCGCGTATTTCCAATCGCGAACGGTCTCGTCCCAAAAACGGACACCTCAACGCCTTATCTCTACCCTTCTCAGTCGTTTAGAAGTGGTAGAGCAATTGCGGCTAAAATGCGACAATAGTGTTAACTGTCTCATGAGATTGACCGATAGCTACGTCCCGCGTATCCTGATCGCCGACGACCAGCCGGACGTGCTGGAAGCCCTGCGCTTCCTCATCAAGGGCGAAGGCTATCAGGCGGAAGCCGTCAATTCCCCCGCCGGCATCCTCGAAGCCGTCGAATCCCGCGAGTTCGATGCGGTGGTGATGGACCTCAACTATACCCGCGACACCACCTCCGGCCAGGAAGGGCTCGATCTCCTGAACCGGCTGATGGCGTTGGATAGCTCACTTCCCGTGATCGTGATGACTGCGTGGGGCAGCGTGGACCTGGCCGTCGAGGCCATGCGCCGCGGAGCCCGCGACTTCATACAGAAGCCTTGGGACAATGCCCGCCTTTCCGCCATCCTGGGCACCCAAATCGAACTCGGCCGCGCCCTGCGCAAAGGGCAGATTCTGGAAGCCGAGAACCGCCTGCTGCGCTCCGAGCAGTTTCCCAGCCTGATCGCCCAGTCCAACGCCATGCAGCCGGTCCTGGAGATGATCTCCCGCGTGGGCCCCTCCGACGCCAACGTCCTGATCACCGGCGAGAACGGTACCGGCAAGGGACTGGTGGCCCAATCGCTGCATTCGTGTTCCCTCCGTACTTCCAAGCCCATGCTTACGGTCAACACCGGCGGGCTTTCCGAAGGCGTCTTCGAGAGCGAACTATTCGGGCATGTGAAAGGCGCATTCACGGACGCCAAGTCGGATCGCGTCGGCCGCTTCGAAATGGCCGACGGCGGCACGCTGTTCCTGGACGAGATCGCCAACATCTCGGCTAACTTGCAAGCCAAACTCCTGCGCGTTCTGGAGACCGGCGAATTCGAGCGCGTAGGTTCTTCCAAAACGCGCAAGGTGGACGTGCGCATCCTTTCGGCCACCAATTCGGACCTGAACGTCGAAGTGACCGGTGGGCGCTTCCGGCAGGACCTGTTGTTCCGGCTTAACACCATCGAGATCCGGCTGCCCCCGCTGCGGGAGCGGCGCGAGGATATACCGCTGCTGGCGGTGCATTTCCTGCGGCAGCATGCGGAGCATTACCGCAAGAGCCTCAGCGGCTTCGAGGATGTCGCCATGAAGGCGCTGATGGCGCACCCCTGGCCAGGTAACATACGCGAATTGGACCACGCGGTCGAGCGCGCCGTGCTGATGACTCAGGGCCCTTGCGTCAAGGCCAACGATCTGGGGCTGCGGCCGGCCCGCGATGGCTCTCCCCGGTTGGAGGACATGAGCCTCGAAGAAGTGGAAGGGCTCCTCATCAAGAAGGCCTTGCAGCGCTTCAATGGCAATGTCAGTCACGCGGCCAACGCGCTGGGCCTGAGCCGTAGCGCCCTCTACCGGCGATTGCAGCGCTATGGCCTTTGAGGCAGTCACTACAATCATAGCCACGACAATCGGAGCCACGACCGTCAGGGAGTGGTCCCGTGGGGCGGCCAATCTTGGCCGCAGCCGGCTTTTCAGCCGGCGTGGACGCGCTGGAAACAGCGTCCGCAGGCAGGAATGCCTGCCCCACGTCACGGTCATCTCATGACAGTCACTATGTGGCATTGCCCTCTGGCGGCCTCTCCATGACACCCCGCAAATCCCGCCGCCGGCGCATGAAGTACGAAGGCCGCATCGTCATGATGGCGATCATGGCCGGTATGCCGGGCTCGCTCGTTGCCCTCTTCATGCTGTGGCTTCACGAGCCCGTCCCATCCGCAAAAGTTCAATGGACGCTGACCGTCATGATCGTGGGGCTGTGGTTCGGTTTCGCCATGGCGGTGCGCGAACGCGTAGTCTTCCCGCTGCAAACTCTCTCCAACCTGCTTTCCGCGCTGCGCGAAGGCGACTTCTCCGTGCGCGGCCGGGCGGGGGCCTTCGACGACGCCCTGGGCGAAGTTATGCGCGAGGTCAACACCCTCGGCGGCACGCTGCGCGAACAGCGGCTGGGCGCGCTCGAAGCCACCAACCTGCTGCGCACCGTCATGTCGGAGATCGATGTAGCCGTCTTTGCCTTCGACCATCAGCGCGTGCTGCGCCTGGTGAACCGCGCGGGAGAGCGCCTGCTCTCGGGACCGCCCGAACGGCTGCTGGGATCGAGCGCCGCGGAATTGAACCTGGATGGCTGCCTGGAAGGAGAGCCCCAACAGACGTTTCAAATGAACTTCCCGGGCGGCGCGGGGCGCTGGGGTATGCGTCGGAGCACCATTCGCGAGCATGGCCTGCCCCTGCAATTGCTGGTGATTTCGGACCTCACGCGTCCCTTGCGCGAGCAGGAATTGCAGGCTTGGCAGCGCCTGGTGCGCGTGCTGGGCCATGAGCTGAACAATTCTCTGACCCCCATCAAATCCATCGCAGGGAGCCTCGGCAGCTTGCTCACCAGGCACCCCCTGCCCACCGATTGGGAGGACGACATGCGGCGCGGGCTGAGCGTGATCTCCACACGCTCGGAAGCCCTCAGCCGCTTCATCGGCGCTTACGCCAGGCTGGCCAAGCTGCCGCGTCCGCAATTGCAACCGATGGAGATCCGGCCGTGGGTGCAGCGCGTGGTCAGTCTGGAGACCAGATTGAGCGTGGGCATACGGTCCGGCCCGGATATGTTCATTCAGGGCGACCCGGACCAGTTGGAGCAGGTGCTTATCAACCTGCTGCGCAATGCCGCGGATGCCTCGCTCATCACCGGAGGCGGCGTGCAGGTGGCGTGGTCGCGGAACGGCTCGCACGTGGAAGTGGCCATCGAGGATGAAGGCCCCGGCATCTCGAACACCACCAACCTGTTCGTGCCTTTCTTTACCACCAAGCCCGGAGGATCGGGAATCGGACTGGTGCTCAGCCGGCAGATCGCCGAGGCCCACGGCGGAACCCTCGTGCTGGAGAATCGGGAGGACCGCGCCGGATGCGTGGCGCGTTTGCGGCTGCCGTTGTAAAAGGTGTAGCCCCCCGCCTACCTTCTCTCATATCGGCCCATGTATTGCGCATCGGCCAGGATATGGCCTCGCATGGCCTTATCGATTTCGGCGCGGCGCGCGCCTGCCGGCAATCCCAGCGAAGGCACATCCAGCGCGTAAAGCTTGAAGAAGTATCGATGCGGCCCGTGACCTTTGGGAGGACACGGTCCACTGTATCCCGCACGGCCGAAGTCGTTGGCGCCGCTCTGGCCCAGGTTTCCGGGCTTATATCCCTGCGCCAGCGACCGCACTGAAGCCGAAAGATCGTACAGCAGCCAGTGGTTCCACGTTCCGGCCGGAGCGTCCAGATCGTCTACGATGAGCGTCAGGCTGCGGGTTTCGGGCGGTTCGCCGGTCCACTCCAGGGAGGGCGAGACATCCGCCCCCTCGCAGGTATGCAGTTTAGGAATGAGGCCGGCTTCGGCAAAGGCGGGGATGATCAACTTGAAGGCCATGTCCCGATCTTAGCGCCATGCCGGGCCAGGCGGCGCCCGGACCGGCCGGGTGTGCAAGCAGGTTGCGGAAAGACGCGAAAGACCGCTTTCAAACGCGCGCCCCTGAGAATTAACCAACGTTTTTTCAATAACTTAAAGAGCCACGACCGTACTAACGGAGCCACGACCGTAAGGGAGTGGTCCCCCCCGCATTTTTCCGCAGCCTGCTGGCGGTGCTCTTAAGCACCCCGCCGGGTTGCGCGGCGCCACCCGTCATCCTGGAGGTGCTATAATGGGCGCTTATGCTTGACACAACCGCACGCCGCTGATTTGGGCCTTGCGCCCGTACCCTGAATTTCTTCGGCCCCCTGTGAACCGGGCCGTTCTTTTAAACCAAAACTGAGAAACGAGGTATTTTCGGTAATGCGAAAACTGCTTTCGAACGGGTTGGCCGTCTTTGCCGGTGTGGTGTCCCTGCCGGTAGCCGGAACCCACGCGGATTCCGCGAAGCCAGCCACGGCCGAACATCGCAACGAATCTGTCAGAGATCCCAGACTCGCCTCTCTGCGCTCCTTCTTCGCGCAGGGCAATTGTCCCGCCGCCCAACTCTCCCCCGTTTTTTTGGAAGCCTCAGACGCCAACGCCCTGGACTGGCGCCTGCTGCCCAGCATCTCCTTCGTAGAATCCACCGGCGGCAAATCCGCCAGGAACAATAACCTCTTCGGCTGGGATTCCGGCCGCGCAGCATTCTCATCCGCGAGCGCCTGTATACACTCCGTGGCGTCCTCCTTAGCTACCTCCGTGCTGTACCGGAACAAGGATGTGGACGGGAAACTGAAGACCTACAACGGGAGCGAAGGCTATGTTCGCAAGGTGAAAGAAGTAATGCGCCGCATCGCACCCGTGGAGAAGGTTGACTAAGAGGCGGCCCTCAGCGCTAACAACCAGATCCTGACTGAAGCGTTGCACGGGTCGAAGACGTGGCGCAGGCACTCCTGTCGGCACCTGGAGTTTCTACATTTGCTGGCGGGGCAGGCGCTTTCGCCTTGCCAACTGCCGAGCTTGAGTTCGCTGGCAGCGGGACTTGTCCCGCCAAGGCGAGCTTGCTCGCCTAACTTCCGGCGTGCGTTTCTGGAGAGCGTGCCGCGGCGAACTTCAGTTCGTTCTCCGTCGGCACGCACGTCCATTGCTGCACGGCCGGGTTTCCGACTGGCGCGGTTCGAAGGCCGAGGAACCTCAACGATCTGGCGGCGCGGTATCGGTTGTAGCGCCGCGGCATGCCGGCATCGAAAAAACAACAAACGGGCGCTCGATCCGTAGGACAAATGTTCGCTTGTCCGGGCAAGGTTCCGGCATTGGTGACTCGCCCTGAAGCGTGCGCGGGAACTTCTGCGCCGCGACGGTTTCTAAGCCCTCATGACTGTCACTCAGCACTGGGAGATCCTTGCCCGGGACCTGCGCTACGCCGTGCGCGGTCTGCGGCGCTCTCCGGCATTCACCCTGGCGGCCATTTTCGCAGTGGCCCTCGGGACCGGCGCCGGTGCCGCTGTGTTCAGCGTCGTGGATCGCATCCTGTTTCGCAGCCTTCCATACCCTGAGGCCGGCCGCCTCGTCTCCGTGGGCCTGATCGCGCCGATCATCCCGCAGGAGTTCATGCTGGGTTCGGATTACGTGGAATGGCGCGCCCGGCAGCAGCCCTTTACTTCGATCGCGTCGTGGACCGGCGTCAACGACTGCGACTTGAGCGACACCAATCCGGTGCGCCTGGCTTGCGCGCAGGTGGAGGCCAGCCTCCTACCGACGCTCGGCATCCAGCCGCTCATGGGCCGCAACTTCACGCGCGACGAAGACCGGCCGCATGCGCCGCGCGTCGCGATCCTCTTCTATGGCCTGTGGAGGAGCCGCTTCGGTGGCGATCGCCAGGCAGTGGGAAAGACCGTGCCGCTGGATGGACAATCCGCGACCATCGTGGGTGTGCTGCCGCCACAATTCGAGTTGCCCTCGCTCGAACATGCCGACGTGTTGGTGCCGCAGGCATTGGACGAGGCCGCGCAGCACAGGCCGAACACGGGTCGCGTGCTGCGCTCGATCGCGCGCCTGAAACCGGGAGTGACCGTGACGCAGGCGGCGGCCGCGCTCCAACCGCTATTCGAAGAGTCCATGCAATTCGTGCCGCCGCAGTTTCGCAAGGAGGTCAAGCTGCGCGTGCGATTGCTCCGCGACCGACAGGTGCAGGATGCCACGCTGGCATCGTGGATCCTGCTCGGCGCGGTGCTGGCCGTTCTGCTGATCGCCTGCGCCAACGTAGCCAACCTCCTGCTGGCGCGGGCGGTCACGCGGCAGCGCGAACTCGCAGTGCGCGCCGCGCTGGGGGCCAGCCGCGCCCGTCTGATACGGCAGGCGTTCACCGAAAGCCTGCTGGTAGCGGCCACCGGCGGCGCGGCCGGATGCGCGCTGGCGGCCATTTTGCTGCACGTTTTCGTGGCCATCGCGCCCGAAGCCATTCCGCGCCTGCAGCAGGCCAGCCTGGATCTGCGTGTGCTGCTCTTCACGCTGGCGGTATCGCTGGTTTCCGGCGTGCTGTTCGGACTGGCGCCCGCTCTGGCACAGCCGCGCGCCGAAGCACTCGCCGGATGGCGCTCGCTGGGGGCCCGGCACGATCTGTTCCGGCACGCCCTGGTGGCTGCGCAGATTTGCGCGTCGCTGGTCCTGCTCACCTGCGCGAGCCTGCTGTTGCGAAGCCTGTGGAATCTGCAGAACCAACCGTTGGGCATGCGGACGGATAGCGTGCTCACGGCCGCGATTACGCTGGGCCAGAAATCTTATGCCGAACCCGTCCGGCAACTGGCATTCTTCGAAGAACTGGAGACGCGGTTGCGCCGGCTTCCGGGAGTGACTGCGCTGGCCCTCAGCGACTCGGTTCCACCAATAGGGCCGGCGCGATCCACGATTTATTCCGTGATCGACGTCGCCGGCCGTCCGCGTGCCGCGGAAGGCACCGGCGGAATGGTGACCTGGCGGTCGGTAACGCCCGGCTACTTTGCGGCACTGGGCATACCGATCTTGCGCGGGCGCGGTTTCGACGAACAGGATCGCGACCCGCAGCGCAACGTAGTGGTGATCAGCGACACGCTGGCGCGGCGCATGTTTGCTGGTGAAGATGCTTTGGGAAAGCAGATTCAGCCCGGCCGGTCGGGGCCTTGGCTGACCATCGTGGGAGTGGCCGGCAACGTGAAGAACACCAGCTTGGCGGAGCGGGACGATCCCGAATTTTATGTCGTACGCAAGCACTCGCCGAACGCTGCCGCGCGCTGGGCGACCGCGATTCTGCGCGGCGCCGTCGATCCGGCAGCGATGGCCCGATGGGTGCGAACGGAGGTGGCGGCGCTCGACCCCACATTACCCGTGAACATCGAGACTCTCGACCAGCGGGTTGGCAAGCTTGCCGAGCGGCCGCGCTTCAATGCCTTGCTATTGGGCTTGTTCGCCGGGATGGGGCTGTTGCTGGCGGCCATCGGACTCTACGGCGTAATGTCGTTCCTGGTCGCGCAGCGCACGCAGGAAATCGGCGTGCGCATGGCCTTGGGCGCCACGCCTGCCACAATCGCCAGACTGGTGCTGGGACACGCCGCACGCTGGACGGTAGCGGGCGCCGCAGCGGGCGCCATCGGATCGTTGTTCGCCGTGCGCCTGCTACGCGCTATGCTGTTCCACGTTTCAGGAAAGGATCCGTGGACATGGGCGGCTGCCGTGGCCGTGTTGTTGGCGATTGCCATGCTGGCGGCCTGGATTCCATCGCGCCGCGCCGCACGGGTGGATCCCATGCAGGCGTTGCGCCAGGAGTAGCGAGGTGGGGCAGGCGCTTTCGCCTGCCAACCTTTCGGAGCCCCACCTACTCCTCGTTGAAGCCCGTGGCTTTGCGGAACGCTTCCACGTAATGCCCGTCTTTCTTGCCGATCATGCGGAGCTGTGCTTTCAATTGTCCCAACGCAGCCGGATCCCAGTCGGGACGGTAATGCTCGATTGACGGCGGAAACTGGCTCACATGCGCCACCGCCGCGTTCAATTTGATTTCGGCCACGTCGTCGATGTTCACGAAGTAATTGGCATCCTTGCCGGCGTAATAATAATATTCCTCAGGCACGTGCCAAGGCTCCAGGCCGTCGTGCAGCCGCTGGTTGGGAAAGTACAGGTGCCATTCGGCGGCGCGGATCGCGTCGATAGTATTGTTGGCCGCCATGCGATGGTCAGTCTTGTGCCAGCGTACGTAATCGGAACCAGGGTCCACGCTGAGCACCACATCGGGACGATACTTGCGGATCAGCCCCGTCACCTGCTCCACCAAGTCGCGCGGGTTGGCGTATTCCAGCATCCCGTCGTGATACTGCAGCCAGAGGATGCTCTCTTTGGAAATGCCGATGACGCGGCAAGCTTCCTCTTCCTCGTGCATGCGTATGCGCGCCAGGCGCTCGCTGGTCATGTCCGGGTCGTTGGATCCCTTGTCGTCGTTGGTGTAGATGACAATGTGGATCTTGTTCCCGTTCTGCGCCAGCTTGAAGAGCGTTCCCGCGCAGCAGAACGTGTCGTCGTCCGGGTGCGGGGTGAAGAGCATGATCGTCTTGCCGCGCAGGTTTTCCAAACGGGTGGGCTCCTGCGCTAGCGCCAGGAGCGATGGAACCAAAGCCAGAATCAGGATTCTCATAGAATGAAAGAAGGATAACCCTCGCGGTTCCCAACGTGCAACAGTAATCTCTGGAGAGCACCAGCTACATGGACGGAAAAGCATTGCGCTACGGGCTGAAACGGCCGATCGGGATTTTCGATTCAGGTGTGGGAGGCTTGACGGTGCTGAAAGCGCTGCGGCGCAAACTGCCGCATCGCGATTTCATCTACCTCGGCGATACCGCGCGCGTCCCCTATGGCCGGAAGCCCGCCGCTATGGTGGCGGAATTCGCCTACGGGATTACGGAATTCCTGCTCGAAGCGGACGTCGAGGGGGTCGTGATCGCGTGCAATACCGCGTCCGCGGCGGCCCTGCCGGAGCTCGCCCAGCACTTCTCGATTCCCATCTGGGGCGTGATCGAGCCAGGCGTGGAGGCGGCCGCCCGCATGACGCGCAGCGGCAAGGTCGGTGTGATCGGAACCAAGGGCACCATCGGCAGCGGCGCCTACCAGCGTCGGCTGGAACAGCGCGGATTGGCGGTTTGGGCGCGCGCCTGCCCCATGCTGGTCCACGTCGTGGAAGAGGGACTCGCCAACTCGCCGGAATCCGAGCTGCTGCTGCATCATTACCTGGACGGGCGCGTCGAAATCGACACGCTCATCCTGGGTTGCACACACTATCCGCTGCTCCACGACGCCATTCAACGTGTGGTGGGCGATAGCGTATCGTTGGTGGATAGCGCCGAAGCTTTGGCTCAGGCGGTCAACGGCAGCATGGACCCGGCGCCCGGCGCGGGCGGCGTGGGGCGCATCGTGCATTTCGTGACTGGAGATCCGGTGGCGTTCGCGCACACCGCCGAAGTCATCGGCGAGGTAGCGGGGGAAGTGGTGCCGCTGCCGGTGACGGAGCTGATCGGATTGCAGGAGCGCGCGCCACGCACTTGCGCAGCCGGACAAAACGCGCCCTTCTTGCCGCCCGAGACGCCCATCAGCCCCACCCACTGAGTTTCTATATTTTCCTAAGGAGGTGGGGCAGGCGCTTTCGCCTGCCAACGGCCAACTTCAGCTCGCTGTGGCTAACTCTCTTCCAATGCTCGGATACCAAAGGCAATTGCCCTCCGCCGCGGGACACACTATCCCTGTCCGTCCAGCCGGCGCTGAACAATCTCCATCATGCGCGCCGGATCGGTAACGCGCACCGCTTCAAAACCGGCCGCACGGGCACTTTCAAGGCCCTGCGCCGAGTCTTCCACCACCAGCGCGCGTTGGATGCCAAGAATCCGGCCAGCCAGCAGATAGGGGTCGGGGGCGGGCTTGTGCCGCTCCACATCCTCGCCGCAGACCATCGTGTCGAGGTATTGGCGAACGCCCGCAGCTTCGAGCAGCGGCTCGATTTCCGCGCGCGCGCTGGAAGATACCACCGCAAGTTGGTAATTCCTCGAAAGCTCGCGGAAGAAATCCGCCACGCCGGTGGCGAACGGCGGGTTCACGGCCATACGCGCCCGAAAGACCTGCTTTTTCCACTCATATTGCTCCCAGAGCACAGCGGGGTCGGCTGGAGGATGGCGCAATCTGGCGAAGATCTGCATCATGTCGCGATCGGAAGCGCCCACGCAATGGGCCGCATAGACATCCCAGGTGACGTTCACACCGAGCGGCGCGAGCACTTCGCGCCAGCAGTCGCAGTGCACCGGCTCGCTATCCAGCAGCACGCCGTCGAAATCGAAAAGGATGGCTTCAAATTCAGGCATGGTGACTCACAAGTGTATCGAACCCGCGCTACACTGGTTGATTCTTATGGAAAACTTCAAGGTCAGTATGGAAGAAGTCAAGGTTCTCGGCAAGGAGCTGGTCGATAAAGTCCAGGAGATGATCCATGCGGGCAACGTCCGCCGCATCATCATACGGGACGACCACGGACACACGTTCATGGAGATTCCGCTGACCCTGGCAGCGATCGGCGTGGTGGCGGCGCCGGTGCTGGCGGCAGTGGGCGCGATTGCCGCGCATCTTGCGCATTTCACCGTCGTCGTGGAGAAGGTCGAGCCGGAGCCGGGCGGCGGGCGGTCCGCGCCTCCCGCGCCTACCGAGCCGAAGGCTTGAGCCGTGGCGGGCTACGACCACGAGCTGAGCCGCATTGTGGAGGAGCTGAACCGGGCCGTCCCCGGTTCGCGCGTGACCGAGAAGCCGCTTGCGGCGCGGCCTCCACAAAATGACGGCTCGCTCGATCAACTGCTGGCCTTCGCGGGCCGGCAAAACGCATCCGACCTGCTCCTGATCGCGGGTACCCCGGTGGCCCTGCGCGTGAACGGCGCTTTGGCTCCGGCCGCCGGGCCGCCCCTCGCGCCCGAAGACGTCCGCAACCTGGTCCTGCCGCTGCTGGATGCCCGGCAATACGACGAGCTGCAAAAGAAAAAGTCGGTGGATTTCTGCTTCGTGCGCGATCCCATGGGACGTTTCCGCGCGAACATACACCATCAACGCGGCACACTCGCGGCCAGCATTCGCCTGCTGCCGGCGCGCATTCCATCCCTCGAATCGCTGCACCTGCCCGCCACGCTGGCGCGCCTGGTGGAGCGCCGCCAGGGCCTGGTGCTGGTGACCGGAGCCACGGGTTGCGGCAAGACCTCCACGCTCGCGGCGATGATCGATTTGATCAACACGCGTCGCCGTTCCCACATCGTCACCATCGAGGATCCTATCGAATACCAGCACGTCAATCGCAACTCGATCGTGGAGCAGATCGAGGTGGGACACGATACGCCCGACTTCGTCAACTCGCTGCGCAGCATTCTGCGGCAGACGCCGGACGTGATCCTGGTGGGCGAAATGCGCGATCCGGAAACCATGGCTACCGTGCTCACCGCGGCGGAAACCGGCCATCTGGTCTTCTCGACTTTGCATACCAACGACGCGGTGCAGTCCGTTTCGCGCATCCTCGATTCGTTTCCGGCGGCGCACCAGGGGCAAATGCGGCAGCAATTGTCGCTGGCGCTGCTGGCCGTCATCGCCCAGCAACTGGTGCCGGCGGACAATGGCATCGATCGCTATCCCGCGCTGGAGGTCATGACGGCTACCGACGCCGTGCGCAACCTGATCCGCAAAGGCGACGACCACCAGCTCCGCAGCCAGCTCACCATCAGCCGCGCCGACGGCATGATGACCATGGAGCAATCGTTGGCGGAGCTCGTGCGCACCGGCCGCATTTCGCGGGAGACGGCGTTCGCCCACTGTTTCCGGCAGGAGGAGTTACGGCGGGTGCTGGAAGGGTAGTGTAGGCGTCTAACCAACCCCGGTCAGATTTTTGGGCAGCCGCCCGTTCACATCTTAGGTCGTCGTTGCCCCGTGGATCTGTTTGCGGCGACTGACGACCAGCGGCGGGCTGGCGGTCAAGTCGTCTCCGCCACTTCATACCTGAAGCCCTTCATACCGCTCTGTTGCATCGCCGTGAACAGCCTCTTAGAAACGACCAGAGGCTGATGCGGACGAAACAGCCCCTGCCGTCTGATGATATAGACTCGGGTGCGGCAAAGATCGGAGCCGTCCCAACTGTCACCCACGACCGACAGCGGAGACAGCAGAGATCCCCCAGCAATCTCTCCAGATTTGCAGTGGACTTTGCGTACGTCCGTATCGAGTAGGCGGTCGCCAAACCTGGTTCTCTCAGATACCTCAAGAGGTCTCGAATGAAGCACAAGCTGGGAGTAACTGCGGCTGGAACGCGCGGGCTTGATCCGTAGCGCCTTTTGCTGCTCCAGCATCTCGTTCAATAGCGCCTTTGGAGCATCTTCGTAAAGCCACCACCAGAACTCCTGTTTTTTCGGATTCAGATTCACACCCTTGGCAGCCGCAAGCGACAGCAGCTCGACCCCCGCCGGGCACACGGACAGATCCATCGGTCTTGTGGATTCCGGCCGGATATTCCGGACGGGGAGCAGTTCACCGCCCGTGAAGCCGCCCTCCCTTAGGAGGGCCGCCAGGCGTTCGGAGACAATCAGCTCCCCGCCCCATATCCTGAACAGGTCCCTCTTCTTTGCCAGCTTGCTGAACGGCACCTGGAGAACGCCCACCCGCTTCGAGCATATGCCGCAAGGAACCATCTCCGGGACCGTACGAAACTTGGCGCCCGAGTGATCCAAGAACTCGTGCCTCCACGCTTGCTGCAGACAATCGGACGACTCCTCGTACTCAGTCCCGTATTCCTCGCCTGCTACATGAGTAAAGCCGATTAGCAGAAGAAACAGCTCGGCGCGTTCTATCTCCTCCCGGCTGAACGTTCTACGGATGTCCCAACCCGCGAACACGCCGGCTCGCCCTGCTTCCCGGAGTTTGCGATCCAATTCCTTCACGCGGGCAAACACCGGATCTCCCACCACTCCACGTAGAATAACGTTGAGGCTGGAGGACGTGAGCTCAGGAGGCTCCTTTATGAGGTCTGCGAGAAGGTGCGCGTATTCGGCATGCAGGCGCAACTCATATTTCTCCACCATGATCTACATCTAACCAACCCAGGGTAACATCAGGTCCTGGAAGTAGCCCATCGCGCCGACGTCAGATTGACGACCTCAGCCACCGTGCGCTGATGGATGCCGGGAAGCACGGCGCAGAGATACTCAGTCAGCGGAAGCTTCAACAAACCGCTCCGTTCGAATTCTTTTGACAATCCGCAGAATTCCTTCACTGCTGCGCTTTTTGTCCGTGCCCCATCGTCGGCGGCATCCCCGCCCCTCTTCCGGATGGGTTCCTCATACACTTACGATAGACTGTCTGAATGGCCCTTTCGCGAATGTCCCTGCTGCTGGCGCCCCTGGTCTTGCTGGCGGCTGCGCCCCCGTTGAACGAATCCTATAAAAACACAGCCACGCAGATTATCAACGCCGCGCTGGCCGACCAGGACGGTTATGCCAAGCTTGCGTATCTCTGCGACCGCATCGGCAATCGGCTGAGCGGATCGCCCGCACTGGACGACGCCATTCGCTGGGCAGCGGCGGAAATGAAACGCGATGGCCTGGAAAACGTGGCGACGCCCGCCGTGAAAGTGCCGCACTGGGTGCGCGGCCGCGAGGACGCCGAAATGCTCGCGCCCGTACGCCACCAACTCACCATGCTCGGTCTGGGAGGCAGCGTGGCGACTCCGGCTGAAGGCATCACGGCCGAGGTTGTTCCGGTCGCGAGCTTTGCCGCGCTGGACGCTCTCGGGCACGACAAAGTTGCGGGCAAAATCGTCCTGTTCAATGTGCCCTATGAAGGCTACGGGAAGACGGTTGGCTTCCGTACCTCGGGCGCTTCGCGCGCGGCGCGTTTGGGCGCCGTCGCCATGCTGCTGCGATCGGTCGGGTCGCTCGCCATGCAGACGCCGCATACTGGCGCACTGCAATATACCGAGACGGATCCCAGGATTCCGGCCGCAGCGATCACGCTCGAAGATGCCACGCTCATCCAGCGTCTGACGGATTCCGGAGATGCCGTGACGGTGCGCCTCTATATGGAAGCGCATATGTTGCCGGACGCCGATTCCGCCAATGTGATGGGCGAAATCCCGGGGCGCGAGAAGCCCGAAGAGATCGTCGTTATGGGCGGCCATATCGATTCCTGGGACGTAGGCGCGGGCGCGCAGGACGATGGCAGCGGCATCATTGCAGCGCTGGAAGCGGCCGTGGTGATCAAGAAGCTGGGATTGCGGCCGCGCCGCACGCTACGCGTGGTGTTCTGGACCAACGAAGAAAACGGAACGGTCGGCGCTCGCGCATATCGCGCCATGGTCGGCGGCGCGATACACAATTATGTGGCTGCCATTGAGATGGATGGCGGCGCCGAAAAGCCGGTGGGCTTTGGCCTGAGTGGCGGCGGCCGCTCCGCGCTGGCGCGCGCCAAGGAAATCGGGCGTCTGCTTGAACCGATCGGGGCAGACACGGTTCGCGACGGCGGCGGCGGAGCCGACATCGGCCCGCTCATGGGCGACGGCGTACCCGGTCTCGGATTGTTCACCGTCGGCCAGCATTATTTCGATTGGCACCACTCGCGCACCGATACCGTCGATAAAATCGATCCGAAGGAATTCCGGCAAAACATCGCGGCCATGGCGGTAATGGCTTACGTCCTGGCGGATATGCCGGACCGCCTAGGAGAATAATCGCCCAGGCAGTGGGGCAGGCGCTTCCGCCTGCCAATCCCGTTTGCAGTGGTGGGGCAGGCGTTTCCGCCTGCCAATCCCGTTGTCAGCTCCTGAAGGTTTCTCTCAGTAACGCGCTAAAATTTTATAATGAGTTTCTCGCTGCGGCGCCTGGTGGCATGCTTCGTTCTAGTCCTCCCGGCCGCCGCCCAAGTCAATGTTCTGACCTATCGGAACGACAACGCCCGCACCGGACAGAATCTGAATGAGCCGCTGCTTTCGCCGGCCACCGTCAATCAGGCCCAATTCGGCAGGCGATTCTTACAACCCGTAGACGGCGGAGTCCATGCGCAGCCGCTGTATATGGCCTCGGTACCTATGGCCGGCGGCGGCGTACATAACGTAGTCCTGGTGGTCACCGAACACGATAGCGTATACGCCTTCGATGCCGACAACAACCTGGGACCGAATGCCGCGCCGCTCTGGCAGGTGAGTTTTATCAATCCCAGCCAGGGCGTCATCCCGGTCCCTTGGCAAGACGTGAATTGTAGCGTGATTTACCCGGAGCTTGGAATTGTCAGCACGCCTGTCATCGACCCGGCCACTTACACGGTTTACTTAGTCGCATTTACCAAAGAAACGGCGAGCGACAAAAGCATACGGTACGTCCACAGGTTGCACGCCCTGGATATGCGCAGCGGTCAAGAGCTGCCGGCGAGTCCCGTTGAGATACAAGCCTCGGTTCCAGGAACCGGCGACGGTAGCACCACCGTGACGTTCGTTCCGGAGAGTTACAAACAACGGGCGGCCCTGCTGCTGGCGAATGGCGTGGTCTACACGGCATGGTCCTCGCATTGCGATCTCGGGCTTTACCACGGATGGATCATCGGCTATCGGGCCGACACTCTGGAGCAGGTGGCTCTCTACAACGATACGCCGAACGGCTCGGGCGCATCCTTCTGGGGCGCCGGCGCAGGCCCGGCCAGCGATGCGAACGGCAATCTATTCGTGGTCTCCGCAAACGGTGTCTTCGACCTGAACAATCCTGTACCCGACTTAGGCGATAGCGTCATTAAACTCTCCCCGACCGGGGGCCTCTCGGTGGCCGATTACTTCACGCCGTTCAACCAGTTGTACCTTGCGGTTGACGATCTGGATCTGGGTTCCTCGGGCGCTCTCCTCCTGCCGCCCGAAGTTGGCAGCAACGCCCATCCTAACCTCTTAGTTACTTCCGGCAAGGAAGGACGCATCTATCTGATCGATCGCGATGCGATGGGCGGATACAATGCCGCGTCCGATGCCAGCGCCTTACAGACTGTGCTCCTCGCCGGAGGCGTATACGGCCCCCCGGCCTACTTCTCGGGTAACGTCTACTTTTCGGCCTCCCACGACCAACTGAAAGCCTTTCAGATAGCAAACGCGGGGATGTCCACCACGCCGGTATCCAGCGCCACCATGACCTTTCCGGATCCGGGTTCTTCGCCGGCAGTATCCGCCAACGGCGGCGCTAATGGAATTGTTTGGGCATTCGAACTGGACCTCGGCGAGGGCGCGCTGCACGCATTTGACGCCACGGATCTCTCCACGGAGCTCTACCGCAGCGAGGTCGGCAACTTTCTTGAGTTCACCGTGCCAACCGTGGCGGATGGCAAGGTGTATCTGGGCGTGTACGAGTACCTGGAGGTTTACGGTCTGCTACCGGCCACTCCCGGCAGCATCGGTGCAGTGGTGAACGCTGCATCATTCAACGCTTCCATCGCCCCCGGTTCGCTGATCGCCATCTTCGGCAGCAATCTGGCGCGCGCCACGGCGGTTGCACAGCAGATCCCATTGCCCATCTCCCTGGCAGACACCTACGTGACCATCAATGGCGTCGAAGCGCCGCTTCTCTATGTGAGTCCCCAGCAGATCAACGCCCAGGTGCCGCCTCAAACGGCCACGGGAACCGCGACCGTGACAGTCACCAGCTCCGGCGCGTCGACCCCGGCTGGATCCTTCCAGGTAGCTGCGGTCGCGCCCGAGATATTCATCGCCGGAACCAATCGGCTCCTGGCGCTGAACGAAAATGGGTCCGTGAACAGCGACGCAAACCCAGCCGCGGCGGGCAGCATCGTGACGGTCTTCTTGACCGGACAAGCCGCACTTACTAACCCCGCCGCGTCGATCGGAAATCTCGCGGCGCCACTCACTTATGCCGGACCGACCCCGGGAACGGTGGGGGTGGCCCAGATGAATATGCGCGTGCCCGCCCTACCCCCCGGCGACTATGAATTGATGGTTACTGTTGGGGGAGTGACAAGCAATAGTGGGCTGGTTTCGGTGGATTAGGTCATCGTGGTGGGGCAGGCGCTTTCGCCTGCCAACAGTGTTCTGATCAACCTGCTTCACCGAGACCATGGTGTTGCCGGGACCTCCTTTGATGAGCGTTCCCGTCCCGTCCAGCTTAGCGGTGTAACATCCCAGCGGGGTCGGCGAAGTAAAACGTGTCGCCTTCCAGCTTCATGGTCGCCACGAGCGCATTCTCGGACGTGTTCAGGAATTTTGTCGTGCACCAGGAGCCCGAAACTGCGTGCGCGCCCTCCGGACCCTGCGCCACCCGCTCCATGGTTTTCTTGACCGCGATGACCTCGCCTTTGGCGTTACACATTTCCGTCGATTCGGCAGTCGCGGTTTTGCCGTCGGATGAAACTGTCCTCTTCGAAGTTCCTACAGTCTTTCCGTTTCTCTTATCGGTTTCCTCGGTAGTCCGATCGTCCACCACCTTGACGCTGACGGTGTCATAGCACGACGCGGCGATCTTGTGGCCCTCGCCATCAGCCTCGATCGCGAGCGGGGGATCGCAGGTCGGGCATTGATACGTGCTGTTTTGCAGCAGATAGACGTCAGGCTTGGTCGGAAATTGATCCGAACCCGGAACGACTCGCCAAGTGCCGTCGAAGGGGCTCTGCGCAAGAGCCAGAACTGGGATTACGCAGGACAGCACAAATCCAAGCCGCAGCAATTGCATCATCTGCACCTCCCAACTCTCGCTTCGCGTCGACGCCATCAAATATCTTGCTCGGCAGCCGCTCGCCCATCTTACACCATCTCGTGACAGCAGTTAAAAGGGGGCGACACATTCTATACACGTCGCCCATGCCGCCGATTCGGCTCCAGGATCTCGTAGGGCCGAGTTTGTCTGCGCGTACCAGCGGCGCCCTTAATCAACCAAGCCTGTCGCTGCGGCAGAAAACGGGGTCAGGTCCTAAGTCATGGCGATCCGGAGATTGTACTGCCGCCGGAACCCCACAGAATGCGCGCCAACACCTGTTTTCGGCTCGCTCACGCCGCAGCGTCGGGCTCGGATTCCTCGAAAGGACTTAGCAGTTTTTCCCTTCGTTGAGGACACTCCTGGCCTAGGGCAGCCTCCGGAGGCCGCCAAAGCGCGCCAGCACCCCGTTGTGGCCGCAGGCCGGTCTTGAGTCACAAGCCGCCAAATTCCCGCAATTCCTTCAAAACAAACGCTACCGGTCGTCTACTCCGCCGGACTCCCGCCGGAGTCGTGCTATCCTCACATCGGGTAAGTGAACCGGCCGTGGACTGCACCCCAAAAGATCTTTGATAAACGTTGCCAACTCCGCGCATTCGACAAAATTCGACACTTTCGACACTGTTTCAAATTGTCGAACTGTCGAGCGGCTTCCCAACCCCCGGCCGCCGCTGCGCGCTAAGTCGCCGCCTCCAATGCTGCGTACCACAGGAATTCGACCAGCTTGTATAGCGACGCCTCCGTCAGCCGCTCATCGTTCGAATGGGCTTCGCCGGTTTCCTTCGAAAAGTCAGGCAGCGGCCTATCCGCGCATAAAAAAGATATGTGGAAATTGGCTTCGTTCGCCATATTTTTGATTTCGGCCCATACCGCTCCCCGCGCAATCCTCCTCCAATCAACTCCCGCGCAGGCCGCCACCGATGAATCCGTTAGCCCTGGCAAGAAGTCGCTCCACGCGAGTGATACCATCTACCCTATGAACCGCCTCGTTTGCGCCTTATCGCTGCTCGCCTCCGCCGTCTGCCTGGCTCAGAGCAACTCACCCTTGCTTCTGCAAAAGCCCGCGCTCAGCCGCACCCACATCGTCTTCGTCTACGCCGGCGACCTGTGGACCGTGCCGCGCGCGGGGGGCGAAGCCAAGCGCCTCACCGCCGGCGCGGGCATCAAAAGCAATCCGGCATTCTCGCCCGATGGATCGCAAATCGCCTTCAACGGCGAGTACGACGGCAACGTGGATGTGTTCGTCATCCCCGCCGAAGGTGGAATCCCCAAACGGCTCACCTGGCATCCCGCGTCCGATCTCGCGCTGGGCTGGACGCCGGATGGCAAGCGCGTCTTGTTCACCTCGACACGCGCCAGCTTTTCGCGCTTCCGCGAGCTCTTCACCGTGGGACTCGACGGCGGCATGGCGGAAAAGGTCGAGCTGCCGATGGGCTACGAAGCCGCTTATTCGCCTGATGGCTCGCAACTCGCCTACGTGCCGATCGGCCGCGCGTTCACTTCCTGGAAACGCTATCGCGGAGGCGAGGCCACGCCGATCTGGATCGCCACGCTGGCCACCGGCCATATCGAAAAGGTCCCCCGCGACGCCTCCAACGATTACAACCCCATGTGGTCGGGCGAGAAAGTCTACTTCCTCTCCGACCGCGACGGCCCGGTCACGCTCTACAGTTACGACGTCCGTTCTAAGCAGGTGAAGCGCCTGCTCGATAACAATGGCTACGATCTGAAATCCGCATCCGTGGGCCCGGGCGCCATCGTGTGCGAGCAGTTCGGCGCTCTGCAGCTTTACGATCTCAAATCCGGCAAGACCACCGCCGTCAACGTACACATCAGCGGCGATATGGCGGAGGTGCGGGAGCATTTCGTCAACGTGGGCAAGCAACTCCAAAACGCGCATATCTCGCCTACCGGGGCGCGCGCGGTGTTTGAAGCGCGCGGCGAAATCATCACCGTTCCCGCCGACAAAGGCGACGCACGAAATTTGACGAACACCTCGGCCGTAATGGAGCGCGATCCGGCCTGGTCGCCCGATGGTAAGACGATCGCCTATTTCTCCGACGAGTCAGGCGAGTACGCCTTGCACCTGCGCCCGCAAAGCGGCATGGGCGAGGTCAAGAAGATCAACCTCGGACCGGGTTTCTATTTTGCGCCGCGCTGGTCGCCCGATAGCACGAAGATCGCCTACATGGACAGCCACCTCGCGCTCTGGTATGTCGACATCAACCAACAGAAGCCGCTGAAGATAGACAAGGACCGTTTTTGGGGAGTCGCGGAGCTCGTCCCATCCTGGTCGCCCGACAGCAAGTGGCTGGCATATTCCAAACGGCTCGAGAGTCACTTGAGCGCGGTCTGTCTCTATTCGATCGATTCGGGCCAGACGACGCAGCTTACCGATGGCATGAGCGACGCGCGTAGCCCCGTGTGGGACAAGGACGGCAAATACCTTTACTTCACCGCCAGCACGGATTCCGGTGCGTCCCTGGAGCCTGACATTCACAGCGCCATCCGGCCGGTGACGCGCAGCGTCTATCTGGCTGTACTCGCCAAAGACCTCCCTTCGCCGCTCGCGCCCGAAAGCGACGACGAAAAGTCCGCCGACGAAAAAAAATCCGAAACAGAGCCGCGCGCGTCAGCAAGCGGTCAGAAGGACGAGGCCAAAAAAGACGAAGCCAAAAAAGAAGAAGCCAAACCCAAAGTCGTAGTCAAAATCGACTTCGACAACATCGGTCAGCGCATCCTGGCTCTCCCTCTGCCAGCGCGGCGCTACGTCGATCTGCAGGTAGGCAAGACCGGCGTGCTGTTTGCCCTCGAGTTGCCGCCGTCCGGTGGCGAAGGACCACCGGCGCTCACCGTACATCGCTTCGATCTGAAAACCCGCAAATCGGACGTAGCCATCGCCGGCGTGCGCTCTTTCGAGATCTCGCACGATGGCGAAAAGATGCTGTACAGGCAGGCCGAAAAATGGGTGATCGCCGCGCCCAAGCCCATGCCTAAGGGTCCCGGCGAGCCTCCTCCGCCGCCTCCTTCGCCCGACGCCGAGAAGACTCTGAAGACCGAGGGCATCGAAGTCCGCGTGAATCCGCGCGAAGAGTGGAAGCAGATGTATCACGAGGCCTGGCGCATCGAGCGCGATTTCTTCTATGATCCGAATTTCCATGGCCTCGATCTGGTGGCCGCCGAGAAACGCTACGCCCCGTATCTCGAGAACATCCAATCGAGAGCCGACCTGAATTATCTCTTTTCCGAAATGCTGGGCGAGCTGACCATCGGCCATCTCTTTGTGGCTGGCGGCGATTTCCCAGAAGTGAAGCACGTCGAGACGGGTCTGCTCGGCGCAGACTACAAAATCGAAAACGGCCGCTATCGCTTCGCGCGAGTCTACAACGGCGAAAACTGGAATCCGGGAATGAAAGCGCCGCTCACTCAGCCTGGCGTCAATGTGGCGGCCGGAGACTACCTGCTGGCCGTGGCAGGCCGTGACGTGCGCGCCTCCGACAGTGTCTACAGCTTCTTTGAGGGAACGGCCGGCAAATCCGTAGTGCTCAAAGTGGGGCCGGATCCTTCCGGCGCAAACTCTCGCGAAGTGACCGTGGTCCCGGTGGCCGATGAAAGCGGCCTGCGCAACCTCGCCTGGATCGAAGACAACCGCCGTAAAGTCGACCAGTTGACGCACGGCCGTGTCGCGTACGTCTACATGCCGAACACCTCTATGGCGGGGCTCACGAACTTCAATCGCTACTTCTTCGCGCAGGTGGGCAAGGAAGCGGTCATCATCGATGAGCGCTTCAATGGCGGCGGCGCGCTGGCCACCGATATCATCGAATACCTGAAGCGCCGGTTGATGAGCGTGGTGAGCACCCGCGACGGCGCTGACGAGATGCAGCCGCAAGGCGCCATCTTCGGTCCGAAGGTAATGATCATCAACGAATTCGCCGGCTCGGGCGGCGACGCCATGCCCTGGTACTTTCACCGCGCGGGCGTCGGCAAGCTGATCGGCAAGCGCACCTGGGGCGGGCTGGTGGGCCGCGCCTTCGCTCCCGAGCTGATGGATGGCGGCTTCGTTTCCGCGCCCAGCTCCGGCGTCTGGAATCCGGACACCGGCGCGTGGGAAGTGGAAAACCGCGGCATACAACCGGATATCGAGATCGAGCTCGACCCGGAGGCCATGCGCGCCGGACACGATCCGCAGTTGGAGAAGGCCGTCGAAGTGGTCGTGCAGGAGCTGGACCAGAATCCTGTGCCGCATCCCAAACGGCCGGCATACCCCAACTACCACGCCCAGTGAAACGCCGCCAGATCCGCATTCGCGGCATCGTGCAGGGCGTCGGCTTCCGGCCGTTCGTCCACAATCTGGCGCAGCGGCTGGAGCTCGCGGGTTACGTTCTGAACTCGTCCGCAGGAGTCGTAACCGAAGTGGAAGGCAGCGAGGCCGCGCTCGACCGCTTTGTCGAGAGCGTGCGCCGCGAAGCGCCGCCGCTGGCGCGTATCGAAGAGATGCTGGTCTCGGAGATCGCTCCGCTAGGTGAGCGGGATTTCGTGATCCGCGAAAGCCAGGCGCAGGAAGGCGAGTTCGTTCTGGTTTCGCCGGATGTGGCCACCTGCCCCGATTGTCACCGCGATTTTACGGACCCCGCCAACCGGCGCTACGGCTACGCCTTCACCAACTGCACCAACTGTGGTCCGCGATACACGATTATCCGCGACATTCCGTACGACCGGCCAAACACGACCATGGCCGGCTTTCAAATGTGCGCGGCCTGCCAGGCGGAATACGACGACCCCGTCAACCGCCGCTTCCACGCGCAGCCCAACGCCTGCCCGAAATGCGGCCCGCAACTGATGGCACAGTCCCTTCCACCTGCCAACCCCCAACCATCAGCGGTGGGGCAGGCGCTACCGCCTGCCAACCCCGAACCGTCAGTGGTGGGGCAGGCGCTACCGCCTGCCAACCCCCAACCCATCCCATCCGATCCACAACCAATCCCATCAGAGCCGCGACCGTCAGGGAGCGGTCTCATCGCCCAAGCCCAGCAACTCCTCCGCGCCGGCCGCATCATCGCCCTGCGCGGCCTCGGCGGATTCCACCTGGCCTGCGATCCCACTAACGACGCCGCCGTCCGCCTGCTGCGCGAGCGCAAGCGCCGCAGCGATAAGCCCTTCGCGCTGATGGCCCGCGATCTGGCAGCCGTGGAAGCCTTCTGCACCGTGTCGGACGATGACCGCCGCGCTCTCGAAAGTTCGCGCCGGCCGATCGTGATCCTGCCCCGCCGCGCCGACGCCCGCATCTCCGCGGCAGTCGCTCCCGGCAACAACACCCTGGGCGTAATGCTGCCCTACACGCCGCTGCATCATCTGCTCTTCACCGGCGCACCGTACGACGTGCTGGTAATGACCAGCGGCAACCTTAGCGAAGAGCCCATCGTCACCTCGAACGCCGAAGCCCTCGATCGGCTCCGACCGCTGGCCGACTGGTTCCTGCTACACAACCGCGATATCTACATGCGCGCCGACGATTCCGTGGTGCGCGTGTTTGAAAAGCGGGAGCGCGTTCTCCGGCGCTCGCGCGGCTACGTGCCGCAGGCCATCGACCTGGGGATGGAAGTCGAGGAAATTCTGGCCTGCGGCGCCGAGCTCAAGAACACGTTCTGCCTCAGCAAGGGACGCTACGCTGTGCTCAGCCAGCACATCGGCGACATGGAAAATTACGAAACCATGGTGTTCTTCGAAGAGACCCTCGCCAATCTGAAGAAGCTGTTCCGCGTGGCGCCGCGCGCGGTGGCCTACGATCTTCATCCGCTGTATCTGAGCACGCAATACGCGCTGGGCCTGCCTGAGATGGAGAAAATCGGCATACAGCACCATCACGCACACATTGCCAGTTGCATGGCGGAGAACGGACTGCGCGGCAAGGTGATCGGCGTAGCGTTCGACGGCACCGGTTTCGGGACCGACGGCCAGATCTGGGGTGGCGAGTTCCTGGTGGCAGACTACAGGGGCTTCGAGCGCCGCGCGCACCTGCGATACGTGCCACTCGCGGGGGGCGATGCAGCCATTCGCCAGCCCTGGCGCCCGGCTCTCGCCTACCTCGCGGACGCGTTCGGACCCGCCGCCGAATTCCGTGACCTGCCACCTTGGCGCGATGTTCAAGAGAGCCAGCGCAGGCTGGTGTGCAGCATGATCGCCCACCGCGTGAACACGATCGATACGTCATCCTGCGGCCGGCTGTTCGATGCCGTGTCCTCGCTTATCGGCCTGCGCCAGCAGATCAACTTCGAAGGCCAAGCGGCTATCGAGCTGGAGATGATCGCGGCCCAAGGCATCGCCGAGAGTTATCCATTTGATCTCGACGCGGGTACGGTGGACTTTCGTCCGGCAATAAAACGCATTGTCGCGGACGTGCGCGCCGGCACACCCGCGCCCGTTATAGCCGCGCGCTTTCACAATACCGTCGCGGAAGCTATCGTGGAAGTCTGCCACCGCTTGCGTTCTGAAGAAAAGCTGAACCGTGTGTGCCTGAGCGGCGGCACGTTTCAAAATATGAAGCTCGTCGAGCGCACGCTGGCGGGTTTGCGCTCGCTGGAGTTCGAGGTGTTCGTGCATGCCCAGGTGCCGCCGAACGACGGAGGAATTGCGCTCGGGCAGGCGGTCATCGCCACCGAGATCCTGCGAGGGAGATAGACGATGCTGCTCGCGAAGGTAGTAGACACATCCCGACGCGTCGCGGACACCACCAAACGGCTGGAGAAAATCGACCTCCTGGCAACGCTGCTGAAGCAACTTGTCGCCGGCGAGATCGAAACCGTGGTCGCCTTCCTCTCCGGACGCGTGCGTCAGGGCCGCATCGGCGTTGGCTGGGCCACGTTGCGCGAGGCGGCCGCACCCGCTGCGTTGGAACCGAGTCTCGAAATCCGCGATGTGGACCACGCGTTGGATTCCCTCGCCGCGGTGCAAGGGCCGGGCTCGGAGCAGCAGAAGCGCGCGCTGTTGCACTCCGTACTGGCCCGCGCAACCGACGCAGAACAAGCATTCCTCACGGGGCTGCTGCTCGGGGAGATCCGGCAGGGCGCGTTGGAGGGCCTGATGTTGGAAGCCCTCGCGAAAGCCGCGAGCGTCAGCGCGGAACGCTTGAGGCGGGCTGTGATGATGGCCGGAGATATCGGGCGCGTCGCGCGATCCGTGCTCGAATCCGGAGCGGAGGGGCTTGGCGCATACGACGTGCAACTCTTCCGGCCCGTGCAGCCGATGCTCGCGCAGACCGCCGAGGACGTTGGCGCCGCACTGGAGGACTTAGGAGAGGCGGCCCTGGAGTACAAGTTCGACGGCGCTCGCGTGCAGGTGCACCGGTCGGGTGACGACGTCCAGGTGTTTTCCCGCCGGCTGAATATAGTGACCAATGCTGTGCCTGAGATCGTGGAGATCGCCCGTGCGCTGCCGGGAAAAAGCCTGATCCTGGACGGGGAAGTTCTCAGCCTGACACCCGATGGCCGCCCGCAGCCCTTTCAAGTCACTATGCGGCGGTTCGGCCGCAAGCTCGATCTCGACCGCATGCGCGCCGAGCTACCCTTGCAGCCGTTCTGGTTCGACCTGTTATACCTCGATGGGCAGTCTTTGATGGACGAGCCGCAGACGCGCCGCTTCCGCGCACTCCAGGAATTAGCGCCGCTGGCCACGCTAGTCCCGCACACAGTTACGGCAGATCCCGAACGCGCGGCGGAGTTTCTCCATGCGGCGCTCGACCAGGGCCACGAGGGCATCATGGCGAAGGAACCTGGTTCCGCCTATGCCGCCGGAGCGCGCGGCCAAAGCTGGCTGAAGATCAAGAAGGCCCACACGCTGGATCTCGTGATCCTGGCGGCGGAATGGGGACACGGACGGCGCCGCGGCTGGCTGAGCAACTTGCACCTCGGCGCCCGCGACACTGAAAAAGGCGGCTTTGCCATGCTGGGAAAAACGTTCAAGGGACTCACCGACGAGATGCTCGCCTGGCAGACAGCGGAGCTACTCAAGATCGAGATCTCACGTGACAGCTACACGGTTCATGTAGAGCCGAAGCTGGTGGTGGAGATCGCCTTCAGCGACATTCAGATCAGCCCGCGATATGCCAGCGGGCTGGCGCTGCGCTTTGCACGCGTGAAGCGCTACCGACCGGACAAAGCCGCCGCGGACGCGGACACGTTCCAGACGGTGCAGAAGCTGGGTGCCGTGGCGGGGAGTGCACGTGATGTTGATGCTTAACCGGTCGGAGCTGGTGGTGATGCCGAAATCGCCCTTTCTGCGCTGGCTGCATTCCGTCGATCCGACAAGCTCGGATCTGGGGTTGAATGACCTGAGGCACGATCCCACGATCTATCTGCTCGATGAGTACGATGACGACGGGGCCGCCACGGCGCTGATAGAGGCGGCGTTCGCAGAGATCTTCGAGGAACAGCTCGCGGGCTGGTGGCAGGACGATTCTGTATGGCCCGTCAATCGCACCTTCGACATGTTCTGCCAGTGGTTCGAGTACCGCCTTCACTCGATGTTGATCGACCTGTCCGGCGAGCCACTGGTCGTAGAGGATCTGTGAAGGGTATGGGCCGCCTGCACGAGGCGTTACCCGCGGTTGGAACTGCGCCGGGCCTCGCGCTCACGCCGAAGGCGCTTGTTGTTTTCCACCCATTCGCGGAAGTAGTCGACAGTGGCGCGAATATGGCCCGGAGACTCGGCGTACTTTTGCGGGTCAAGAAAGGCTTCACCCACCAAGCGGGCTTCCGGGGCCTGGAGTTCATTCAAGAGTTCTGTCTTTCCCTCGTCCGACAGGCGTGTCGACTGAGCCAAAGCACTCATCGCGGACGAGTCGTGCGGCGTCAAACGAACCATTGTGCCCACTGCCATATTCCCCAGTCTAGCGCTATTTGCCCGTTCTCGTAGCGGTGATCGGGTGTACCCCGGAAAGTATCGGGAAGGCCACGTCATCGCCTCTGCCGTCGGCCGTGAATTCTTCGCGGTAGCGGATCGATAGTGAAACAGCTACGGCATCGCACCTTGCTGGCAGCTCGATTTCCGTCGCGCCTTTGAGTGCATCCTTCCAGAGAGCCACTACCCGCGAGCGACTCGGTCCCGCCGCCGGACGACTGAGCTCTGCCATGCCGACACTTGTGAGCGAGAGCACGGAACAACCGGGATCGTCCGCCAGTACGCTCGCATATCGTGCGGCCCAGCGTTCTTTCGTTTGGGGGCCGTCCATCAGTAAGGCGATCACGAGGTTGGGACCGACCGTGCGAACGATCTCTGCCACGGGGTCGGGTCTTGCCAGGTCTTCGCAAATGAGCGCACACATGACCAGATCCTCGCTGATTGAAATGAAGCTGAGATGCCGATCGGTGAAGTCCGCATACTCCCACCAATCCCGAGAAGGTGAGAGCCTCCCACCTAAGCTGTACTGAATGACCTGGGCCTCATTCAATTTCCAAGGGTGATGCTTCCGCTGAACCACCTCGTCGAGTGTGGGGAAGGACAGCCTCACCTCATTTACTCCGCGCTGAGCGCCGATCGCGCTGTGGCCGACACCGGCAAGCAGGAAACATTCTTGCGGGAGCTTGTCGCGAAGAACCCGGAACTGCTGGTCCGTAATAGCCAGCTCCGGTAGAATCACTCCATCGATTCCGCCCAGCCTGCGATTAGCCTCTCGATATAACGACTCGACTAGGGCGATAGGGTCCTCGTCTCCCTCCAGGAAGTCGTACGTAAAGAACCCGGACTTCCCCGGCAACCGAGTCGCGCTATCGGCGACTTCCCGGAATTGCTTAACGAGCACCTCATGCGGCCAGGGAATCAGCAGCAGATTGATGGAATCGCGTTGACGGAACGGTGTAGACAACCATCCGGTTGTTACCTCGCCGGCATCGCACAAGGACAGGTGTAGCGAGAGTGACCGCTCGGTCAGGCCAGTTTGGGGAGTATGCATTCGCGGCAAAACCCTCACGCGCGTGGGGTCGATTTCCACGCCGAGCGTAGTGTCCGTCATCAGAAAAGCTCTGGTGGACCGAAGAAAGAAGTCGTCTTCTCCTGTGTCCTCGGGGGCACCCACCCCCTCGGACGCTTCGTCCGCAACGGCAATAAGCTTCATCAGGGCCTGGAGAAGACGGTGATTGCGGCCGACCCGCCAGAGCTGTTGCGGGAATGACTCGCAGAGAAGCTGCCATTCATTGGGCATTACGATCAGGTCTCTGAACGGTCGCTTTTCGTGCAGGGCGGCGCGCCATTGCCGGCCCAACAGCCGGACGCTCGATGTCCAATACGCGAGAGCTTCGTCGCTGCCTCGGTCCGGTGGCCAATCCTGAAAAAGCTGCGTGTATGCGCCAGTGTGCCTAAGCAGCGTCAGGCAGAGCGCGAAGACGTCGGGCGGCCACCAAGGAAATGCTGTATCGGTCCGCAGTCTGGGAAGTATCCCATAGAGGAATTCTCCGATTGTGGGTTCACTCGGCATGTCTCCCTTACCGCCCCATGCCACACTCCGCATGCACCGCACGCACCGCCTTCTCCAGCCCGTCGCGGCTGACCACGATCGCAATCGTCAGCTCGCTCGATCCCTGCGCAATCGCAATGATATTGACTTTCTCGCGGGAGATGGCGGTGAAGATGCGCCCGGCTATGCCCGGCTTGCCCTGCATCCCTTCGCCGACTACGGCCAGTAGCCCCACCTTCTCATCCACCTGTATGGGATGCACGTAATCGTGGGCCAGTTCGAGCGCCAGGGCCGATTCCAGGGCCTGCCGGCTCTTCTCCAATTCTTCGGTGCGCACCAGAAAGCAAAACGTCTGCCGGTAGCTGGAGCTGGAGAACACCAGCACTTCTACATTTGCGCGGTCCAGCGCATCGAGCGCGCGAGCCATCACGTGCGCGCCGCTCAATTCGGGGCTGGCGGGTTCGAGCGAGATCAGCGCCACGCCGGCGAGCGAGGTCACCGCGCGCGCACCCGTGGCCGCGCTGATGGATGGCGAGATACGCGTGCCGGTCTTCTCGGGCGCGAAGCTGTTCTTGCTCCACACCGGAATCTTCTTTTCGATCAGCGGCGCCAGCGTGCGCGGATGCAGCACTTTGGCGCCATTGTAGGCGAGCTCGGCGGCTTCCGCATACGTCACCTCGTCGAGCACGGCGGCGCTTGGCACCAGGCGCGGATCGGCGCTCATGATGCCGTCTACGTCCGTCCAGATCCACAGCTCCGAGGCATCCAGCGCCGCTGAAAGAATCGATGCCGAAAAATCCGAGCCGCCGCGCCCCAGCGTCGTCGGGCGGCCATCGGCGGTAGCCCCGTTGAAGCCAGTCACTACCGGCAGGATGCCCTGCTCGAGCATCGGCAGCAGACGCGCGCGGGCCTTCGTGCGCGTGGGCTCCATCAACGGCGAAGCATTTCCGAAGACAGCATCGGTGACGATAATCTCCGCCGCGTTGATGGCTTCCGCGGGCGTGCCCTGCGTGTTCAGGTATTCGGCTATCAGCAGAGCCGAAAGCCGCTCGCCGGTGGCTACGGCTTCATCCACGGAGCGCGGTGGCATCTCGTTGAGCATCAGCATGCCACCGGCGATACGCGCAAATTCCGCGATCAGGTGCGCGATGCCGGCTTCGGCTTCCGCGTGCCTTTCCGGCGGCAACAGCTCGCGGCAGGTAGCGATGTGCCGCTCGCGCAGCCTGGCAATGTTGGCCTCCAGACCGGCCGTGTCTCCGGCTTCCGCATGGCGCATGGTATCGAGCAGCAGGTCCGTGATCTTGGACATAGCCGAAACCACGATGGCTACCGGCCGGCGCTGCCCCGGCGCCGCAGCGATGCCCGCGGCACTGCCTGAGGCGATGCCTGCGGCAACACGCATGCGTTCGGCCGAGCCCACGCTTGTGCCGCCGAACTTCATGACAAGTAGATCGTTCAACTGAAATCCTTTCCGTTGGTGATGCGCGCCCGCACCAGTTTCAGAATCGCTTCCTCGACCTGATCGATGGAAAGGCCAGTGGTATCCACGTAGACGGCGTCGGGCGCCTGGGTGAGCGGCGCCTCGGCGCGCGTGCGGTCGCGTTGGTCGCGCTCGCGGATCTGCGCGGCAATGGCCTCGGACGGCACGCGTTCGCCCTGCTTCTCGAAATCGCGCAGCCGGCGCTGGACACGCTCCTGTGGATCGGCGTCCAGGAAGATCTTCACGTCCGCATCCGGAAACACCACCGTGCCGATATCGCGCCCTTCCATGATCACGCTGGTGCGGGCGCCCAAAGCGCGCTGCTTCTCCACCAGCGCACGGCGCACTCCCGGAATCGCCGCCGCCACCGAGGCCAGCCGGCCTATTTCGGCCGAGCGGATCTCCGCAGTCACGTCTTCGCCGTTGAGCAGCACACGGTCGGGCTGCAATTCAATCCCAGCCGCGCGCGCGAGCTGCTCCATGCGATGCATATCGGCGGCGGCCACGTTCTGCCGCGCGGCCCACAACGCCACGGCCCGATACATCGCGCCCGTGTCGATGTAGGTGAAACCCAGCCGGTTCGCCAGGCGGCGCGCCATGCTGCTCTTCCCCGCCCCGGCGGGACCGTCGATGGCGATCACCACTCGCCGGGAATGCTCCGCCACTAGTTCTTGTCCGACAGCACCTGCATGATGCTGCGCTTGCCGCCGCTGTCGGTGATCTGGATCATGATGCTTCTTTGGTCCTTGTTGGCGCTGAACATCTGCAAACCGCCGGTATTCATGGTCGTCTCGACCTTCCAGCCGTTGCGGTCCAGCTCCTTCTTGTAGAACTCGGCGATCTTGTCGGCCGCATCGGAGGATTCCAGCATCAGGTTGCGCTCGTTTTTGTCCGACGCGGACTGCGACATCAGGACTTTGACGCCGCCGTACAGAGGCACATCCTTCGGATAATCGTCCGGTATTTTGTTTTGATTGAAACTGAGGGTGGCCGTCTTGCCATCTTTGCCGGTGACCGTGACCGTACCGGCATCCTTTCCTTTTTCCTGGTAGGTGACCTTGCCGTCGGACGTGCTGACGGTATGGGAACGGCTGCAAGCGGCTGCCGCGAAGAGGGCGCAGCCGGCCAGCAACGCGACCAGCGGGCGCCACCGGCTTTCGGGATTTATGGAGTACATGGAAAGTAGAATAGCAGGAGCATGACCCCGCATGAATTCGACCAGCTCGTGGAATGGGCATACGCGCGAATTCCCACCCGGTTTCGCAAGCGGCTCGAGAACATCGCGGTGGTAGTGGAGCCGGAGCCTTCGCCGCGGCAACTGGCGGAAGCCGGGGTGGGTCCGGGGGGCACCCTGCTGGGTCTCTATCAAGGGCGGCCCTTGACGGCGCGTAGCGTCTTCGAGAGCTTCTCCATGCCCGACCGGATCACGATTTTCCAGGGTCCTCATGAACGCCTGGCGCGCAGCGAGGCGCACCTCCGGCAAATGGTGGAAGACACCGTATGGCACGAGGTGGCGCACTACTTTGGCATGGACGAGCGTCGCGTGCGCGCGGCGGAGCGCCGGCGCAGGATACGTAGAAAATCGCCCTAATTCTGGGGTTGTTGCGGCGCCTGCGGTGGCGGTTGCTGCTGGGGAGATTGCCCGAAGCCGGTCGACGTTTGGCCGAACGAACTGCCCGTGCCGCTGCCGAACGAACTACTGCCGAAGGGGCTGGCTCCCGAATTGCCAAACGAGCTGCCGCCGAAGGTGCCGCCAGCCTGTTGGCCGCCTACGGGCGATCCGGGCATGCTACCCATCTGGCCGGCTGGCGTGCCAGGAGCGCCGCCACCCCGCGTGACGCCTGCCAAACCTTTGTCCTTGCTCTGGTCGTAAACGAACTCCCACTCGTTGTACTTCTTCCGCTCGTTGTACACGATGATCGCGGGTCCCTTGGATTCGCTGGCGACGCCGGCGATGCCGCCCCCCATCTGCGTGCCACCCATGCCCGGCAGCCCCGCCATTCCGCCGGGACGCGGACCCATCAGGCTGTTGTTGATCATTTGCGCCGCGGAACTCGGTCCGTTGGGCGTGCTACCCATACCGTTGCCGCCGAAAGCCGGAGCTGCCGGCTGTCCGAATCCCTGCTGCGGAGACATCCCCGACTGCTGCGGATACACGCCAGGTTGCTGGCCCGGAAACGCGCCGGGTTGCTGGGGATACGTGCCAGGTTGTTGGGGATTCATGCCGGGTTGCTGTGGATACATGCCCGGTTGCTGAGGATACATGCCCCCGGTTACCGTTCCACCGGTACTGGCCGGTTGGCCGGGATAGCTGGGCTGCGGAAAACCTCCCTGGCTGCTGGTGTCGTCCTGGCCCGTTTGGCTGCCGGGCATGTAAGGTTGGCTCCCCACCATGCCAGGCTGGCCGCCCATGCCAGGTTGGCCAGGCACCCTGCCGCCGTAGCCAGGCTGGAACGCGCCCGAGGGGTTCATGCCGGGCGGCATCATTCCCGGGGGGAAAGGCGGGCGGCCCGGAGGCATGTTGGGAGCCGGTTGCACCGGCGTAGTGCCAGTCGCCCCTAGCGTGCCCGGCGCTGGTGCATCGTCGTTGGGAGTTTCACTGTCGGCGGCCTCCGCGTTGGACTCGGCATCCTGCTGTGGTGTGTCGGGTACCTCTTGCGTCATCGTCGGCTTGTCATCGCTGGCGCGCCGCCGCATCCCCGGGTTGATCTGTTGCTGGTTGGGATCGGTCGTGGCGCCCATGACCGGGCCCTCGCCGATGAAAGTATTCGTGTTGCCCTGCGGCTGAGCCTGTCCGGGCTGGCCCTTTTGGATGATCGAGTCGGTAAGCACGCCGCCATTGATATGAATCAGCCGCCACTTGTCCTTACCCGTCATCGGGTCCAGATAGCGCTTGCGGAGAAAGCGGATGTTATTGGTGCTCTCCAGCTCTTCGATAGTGGCGGGATAACGGTTAACCTTGCGCACGAAAAGCTGAATGGCGCGTTTGTACTGTTCGCCGCGCTCGATCAGGAGTTGTTCCTTGGCGCGCTGCGATTCAAATGCCACCCGTGGAAACTCCATGTATAGCGAGATGGCCAGAAGGGCCGCCATCAGGAACACCAGCAGCATGGCGTAGCCGGCCTCTCGCCGGCGCGCGCCTCCGGTGGCATGCTGGGGGGCTGCGCTCCTCATCCGGCAGCCTCCTCCTGCAACGGCAGTGTCCGCTTCTGCTTGAACTCGGTGTCCTCCATCTCTACCGAGTTTACGCCAATGCGCACTACGCGGTAGCGCCTCTTCACGGCTGTCACTACGGTTTCCCCTTCGCCAGCCACCAAAATCTCGTCGCCATCCAGGAAGAAGGCGCGCTTGCGATTGTCGCCGCGAGCGCTGGAGTAGCCGTAGTACTTCAGTGTGATGGGCGGAGCAGTGGGCGCTGGAGGAGGAGGCGGCGGCCCCGGCTTACTGTCGGCGCTGAACGGCGACGGCTTCACCGGAACGATCGGTCCACCGCCAGCCGGCAAGGCCACCGGTGGAGCGGCGGAGACTTGGAACAGATTTCGGCTGCCGCCCTGCATCTCCACGGCTTGCACCTTAGCCAGCAGATCCGTGCGCAGAGTGGGATCGGTGGTCATGGGATCCACACGATCCTCGGGGCGTTTCGGTTTGAGCGATGGCCGGAATTCCCCATTCGCTCGCGACGCTTCCAGCGGGCGCCGCGGGGATGTCTGCGTTGCCGGATTCGACGCATCCGGTGGGGTTGCCGCGCTGGTTCGGGCGAGATTGCGGCTGGGCCGGCTGGGTTCCGGCGCCGAGGACGTGGATACCACGTTGCTGTAAAAAAGGTAGCCGCCCACGACCAACAGGCCGCCCAGAATCCAGATTTTCTTGCGGTCCGCTCCCAGCTTCATGAGACACTCCCCGGTTCTTCGCGAACAAAGGTGTCCAGCTTAATACTCACGCTCAGCAAGTTTGTAGCGTTGGCCTGCTGAGGTGCCGCCATCAAATTTTCGATAATCAGGAACCGCGGCGACTTATCCAGCAGATTCACGAACTTGGTAAGACTCTCATAACTGCCTTCATACGCCGCGGTAATGGTCATCTGGTAAAGTGTGTCGCTGCCTTCGACCTGCTCCAGCTCGTAAGATACGGGGCGCGGTTGAATGCCCGCCTCGTGAGCGACGCGTTCCAGCTCCGAAAAGATCGTGGAAAAAGTGGTGCGCCGGTCAGTGGTGTACTCGGCCAGGAAGCGGTTATCTTCCTTTCGCGCCGTTTCGGCCTTGCCCACCAGCGTCTTGCTATGCAGGAGCCGGGCTTGCATAGTGGCGAGTTGCTGGCGCAGGTTGGCTTCCTCCCGCGCGAGGTCTTCGGCCGAGCCGCCCCACGGCTTGAACACCACTAACGCCGCCACCAGATTGGCCAGAACCAACACGCCTAGCACGGCTCGCGCCACGGTGCGCGGGTCTTTCAGGTTCAGGCGCGATCCGCCCATCAGGTGTTGCGAAACGTTAAAGCTTCTGGGCATAATTCACGCTCACACGGCAGCGGTAGAGTTTATCGGTCTGGGTCGGCGGCAGCATGCTATGGTAGTAAACCGCGCCGAACAGCGGCGACGCCTCCAGGTTCTTAAGAAGATCGATGACCGGCCCGGGCGACTCCGCGCCGATCGTCATGTCTAGCGAAATCTGATTCGGCCCGACCACGGAAGGCCGTATCGTCATGATGCGCACGTTGTACGGCACCACCTTCTCCAGATCGGCGAAGATTTTCGTCCAACTGATGCCCTTCCGGTAGAGCAAAGCATTTAGGAAGAGACTCAGATCCAAGACTTCGGCGTTTTCGGGCTTGCGGAGGATGGCATCCTGGCGCGCCTGCTCCGCGGAAACGGAGTGAATCTGCGATTCCAGGCGTGCGATCTGTTTGCGGGTCTGAGCGGCCCGGCCGCTATCCAGCGTGTTCAGGGAAACCAGGAAAGCCAGCAGCGCGATAAGTAAGACCGCTACAGCGCCGGATGCGCTCAGGACCGCACGGTCGCGGCGGAACGGCTGGCTTGCGAGATTGATCGGGATTCTCATGATTCGTGGCAAGGTAGTGGCGCACGCTTCAGCGTGCTGCTGCGGGCTTCAGCCCACGGTCGAATTTCGGCGAGCTGAAGCTCGCCGGCGGCGAATGGAAGTCCCCCTATCGCCGGCGGGCAGAAGCCGGTTGGCAGGCGGAAGCGCCTGCCCCACAATTGCCGCGGCCCCTTGCCAGTTGTAGATACGACACCGGCGAGATCAAGCCTGCTGCAGCACGCTGAAGCATTTGCCACGTGACTCTTAGCGATCACGGCCCATTGACCTCAAATATCCCAGCAGGCCGGCGTTGCTCTCCCCGGGCTGCATCAAGGGCGAACGCACCGGCTGCACATTCACGCCCAACTCGCTTTGAAACTGCTGCCGCGCCGCTTCCATGCGCCCCTCGAAACCACATAACAGCAGTTGTCCGGCCTTGGCGCCGAAGTTGTCCTCCGTATAGACAAATGTCGGATACAGATCGGCGGCGATCTCGGCGATATCGCCGGCGTGTATCTCCAGGCAGCGCACCAGCTTCAACCGGCCGTTCTGGAGCACCATTACCGTGAGCACCCGTCCTGTGACCTTCGCTACCACGGTGATCCCGCCGTCCTCGATCAGGTTCAGCGCCGCCAGCGACGAGGTCGTCACCAGGCCGGGATTCATTCCAGCGGCGCGGAACGGCGCTTCGTACCGGGAGATCACTTCGAGCGGCGCCACCACCACCACCACGTCAGCCTTCTTGCCCTCGGCCGGCTGCACGCAGTAACTGACGGCAGCCGATTCGACATCGAACGGGACGCTCTTGCGGATCCGGAAACGCACGAGCGCCAGTTGCTCCTTGGCGTCCGAGGGAAAACTGTCGAAATCCAGGACCGCGATCCGCGTACTGTAATCCGGCAGTATCAGGGCCACGTCGCGGCGCTTGCGGTTCCCGTTGCGGGGCGCCATCTCGCGCACCGCGATCGACAATTCGTCGGGCATCATGACGTTGTCCTTCAGCGGCGACAACGCCAGTACACCAGGCTTCAGCGGTCGAAAATCGAGCTCGGTATTGGCGCCCATGCGCGCCAGGGCGATTCCGGCTTCCGAGAGTTCGAAGGCCATGGCCGGCGGCGGCTCCCGCAACAGCGTCGAGATGGAATCGGGCAATCTCATCGGGCAGGCGTGCTTCGCGCGCGGGCGACCTCGCTTCGCTCGCGGGTTCCGGGTGTGTGTTCGCCTTCGGCGAACGGTGCTGGGTTCTGGCAAGCGCTCTCTCGTCCGGAGCGAGTTTGCCAGCACCTAGCACCCAGGACCCAGCACCCGTTTTTCATTTTCATCCCTCGATGAACGTGACCTTATTGATTTCCTTCAAGGTGCTCACGCCTTTGCGCACTTTCATGACGGCCGATTCGCGCAGAAAGGTCATGCCCTCGTCGCGGGCCAGCCGCTTGATCTCGGAAGTCGGCCGCTTGTCCAGAATCATTTCGCGGATCTTGTCGCTGAGGTCCAGCAGCTCGTGTATCGCCGTGCGCCCGCGATAACCAGTGCCGCCACACTCGAAGCATCCGGCGCCTTCCACCAGCTCTATATCGCGCCACTCCGCGGGGTCCAGGCCGGACTCCACCAGGAACGCGTCCGGATAGTGCACCGGCTTGCGGCAGAAGTCGCACACCACGCGCACCAGTCGCTGCGCCAGAATACAGTTCAGCGCGGAAACGAAGTTGTACGGCTCAACGCCCATATTCAGGAAGCGCCCCAGCACATCGAGCACGTTGTTGGCGTGCACGGTGGTGAAAACCAGGTGTCCGGTGAGCGCGGAGTTGATGGCGATCTGGGCGGTTTCCTGGTCGCGGATTTCGCCCACCATGATTTTATCCGGGTCGTGCCGCAGGATGGAGCGCAAGCCGCGCGCGAACGTCAGACCCTTCTTCTCATTCACCGGAATCTGTGTGATGCCCTTGATCTGATACTCGACGGGATCTTCGATGGTGATGATCTTGTCTTCGTCGTTCTTGATCTCGCTAAGGGCCGCGTAGAGTGTGGTGGTCTTGCCGGAGCCGGTGGGTCCGGTCACCAGTACCATGCCATAAGGCTCGGAAATGTAGCGGCGGAATTTGACCAGATCGCTTTCGGAGAAGCCCACGACTTCGAGCGAGAGCTTGGCGAACTTCTCGCTCATGGACTCCTTATCCAGCACGCGGAGCACGGCGTCTTCGCCATAGATAGTCGGCATGATGGAAACACGGAAGTCGATCAGCCGGCCCTTGTAGCGCACGCGAAAACGGCCGTCCTGCGGCACGCGCCGCTCGGCGATGTCCAGCTCGCTCATGACCTTGATGCGCGAAAGGATGGTTGAATGCCAGTCCTTGGCGATGGGGGGCATGGCGTAGTGCAGCACGCCGTCGATGCGGTACTTGATGGCCACTTCCTGGTCCCGCGATTCGATGTGAATGTCGCTGGCGCGCCGCTCGAGCGCGTTGAAGATCGTCGTATCGACCAGCTTGATCACCGGGGCGATGTCGCTATCCACAGCGGTGAGCTTGTCGATCGAAAGCGTCTCGTCCGAGTTCTCTTCATCGACCACTACATCCAGCGTGAAGCCCTCGGTGACCTCTTCGAGCACGCGCTGCGACTGTTCGGTCTTCTTGAGCAGTTCCGCGATCTGCGAAAGCGTGGCGACCTTGACCCGCAGCTTCTTGTTCAGCAGCAGCGCCAGCTCATCGATCATGTTGAGGTTGCGCGGGTCGGCCAGGGCGATGTCCAGCGATCCATTCTGCGCGCGCAGGGGCACGAAGTTGTAGCGGAACATCAGATCCACGGGGATGGAGCGGAACAGGTCGTGATCGATGGAGCCTTCGCGCAGGTCCACGTACTCGCAGCGGTAACGCGCCGCCATGGCCTGCGCCTGCGCGGCTTCCGCGGTGGTGTCCGGCAATCGAACTTTGTCAGTAGCCATAAAAAGCCAATCGGGTGCTGGGTGCTGGGTGCCGGGTGCTGGCAAACGCTTCAACCGTTTGCGATGAGTACGCCAGGGCCCAGCACCCAGAACCCAGAACCTGCTTTACAACGTGTTTCATTGCCATCACCTAATCGTGTCCGCCAGCGAAAAAATCGGCAGATACAGCGCGATCAACACGAACGCCACAAAACACCCCATAAAAATCATGATGGCCGGCTCGATGAGCGACAAAGTCGCGGCCATGCGGGTGTTCACATCCTCTTCGTAAAACTCGGCCACGCTGTTGAGCATGACCGGCAACGCGCCCGTGGACTCTCCTACTTCAATCATATCGATAGAGAGCGGCGGAAAGATACCGGTGGACTTGAGCGAGGCGGAAAGCGCCTGCCCCTCGCGTACCATCTTGCTGGCTTTGTCCAACGCTTTGCGCAGCAGTGGCGTGCCTAGCGAATCCGCGGCCGTTTCCAGACCCTGCACCAGCGGAATACCGCCGGTCAACAGCGTGCTCAGCACGCGCGAGAACTGCGCCACCTGGTACTTCACCCAGATATCGCCCAGCAACGGAACGCGCAGTTTCACGCCATCGATCCTGGCGCGCGCCGATTCCTTGCGCGACCAGAAGCGATAGAGAAAGATCAGACCCACCAGGCCGGCGAAAAACAGTAGGATGTAGTTCCGCGCCGTGGTCCCGATGGCGATCAGGATCAGGGTTACCCGCGGAAGCTGCGCCTGCATGCTGGTGTAGAGCTGCGCGAAATTCGGAACCACATAGGTCACCAGAAAGACCATCAGGCAGATGGTCAGGAAGATCAGCACCGACGGGTACATCAGCGAAACCATGACCTTCTTTTTCACCGCCAGCGAGAGCTTCTGGTAACTGATGAAACGGTCCAGGACTTCAGACAGGCTGCCGCTTTTCTCGCCCGCCATCACGGTGGTGACGTAGATCTTCGGGAAAATGCCCTGCATGCGGAATGCGTCGGAAAGCTGCGTGCCGTTGCGGACCTCGTCGCGAACGGTCTTGATATAAGGCCCCAATTTGGGATCGGTGAGCCGGTCCGCCAGCAGGTCGAGCGCTTTCAGAATCGGCAGCCCGGCCCGAATCAGCGTTACGAACTGCTGGTTGAAGATCAGAAACTTTTCGATATTGAGCTTCTTGCGTTTGGAAAGCAGGCCTCCGGAGATGTCGGACGAGAAGCCCCGCTTGGCCTTGATCGAATAGATCAGGAAACCCTGGTTGGTATAGCGCTCGCGCAGCTCCTTTTCCGAGCCGGCATGGGCGACCTGCTGGTGGATCTCACCGCGCGTATCGGCGTACTTGAGTACGTATTCGGCCATACTATTGGGCAGTCTCCACTAATTCCGCTCCCGGCGGAACATGGAACTGGAACAATTTGGCTTCGAGCGCCGGGTTCAGCTTTTCCTGCTCGAAGTCGAACTCCAGGATCGATTTATCGAACCCGATCACCTGGACGTGGCGGATCTGGTTGTCGCGGCCGACCACGAACTCCACCTGCGTATACGGCAAGGTGTCGGTCTTGGGCTCGCCCGTGATACGCGTCCCGTCCGCCAAGGGTTGCCCCTGGATGTTGCGGAACTCCTTATCGAAGTGCAACTTACCAAGCAAAAATGCAAGTGGAGCTCGCATATCGTCGCTTTCCTTGATCTTCATCTTCTCGACTTGGTTGTTGCTGGGGGTGTACAGCCACAAAAATCTGCCGTCGGAAACGAACAGCTTGCCCTGGGGCGAGCTGTAATCCCAGCGCATGCGTCCCGGCTTGCGCAGAAGCAGGGTGCCGCTTTCCGTCCGGCGGGGCTGTCCCGGTCCTGTATATGCCTCATGGAAAACGACTTGCAGCGTTTGTGCGTGGTTGTAGCGGGTTTCCACAGCCTTGAGCAGGGGTCCAAGATCGGGCGTCGCCGCAATTAGCGACACGGGCAACAGGCACAAGATTAGCCGAGCGGGACTCACAAAAGGAATGACGCAGATCGGGCGGGGAACGTGGAGGATTTCGGTGTAGCGCACTGAACAGAACGCCTAGACGAATCCTTCAACTTGACAATCGCCGTCGAGCACTGCCCGCCGAAACCCGGTAAGGCCTGGAAAAGGACACCGATCTAAATTTCCGCATGGAGATGCGCGCCTCAACGCGTTGCTGGTATCCGCACGCCAGGCTGCCGCCGGCTGTTAAACCGCTTCGCGCCGCACGACCAGCTTCTTGGGCGCGGTATTGCGCCATGCCGTGCCAACCGCGCGGCGCACGGTCGCCTTGTCTGCCTCCTCCAGCCGCACGGTGGTCGCCCCACGAAGGCCCCAGCCGCCCTTCACCGGCGCAAAGATCGCCGGCTCGGATAGAACGAGCTCGCGTTGCTGCTCCGGCGTCAACTTGACCATGCCCCAGCCTTCCGCGGGCCAAATGGTCGCGAATATCTTGCCCCGTACACGGAAATCCGGATGCCCCATGTGGGCGCTTTCCGTGGCCTCGGGCATACTCAGCGCGATGCGGCGAAAGTCTTCGACCGTCATCTTTTACTGGACCGACACCGTGATGCCCGCCTGGCTGCCATTAGGGCCGATGAATACAATCACGGGAACCGCGCCGGAAGCTACACCGTCCGGAATCACCGCGTTGATTTGCAACGCTCCAGCCACCAGCCCGGGCGCGGCGCCGACGTACGTAGTGTTCGCCGGCAGGTTACCGATCATCACCCCCGGGGCCAGCTTCGGACTAGGCCAAGGCCCGACCAGCGGTTCGATCAGCCCATCGATGCCCGGCGGGTTGGTCTGACCTTGACCCGTCGCGAAGATTTGGACGACGGCGCCTGGGCTCACCGGATTGCTGGCGGTGACCAGGTTATTGTTTTTGTCCAGGATGGCGCCCGGACCCGTGCCGGTTGCGCTGGCGCTGAAAATGCCGGGAGCGCTGGAAACCACGGGCAAAAGGACCGCATTGGAACTGGCCTTTCCGAAGATGACCTCGACCAGCGCGTTGGATGCGCCCGCCAGCTCATAGGGGACGATCGTATTGACCTGAGTTGCGCTGACGTACAGCAGGGGGCCGGGATACCCGTTGAATGTCACCTGGACATTCGCGAGACTGCTCCCGATAAAACCATTGCTGACGGTGGCGCCTTGGCCGATCGAGGGTCCCAGGAAAGTACCGAATACCGTGACGATCTCGCCCGGTGCAATTCCGCCACCCAGATAACTCGCGGCGTTGACGACGGCATTGATGAAGGGCAACGGCGAAGTGACCGAGAGACTGACCGTAATTGTGATTTGCCCATTGACAACGATGGTGCCCGTATAGGCGCCGGCCCCCAAATCGGTGGTGTTCACGGATACCGTGAGTGTAGCCGGCGTGGTCCCGGAGAGCGGTGTCACGGAGAGCCATCCGCTGCTGGAAGCCGTGACGGTGAACGCGACGGCCGAGGACGCCGATAGACCCACGGTTTGCGGCGCTGGAGAAGGGTTGCCGCTCACATAAGAAAATGCCAGCGAATTCGGCGTGACAGCCAGGGTACCGGTAACCGTCAACGTTACGGTTACCGTCTGCGCCGCGCCGGTCGCCGGAGTCACGGTAATGTTCCCGTTATACGTGCCCGCAGCCAGGCCTGCCGGATTGGCCGTCACAGTCAGGCTGGCGTTCCCCGTTCCAGAACCAGGTGAGACCGAGAGCCACGTGCCGCCGGAGCTGGCGCTGGCACTGGCCGTGAAGCTCTGGCTACTGCTTACCTGCACGGTCTGCGTGGCCGGCAGGGCGCCGCCCTGGGAGTACGCAAAAGCCAGCGTAGAGGGGCTGACCGAGAGGGCGCCGTTGCCCACGTTGAAGGTGACCGCCACCTGCGTGACGACGCCTGAGCCGGTCGTCAGCGTGATCGTGCCCTGATAGGTTCCCACCGCCAGGCTTGCAGCATTGGCCGTCACTGTCAGGGGAGTGCCCGTCATGCCGGCTGTGCCACTGGCAGGTGATACTGAAAGCCAGTCGCCCCCGCTGGTTGTGTTGGCGGCAGCGATGAAGGAGGTAGAGACGCTCGCACTGGCCTGGAAAACCTGGCTCTGCGGAGAGCCCCCCGCGAGAGCGCTGAACGTCAGTGACGTTACACTTGTAATAAGCGGCGTGGCGCCCGATACCGTCAGCAAGACTGGCACGACAATCTGCACGCCGCCCTGTGCTGCCGGCGTGAGGATAATGTCCGCCAGGTACAAGCCGTTTGACAGGCTCTCGGGAACCACGGCCACGTCGAGGGAAGACGGCGTGTTGAACTCATTGCTTACCACACTGGCTTGTAACCAAGGAGGGAGCCCGGCCGCAAGGGCATATGCCTGTTGCGAACCGCTGCTGACGGTGATGTTCAGAGTCACGGCGGGAGGGGCTCCGTTGCCACTGAAGTAGTCGAAGACCAACGTCCCGGAATTCGTGAGAAGAACCGGATTTGCAGATACAGTCAGGGAGACCTCGATGGTCTGCGAGTGAGAAGAGTTGAGGCTGACCTGAATCGTTCCGGAGTATGTTCCCGCCGCCAGGGCGGTTGAATTTACAGTCACCGTCAGTTGCGCGGGGAGGCTGCCGCTGGAAGGGGAAACCGACAGCCATGACGCACCCGAGAGGACGGTCGCCGTGTACGTCACGTTAGGAGCCTGGTTGACCAGCACGAACTGCGCCACGGGAGAGGCCTCTCCGGCTTGCGCCACAAAGACAAGGGAAGTGGGGTTGGCGATTGACGACAGGCCGTTGACCACCAGCGTCACCGTTACGTTCTGGACGCTGCCATCCCCCGATGTCACCGCGATGCTGCCCTGGTAATTACCTGCCGCTAATCCCGTGGGATTGACCGTTACATTCAGATTGGCAGGCAGCGCTCCGGCAACCACCGATGTAACTCCGTTCACCAGAAGCCAGTTTCCAGTGCTACTGGCTTGCGCGGTAAAGGTGTTTGGCGTGAGGCTGCTCGACAGCATTAAGACATCGGCCCCCGGTATAGTCCCTCCCGCCGTAAAGCTGAAGGCGAAGGAACTGGGACTGGCCGTCAGGGTGTTCGCGGCGAGTTCAAACGTGACAGGGATGTTGAGAGACCCATTGACTGTGATCGTGCCGTTGTAGGTTCCGGGCGTCAGGCTGCCCGGACTGACGGTGACGGTGAGGGTCGCCGGAGTAGCGGTGGCGCTGGCTGTGGCGCTCAGCCAATCGCCGCCCGTAGTCGTGGCTATGGTGAAGGTGAAGGGGACCTGCGTGACGGTAGTGCCGGTCAGGCTCACGGATTGGGAGGTCTGTGCGGACGGCAGATTAAAGGTCAACGCAGCCGGCGAAGCTTGCACGGTTAATTGGCCGCCGAGGGTGAGTGTGACCGGTATCGTCAGGTTTGAGAAACCGGAAGCGGTCACCGTTATGGTTGCCGTATAAGTGCCTGGACTGTTGAGCAGCGAGTCGAGCGTGGCGACTTCGATCCCCACCTGCATGGTAAAGCCGTTGGGAGTCAACGCAAAGAGCGTGGCGGGAGTGCCGGATGTGGACGCCAGGCTAGCCGTAAAACTTGGCGTGGAGCCCGAGCTAGTCGTAATGGCGACCGTCACAGGCTCCGGAGCCTTTTGACCCGCGTTGTATGTAAAAACCACCCCGGCCGGTGTGGCCAACAAAGTCTGTGCGGCCACGGGCGCGGAGGCAAGCACCAGCACCACCAGACATAAGCAGAATTTTGAGACCAGAAATCCGCGGATTTCCATGATGTCGCCCTTTCGTACATTTGCATGATAACTCAAATACAGGGCAATTACAGACCGGATTCTCCGGAAGGCTGCGCGGTCCAGCATGGCTTCCCGGCGCGGCTGCGCCCCTTCCAGGGACCGCGGGCCGCCTGGAAATGCCGTATCGGCGTAGGGAAGGTATTTACCGGCTCGCTCCTATTGCAATCCCACAGGATCTGTGGCATATTCATATTGGAATCCCATAGCAGACTGCTGCGAAGGTCGCTTCCTTACTGACCAGCGCACGACCCTAGGTGCTGTCTTGGGACTTCCGCAACGGGCTGACAGGAGTTTGCATGCGCGAAAAAAACGAAGTCTGGCAGGGTACGCTGGCGCTGATGGTCTTGAAAACACTGGAAACCATGGGTCCGCAACACGGCTATGGTATCGCCCGCCGCATCGAACAAACCAGCGATAACCTGCTTTCCATCAACCACGGGACGCTCTACCCGGTGCTCCTCAAGCTCGAGCAGGAGGGCTCCATCCGGCCGGAATGGGGCGTGTCCGACAACCAGCGGAAAGCGAAGTTCTACCATCTCACGAAGACGGGCCGCCATCTATTGGCGTCGGAAACACGCCAGTGGCGGCAGGCCAACGAAATCGTCGCCCGCTTCTTTGCCTTGCCGGGAGGTGCTTCATGAAGACGCTGCGCCGCACGTGGCGGCGGGTGCTTGGCACATTCGCGAGCGCTCGCCACGATTCCGAGATGGCGGACGAGATGGAAGCCCATCTCCAGATGCAAACAGACGACAACCTAAAGCGCGGCATGTCGCCGGCGCAAGCGCGGCGGGAGGCAGTGCTGAAATTCGGCGGCCTCGAAAGCGCCAAAGAAAGCTATCGCGATCAACGCAGCCTGCCCTCACTGGAAACCCTGTTCCAGGATACACGATACGCCTTCCGCTCGATGCGCAAGAGCCCCGGATTCACGCTCGTCGCCATACTCTCGCTGGCCCTTGGCATCGCGGCGACCACCGCCCTGTTCAGTATCGTCAACCGTACTCTGCTTGAGCCCCTGCCCTACCCCGATCCCGGCAGGCTGGTGACGGTATCGTTCGACGGCGCCATCACAGCGCCGCTTTTCGAGAATTTCCGGCGCGATGCACGCTCGCTCGACCAGGCCGCGCTATTCATCAACGTCTCTCTAAACCTGGCAGGCAATTTGGAACCCGAGCGCGTTCCGGCGGCGCGCGTATCGGCGTCGCTCTTCGGCCTGCTTGGCGTACACCCCCAGTTCGGCCGCACCTTCACCGCCGAGGAAGATCGGGAAGGCCGCGACGCGGTGGTGGTCATCGGCGACGGACTATGGAAGCGGCGTTTCGGCGGCGATCCGCGCGTACTTGGCCGCAAGGTGATCGTGAACGGCATCCCGCAGACCATCATTGGCATCATGCCGCCGGGATTTCAGTTCCCATATGGACCGGAGCTGCCCGATTTCGTCGGCCCGTTCCCTCCGGCCGAGATGTGGCGACCCATGGCCCTAGTAGGGTGGGAGCGCACTTGCGACGGCTGTTTCAACTTTGGCATGATCGCCCGCTTGCGCCGCGGAGTAACGACCGGCCAGTCGCGCGGGGAGCTAACGGCGATTCTGGACCGTATCGCTCCCAGCCTGCGCAATGGGTCTACCGGCCCTGGCCTGACGGTCCGCACGCTGCGCGATGCCATCTCGAACCAGGTGCGCACGCCCGTTGTCATCCTCTTCGGCGCCGTGGCGGTCGCGTTGCTCATCGCCTGCGTAAACGTGGCAAACCTGCTGATCGCCCGCGGTCTGCGGCGGCGGGCAGAGATCGCCGTTCGCATATCGCTGGGCGCCGCGCGCGCCCGCATCGTCCGCCAGCTTCTGACGGAATCCGTGGTGCTGGCGCTATGCTCGGCCGCGCTCGCCATTCCCATTACCGCGCTGGGAATTCGGGCGCTTATCGCCATAGCGCCCCCCGGGATTCCCGGGATTGCGTCAGCCACGCTGGATACGCGCGTGCTGGCGTTTGCGCTGGGACTCGCGCTGCTGACCGCCCTGCTGTTCGGGATGGCGCCCGCGCTGGCTACGGCAGGCCGCGATGCTATAGAGGCGCTGAAGTTTGGAGGCCGCTCCGTGACAGGGGCGCACTCGCGCTTGCGGCCCGCGCTCATAGTGGCCGAGTTCGCGCTGTCGCTCGTTCTGGTAGTTGCTTCCAGCCTGCTGGCGAAGAGCTTCGTCGCGGTGGCGCACAGTCCCCTTGGCTTCCACGCGGAAAACGTCCTGACGATGCGCCTTTCCTTGCCGGCCGCGCAGTATGACGACCACCGCCGGGTCGCGTTCATTGACCAGCTCACAACCAACTGCGCGACGCTGCCGGGCGTGCTTTCGGCAGCGGCGGTGAGTACCCTGCCTCTCACAGGCGAAAGCGAGGGTTGGGGGCTCGCAACCGAAGACCGCCCGGACTCGTGGACGGATCTGCGAGCGCGTGCGATTACGCCCGCCTATTTCCGCACGCTGGGGATCCGCCTCAGGGCTGGCCGTGAATTCACCTTCAACGACCACGGCGCATCCCAGGTTGCCATCGTCAACGAGACTGCCGCACGGAGGATGTGGCCGGGCATTCCTAACCCGGTGGGCCGGAAGATCAAGCGCAAGGGGGGAACGACGGTGGTGGGCATCGTGGACGACACGCGCGCCTCGGGTCTGGACGCGGAAGTGCGGCCGTACCTCTACGTTCCATTCGCGGAGTTCTCGCCGGAGGAGTTCGCCGTGGCGGTGCGGTCCGCTGCGGACCCGGCGGGTCTAGCAGCGGCCGTGAGATCCGAGATCCGCCGGCTCGACAAAGATCAGCCGGTCACGCACGTCGCCGTCATGCGTCAGCTCGTGGCCGATTCCATCGCGGCGCGCCGCTTTCAAGCCGTGCTGATGGGCCTGTTCGCGGGCTTCGCGCTGCTGCTCGCCAGCGTGGGTATCTACGGCGTGGTGGCGTACTCAGTGGCGCAGCGCACGCACGAAATCGGGATCCGCATGGCGCTCGGGGCTTCCCGCCTGGATATCCTCGCGGGTGTCGTTCTTCGGGCAGCCGCCCTGGCGCTCGCGGGAGCCGCATTGGGCCTGGCCGGCGCGTTCGCCGTGACACCGCTCCTCCGCAGCCTGCTCTATCGAGTCAGCGCCGGCGAGCCAGCGGTTTTCGCAGCCTCCGCAATGCTGCTGGTTGCCGTGGCGGTCCTGGCAGGCTTCATACCCGCGTTGCGCGCGGCACGCGTCGACCCGATGGTCTGCCTGCGCTACGAGTAGTTGGTGACGCACGCTTTCAGCGAGCGCCACAGCCGAGCCGACCACTTACAGACGGCTCTCAAAATTAAGTGAGATTGGGCACTCCCGCCTGCCGCGCCGACACTCCCGTCCGCGCAACTGCCCTACTTCAAAATCCGGAACAGATTGCTGTAATCGTCCGTCCACAGCCGCACATACCGCGTCGAGTGTATAGCCGCCGCGGCTTTACCCAGCAGCGGCTTGCTGAAAAAGTCGCGGTCCGCGGTCACCAAGACCCACGTGGCGCCGAACACTTCGTCGTCATCCTCGTCGTCCGTGTCCACCACGCGTGCCTCCTTTTGTAAAGAATCGGCCGCCATTTTTACCACGGGTTGCAGGTCGAGATGCTTGTTCGAGACGTGTACGGCAAGCACGCCGGTCGCCTTCAGATGCCGGAAGTACAAGACAAATGCTTCGCGCGTCAGCAGGTGCACCGGGATGGCATCGCTCGAAAATGCGTCCACCGCCAGCACGTCGAAATCCTGAGGAGGTTCGCGCTCGAGTGACAGCCGGGCATCGCCTAGCGCCACATCCAAGCGGGCTTTGCAAATTTTCAGGAAAGTGAACTGCGTGTTCGCCAGCCGCAGCACCAGCGAATTGATATCGTAGAACCGGAGATAGTCCCCCGCCCGCCCGTATGCCGCCAGCGTGCCGGCACCCAGCCCGATCACGCCCACGCGCACGGGGCCGGCCTCCTGCTCCTGCCTTATGGCGCGGCCCACGCCGGAATTCGCCCCGTAATAAGTCGTAGGCCGGTTTTGCTTCTTGGGATTCAGGTACTGCTCCCCGTGAGTGATGGTGCCGTGCGTCAGTCGGCGGATCGGTTCGTCGTCGTTCTCAGCCGTCGTGTCGGTGACTTTCAAGCCACCATAGAAGTTCCGCACCATTACGCGGGCGCCCTCGTCACGCTCGTGGCTCACGAATCCGAGATATCCGACGACCGCCAGAGTGAGGATACCGGCCACCAGCGGAGCGGGCCGCCACCAGGAGCCACCCATGCCGCTCTCCGGATCGGCGCGCAGCACGGCCAGCACCAGCACCGCCGACGCCGCCAGTCCCACTGCCAGTTCGTGGAATCCCGAGAAT
>Ga0181518_10000082_pt1 | contig 103092 bp, 86 predicted proteins | sample PEATcosm2014_Bin_28_FD_119751 | JGI IMG/M metagenome (GOLD analysis project Ga0181518, IMG submission 119751) | Peatland microbial communities from MTU Mesocosm Facility, Houghton, MI, USA - PEATcosm2014_Bin01_60_metaG | ecosystem: Environmental > Terrestrial > Soil > Wetlands > Peat | place...
GAAATACGCTCGCCGGGCGCTCGAGATCGATGAAAAGGTCTACGGGCCGGAGCACGCCAGCGTAGCTGCCTTGACCAGCGACATCGGCCAAATCCTGCGCGACAAAGGCGACCTGGCCGGGGCACTGAAGTCCACCGAACGGGCCCTCGACATCGACACGAAAACCCTCGGGCCGCGGCACCCCGCTACCATCACTGTCGCCGCGCAACTGGCGGGGATCAAAGATCTGATGAAGTGAGGGCGCGCCGGCGCCGGCCAACGCCGCGGATTAATGCAGAAAGAATCCCGGGCCGACGGTCAGGTGGTGGCTGATCGAGTCGGGGATCACCAGGAACAGCGCGGTTCCGATCACGCCGTGCGCCAGCCCCAGGAAATACACGTTCCGGTATCTCATGTAGATCTTCGTGCTGTAATAGCCGGCCGCGAAGGTAACCAGCATCAGGAACCAGTTGGGCAGGTGCGTTCCGGAGAACAACGCGGCGGCGATCAGCGGCACATGCCGCACCGGCAATGCGGCCAGCAGCCGATTGGCGAGATAGCCGTTCAATATATATTGCTGGAACAGACCCCACGGACAATATACCGCCAGGCACAGCAGGCCGTGCTCGAAGCTGATGTTGCGTATGGTTTGCAGGAGCACTCCGCCGGCGATCAGCAAAAGCGCCAGCAGCAGCAGCGCCGGCGCCAGTCGCTCCACGCACTCCCAGAAATTGCTCCAGCGGAAGCCCAGGCTCGCGGCCGGCTCCCTGCGCAGAACGTGCGATAGGATCAGGATGCCCAGGATGAAAATCCAGGCCAGCGGCCAAGTGTAGCGCAGCCGCCAGATATACAGCATGATCAGAGCGAACACCGTAGCGGGCTCAGCGAGATTCAACCAGTCGACGCGCTTCATCTCTGCTCCGATCAAAAAAAGACGTGCTTGGTGGCATCCACCAGCGCGTGAAATGTGACCGACGAAAACACGCTGGAGGATTTCTGAAAAACTTTGCCGTACGCGACGCCGGCTATGGTGGCCAGGATCATGTAGCGCCAGTTCGGCAGCGGCTGCGGACCGTTATCCAGGTGCGCGCAGCCGAATACGAATCCGGCGACCAGCAGCATGCCCGTGGTAGAGCCGTAGCGCTGCATGCACCAGTTCTGGATCAGCGAGCGGAACAGGATCTCTTCGGGCAAGGCGGTGCCCACGAAGATGACGCCGAAAGTACGGGCGATGCCGCCCGCCGGAGGATGCACGGGCGCATGAAACGGAGGAATGAAACCGAGCAGGCGGCCGGTGAGGATCAGGATGGGAGCGGTGATCAGAAATCCGGCCACGCCGTAAGCCACGTCGCGCGCATGCGGCAAGTTGTATTTCATGCCGGGCAGCGCGCGGAAGCCCAGGAATATTGCCAGCGCCAGGAGGATCGAGACGCCATAAGCCACGCTGTGCAGAAAGCCCTGGGCGGGCTTGGGAATGAGGTGTTCTCCGAGCGAGAATTCCAGAGGCAGCCAGAGCATTAAGATGATGACGAGATCGAGCCAGGAGGGCCGCTTCACAAGCGCCGGCCCTTGGACGAAGGCCACCAGCGCCGGCGCGAAGGTGTACCCCGCGAGCAGCAGGGCCAGCGAAAAGCTGAAGGCATCGGCGGCCGCCGCGATCCCGCAGAAGAGCAGCGTGAGCGCGGCCGGTGCCGCGAACAGCAGGGCCGGGCGGGACTCCAGTTGCGCGCGCATGCGCCTCTGCACCGTTGGGACGAGCAGGCCCAGAATGGCCAGCAGCAGGAGCGCGAGTACCAGCGTATGCATCGGAGAACCCCGGGGTAGCGTCCGTTACTTTAGAGTTACAGAGATGGCCCGCGCGTTTCAAGTGGGGGTGTCGTGGAGCGCCTTGGGCTAAAGATGTTACGATGGCAAAGTAGCCGCAAGGGGCGGTTAGCTCAGTTGGTTAGAGCGCCTGCCTTACAAGCAGGAGGTCCGCGGTTCGAGCCCGCGACCGCCCACCATGCCACCCCTCCTAGACTTCGGGCGCCAACCTTTTCACTACCTGACCGAACTGCCGCAACATCCTCAGCAACTGGCCGCCAACCTTGGCGGAGCGGAGGACGGACGCGCCCGTGGCCAGCATACGCAATTCTGCGCTTCTAATAGGCAATATTGCGTATAATGGATGGGAGGATATTATGGCGAGCGTTGTGGTGTGTGCCGAACCCAACAGTTGGCGACAGGCGGGCCGTTTTGCGGCCACGGCCCTCGGCGACGCGGAGCTGAGAAGTTTTGAGGACCTGCGGCGGCGAGCGCCACTTCACCCCATACTCGTGTACTTGACCCACCCCGACTATGATAGTCTCCGCTCGCTTCTCAAAATTCTGAAGCCGGCAACTCCCGATGTAGTGATCTATTACGCAACTCACCTTGCGCCTGAGCAGGCCGCACTCCTCGGTAAACTGGTCGGTGAAACGCGTCCCCATCATACGAGCGTCGTGTTTGACGCGAAAGTCGCGGCGTCGTCGGTGTTGGGGCATTCGCGACCTTCGAGCAAAAGGAACGGTGCTGCGTCTTCGGCGAATCGCACCCGTCAGTTGCGTGATCGATTTGGACTGACCCAAACGGAATTGGCTCACGCCCTCGGTGTCAGTCTGCGGACGGTGCAAAACTGGGAGCGGGCCGGAGCAGCGGCGCGGCCGCGTCAACTCCGGGATCTTGAAGAGTTGTGGGCCATTCTGAAGGAGTCGATCAAAAGCTCGGACATTCCGGCTTGGCTGCGCTCGGAGAGCGATGCCTTCGCCGGACTGCTCCCGATCCAACTCCTGAAAGACGGGAAAGCCCGCGATATCATCGTCGAATTTCGCCGCCTTCAGGCCGGAGAACCGGCTTGAGGCCGGGATATGCCGCGCGTAAGCAGCTCGCATCGTCGATCGCGCGCGCCGCTCCCCTCAGGGGCGATCTCTTCAGGTCTGTAGCGTTCCGATACTTTCATCCCGACGACGTGATCAGTGGCGAAGGGACTCGGTTGAATGGCGGCCGTTTTGTGCCGGTGGGGGTGAAAGCCGTCTATGCGAGTCTCGCAGAAGAGACCCCCTTAGAGAAGTCAGGGCTCGCAAAAGCCTGTTGGGCGGTCGAAGCCAGATCGAAGTAGGCGAGTATCCCCGGATGACATATCTTCTCAGTGTGGCGACGCATCGAAATCTCGATCTTGCCGCGACGCTTCCATCGGAGTTGGCAAAGGTCGTTCGGCTGTGTCTTCGTGGGCCGGGATATTCTGCCTCGCAGGAATTGGCCGCGATCTGGATCGCGGAGGGTATTGACAGTGTTGTTTTTCCGTCCGCGACCGGCGCCGGCCGAAACGTCGCGATCTATCTGGCGAACGCTGGAGCTGGTAGCATAGCCGTGCGCAATCGCGACGAGGTTTTGGCCACCCTTCGCCGGCCGCGTGCCGGGAATCGCGGCCGTTAGGACTTGCTTCGGACCGGCCGGCGGTCCCTGCCAGGACTCTTCGGCCGTGCGCTCCGAACAACCTGCTCTAGGCACGCCAGGAGGTCCGCGGTTCGAGCCCGGGACCGCCCACCACTTTTTTGGAAGCCCGGTCCGCTTGATCGGCTCGACCCGGCATCTCCTTTCAGCCAGTTCCGTATCCGAATAGCCGGTTCCGGTGGCGACCACCTTCCGGGTTTCTGCGAGGACTCGCGGAGGCTTTTGCAGGGAGTGCGTCTCACCCAGCCCAAGCCTTCGTTTGCCGCAGTGGATGTAAGCTTTCCATAAAGCCTCTAAACCTAACAAAACAACGCGACACTACGCTGTTTGGCAGCCGTGCGACCTATTGCCTTTAGCGCGTCCGATTGTGCCGAAATTTTCAACTTGATTTAGGCAGATTTAAAGGTATCATAGCTAAAACGGTCATGAGCATTGCCGGGCGCGCCTCGCTTGCGTACCTGGCAAGGGAAGCGGTTTTGCGGCTTACAGTGGCAGTGCGCCATGCTCAGGAAACCCACGGGGTCGGTATCACGGAAAAATGGCGGAGGGTGGCCCGGAAGGCGGGGCTCGCCGGTAGACCGAAATCAAGGGAGGAAATTGATGAGCAGCACACCGACGCGTTATTTCAAGCAAACCATCTGTCTCGTTGCCTTGTTCAGCCTTGGCCTTTGCCTGCCCGTCCGTGCTCAGGAAGTGCTGGGCGCCATCACCGGTACGGTCAGGGACGCCACCGGCGCAGCGGTGCCCGACGCTACCGTGAAGGCGCTGAATATCGACACTAACCTCGAGGTGACGCAGCACACGCAGGGAAACGGTTCGTTCTCGGTTCCCAATGTTCCCGCGGGCAACTACAAACTCACGATTACAAAAGAAGGATTCAAGACTGAGACGTACACGCAGATCCTGGTGAATACCAATCGCACGACAACGGTGGATGCCAGCCTGCAGATAGGCGCGATTAGCACCACGGTGGAAGTGACAGCTACGCCGCTGATGAACCAGGTGGACACAACCAACGGTTACGTAGTCGATCAATTGACCATCGAAAACACGCCGCTAGGAACCGGCAGTTTCACGCAACTTGCCATTCTAGCCCCGGGCGTGCATGCGGACTTTCTGGAGGGCGCCGGGACTAACGCCGGTCTCGGCAATCAAGCCATCTGGGCCAACGGACAACGGGACACCAGTAACAGCTTTTCGCTAAACGGTGTCAACACTAATAACCTGTTCAATGGAAAGTCGACCAGCTTCGTTGGAGAGAATCGCTTTGTCCTGAACACCGGCGAGAATTTTGGGGCAGGCGGCGCGCTACAGACCAGCACCTCGGTTTATGCCGCAATCGGCCAGTCCCTTCCCACCCCACCCGTGGAATCCATCCAGGAAGTCGCGGTAAACGCTGCCATGTACGATGCGTCCCAGGGAGCCAACAGCGGCGCGCACATCAGCGTGCTGACCAAGGCTGGCACCAACGACTTCCATGGGCAACTCTATGAAAAGTGGCAGAACAGCGACATGAATGCGGCGCCGTTCTTCTATAACGCGTCGCCGGCCATTACAGATAAAGTTCCCTTCTCAAACCGCAATCAGTTCGGAGCGACCCTGGGCGGCCCCATCAAGAAAAACAAGCTGTTCTTTTTTGTCTCCTACCAGGGCATTCGCGTCTCCGACGCGACGGACGCGACCAAGGACGGCATCGTACCCCTGGGCCTCACCGGCGATCGCTCTACACAGGGAATCATCAACGCCATCCAATCGACCTATGGCCAGACGATCACCGCAGGACAGATCAGTCCGGTCGCAATGAACATGCTCAACGCCAAGCTTCCCAACGGGCAGTATTTGATTCCCAGCGCCCAGATTACCAATCCGACAACGGCTTCGAATCTCGGATACGATGTCGTCGAACAGGGACCCAATGCGACTTCCGTAGTGAATCAGGGAATCATAGACGTCGACTACGACATTAGCGACAGGGACCGCCTAAGCGTCAAATACTACATTCAAGACAATCCCACGACGAACCCGTTTGGGGCAGTCAGCTCACTCCTGGGCTTCCCACAGCAACTCTCGTCCGGAGGCCAGGTGGCATCCGTCAGCAACACCGTCATTCTGACGCCAACTCTGACCTGGCAGCAGCACGCGGGTTTCACACGGATGCGGGCTTACTCCCATTCCGAGCAGGAGATATCGCCTAGCGGCCTGGGAATCAACCTGCTGGGATCTACCCTCTTCCCCGAGATCGACATCAGTAGCGCCGATGCCACTGTTTACGGCGGACTCGAATTCGGCAACGACCCCAGTTTCGGCAATGCCGGCATGGTCCAGAACCAATGGGAAGGCGGTACCACGCTGAGCTGGGTGAAGGGACGGCATACGCTCTCGTTCGGCGCGCAGTGGGACCACACGCAGCTCAATATCATCAACAACAATACGAATAACGACGTTCTCGATTTTAAGACCTTTCAGGACTTCGTCGAAGGGAACATTTCTGGTGGTTCCGCGTTTTCCGGGACCGCCAGCCGCTATTACCGCTCCGACACGGTGGGGACGTTCGTAAACGACAATTTCAAGCTGCGCAGCAATCTGACCGTAACGGTGGGCCTGCGCTGGGATTTCGACGGTCCGCTAAGCGAAAAATACGGAAGGATGACCACGTTCAATCCAACCCTCTATTCTTATGACGCCGCAACGGACACCATCAATAACTCCGGACTGGAAGTGGCCAGCAACAACAAACAATTCGGCACCCCCGGCGCCAGCGATTCGCTGATGAACCAGCGCCAATGGGGCGTGGCGCCCCGCATTGGCGTCGCCTGGACCCCTATGAAGAAGTTGACTGTACGCGCCGGATACGGCTTATACTACGACCGAGGCGAGTTCTTTAGCTACTTTTCGCCGGGCGCCGGCAACGGATTTCACGGTCCATTTGGCGTCACCCTGGCGCCGCCGTTCGTGTCGCCCGTAGCCGCGATTACCTGCGGCACTAACTGCTCGGGCGCCTTGGCCGCCCCGTTTGGCACGACGGCTCCACCCCCACCGCCGAGCACCGCGGCTGCGGTTGGGGCTCTGTTCCCGAACCTGGCAGAGACCGAGACGGCGTCGTGGCCGGCGGGGAACCTCTTCGGTCCGATTCAGCTCGGCGCCTACGACATGCACAATAAGCTGCCCTACACCGAAAACTGGAGCTTCGATCTTCAATATCAGGCATCCAACAGTTGGCTCTTCAGCGCGGGCTATGTGGGCAACCATGGCCAGCACGAGGTGCTGCCCATTCCGTTCAACCAGCCGCTTATCGCCACTCCCCAAAACCCCGTGAACGGCCAAACCTCTTCGTACAGTGGAGTGAGTCCCAATTACGGCGGTGCCAGTGAGCCCCTAGGCTTCGTAGGTCCCTATTATTACTCGGGGAATACGATGGAGCGTGTTCCGTATATCGGCTACGACATGAATTCGGTGCTCTACGAGGCGGAAGGCGTCTCGAACTACGATGCGCTACAACTTCAGGCCCGCAAGCGGCTTTCCAATGGCCTGCAGTTTACGGCTTCCTACACCTGGTCGCATGCACTCGACGAGCAGAGCGGCCTGGGATTGTTCTATACCGGCAACAATCCGTTGAATCCCAGGTCTGGATACGCCTCTGCAGACTTCGATCAGACCCACGTTTTTACCATCAACTATAGCTATACAACTCCGAGAATTACGTCCAATCATTCGCTAGACCTCCTGGCCGGCGGTTGGACCCTCGGGGGACAGACGGTGGCGCAAAGCGGCCAACCGTATAGCATCTATGACTTTTCCGGTTCTGTAGGCAGCCTCTACTTCGGTAGCTATGACGAAATCGGGAACCCCATCGTACCCCTCGTGCCGGGGGTCAGCGCTAAGCAGGCTCAGCTACAAGGGACTACGGGCGTCAACGCAGGCCAGCCTGTGCTGAATGTGAACGATTTCGCGCCCCAGTTTGTGACGCCGGGAACATACGGCGTGCCGGCGGGCGGTCTTTATGAATCCCTATACGGGAACTCCGGACGCAACATATTCCGCGGTCCGTTCCAGGTCCGTTTCGATATGAGTCTGGGTAAGACGTTTTTATTCCGTGAGCGCTACCAATTGCGGTTTAATGTCGATGCGTTCAATATCTTCAACCATCCGGATTTCGACGCACCCAATAACGACGTCCTATTCTTCCCGAACTATTACGGGCCGCCGTCGTTCCCGCCTGAAGGGAGTCTGGGCATCATCCAGCATACGATCGGCAGCCCACGCTTCCTGCAGTTGCAGTTGCATTTGAACTTCTGACGGAGCAATGCGGCGCTCGCCGCGATGGAACATGTGGGTTCGATCTCGAGCGCCGCGCGAAATTCAGAGAATAAGGTTCGCGGCGGGGAGCGCCACCGTCGGCGATAGGGCGGTACGTCTGTGTGTACCGTGTCGCGACATCTCGGTCTCCTGTAAGCCGCCCGTCGTCGGCCGCAGCCCAACAGGACGCCGCGGGATTTCGCCCCAGGGCCGGCCGCCGAAGCGACTGCCGCGTCAGCTATTCGAGCCGTTGCCAATGCCGGCACTGGCGAGCGTGTTCAGAATGATCGTCATCGGATTCAACGAGTCGCTCGATGTCGAGTTTGCCTGCACGGATGACAGGAGTTGACTCAGCGTCTGGCTCGCGCCGCTGCTCGAAGTGCCGCTTGAACCGCTGTCGCTGGAATCGGCTGGCGCAGCGTGGAAGTGATGATGGTGATGGCCGCCGCCGATCGCCCGTGCCAGATCCTGGACGTTGGGGAGTTGGCCGCTGGTCGAGGCGTTCGTGAAGTCCGTCGCAAGCTGGTTAAGCTGGCTCGCCGCTGTCGAATTGCCGTCCGCCGTTGCCGTTTTGGCGGCGCTTTGCAGATTCGTGGCGATTTGCTGCGTAACTTGCTGGTACTCGGTAGGATTCGATTGCTGAAGCTGCTGCAGCGTGCTCATCAATTGGGCGAACGGCGAAAGCTGCTGGCTATCCGCCTGTGACGTAACCGAAGACGTATTCCCAGTTGTGTTGCCCGTCAAACCGGAGCTCTGGAGCGTGTTGTTGAAAATAGACTGCAGGTAGTTGCTGGAAAGATTGTTTATAGGGCTCATGCCTTCCTTATCGGCATTTGGGTCTCCGCTCTGCCGACGCCTTAAGATATTGAAAAGGCAGGACCGAAGACATCCGCCACACCGCCAACTTTCGCGCCGGGCGACGAATTCTTGGCGCCCACCCCGCGGTGAAGGGCGGCGGACCATGCGCGCGTTTGGTTTATTGGGCGCGGCCCCCTCGACATCGATTCCTTGCCGCGGCGCGGATCGTTTCGCTCGGTCGGCGGACGGGTGGAAGAGGCGAACTCCAGTCCGTCGACGCGGGACGAGATTCGTTTCCCCGGCAAGTCGCCAATTAGAAATTGAATTGCAGGCGAGCGTCCACGGAGCGCATGATACCGATCGCGGTGCCTGAAAACAGGCCAGCGAAATCGATGACGTTCAGTGAGTTGGTCAAATTTGTTCCATCGATTTGAAACCGCAGGGGGTATTTTTCGCTCTTGCTCAGGATCACGCCGGCGGACGCGTCGAGCGACCACAACGGGCGCGGGCGCAAATCGGAAAAATTGACTCGATTGAGGATGTTCTGGGTGTATCCTTGTGCGGCGGCCTGCGCTTCCGTTCCGCCGAAGTCGATCGGCAAGCCGCTGTCGTATGTGCCGCCAAACGCCAACCAGATTCGCGGCCCAATACCGTAGCGGAAGCGCGCCCGCACGGCGTTACGCTCTTCCTGGGAGACTGGAAAAACGCCGCTCGACTGCTGGATTGCCTGTACGGCGTCGTCGCCCAGAAAGAGCCCTCCGGTGGCCGGAAAATAACCGTTGCCGCGCTCGTTTGTCCAACCGATGTAGCCCGATAGCGGCCCCCAGCGCGGGATTTCCACCCTGGCCTCCTCGCCATAGATATTCGCCCGCGCGAAGGTGATCGGAAAGCTGACGCCGGTGTTCAGCAGCAGATCGTCATCCGGATAATTGCGATACCCCCGCCAAAAGAAATTGCCGGTCAGCCGGATATGCCCGAACAGCGCTCTACCAAACCCGGCCTCGTAATAATTCGCGCGCGCCGGTTGCACGGGGAGGCGCAGAACTAGCGGGTCGAGGCTGGCCACAGCCGGCGAACTTGAGACCAGGAGGTTCTCAAATGGCGGCGTCTGAAACACCCGGTCATAGGAAGCATGCAGGTTGATCTTGACCTTCGGCAAGTAATAGCCGATGCCCGCACGGGGGCTCCAGCCTACCTGGTTGACCAATAGATCGTAGTGATCGAAGCGAATTCCACCGGTCAATGCGAGATTCTTCCAGTGCATTTCGTCTTGCGCAAAAACGGCCTGCTCGCGGTCGGGTGCGTGGCCATAGAAGATAAAAGCGAGGGGCGTGCCCGGGTCGAACTGCGCGGGATCGGTAATCAAATAATTGAGCGCCTCCTCGATCTGGGCGAAGTCCGCCTCCGTGCCGAATTTGAATTCGTGCTTGCCGGCATGTACCGCCAGAGTGCCTTTAACGTACTCTTCGTGGTAGCCGCGATCCTGCCCGGCGATTATCGGCGTGGACAGATCGTTCGACCAGAAGCCCGCGGTGATGTCCCGCGACATGGCCCCGAAGGAGCCCAGCACATTAGGCGAGAAGATGTGGTGGTAGGAAAGCTGCGCGGAACTCTCAAAATTCTGGCGATCCTGGCGCTGACCGGCCTCCTCCTGGGGCACCTCATTCGGCACCAGGAACTTGGACTGGTTACGGCTGACGATCGCGCCGATACGGTTCTTTTCGTCGATATCGCGCTCATAGTGGGCCATGAAATCGGCCGTGGTTCCGTGGTTCGTATAGTTCTGGGTTGCCGGCGGATCGAGGAAGTGGTCCGTCTGCGCTCCCGCGAGGCTCATGCTCAGGGTGTTTGCGCCAAACCCGTACTGGCCCTCGACATAGCCATTTTCCGCGTCATAACTGCCTCCCCCGAGCACGGTCTTACCATGAAAACCAGGCCTTTTGTCGCGCGTGGTCTCGACCTCAATCACCCCGCCCATTTTTCGCCCGTATTCAGCGGGAAACCCGGCCACCATCTCGCTCATTTCCTGCACGTCCGCGGGATCGAAATCCGCAACATAAGCGGCCGAACGATTTTCCGTGAGGGGCATACCGTCTATGACATATTGCACCTGGTACTCCTCCGCGCGAGGATGCAAGATGCCATTGGCTTCGAAGACCCAGCCCGGTTCCTGATTCACCAGATCGGCCAAGCCTCGGCCGGGCGCGGCCGATACGCGGTCGGCCACAGTGTCCGCGCCGATCCGGTTGGCGCTGCTGGTTGCATGAGGATCGATCAGTGTTTCATTGCCGGTGACATTTACGGTCGTTCGGACCGGGCCCAACGCGAGTGTGATCTTCAGCTCCTTCGGAAATGCGGAGCGCACGTCAATCACCTGTTCCGCTGGAGCGAATCCGGCCCTTGTCACCGAGATCGTATAGAGGCCAAAAGGCAGCCTCTTCGCGACAACGCGACCATCCGCATCCGCTTCAAAGGTCCGGCTGTATTCATTCACCTGGCTGGCCAGTTTGACCGAGGCTTGTACGGGCGATCCGCTCGGATCTGTCACGAGAAGCCGCAATTCACCTGTGTTCGCCTGGCCAAAGGCGAGAACGGCAACCAACGGGAAGAAAAGGGATCGAGTCAACGTCATCACTTGAATATTCCGCGCGCACCCGATGACACGGATAAACACCGATGAGACAAATTCGCAGGCTGCTAAGGCGACAGCTCGCTGATGGGCCTGTCCGTATGGAAGTAGTTTCTATAGGCTGCAATCCAGTTCCTGGAGATGTCTCGCTGCGCTGTGGGTAAATCAAGCGCTCCTGTACAGACCAATTGGCGCAGCCGATCTTCCAGGGCGTCCTTTACCCGCGCGTTCCAAATCGTGGCCGCGTAGGATTGGGGCCACAAATTGCGAATGTCGTCTGAACCACCCAGAGCCGGGGTAATCAGGTAATCCACTTCGTACGCCCCCGGATCGGCGCTATCGATTCCATAAGCCTGGAAGACGCGACGCTGCACCGATACGGGAACCATCTTGTTCTTCGGCGGGCTTTCCCTGCAAACTTCCTCTCTGCTGGTAGCCACTGCTACGCCTGGAGTCAATCTGGCATTGGGAATAGCGACCGGCACGCCGGGAGCATCCGGTCTGAGCTCCCGCGCGGCCCATTCCCAGCGCGTCAAAAGACCAATCGCTATCGCGATGCATATCGCGGAAGCCGCCACAAGACCGCGTCTCCAGGCGGATAGGTCAAACCAACTCCAGGAGCGGCTGGTGTGCGAAGATGCAAGTTCGCTGAGCTGGGCTTTCAGCAAGGCGCGCGGTCCGGCGGCGGGCGGTAACATCGGATCGAGGCGCCGCCGATGCAGGCGGACGTAATCGCCGATGGCTTCTTCGAGCTCACGCGTCTGCGACCGGCATTCCCAGCAGGCGCTGAGATGTTTTTGCAGCCGCTCCGCGCGTCCCGCCGAAAGCTCTCCATCCGCGGCCATAAGGAGTTCTTCGCGAGTTGGATGCGAGTCTCTAAGCTTCATAAAGGATTACCGTTCGGAGGCGCGTGCGAGACGCGCCAAAGATCGAGTTAACAAATGGGAAACAGCGCCCAGGGAGATCCCGAGTGTTTCCGCAATCTCCCGGTAGCTGAGGCCTTCGGCGCGCAGAGCCAGGCAGCGCCGGTCTTGTTCCGGCTGAGCTTGCAGTACGGCCATCAGAAGCCGCTGTTCCTGGCTGCTCGCCATTTGGTCCTCGGCATTCGGAGCAGGGTCCGCCAACAAATCGCCGGAGGCTTCTGCCGGATCCGCCGGGCTCCGGAAACTTCCGCCAGCCTGTGTGCGCCGCTTCAGGGCCAGATTGTGCGCCACCCGGAAAATCCAGCCCCGAAGATTGTGCCGGGATCTGCCCCGTTGCAAGTGCAGGAAGAGCGAGAGAAAAGCCTCCTGGACGATTTCCTCGCCATCCTGAAGCGGCAGGCCAATGCTGAGGAGGTAACGCAACAGCCGGTCTCGCAACTGGCCGAAGAGATCCGTAACCTCTTCTTCGAGAGTCGAGGACTTCGGAGGACGACTGGCGCCGATCCTTTCCGGAAGGGGCAGGCTCACGGCTGATTCTGGCGGCTGATCCGACATTCCTTTAATACTCGCAATACCCTGCGTGCCAATCGCGCTTAACGTCTATTTGAATATTCCATCCCCAGCCATTTTGTTCAAGGTTTATTTCGCGACGGCACTGCCTATAGCAACCAGATTGCCGGATCGGCCCGGCGAAACGACCTGCCGCGGCACGCTGCAACGTCAGGCTCAGAATGAGGACGGCAACAGGTAGCTGGCCAGAAACAGCGCGATCCTGTCGTTGCGCTTTGCGTTTGGGCCCATAGCAGCTTGTAGCGCAGGCCCACCAGGCGGAAAATCAGTTGAGATTCATCGGCGGAAGCGCGTTTCTTCCTTGAACGCCTCCAGCGCGTTGTACACGATCGGACAGTAGCAGGCGCGGTCGATGAACTGCCACATGCGGCTGGCGATCGACCCGTTGCCGCGCACCAGGTGCGGAAAGCGCTGGCAGATGTCCGGGCGCGCCTCGTAGACCGTGCAGGCATTGCCGTCGAGAAACACGCAGCCCGCCTCCTCGGTGCGGCGTAGGATGACGCCTTCGTCCTCGCTGTCGCTGGTGTACTGCGCCAGAAATTCCGGCGCCGGGATGCTGAAATGGCGCGCCAGCCTCTCCACGTCGCGCTCCGATAGCTTCACCGTAGCGACCCGGCAGCAGTTGGCGCATTGCGTGCAATCGATCTGTTCCTGGATACCCTCCGCGATCCGGCGCAGAATGCGGTCGGAGTGGTCCCGCGTCTTCAGATGGCGGCGGAAGCGCTCGTTTTCCGGCCGCTTCTTTTCGCCCAGAAGCCGGATCTGCACCAGGTCCGTGATCATGACCATCGGATATCGCGCGCCAACAGGTCACGCTCCAGTTGCTCGCAGGATTCGAACTGCACCGCGTCGATGCCATGCCGGCGGGCGCCCTCCACGTAGGCTGGAATGTCGTCGGTGTAGAAGCACTCCTCCGCGCGGCACTGTGCCCGCGCGATGGCCTCCAGGTAGATGGCCGGCGCGGGTTTCATGGCTTTCACTTCATAGGAGAGCACGAAATCGTCGAAGTGCCGCAGCATGGGATATTGCTCCCGCACCATCGCGAAGTGGATGGCGTTGGTGTTCGAGAGCACCAGCATGCGATAGCGCGCCCGCAAACCCTCCAGGATGCTCTCGGGCACCAGCGTAGCCGGCAGAAAAATGCTGCTCCAGATCTCGCAGAACTGTTCGTAGGTGACGCGCAGGTCCAGGATGCGGCTGAGTTGTTCGACGAAATCGCGCGGCGCCACCAGGCCGGTTTCAAAGCGGTGTACGAGGTCCGTGGCGCCGATGCGCTTGGGAATTTCCGCCGCGGGGTAGTTGCAGAGCTTCTCCATGGCGCGGTACCCGCGGGAAAAATCGAAGGGGATCAACACCTTGCCCAGATCGAAGATGACGGTCTTGATCACTCTTTCCACCATACATTAGTGTGGAGCATAATCCTCAATCCCGTGGTCCATCGTCCTCATCGTCGATAGGCTGTCTCTCGGGCACGATGTGCTGGTGCAGGATGCGTGAAACCAGAATGCCTCCAGTATCCTTTCGGTAAAACACAACGTGCCGGCCGCGCTCCATCCGGCGTAAGCCGGGGCGAACATAATCACACGTTCGACCCAGCATCGGATTGTCGGCGAGCATCTGGCAACACACCTCAAGATCGTCAACGTATCGGACGGCTTGGTCCTCGCCCGAGGTGCGCAGAGTATAGGCGAAGATACTGAGCAAGTCGGTTTCAGCGCGACGGGAAAAGCGAGGGAGAGCCACCGCCTAGCGCGTCCGCGCAGGAAGCTTAAATGCCTCCCGGACACGCGCGAATACCTTGCCCTCGGCAACACCGCTGGCATCGCCTTCATCGATGGCCGTACGCAGCGCCGCGAGTTTGGCCTCGTACTCCCGCTCCTCACGTTCCAATGTGCGCAGTGCTGCGCGCACAACCTCACTGGCGTTTTCGTAGCGTCCGCTCCGAACCTTCTTCAGCACGAAACGGTCAAGCTCCGCAGTCAAGTTGACATTTCGAGTAGGCACGGCGGCTCCCTCCTAATCGGCCTCGTCCCGAGAACGATCATACCACAATTAGCAAAGATTGCTAGCATATTGTGAAGGACCCTTCACCATACCTTGATCACCTTCCACCAGGCGAAGCCGACCGTAGACCAGATCGCCAGATTCACCAGCGAGATCACGAAGCCAGTCTTCCACCACTCCCGCAACGACACGTAATGCTGCGCGAAGAACATGGGCGCAGGCGTCGTGCCGTAATGCGTCAAGCCCGCGGACAGATTGGTGAAGCAGGCGAGGGAGAAGACCACCAGCCCGGGCGGCGCGCCTTCGACGATTAACAGCGACCCGAATGGCACGAACATCGACAGGAGGTGCGCGGTGATGCTGGCAAAGCCGTAATGCGAGTAGAAGTAGATCGCCAGCACCACGGCCAGCAACACCATCCAACGCGCGCCGGGCAACATGCCGGCCACGCCGCTGGCGAATGCCTTGGCGACTCCGGCGTCGCCCAGCGCATGTCCCAAACGCACTAGGCCACCATACCAGATGAACAGGTTCCAGGCGGCCTTGTTGCCGGCCACCTGCTCCCACTTCAAAACCCCGCTCAGCAGCAAAGCCACCGCGCCCAGCAGGGCCGTGATGGTGATATCGATGTGATGGACCGCAGTGGTCACCCACAGGCCGCACACCGCCACGAACACCAGGAACACCGTGCGCTGCGCACCATCCATCGGACCCATGCGCGTGAGCTCGCTGGCGGCGAAGGCGCGGGCTTCCGGCGTGCGGCGGATTTGTGGCGGGTTCAGCCGGTAGACTACGGCCGGCACGATGAGCAGCGAGCAGAGCCCCGGAACGATGCCGGCCACGAACCAGCTCACCAACGTCACCGGATAGTGCAGCGTTTCCGTGGCGATGCTGGCCGCCAGCGGGTTGCTGGCTTGTCCGGTCATGAACATGGCCGCCGTAACGCAGATGCTCTGGTAGACACCGGTCATCAGGAACGAGCCGAGCAGAGCCGCCGTCGGTCCCGGGTAGGAGCCATGGAGTTCGGCAACCGACCGCGCAATGGGCATCACCCGCTGAGAGCTTGCGTCGCACTCAGCCCCCCGAGCAACGAGGCAAGCGTAACGGCGGCGAGCACCAGCGCTCCGCCGGGAATCGGCTCGAGGATCAGGCCGCCGATAGTCGCGAGGAAGATGCCGAACAGCCGCCAGCCTTCCGGTTTGACGTTGACCGGCCGAGGCAGCAGGAAAACGATGACGCAATAGAGCAGCACAAGGGCCGCTCCACTGGCGATCCGGCGACGTACAGACATTTATCGATGTTTGCCTAGTATAGCGACAGTTTTCTGAAACGAGAAGAAATTATGAGCCGCAGATGCACGCCGATCGACGCAGATGAAAGCAAAGAGCTCGCCGGCCTTCCCGAATTCCGGGGGCGCGTCAAATTGCCGGAGACTACGGAGTGTTTGTGCGACGAAGGGCTGTCTTCAGTTACGGAGAGAAGCGTCAGATTGCGCCCGGCTACGGCGTGACAGGGTGCGGCGAGGCGGACGTCTTCGCCGCGCTCGCGGGATGCTTCAGCTCAGCCTCCAGCAGCGGTTTCAGCGCCTCCAATTTGATCGGACCATTGTAGTGCTGCCCGTCGATGAACAGCGTCGGCGTGCTCATGACCCCAATCCGGCTGCCATCGTCCAGGTCGCGCGCCACGGCCTTACGGACTTCCGCGGAGTCCATGTCCGATTCGAAGCGGTTGACATCCATCCCGATGGCCGAAGCCAGGGCCAGGATGGTGGGCCGCGAAAGATCGGTGCGGCTGGCGAACAGCGCGTCGTGCATCTGCCAGAACTTGCCCTGTTTCTGCGCGGCCACGGCGGCGGCCGCGGCCTGGGCCGCCTGCGAGTGCATATCCAGCGGAAAATGCTTGAAGATCAGCTTCACCTGCGTGGGATACACCTTCAAAACCAATTGCAACTGCGGCGTGGCTAATCCGCAATACGGGCATTGAAAGTCGGAGAACTCCACCAGCGTGATGGGGGCGTCCTTGGGTCCGATCACTGGGGCCCCGTCTATGGGCACCGCCACCGGATCTTCCAGCAGCTTATGCTCCGGCGGATGCGCGTATTGCGAAGCCTCGGCGGCCGCCCACGCTTCCTTCTCGGTTTTGCCGCCCTTGATCGCGCCCACGATCAGCGACGCCATTCCCCGGCTGTAATAACAATTCGGATCCTTCGCCCGGCATTCGGCGAGCTTCATGCTGCAGCCGCAGGTGCAGTCGTGCTCCCGCAGCAGTTTGAGGACAGTTGCCTTTTGCGCCGGCGTCAGGCCGTTCAGATCCACGGCGGGCAAGGACTCGACGGTATTCCAATCCTGAGCGCAAACCAGTGCGGCCCCCAAAATGTACAGGCCTGCGATCGCGACTGCCCGCAGGCGAAGTTTGCTCATTCCTCTATTGTAAACGTTGCAGGGGCATCTCAGGCTGGGGTAGTTCCCTAAATCCTGGTTGGTTGCTAGCCTGATGCCCGCAGCGGAACGGCTATTGATTTTCCCTCCGGCTCACGGATTACACTTCGCAGTTCACGCTGTCTTCGAGCTGTCTCACTGAGCCGAAATTTCGCATCCCGCGGGGAGCCCCCCAATATTGTTCATGGCGGTTGCACATTCTTGTTGACTAAATTTTGTTCATAGTGTATAAAGTGTGCATGGACGTCAACAACCCCTTATTCCAAGACCTCCTTAAGCAGTTCGAAGAAGCCTTGGCCGAAAAGACGGAAATAGATGAAAAAAAGAAAGTTACCGACGAAAAAGTTGAGGCCTTGTCGGATGCCGTAAGGGCTTTGCACAAAGTATATGGCGGCACTCTCCCAGAACCTGTTGCCAAACAAATCGAGGGCGATCTCGGAATAACCGATCAGGTTAGAGAGGCGATGAAGAGCCAGCAGGGCGCTGCTTGGCTGCAACCGACGCAGGTCAGGACCTTGGTGGAGCAACGCGGCTTTGCTCTCGCTGGATATTCTAACCCGATGGCGGTGATTCACCAAGTCTTGAAGAGGCTGGAGAAACAGGGCCAACTGGAAGTTCATCCCCAAGGCCAGCACTACAGATGGAAGAAACAGAACCTTTGAGGGCCGGTGGACAAGTGGTAAGTTGCCTCGCCTTGCAAGCGTAGAGACAACGGTTCGAATCCGTTCCGGCCCTCCATGGAACATAACATCCCGTTGATGGTTAACGCTACTAGCGGGATTCAACCTCGGGCTGAGGCCACAAGAAGGGATTCGTTGTCCACTTCCATTCCGGCGCGATTGCCCGCGAAAGGCAAGACCAGGGTGACGTGCCACTCTTGCGGAGCCGAATAACGGGAATTCGGCCGTTCCGCGAACTGCCGGATGCCGCGTGAGGCGTTTATTGTTTCCATAGCAGTCAAGGCCGACACCATAGCAGGAACCACAAATCAGCGAACTACCCAGGCTGGTACCTCGCGCCTCGTACCGTACCTTGGATGCCTCCACTCCCACGCCTGCCGGATGCGATACACTGTCTCAGGCTCCCAGGCATGACTGAAATACGCAGCACCATCCCCGATTTCCCGCTCACCATTCACGGCATCTTCGAGCACGGCGAGCGTATCTACGCGTCGAGCGAGGTCGCCACATACGCCGGAGATCATTTTCGCCGCGCCAGCTATGCGCAGGTCGCCGATCGCGCGCGCCGCCTGGCCACGGCCCTCGCCAAACTCGGCATAGGCGCCGGCGACCGCGTCGGCACATTCGCGTGGAACAACCAGGAGCACCTCGAGGCTTACTATGCGGTGCCCTGCATGGGCGCCGTGCTCCACTGCATCAACATACGCCTCTTTCCCGAGCAGTTGGTCTATATCGTCAACCATGCCGCCGACCGCGTCATCATCGTCGATGGATCGCTGGCCCCGCTGTTGGCCAAGCTCGCCCCGCATCTCACCACCGTCGAGCGCTATATCGTCACCGGCGAGGGAACCGGCCTGCCCGGAGAGGTGCTCCGCTATGAGGATCTGATCGCCGCCAGCGCGCCCGTCAGCCAGTGGCCGGATGTCTCGGAAAGCTCGGCCGCCGCTATGTGCTACACCAGCGGCACCACTGGCAACCCTAAGGGCGTCGTCTACAGCCATCGCTCCACGTGGCTGCACGCCGTCGCCTCCACCATGGCGAACTCCATCGGCGTCACCGAAGACGACAAGGTGCTGCCCATCGTGCCGATGTTCCACGCCAACGCCTGGGGGCTCCCGTATTCGGGTTGGGTGTCCGGCGCCGATTTTCTGATGCCGGACCGCTATCTGCAAGCCGAGCGCATCTGCCGCATGATCGCCGCCGAGCGCCCCACCGTCTCCGCCGCCGTGCCGACCATCTGGAACGACGTGCTGCGCTACGTGGATGCCAACGGCGTCGACATATCGTCGTTGCGCTGCGTCGTCTGCGGCGGCGCAGCCGTGCCCCGCAGCATGCAGGAAGGCTTCCTACAGCGGCACGGCGTGCGCGTCGTGCAAGGTTGGGGGATGACCGAGACCAGCCCGCTCGCCGCTGTCTCGCGTCCGCCGCGAGGTACGCCGCCAGACCGCGAGATCGACTGGTTGAACAAGAGCGGCCGCGTCGTCGCCGGCGTCGATCTGCGATTGATGAACGGCGACGAGGCGCTTCCCTGGGACGGCGAGTCGGTCGGCGAGATCGAGGTGCGCGGTCCCTGGATCACGGGGTCCTACTATCTGGATCCCTCTCCCGAGAAGTTCCACGATGGCTGGCTCCGCACCGGCGATGTCGGAACGGTGGATGCCAAGGGATTCATTCAGATCACCGACCGCGCCAAAGACGTGATCAAGTCCGGCGGCGAGTGGATCTCTTCCATGGAACTGGAAAACCAGTTGCTCGCCCACCCCGCGGTGCTCGAAGCGGTAGTCATCGGCGTGCCGGATGAGCGCTGGGATGAGCGCCCGTTGGCTTGCGTGGTAATGAAGCCCGGCGCCTCGGTAACCTTCGACGAACTGCGCGATTTCCTGTCCGCGCGCGTGGCCCGCTGGTGGCTCCCGGAGCGCTGGGCATTCATCGCGGAGATCCCCAAGACCAGCGTCGGGAAGCTGGATAAGAAGGTGCTGCGGTCCCGCTACGCCAAGGGGGAGATCGGCGAGGTGCAGGTAGCCAAGCCCGCCGCGCAAGATCGTGCATGATCGCCGCGTGGCGCACGCAGGCACTCCTGCCGGCGCAGGCGAGCTTCAGTTCGCCGAATTTCGGCCGTGGGCTGAAGCCCACGACAGCACGCTGAAGCGGGGGCGAAATCGTCTGCCTCACATGCCTGCAGAGCCGTTAGCGGCGAAGTGGGACAGACGCTTGCGTCTGTCATTTGCCGGGGTCGGATTCATAACAGAACGCCGGCAGCTTCTTAGAGCGGTCGATCAATGTTCATTGTGCGAAACTTGGCACACAATAGCAGGCGCTTCGCTCGTGACGTCGGCCTTTCGAGGGAGAATGCGCGTCGACAGCCCGGCCGACGGAACGCGCGTTTTTCGTCCTTGTGCCGTCCCCGATGCACCGGTGGCCAAACGTGTTCCACTATGCCTCGTTGTGCCAGGCGGTGTCTTCGTACGCTCTTTCATCGCAGAGTGTGGACATTTCGCCTTAGGATGATGACGCCGCAAGCTCGTCGGGGATTCACGCGGATACCGTGTTCGTGGTACTAGCTTCTCCTCCAACTGGGTTACTGAAAAAACACTCCATATTGGGACGATCCCTGGGATCGTTGGTGCGACACTCCAGTCATAGGCCGGCGAAAGCGTCGGCGACACGGCAGTCTGAGCCTTTAAGGAGAGGAGCGAGTATGAAAAACGTTGTTTTGGTTCACGGTGGCTTTGTGGACGGTGCTGGCTGGGAGAGCGTCTACAAGATCCTGAAGAAGGACGGTTACAGCGTCAGCATCGTCCAGAATCCGACGATTTCGTTGGAGGACGATGTGGCGGCTACCAAGCGGACTCTTGCGTTGCAGGACGGGGAGTCGATTCTTGTTGGCCACTCCTATGGCGGAGCAGTTATCACCGAAGCTGGCAACGATCCGAAGGTGGCGCGGCTTGTTTATATCGCTGCCTTTGCTCCCGACAAAGGCGAATCCGTGTCTACACTCATCAAAGATCTGCCGCCGGGTGGGCCCGTTCCACCAATTCTGCCTCCCCAGGACGGCTATCTGTTCCTGGACAGGGCGAAGTTCGCCGCCTCCTTCGCGGCCGACGTGGACGCTGAGAAGGCCGCGTTCATGGCCGACTCCCAGGTCCCGTGGGGCGTGAGAGCTCTCAGTGGCACAATCAGCGAACCGGCCTGGAAAGTCAAGCCGAGTTGGTACCTGGTCACGGCCGAGGATAGGATGATCCCACCTGCTGCCCAGCGTGCCATGTCTAAGCGGGCGGGTTCCACGGTAGTTGAGGTCAAGGGCAGCCATGCCATCTACGTGTCCCAGCCAGACGCTGTCGCGGCCCTGATAGAACAGGCCGCGCAGGCCGTCAGCACCGCTGCCGCGTAGTAAACGCATACGGAGCTGCTCCTGAACTCTAAAGTAGAGACGCTGTCTTAGGTGGTACCGGGCGCACTTGGAACTGCGTTATCGAAGAGGTTTGCTCAACGTTTTGCTGCATCGCCTACGATCAACGCGGCTGGGGCGAATCGATTTCAGACTTGGCTGGCGAGGCAGCGGCTCCAGCAGCCCGTGGTAGAAGTCGCCGCAGTCTGAATGCTTCCCCGTTGAGCGTCGCAAGCTATTGGTTCGTCGTGGTGGGGCAGGCGCTTTCGCCTGCCAACCGCGACTCACGGCGACTTCTGCCACGGGCTGCTAGTGCGTAGCCTCGACCTGAAGCGCTACGTGTTGGTGGGACATTCGCTGGGAGGCAAAGCCGCAACGCAACGGCCAATAGGATTGGAAGCTCTTGGAAGTTTTTCGACTTGCTTTGCGACGTGCTCTGGGATGTCCATTCGCCGATGTGGCGCACTAACCCTTCACCCCCAACACCCGCTCCGCCATCGCATAGCGCAACTCCTCCAGCCCTTCGCCCGTCACGCTCGAAATCTTGAAGAACGCCAGCCCCCGCTCCTCCGCCACCTTGCGCAACGACTCCACCCGCGCGGGATCCTGCGCCGCATCCATCTTAGTGGCCACCAGGATCATCGGCTTGGCCGCCAGTTCTTCGCTGAAACTGGCTAACTCCCGCATCACCGTCGCGAAGTCTTCGGCAGGCTCCCGGCCGCTGGCATCCGACACATCCACCAGGTGCGCCAACAGTCGCGTGCGCTCGATGTGCCGCAGGAACTGCGTGCCCAGCCCGTGCCCCAGGTGCGCGCCTTCAATCAGCCCCGGAATGTCCGCGACCACGAAGCTGCGATAGTCGTCCATCGCGACCACCCCAAGCTGCGGCTCGAGCGTCGTGAACGGGTAGTCCGCGATTTTAGGACGCGCCGCCGAGATCCGCGAGATCAGCGTCGACTTGCCCGCATTGGGAAACCCGACCAGCCCCACATCGGCCAATAGCTTGAGTTCCAGCCGCAAGCGGCGCTCTTCGCCGGGCTTCCCGGGCTCGTGCTCGGTGGGCGCCTGGTGCGTGGAGGTGGCGAACCGCGCATTGCCTTTCCCGCCGCGTCCGCCACGCGCAGCCAGAAACCGTTCGCCGGCCTTCGTGAAGTCGTACAGCCGCTCGCCGGTAGCCTCGTCGTACACCACCGTGCCGACCGGCACCTCTAGTTCGATCGAATGCCCTTCGGCGCCCGTCCGGTTGCTGCCTTCGCCATGCCGGCCGCGCTGCGCTTTGTGCTCTGGATTAAAACGAAACTGCAGGAGTGTGTTTTGGTGCTCGCTCGAAACCAGGAAGACGTCGCCGCCCCGGCCGCCATCGCCGCCACTGGGTCCGCCGCGCGGAACATATTTCTCGCGCCGGAACGCCAGGCAGCCGTTGCCGCCATCCCCGGCCTTCACCAGGATTCGGGCTTCGTCGATGAACAGTTACGCGACTTCCTTGACGCTTACGAATTTGCCATCGCGCCCGCGGTCGCGGAACTCGACCACGCCCGTCACCTTGGCGAAGAGCGTATCGTCCTTGCCCCAGCCCACGTTCACGCCGGGCTTGATCTTGGTGCCCCGCTGGCGGACGATGATCGACCCGCCCGGCACCAGTTGTCCGCCGAAGACCTTCACGCCCAGCCGCTGCGCGTTGGAATCGCGCCCGTTCTTGGAACTGCCTAAACCTTTTTTATGCGCCATACTGCACCTAGATCACGATGTCGCCGACCTTCACTTCGGTGAAGTCCTGGCGATGCCCGATGGTTCGCTTGTACTGCTTCTTGCGCTTGAACTTGAAGACCAGCAATTTCTTGCCGCGGCCCGTCCCCAGGATCGTACCCTTCACCGTGGCTTGCCCCAGGTCCGGGCCTGCCACCAGTTGCCCCTCGTCCTTGAACACCGCCCGCAGCAGCAGTTCGATTTCGGAGCCGACTTCGCCTTCCAACTTTTCCACGCGGACTACATCGCCAGGGGCAACCCTGTACTGTTTTCCGCCGGTTTCAATGATTGCATGCATGGGATAACCTCTGAATCCTTCGCGCCGGGACACACGGAATGCTTCGGAGCTTTTTGGTCTAACTTCCAAGTCTACAACAAAAGGGCGGTATTCTGCAAAGTCGGCTTCCGGCTCCATAGATTCATTTGGCAGCCAGAACGCTCCATACGCCGGCCATCAGGTCCGTAATCTGCGCCCGGACGATTGGATCGTGTTTGGATCGCGCAACCTCGGCGGAAGTCTCGTGCAGCAGCGCCAGCAGCATACGGGCGATCAGATCAATGGGGTAGGCTTTAATGATCCCGCCCTCCTGCAGCGCCGACAGAATAGCGCGCAATGCGCCAAACGCATAGCGCAGCTCTATTTCGCGCCAGGCATCCGGGCCCACCACCTGGGGCGCCTCGACGAAGATGATGCGCTGTACGTCAGGGGCGGCGCACAAGTCGATTAGCTTCTCGAATCCGGCCTGTAGACGAAGCCACGGATCAGTCGCGTCGACGGCGGCGGCCGCGGCGAGGATTTCGCCCTCCAATTCTTCGGCGGCTGCCTGGAAGAGTTCCTTCTTGCCCGAGAAGTGATGATAGATCGCGCCGGTGGTGACGCGCGCATCGGCGGCGATGCGTCCGATCTCGGCGCGGGAATAGCCATGGCGCGCAAAATGTTTGCGGGCGATCTTGATGAGAGCCGCCCGGGTGGCCTCCATGTTGACCTCTCTGCGCGGCTTCATGCGGCCGCCGGGAGTGTTTTTACTTGACATAATGTGATTCTGTTACATAATACGATTATGTACACGATCATGACCCATCGTTTTGGAACCGCCGTCCTGGCCGCCGCCACAGCGTTCTGCCTGATGACGACTTTCAGCAGCGGCGCCGCGCCTGAACAATTCGCCGCGCGGTTAGGACTGAAGATCGCGAACGCCGGCGGCATCAACGAGATTAGAGCACAATACGCCGGGTTCTTCCTGGCCGCCGCCGCAGTGTGCGCTGCGGGGCTGGCCGGTGTGGTTTCACGCAAGGCAGCGTTCATCGTTCTGTGCGCCGTCTTCGGCGGATTGATCGCCGGTCGCTTGGTCAGCCTGATCCTTGACAGGAGCGTGGATGGCTATGGCCCAACCATTCTGGCGCTTTATGCTATCGACTCCATTGGCTTCGTTTTGGCGTTTAGCGCGGTCATCCTGGAAAACCGGGCTTAGCCGCGTTCGCCTTCGGCGCGTTGGGGTGTGAGGCGGGTATTTCGCGCAGTCGAGTTGAGTGCCGCCGCCAAACGGCCCGGCCGCGAGGGTGAGTCCGAATCGGCGCTGCGCGCGTCATCGGCACGGGCGGGTCGCTGGTGGGATACGCGGATTGCCGCTGAAGCACTTCCAGATGAATCTGGAAGCCCGGATTTTCCACATCCCGAAGAGAAAGTGCCTTGGTGGCAATGTTGCACACTGGGGTGGGGCAGGCGGTTTCGCCTGCCAAGGCGAGCTATGCTCGCCTGATCTTCCCCATGAATCTCGAAGCGCGGTGCGCAGTTCTGTTACGCCCGCCCCCCTCTCCGCTTCTCCCGGAACCGCCTCACCTTTGCCCGATTCCCGCAGTCCCGCATGTCGCACCACTGGCGGCTGCAGTTGCGCGTGGTATCCAGGAACATCCAGCTACAGGTCTCCCCGCCGCATTGGCGGAGCCGGGACAACTCGCCGGAAGTCAGCAGTTCGGCCGCCGACAGCGACACCGGCCACAAAACGCGGTCCAGCGCGTCCATGCGCTCGGGCAAGGTCCACACGAACGCGCCGCCGCGCGCGGAAAGGCGCTCATGCGCCCGCACCATAGATACCTCGCGCCGCAGCACATCCACATCGGCTTCGGCCGGCCGCCGGCCTTCCACCACGCAAAGTAAGATCCGGTAAAGCGCCTCCCGGAACTGAACAGCCCGCGCCAGGGTCGCCGCGGCTTCCACCGCACTGCGCGCCGCCCGCCGGGCCAGAGCTCGCGCGCCGCTCGCATCCACAATGCCGGCCAGCAGGCTCCATGCCACCAGGTCAAGAAAGCCGGCGATCTTGTCCCGGATCACCGTGCCGCCCGCGCGCCCTCCCACCGTGTTGACAAAATCCAGGCAAAGTCTGCCCCCGATCAATTTTGCGCGTAACCGATCTACGGCTTTTGACAGGTTACCATCGTCGTGATAATCTGTAACCACTGAGCTTAAATTAGCAGGTTACACCACATTCGGGTTGCTGGCCCTCGCCGTGAGCGTCTCCGCGCAACAGCCGCACACGCCCGCCGAGGAAATCGGCGCGCAATTCGCATCCATCAATCGCCAGGTGCTGGAAATGGCCAAGGACTTCCCGGCGGACAAGTACGATTACCGCCTGCGCCCCGAGATGCGCTCCTTCGGCGCGGTCATCGTGCACGTCGCCTCCGGCAATATCTTTGCCGCCAAGGCCGGCCGCGGCGAGAAGGTCAAATGGGACGAACTCGACCCGAAGAATTACAAAACCAAGGAAGAAATCGTGGCCCTGTTCGAAAAGTCCATCGCGGATTCCAGCGCCACGTTGAAATCCCTGCCGGCGGATAGCTTCCGCAAGTCCCTGGATCCCTGGTTCTCGGTTATCGAACACTCCGCCGAGCACTACGGCCTGCTGGTGGCTTATTACCGCGCGAACGGGCTGGTGCCCCCCGCATCGCGGCCGAAGTAGTGCCCGCGCACGGGGTACAATCGCTCTGTGCCAAATTGTCGATGCGCGCTGCTGCTGATTTCGGTCGCGGCGAACCTGCTCGCCGCCCCGCCCGAAGTCTCCAAAGTCGAACCGCCCAACTGGTGGATCGGCCATTCCATCAACCCCGTCCGCCTGTTGATCCACGGGCGCAACCTCGCCGGCGCCCGCGCGGTGGTTGACAGTCCGGACTTGCAAGCCGGTCCCGCGCGCGTCAACGCCGCCGCTACCTACCTGTTCGTGGATGTCACCATCGCGCCCAATGCCGTGCCCGGACCGCATCCTCTGCGCATCGTCACCGCCGGCGGCGAGGCCTCCGCTCCCTTCGAACTGCTGCAGCCCTTGCCCCGCGCAGGCCGCTTTCAGGGCTTCTCGCCGGACGACATCATTTACCTCATCATGCCCGACCGCTTCGCCAATGGCGATCCTTCCAATGACGATCCCGCCGTCTCGCGCGGGCTGTTCAACCGGCGTAAGCCGCGCTACTACCACGGCGGCGACTTTCAGGGCATCGTCGATCACCTTCCCTATCTCAAAGATCTGGGCGTCACCGCTATTTGGATCAATCCGGTCTACGACAACGTCAACCATCTGAACGAGCACGAGCGCTACAACGGCGAGGGCATCACCGACTATCACGGCTACGGCGCAGTCGATTTCTACGGCGTCGAGGAGCACTTCGGAACTCTGGCCCAATTCCGCGAGCTTGTCGACGCCGCGCACCGCCAGGGCATCAAGGTGATTCAGGATCAGGTCGCCAACCACACCGGACCCTATCATCCCTGGGTGCACGATTCGCCCACGCCCACATGGTTCCACGGCACCGAAGCCCATCACGTGGCCAACACCTGGCAGACCTCGACCCTGATCGACCCGCATGCCACGCCGGAATTGCGCGCGCCCACCCTCGACGGCTGGTTCATCGATATCCTGCCGGACTTGAACCAGGACGATCCCGACGTGGCCCGCTACCTTATTCAGAACACCCTCTGGTGGGTGGGCATCGGCGGCTTGGATGGCATCCGCCAGGATACCCTGCCGTATGTGCCGCGGCGCTTCTGGCGCGACTGGATGGACGCCATCAAGCGGGAGTATCCCCAGCTTCGCGTGGTCGGCGAGGTGTTCGACGGCGACCCGGCTATGACCTCGTTCTTTCAGGGCGGCCAGGCGCGCTTCGACGGCGTGGATTCGGGCGTCGACACAGTCTTCGACTTCCCCGGGTTCTTCGCCATCCGCCACGCCTTCGCCGAGGGCAAGCCGATTCGCGACGTGGCCGTGACCGCCGCGCACGACTACCTGTATCCAAATGCGCGCCTCCTGGTCACTTTCCTGGGATTGCACGACGTGGCGCGCTTCATGAACGAAACCGGCGCAACGCCCGAGGGCCTCGAATTGGCCTTCACGTTCCTGATGACCGCGCGCGGCGTTCCCATGATCTATTACGGCGACGAGATCGGGATGCGGGGCGGCGGCGATCCCGACAACCGCCGCGATTTCCCGGGCGGCTGGCCGGAAGATGCGCGCAACGCGTTTACCGCCGCCGGCCGCACGCCGCAGGAGCAAGCTATTTGGGATCGCGTGCGGCGTCTGGCCCGCCTGCGCGGCGAACTGGAGCCGTTGCGCCGCGGGCCTATGGTCAACCTGTGCGCCAGCGAGCAGAGTTACGGCTATGCGCGCACCGGGCCCGCCAGTCCCGTGGTGGTGTTGATCAATAACGCGCCGGATGCGGCGGATGTGGATTGCGATTTTTCAGCACTGAGGCTGACGGAAGGCGCCCGCCTGGTGGATCGCCTCGAAGCCGCGCCCGAGTTGCACGTCGCCGGCGGCAAGATCCACGCGCGATTTCCAGCGCGCACCGCCGGAATCTACGTGGCCCCATAACGCATCGTGGGGCAGCCAATCTTGGCTACAGCCGGCTTTTCAGCCGGCCTCTGGGCTTTCTACATTTGCTGGCCCAGGTGGGGCAGGCGCTTTCGCCTCAACTGCTGGGTTTCCGGAGTTTGGGAGGACGAAGAGTATGAACCTATTTATTGTCATTCGGGCGCGCGGCGACGCCTGGCAGCCCGCGTTGCCGTTGGAGGGTCAAGCAGACTGGAACGGTCACGCCTCCTTTATGAACGCCCTCGAAAAGGACGGCTTCATTATCCTCGGAGGACCATTGGACGGCACGCCCGAGGTTCTTCTAGTCGTACGCGCCAGCACCCCGGATGAGATCGTCGCTCGCCTCCAGGACGACCCATGGACTGGCTTGGATCTCCTGCGAATAACCCGGATTACGCCGTGGACCCTTCGGCTCGGCTCGCTGCCATAGGTCACTCCGAACCTACAGCCGCGACAGGCACTTCAAGGCCGTCAAAAGGATTTCCGCCTGGCCACGATCGTCAGAGTTGCGGATGCTCTCGCGGTGACCCCGCGCCGTCAGCGCTTTCTGGCCGGTCCAGCCGGCGGAATCAAAGCGGTCTTCGGATGTTCGGGCAAGATCAGCGGCGCACGCACGGGCTGATCGAAATCGAAGTCGCGCCGCAGATCCCCCAGTTGAGAAGCTTCCTCCCGCACGCTCGTTCGTGGATCGGGCCGTCCATCGTTCTTTGGATCGAGCCGCTGGCTGCCCAGGAAGTCGTCTTCGATGAATTTTACATAGGCGTCAAAACTCAGAGTCTGATGATCGATGAAGCCTTTTTTGGCATAAGGCGAGATCACCATCCCGGGAACCCGCAAGCCATAGCCGTTCTGGTCCACGTTCACGGGCACTACATGGTCGTAAAAGCCGCCCCAGTCGTCCCACGCCAGGAATATCGCGCAATCTTTCCAGTTGGGTCCGGACATTATGGCGTTGATCAAGGTAGTTACAAAGGTTTGTCCTCGGCTCACCAGCGCGGGCGGATGCTCGCTCACATCGAAAGAGGGCACAATCCACGACACCGCGGGCAAAGTACCTTTTCGCGCATGTTCCAGGAATTTTTGAACGGATTGAATGTTCCCCAGTTCGCCGTCGTTCTTGACCGTGTCGAAATACGGCAAAGGATTCCAGATTCCAGGTGTCTTCTCATTTTGCTTGACGGCTAGACATCCGATCTTCTCGTCGTCTTCACAGTCCGGTTCCGAACCTTCCACGATGTAGTAACCCCAACTGACGCCCTTCTTGTGCAGGAGATAGGTCAAATCGGTCCAGGCGTAGATGGGATCTCTGGGGGTTCCTCTTCCTCGCTCTCTTCCTATTCCTCTTCCTCGGGCCAAGAAATCCGGAGGCAGCCCGGGGATGTCCACTGCATTGGTGCAACTGAAAGGGTCGTCGTGCTTCCTACAGGTAGCCGACCACTCCGAGACCTGGAACAGATGCTCCGGCAGGCTCCAGGAGGCGTTCGGTTCGAACATACGATCTTGCAGCACGAAATCCCGCGCGTATTTCCAATAGTTGGGTATGTCGCCGCCATCGTGGTAACCCATCACGTCGGGGCTTGCGGTGTTGGTGCAGGCCGGATTGTCCGGATCCAGGCAGCCCTGGCGCCCCTGCTCGGCTCGTGCGATGAAGCCATCCATCTTGCCGCCATTCACATCCGCCCTCGCCGCCGGCCCGCCATGCGGACCGCCACCGTTGCGGTCGTTGGCATCGTGATACGGCTTGACGCACCGTTGGGTGGCGGGGTCGTTCACACAGACCGTGGCTTCGCCATTACGCATGGGAATGCCGTCCGCCCCCGGAAACGTTCCAAAGTAGCTATCGAACGAGCGGTTCTCCTGCATGATCGTGATCACATGCTTGATTTTATGGATGCCGCCGCCTTGCGCGTCTTCCGGGCGCAGGCCGGGGCTTTGGCTGAACGACAGTAACAGGCCAATAGCCAGAGACCCGAGCGTGACGATCCCACCGAGAACCCTTTGCCTCTTCAACATCGTTGCCTCCGATTCCCCATCCTAACCGACCTGCCGCCCACTGCTGCATATGCACGTCGGCAGGACGTGGCGCAGTCACTCCTGCCTGCCGTGCGGACACTCCTGTCTGCGCAGGCGAACCTCCGTTCGCCACTGGAGTTTCTCGTTTGCTGGCCTGAGGGTGGCTGATGTGCGTGTGGTGGGGCAGGCGGTTTCGCCTGCCAACGGCGAACTTCAGTTCGCCGCACGCACAATGGACCAGGCGAACCTCACGGACATGCAGCGAGTCGCACTCGAAAACCGGCGCATTTCCCTGTACGTCCATGCCGATGGATCGTGAGACAATATCTGCTGCCGCTCTGGATTGCGACCATGATCGCGGCGCTGCAATCGACGGAAGGGCGCGCTGCGATGCCATGCCGCATATGACGCCGCGGACCTCGCTTTCCAAACGCTATGCCAACGAAACAGCCATGAAGCCCTTTCTGTGTAAGACTTGTGGCACTCAATTCGCGCCTTCCATTCAATCGCCGCCTCATTGCCCCATCTGCGAGGACGAGCGGCAATTCGTGGGATACGGAGGTCAGGAATGGCTGACCCTCCCCCAGTTGCAGCAAACTCATCGCAACGCGATTCGTGAAGAGGAACCCGGATTGCATTCGATCCTGACGGAGCCGGATTTCGCCATCGGCGAGAGAGCGTTTCTCGTTCAAACGAACGAAGGGAACCTGCTCTGGGATTGTCTGGCGCTCATCGATCCGGGAACCATCGAGAGAGTCCGTTCGCTGGGTGGGATTCGCGCCATAGCGATCTCGCACCCCCATTTCTACACGACGATGATCGAATGGAGCCGCGCGTTTGGGGATGTCCCTATTCACCTCAACGCCCGCGACCAGTCGTGGGTGATGAGACCCGATGCCGGCATTCGGTTTTGGAACGGGGATCGCTTCGATCTGTTCGGCGGCCTGAGCCTGCACTGGACGGGAGGCCATTTTGACGGATTTCAGGTCGCGCTCTGGCCGGACGGCGCTGGCGGACAAGGCGTCCTGCTAGCCGGAGACCAACCGCAAGTGTGCGCCGACCGGCGCTGGGTCACTTTCATGTACAGCTACCCGAACTACATTCCACTGGGCCCCAAAACGGTCGAACGCGTTTCTTCCACGCTCCAGGCCCTGCGGTTCGACAGGCTCTACGGAGCCTTCCCCAATCGGACCATCCTTCATGACGCCAAGGGAGCCATCGCGCGATCCGCGGAAAGATATCTGCGAGCCCTAGAGCCTGCGTTCGTTGTGGGGTAGACCTTCTGGTGGCGCAGGCGGTTTCGCCTGCGTTCCCGATTCTCGCCTACTTTGGAATAGCCGGCGGCGCAATGCAGTCCATCTTCTCGTTTGAGAAGTAGGTCTGCACGCGCACACCGTCTACCGATGCGGTAACGCCCTCGCAAAGGTCGCAGACTTCCTGGAACTCGCCCTGGTTGTCCTTCATCACCCAGCCCGCGAGCGCATCGTCACAGCAGGGTGGTTCCGGGTCGGTGATCGCCTCCACCAATTCTTCGGAGAGCGCTATGGTCATTCTCGCGATCGCTCCGTGGAGCACCCACCCGTAATACACTCGCCGGTGGCCATCCTTGACGAACCAGTTGTGCTCGCCCGCGAGTGGCGAGCCGTCGGTATCGGTGCTGCTGCACGTGGTTCCGGGCGGCATCATCACAAGGTATAGCGGCTGCGCATGCGGATCGGGAGGCGACTCCCTCTCGATGGGGGCCATCAGGCTCTTGACCTCGTCCGCTACATCGCTGTGAGTTGCGTCGTCTTGAAACGTTTTGGGCGGATTTTCGGCGTCCAAGTCGTAGCTCGTCTGCACGAAATCGACAACTGGCTCGCAACCCAGAGGATTATATTGGGTAAGCCCCGACAGATAGCCGCCGGGGCAAATCATCTTCTTCACCGCGGCGCTGACGTCCGCCACGCTTGGATGTTTTGCGTCGCGCCAGTGTGCGCCCCAGTAGATCAGGTGCAGTTGCACGCGGGACAGGAAGGTACCTTTGCGGAACTCGAATCGCACTGGTGGCGTCGCCGTTTCTAACTTCGCATGGGATGACATTCATTTCCTCCTGTGTTTGTAAAATTAGCCCCCAGCGGTCCCGGACAAGCAGTTGTACGGCGGCCGGCAGCCCGTATCGCTGTCCGCCATGGTTGCCTTGTAAGCGTCGCGAGGCAACAAATTCGAGAGCGAGAGGCTCACCAGTTCTATCTGGCGCAGACCCAGCTTCTGGACTTCATGGCCGCTGGGTTCTATCAGCGGGATCTCGCCGGCCGGAAACTGAAATTTCAGGCTGGCTGAGTGCGAAGAACAACCTAAAGCGCGCGCGATCGCCTTGGGCGAGGTCAATTTCACTAGCGCATTGAACGCCTCTGTCGGATGGCGCAAGGCCGGACTCTCCGAGCTCATCTTCCCGTTCTGCATGGCGGTCATCAGGGATGGGGGATCCGCAAAAATATGAAGATTGGCGATGGAGGCATCTATACCGGGCAGCGGCTCCCACTTCGGGAGTTCGTCGATCGATGGCGGCTCCGAACCGTGCAAGTCGAACGTGAGCACATGGATCAGTCCCAGCACCTTGGGTGGTATCTCGACGGACGCGTCGTCGGACCTATGGACAAAGTTGTTTTTCTCCAGCTTCAGGCACTGGAGCGTGTGGATGTGATTTGGGTGGCGCGGCAAGATCAGGCGCCGCAGCGTAGGATCGTCGCCTCTCGGCCTTTCATCGAAGAATATGTTCTTGTTCTCCTCGAACTTCGCTGGCGGGTACGCAGGCGGCGGAGCGTCTTCGTGGAGGTCCAGGGTATAAGTGCTGCCTTGCTCAAGCGGATGCAGGCCGCCGGCTTTCCACGATCCGGCGTAATATGCGTGCATGCTCACCTTGGGAATCAACACTTCAATGTCGTTGGGTCTCACCACGAACAGGAAGGTTCCGTGGAAGACGACGTTGAGCTTCTTGAGGTTGGTCTCACAGCCATTTGTTCCCATTGCCGATCTCTTTTCTCCTTCCGACATTCATTGAACGCTGAACAATTGAAGACCTGCCCAATAATATGGGTGACGATACTCGCTGAGCGTGCGGACGCGAGCCGCTGCCGCGCGCAACGCTTCGTCCGCTGGCGCACCCGATAGGATTGCGGCATAAAACTCCCGTATGAAGACCTGCGTGCCCTCGGAGCTAAGGTTCCAAAAACCGGCGACCACCTCCCGAGTTCCAGCACACAGGAAAGCGCGCACCAGGCTCTGGGGATCGCCGGGTCCATTCAGCTCGCCGGAACCGGTGGAGCAACCAGAAAGCACCGCCAGGCGGCAGCGCGACAGGTGCAGATCCCGGATATCCGAGGCCCTAAGCATGGCCGGCCCGCCGGCCGCTCCCCTTAGGATCAGACCGCCCCCCTCGCCGCCATACCCGTGACCTGCGAAATGGAATACCTCGGCGGATTCGAGCCGCTTTCGAATTTCCGTTAATGTAGCGTGTTGCCCCACCAACAATACAGAACGAGGAAACAGCGAAGAAACCTTTTCGGCTTCGCGCCGGGCTTCCGGAAGAGGGGGCAGATCGCTGCCGGCCAAGGCGGACTCGCCTACCGCCAAAACGCTTTCGGCGGCGGTCAACGGCGCGTCAGCCTCCGGGCGCCGGCCCGCTCCGGAGCGAATCCGAACCGCGAAGTCCTCCGACCAGTAGTGCCCGTTCGATCTCACCAGCGCCGGCCATGGCAGCGACGCCACGGGGCCATCGCTTTCGATCACCACCACGCGCACTCCGTTCAACTCGCTCTCCCACGGGCCCAGCAGCCACTGGGAAAGCTGCCGCGCATCTCCGCGTAATACGGACTCGGGAGAGCGGTCGGTCGCACACCCGCGCACCAGCCTGCTGGCCGCCTCCCGTACTATTTTCGTTTGTGTATCGAGCCAGCGGAAGTGGAATCCATGCGGCGTGGCGAGCCAGGCTCCCACCCCGGACGGCAGTTCGGCAAATGACAGCATGGCTTCGCCGGGTGCCACCGCGTCCCGGCCGGAACTGGGACCGAGGTCTCCATCGAACAGGGCAGCACGATAGCGCGACCAAAGTGCCCAGGACTCTCTCGGATCGGCTCCCCTCCTGATCTCGCATTCGACCAGGGCGCGGTAGGTGTCCCCCAGGGAATGCTCCCACGAAAGGCGCTGATCTTCGGAGAGGGTCACACGGGCGGTGTTTCCAATCCCGAGTGCCCGCTGGAGCAATCGCTCCGCTTCTGCGTATTCGCCGTGCCGGAGCCGCAACCGCCCCAACGTAGCGTCGAACCTCAACCTGAGCAGAGCCTCGCCGCCCTCGACCTGTTGCTGAAGGTTCACCAGCCGAGCCAGCGGCTCGTCAACCCCGCCCAGGTTTGCCTCCATTTCGGCCAGATCGATCGTCGCGTACATGGACACCAGCCGTCGCTGTTCATTGCTCGGCAGCGTCGCGGTGACTCGGGAGACTTCTTGCAGATGCGCCATAGCTTTCTCCCGTAATCCCGCCGACATCTCATCCAAGGCGAGCAGATGCAGCGCGCCGGCATAATAGCTCGGGAGTTCGAGAGATGAGGTGATCTCGACGTTTTCCCTTGCCCAGGCCACTGCGGAGTACGGCGTGTTCAACTGCGGAAGCCAACTCAACTCGGCGTAGAAAAACTGGCCGCGGATGACCGGATATTTGGCGGTCCAATATAGCGCGAGGCCCTGCATGTACTCACGCCAGGCCACCGTGGCGCTTCCGATGTCTGTTTGCCACATCGCGCTCAGTCCCAGGGCACGCAGCAAAAGTACGGAATAACGATTTTCCTTTGCCATCTGGATCGCTGCCCGGTATCTCGTCCAGGCCCGCTCGAAATCGATCTTCGGCCTTTCGCAGATCGTGCTCTCCAACAGCGTTTGCGTGCGCAGCCACGAGTAGCTGCGCCCACCTAAGGCGCGCCCGAGCTCTTGCCCGGCACTCGCACACTGCTCGTATCTGTAGAGGACTTGGAGAGCTTGCACGCGCTCGAACTCGGCGCGCAACGCGCCCGCCTCGCTGCCTGCGGAACGGAACAGCCGGCCCGCCATGTCCGCCTCGGTGGAGCTTTTTGTCCAGTCGCGGGTCTCCGCCTCCACCGCCCGCCGCAACGCCCCGAACGCATCCGCCGCCCTCCGCGAGTGCGGCGTCTTCAGCACATCCCGCAGCCATGTATCGCCGTGCCGTGCCTCAAACTCATCGGCCATCCTGCGCAGAACCTTTCCGTCGTCATCGGCCGCGGCGTCCCCCGAATAATACTCCGGCAACAAACGCGCAACGGCGGCTTTGAGATACTCCTCGTCCGGGGCCGTCAGTTTGCCCCACGCCACGCCGCTCATCAGCTCCGCGATCAGTGCGTCTGGGGTTGTGCTGGCGGCGTAGGCCCGCTGCCGCTCAAGTTTTTTTTTACTTCGTCCAGGTACCGATGGGCCTCCTCGGCCCAGCCGCTCCTTGAATCGACTCGCAAATAGGCGTCCCAGTCGTCCCGCGCCTCGGTATAGGCATACATCTTTTGGGCCGCCAGAGCGCGATTGAAAAGCAGCGCGGCGTCGTCCGGCTTCAGCCGCACCCCTTCCGAAAACCGCTCGAATGCCTGCGCGCGCAACTGCGGGTCGTCGGCCTTCTCGGCCTTTTGGAACAGAGCCGTACCCAGGTCCAACAAGATGGAGGCGTCCGCGGGCCGCAGCGCGTGAGCCCGCTCCAACTCGGCGATGGCCGTGTCAACATTGCCATCCAGCAGATCCGCCTCGCCCTGGAGTTTCAACCACCTGGGATCGTCCGGATGGGCGTCGCTGCCGCGCTTGATATTGGATTTCGCATCCAGCAACGCTTGCGGCTCGTTGAAGCTGGACGATTCCGCGCTCCTTTGCGTCTGCGTGCGGCCCCATTCCGCCCCCGGCAGACGCATTTCCATCTGCCGGCGCTCCGTATAAGCCTGGGCGAGCAACCGCTCCGTGTGCGCCGGTCCCCGCGCCCATTGCTGGTAAGAGACGCCTCCCGCGGCCACCACCAGCGCCGCAGCCGCCACACCCCAAGCCGGCCACCATCGCAAAATCGGAGGCGATGGTTTTGGATCGGTCCGTCCGCCTCCCGTGATGCGCTCCACGAACTCCCGCCGCCGGCCGGGATCGGCGAACCGCCCCTTGCCGGCCAATTCCTCCTCGTCACCCGTGGGTGGCTCGGCCAGATCCTGTGCGGCCTCCCGCAACACCGCCCCGCACCAGTCGCATTCGGCGGCATGCGTCAGCAACTCCTCGGCTTCCTTAGGTTCCACCTGCCCTGGCAGCAGCAGCCGCAAACGGTCTTCGTCTGGACATCGCCGTGTCTTTTTTGGCCGCCGGTGTGCCAGCGCACCCGCCCGCAGCCGCTCAATCGGGTCTCCGCCGATTCTATCCCCAGTATTCATAGCTATCCTAAGAAACGACTCAACCGCCCGATTGCCTTTCCGCTCTCGAAAGCGCTCCGTACCAGTTTATTCAAGCGCACGATCACGCTTTCCACGCCCTCCGTGGTCAGTTTGAGACTGGAAAGCGCGGCAATTTCCTTCGCCGACATCCCCTGTCTGTAGTAAAACCAGAAAATCTGGCGGTCTCGCTGGCTGACGGGCGGCCTCCGGAGCAAATCGTCGATCTCGCGCAGCAGCAGCCGCCACTCCGTTTCTTCCGGCCCCGGTACATCGTCCGGTAAAGGGGATTGAACCGAATGCTTGCCCCCTTTCGACTTGAAGTGATCGTGCACCACATTTGCCGCAATTACCATTACATAGCCGAATACGGCGCCTGGATATCCCCGGGGCTTGAATTCCCGCAGCACTTTTGCCCGGTGCGCGCTGAATTTAAGGTAAACTTCCTGCACCAGGTCGTCACTCAAGCCGGCGCCATCGAATCCATAACGCCGCATCGTACGCGCAACTGTGGCCACGATAATGGGGTTAAACCGGCTCAGGAATTTCTCCCAGGCTCGCGCATCGCCCATATCGGCGCACTCGCGCAGTAAGCCTTCGGGAGATTCTTCCCCGGAGGACGGGCCCCACGGGACTTCCACCACCTCTAGGGTGAGCGTACCCGTGGCTTCCCGCTCGGGCGGGAGTTCGACCCGGTCTTCGTCGCCAGCTTCCCGGCTAGTCATCCTATTTATTTAGACAACGACTCGTCTGTGCTATTCCCTTTTACCCGGGTCCAAATTTTCCTGGATCGAACGTTTTAGGCGTATTAAGACGCTCTCCACGCCCTTGACGCTCAAACCTATTTCGGGTATCGCGGCGATCTCTTTGGCCGTCAAGCCTTGCAAGTAGTGCAGCCAGAAGATCTGGCGATCTCTAACGGTGGCATGCTTCCGCAGCACGCCGTCAATCGCCGCTTTACGCGCCAGCCATTCCGTCCTGGTCGGCGCCGCCTTGTCCGGCTGGTCTGGCGGGAGTTCTTCGGTCCGGCCAAAGTTCTTACTCTTGCAGTAGTCGAGAGTTACTCGTATGGCGATCACTTGCAGGTAACAGCATGCCGATCCCGGATGCCGCGGTTCGAATTTGTGCAGCGCCTTTGCCCCGTGCGCGGTCAGTCTAAGGTACGTCTCCTGTACCAGATCGTCGCACGCGCCGCGGTCAAACTGCGCATATCGCCGGCCGGTGCGCAGTACCGCGGCGAATATCGCGGCGTGGAAGCGGCCGATAAAAGCGTCCCAAGCCGCGGCATCGCGTAAGTCCACGCACACGCGCAGCAACTCCTCACCCGATAAGTCGCTATAGTTATGTGCCAGTTCAGGAGATCTTAGCACGTCCAGAATATCGGACACAATCCCTCGCCACAGGCTCTACGAAGGGAATTCGCCGCAGGTTTCGATTTATCCATTGAGACCCAGCGAGAGGACAGCATAGCCGGCGAGGGGCGCAGCGCCCCGCCAACCCTGGCTGGCTGTTCGTCGACCGGAGGAGAATGCTGTCATGAAAATGAATGTAAGCTGTCGTGTGCCCCGGCCCCCGCGCTACACTTGCGCGGCCGCCGCCGGACACCCCTCGCGCACCTGCGAGCAACCCTCTAATACCGTAAGGCAGACAGGCGGCTGCCGGAGTAAGTGGTATCTATCCCGCTGCCACGCCGCGCCGCCCCGGCCTGCTGAAGGGCTGCCGGGAAAGGACCGCTATGGACTTTGATGCTTCCTTCTTAACCAAACTGAAACAGCGGGACCCCGACGCGTGCGCGTTTCTCGTGTCCGCTCTCACCCCCGTGCTTGAAGCCCGGTTGCGCCACAGAGTTCGCGACCACGCTGCCGTCGAGGACATCCGCAATGAAACCTTCTACAGGGTATTCTGCCTGGTGGATGGCGGACGCATACGCGAACCGGAGCGCTTCCCCGCTTTCGTGCGCGGCGTCTGCGACCGGGTCACCTACGAAACCTGCCGCAAGGCCCGTGCCACCGAACCCTTGCCCTGCGCCGGCCTGGAACCGCCCGACTGCCACCCGCATCTCGACGAACTGCTGGTGGACAAAGAGCAGCGAGCGCGGGTGTGGCGCGAAGTGATGAAGTTGGATGAAGCGGACCGCAGGCTCATCGTCGAACTGCACTATGAAGAGCGCGACCGGTGTGATATGGCCCGCGAACGAGGTGTCAGCAAGACCGGTCTGAATGTCCGCCTATGTCGTGCGATCAAGCGCCTCAGGGCGCAGGTATCGCCGCCGGAGCCAGTCGTTCGACCTGCGCGACGGCCGTGCCGTCCCGCGACTCCTCGCGCCGTGCAACCGGCAGGCAAACAGTGCAAAGCGCGTCGCAAGCCTTCCGTTCCAAATAGGTGCGCTACCATTGCAGCCTGAACTAACAGGCTGCGGAAAAACGCGTTAAGAGCACGGGCCGCCGATCAACACCGATGAACGCCGATTGAAAACAAATAACTTGGTCTTGTCTTATCGGCGTGCGTCAGCGTGCATCTGCGGCTAAGTTGCCTTGATCTTCAATCCACCCGCAGCGACGTAACTGGATCGATGCGCGCCGCTCTCAACGCCGGGAAGGCAGTCGCCGTCACCGCGACTCCCTACGATCGCCGTCACCGCCGCGAACGTCGGCGGATCCGTGGCCGCCACACCGTAAAGCATGCTGGCGAGGAAACGCGTGACGGCCAGCGCCGCGATTACACCCGCTGCGGTGCCGTATAGAGCGACGCGCAATCCCTGGACCAGGATCATCGAAACAATCCGTCGCCTTGTAGCTCCCAGAGCCACGCGCACGCCAATCTCATAGGTCCGTTGCGTCACCCAATAGGAGACTAGGCCGTAAATGCCGGTCGCCGCCAGCAGAATCGGCGCCCCAGCGAAACTGATGAATACGCGTATCGTGGAGTGGAAATCGGAGATCGAACCGGACACCACTTCTTCCATCTGCCGAACCTGACCCACCGGAGCGTTCGGGTCCTGATCTCGCGCCAAGCTTCGAATTTCACGCGCCAAACGCGCCGAATCCGCTCGAGTACTCACGAGCAAAGTCATCGCCGCGACAATCTGTCCGTCCTCGCGCGCCAACTGAGCATAAGGCATATACATTGCCCCCGGAACCCAGTTAGGCAAGCCTTGACTCAGGCTATACTGGCGCACATCGCCCACCACCCCCACAACCGTCCTCCATTTCTCCTCGCTCGCAATCTTGATATGCTTGCCGATCGGATTCTCGCCGGGCCAGAAATGTCTCGCTGTCGATGCCCTAATCAAGAGCACGCCAGCCGACATCGCGCCGTCCGCCTCCGTGAATCGCCTGCTGGCAACCAGTGGAATGCGCAGCATGTTGAGATAACCGGGACTGACTGCGTTCAACCAGAGAAGCGGCGCCGGATGATCGACAGTTTTGGGGTGTCCTTCCACATCGACCGGAATCGTCGGCCGATAGCCATCCAAAGGTACGGCATTCGCGACCGCCGCATCCGCCACCCCTGGGACGCCGCGCGCGCGCTCGAGAAGGCCCTCGTACAGTGCGATGCAAGCCGCGCGCTGTAGGCACACAGATTCGTTCGGGCTGATGCGCACCGTCAGGATGTGCTCCGGCTGAAACCCTGTGTGAGCTTCCGTCAGGCTATACAAGCTTCTCATCAGAAGCCCCGCGCTCACCACCAACACCAGCGTCAATGCGACTTCCGCCCCAATCAGCTAGCTTCGTAGACGGGTCCACGCGGTTGCGGTAGACCGCCGGCTGCCCGTCCTGATCGACGCTGCCAGATCCACCTGCGACGCGCTAGCGGCCGGCGCCAGACCAAAGGCCAAGCCGGTAAACAGCCAGCGCCGCTACCGCCCTCGCCACTTGCCAGTCGATCGCCGCTTGCCACAAGCCGGGCGTGGAAGACGGCAGCCCGGATTTGAAGATGGATAGAGCGCTCATTCCCAGCAGAATGCCCACCCCCCGCCCGCCAGCGCCAGCAAAATGCTCTCCGTCAACAATTGGCGGACGATTCTCAAGCGGCCTGCGCCCAAAGCCACACGCAGCGCGATTTCCTTCCTCCGTGTCGTGGCGCGCCAGGAGCAGACTCGCCACATTCACGCAGGCGATCAGCAGCACGATGCCAACCGAAGACAGCAGGATGATCAGCTTGCCCCGTATGTCGCCCACCAGATCCTGTTGCAGCGAAATCGCCGTCGAGTCGGCATTCCAATCGCGCGCCATCGGATACGGGAACGTTTTTCTGAACTGTGTGACAAGGGCTCGCACCTCGCGTCGAGCCTGTTGGACACTCGCGCCAGGCCGCACGCGTCCCACCAGAGGCACAAACTCGCTTCCCCAATATTCCAGAAAGTTCGAAGGATCCAGTCGCAGCGGTACCCAAGCTTCCACCTTCGACGATGGGTAACTGAACCCCGATGGCATGATGCCGATAATTTCGCGATCGACGCCGTTCAACTTGATCGCGCGTCCGATAATTAACGGGTCGCCGCCGAACTTATCCTTCCAAAGCGAATCGCTGAGGATCACCACCGAGTCGCGGCCGGGCAAATCTTCTCCGGCTTCGAAGCCTCGCCCCCTGGCTACCGGCGCTCCCAGCGCCGGGAACAGGTTCGCCGAAGCCGCGCTCCGAATATGCGCATGGCTTCTTCCTGGCCTGTGAGATTGTAATCGGAACCCACGCTCACTGCAGCCACCTCCATCGTCCGGCTCTGCTGCTGAAAAACCGGAACCGCCGCACGCGGATAGATTCCGGTAACACGAACTAAACGGTCGGGTTCGATATAGGGCAACGGTTGCACGAGCAACTTATCGACCAGGCTGAACATGGCTGCGTTGCCGCCGATACCGATCGCCAGCGACAGCACTGCGATGGCCGTAAACACCGGAGTTTGCCCAAACAGGCGAACCGCGTAACGCATGTCTTGCAGAAGCCTCTCCAGTTTCACGAAACCCCGCATCTGCCGGCGGCAATGTGGGGCAGGCGCTTTCGCCTGCCAACCGACTTTTTCACATTATCTCATCGCAAACGACGCCCGCCGAAAGTGCTATAGTTAAGAAGCCTTTTGAAAGTCCAGCCTGAACTTGGCCGATCGGAATCTGCCTCGTCTAGCCCGCACAATTGAAAGACAAGACGTCCTCCTGCGCTGGCTGCGTAGCTGGCCGCTCCGAAAGGGGGCACTATGGAAGTCAGATACCTGGGATTCGACCAGCAAAGGAACGCGCGCGCGTACCGCTTTGATGTCCTGGAGAAGGGTCTGCCCTCCAGGCGCTTCATTGTCACCGCGGATATGGCACTGTTCCTCGCGCACCGCGTTGGCATCCAGGAAGGGCCTACTCTCTCCGCCAATAAGCTTGCCGCGGACCTGGAGAGAAACTTCGACGGCACGCACGAGCTTACGGGTGAAGATCTGCGCCTGCACGTTAATGCTCGTAGCTTGGCGGAAGCGCATCGCGCCGAAGGGCGAAAGGCGGCCCGCCGCCGTCCCACACCGACCGTGGCGGCGGAACGATCGCCTTGGAGAGGCTTCGGCCTCTGAGCGGTTTGTGACTCTCGTCAAACTCAAAATTACCAAACGAACCCAAATCGCCCCTTTGTTTGCAACAAAAACTCTAAAAATCAAAGCCAATCCCGCCCTATCTCCTGGGTCGAGCCGTTCGCCAGCCCAATACGCTGCTCAGTGCCTCGCGAAACATCAAAGATTACCGAACGAACCCAAATCCTCCCTTTGTTTGCAACAAAACTCCAACCCCGGAGCCACAAAGCCAGCCAGGACCGTCACCCAACATACCCCCGCCCGTCCTACAATGAAGCTATGTCCGAAACCCTGACAATCGCCGGCCGCGAATTCCGTTCCCGCCTCATCGTGGGTACCGGAAAGTATCGCAGCTTCCAGGAGATGGCCCGCTGCCACGAAGCCACTGGCGCCGAAATGGTGACCGTCGCCGTGCGCCGCGTCAACCTCACCGACCGCACCAAGGAATCGCTGCTGGATTACATCGACCGGGACAAGATCTTCATCCTGCCCAACACCGCCGGTTGCTACACTGCGGACGACGCCGTCCGCACCGCCCGCCTCGCGCGCGAAGTGGGCCTCTCCAACTGGATCAAACTGGAGGTCATCGGCGACGAAAAAACGCTCTTCCCGGACAACGAAGGTCTGCTCCAAGCCACGCGCGTGCTGGTGCAGGAGGGCTTCGTGGTGCTGCCCTATACCAACGATGACGTGGTGAACGCGCGCAAGCTGATCGATGCCGGCGCCGCGGCCGTCATGCCGCTGGCCGCGCCGATCGGCTCCGGCATGGGGGTGCAGAATACCGCCAACCTGCGCATCATGCGCGAGATGATTACCGCCGTCCCCATGATCGTGGATGCGGGTGTCGGCACCGCCTCCGACGCCGCCATCGCCATGGAATTGGGAGCCGACGGCGTGCTCATGAATACCGCCATCGCCGCCGCCGACGATGCCGTGAGCATGGCCCGGGCCATGAAACTCGCCGTCGAGGCCGGCCGCCTCGCCTACCTAGCCGGACGCATGCCGAAGAAACTGTACGCCAGCGCCAGCAGCCCCCTGGCCGGTGTCGTCGGAACGTAGGTCTGTGGTGCTTGGCCAGTGTGGTGGGGCAGGAGCTTTCGCCTTCCAACTGGGTGATCGCCGGTCGCCCCGCCTTGTCTGAGACTTGCGCCACGTGTGTTACACTCCGTCTTCAAATGGGAGTTTTTCCGTGAAAATCTACGAAGGCAAGGACATTCGGAACGTCGGTGTGGTGGGCCACGGCGATTCCGGAAAGACCACGCTCACCGCCGCGTTGCTGTTTACTGCCGGCGCCACCAACAGGTTGTTGCGGGTGGATGAAGGCAACACGATTACCGACTTCGATGAAGAAGAGGTCCAGCGCAAGGTCACCATCTCCACCGCCATCGCCATCGCCGAGTGGAAGAAGGCCAAGGTTAACATCCTCGATACCCCCGGCTACAACATCTTTATTAACGATACCCGCGCTGCGCTGGTGGCCGCGGATGCCGCGTTGGTGGTAGTGGATGGAGTGGCCGGCGTCGAAGTTCAGACCGAAAAGGTCTGGAACTTCTCGAACGATTACAAGCTCCCGCGTGCCGTCGTCATCAACAAGCTCGACCGCGAGCGCTCCTCCTTCGAGCGCACCCTGGAGAGCGTTCAAGAAGCCTTCGGCCGCACCGCCGTTCCGATCCAGCTCCCCATCGGCGCCGAGCGCGAATTCAAGGGGATCATAGACCTCATCCGCATGCAGGCTTACACCTACGCGGCTGACGGAGACGGCCAGGGCAAAGAGGGTGAGATCCCGGCTGATGCGGTCGCTGCAGCCCAGGCCGCGCACGAAACCCTGGTCGAAATGGTCGCCGAAGGCAATGACGCCCTGATGGAAGAATTCTTCGATAAAGGTACGCTGCCCCCGGAACACATCTTGGAGGGCATCCAGGCCGGCATCCGGGACCTGCGCCTGTTTCCAGTCCTGTGCTGCTCGGCGCTGCACAACATTGGTTCGGACTTGATCCTCAATTTCGTGGTGGAAAATCTGTCGGCTCCCACCGGGCGCGAGGTCATCGCCAAGACTAATGGCGACGAGGTCGCTCGCAAGATCGCCGAAACCGGCCCCTGCTCGGCCTTCGTCTTCAAGACTACCGCCGATCCCTTCTCCGGCCGGATCACGTATTTCAAGGTATTCTCCGGCGTATTGAAGAACGATGCCAACCTGCAAAATGTGCAGAAGGGCACGGCCGAGCGGCTCGCCCACATCGGCGTCCCCGTGGGCAAGACCATCACACCGGTCACCGAACTGCACGCCGGAGACATCGGCGTGGTCGCCAAGCTGAAAGAGACCATGACCGGCGACACGCTTGCCGAAAAAGGCATCAACTTCGCCTATCCGCCGGTGCAGCTTCCGGAACCCTCCATCGCCTTCGCTATTGAGGCCAAGTCGCGCCAGGATGAGGATCGCATGGGCAACGCGGTCCACCGCATCCTCGAGGAAGACCAGTCGCTGCGCTTCTTTCGCGACCCGCAGACCAAGGAGTTCCTGCTGGGCGGCAGCGGACAGCAGCACGTCGAAGTTGTCGTCAGCCGGCTTAAAAAGCGTTACGGCGTGGATGTAACGCTAAAAGCGCCGAAAATTCCCTACCGCGAGACCATCCGCGGCCACGCCGACGTCCAGGGCCGCCACAAGAAACAGACCGGCGGTCACGGCCAGTTCGGCGATTGCTGGATCAAGATGGAGCCCCTGCCGCGGGGCGCTAAGTTCGAGTTCGTCAACGACATCTTCGGGGGCTCCATTCCCAAGAACTACATTCCCGCTGTGGAAAAGGGTATACTAGAAGCAGCCGAAAACGGCTTTCTAGCCGGATACCCCATGGTGGATTTCCGCGTCGTGCTCTACGACGGCTCCTACCATGACGTGGATTCCTCCGAGCTCTCCTTTAAACTGGCGGCCCGCAAGGCGTTTAAGAACGCCATGCAGGAGGCCAAGCCAGCGCTGCTGGAGCCCATCATGAATGTCGAGATTCAAGCGCCTGTGGAGTATGCCGGCGACCTGATGGGCGATCTAAACGGCCGCCGCGGCCGCATTTCTGGGATGGATACTAAAGGTAACACTCAGTTTCTACGCGCCCAAGCCCCCATGGCGGAAATGCTAAACTATCAGAATGATCTGACGTCCATGACCCAGGGGCGCGGCTCCTTCACCATGGAGTTCGATCATTACGATTTCGTGCCGGCCCAGCAGGCGGAAAAGATCATTGCCGCCGCTAAAGCTGCCAAGGCCGGAGTAGAGGAAGAAGAGGAATAGCGACTCGATCCCGTGTCAGCGGGACACGGGTCGTCGTTCCTGGCACACAAATAATGTCGTACCCCCGGTTGACCTTGGCCGGGTAATGAGCTAGAGTCTAGGTTTCAAATCGATCACAGCCCCGGGTTGCATCCGTAGCACTTGCCGGGACTTCAATACTTGTTCGAAGGATCGTGAATGACCGGTCGAACTAAACGGCTTTATTGTCTTTTTTGCACCTCCGTTGCGTTGGACATAGTTGGTTGCGGCTACAACCAGCAGTCCAGGTTCCAAAACGCCTTCCTCCCTTCCACTCCGCATCCCGCGGCTGCGGAGATCGCTCAACCGCCTTCGTTGGAACCTAACTTATATCTGCACGACGAGCCTGCATTTCTAACCACGGTACGGAAGCCACCGGCGCTCTCGGGAGCCAGCCTGTTGATGCAGCGCGCCGATCAGTCCTTTCAGCGCGGCAGGAAATCTTATCAAGCAAATGATGTTCCACAGGCGCGTCGGGAATTCGACACCGCCATTGATCTGATGCTGGAGGCTTCCGAAAACAACCCGGATGACCGGCAGACCTTCGACGCCCGCCTGGACGAAATGGTGGACGCCATCCATCGCTACGATTTGGCGGGGCTCGGCGCTGGCGTGGATGTCGAGGCAGCCCGCTTCGAGAAGGCCCCCCTGGAAGACCTCCTCCAAATGACCTTCCCTGTCGATCCCAGGCTCAAAGATAAAGTGAAGGAACAGGTCCAGGCCACCGCTTCGCAACTCCCGCTCTCGGTAAACGACCCCGTGCTGGGCTACATCAACTATTTTTCGGGGCGCGGCAGGCGGACGCTGATTGCCGGCCTGGCGCGGGCCGGCCGCTTTCGCCCCCTGATCCAACGCATTCTGCAAGAGGAAGGCATTCCGCAGGAATTGATTCATCTGGCGCAGGCCGAATCCGGATTCCTGCCCCGCGCCATATCGCGCAAAGCCGCTGCCGGCATGTGGCAGTTCGTGGCTTGGCGCGGCCAGGAGTACGGGCTGATGCGTACACCCTATACGGACGACCGCTTGGATCCGGAGAAGGCCACGCGGGCCGCCGCCCACCACCTGCACGACCTGTACAACATTTTCGGCGACTGGTACCTGGCGATCGCGGCCTATAATTGCGGCCCGAACGTGGTGCTGAAGGCGGTCGAGCGCACCGGATACGCGGACTTCTGGGAGTTGCGCAGGCTCCACGTCCTTCCGCTCGAAACCACCAACTACGTGCCCATCATCCTGGCCATGACCATCATGGCGAAGAACGCGCCGGAGTATGGATTGCAAGGGCTGGTTCCGAATGCTCCGCTGGAGTACGACACCATCGAGGTCGCCTCGCCGACGCACCTGGCGCTGGTGGCGGATTTGACCGACGCTCCCATGTCGGAGCTGCTGGACCTCAATCCGGCCCTCTTGAGAGGCGTGGCCCCCGCCGGGTACGTGTTGCACGTTCCGCATGGGACGGGCAGCAGTCTCTCGGCTTCGCTGCAACTGGTTCCCGCCGATCGCCGCGCGGCTTGGCGTATCCACAAGGTGGCGGGCGGCGACACGTTGGCCTCCATCGCGAGACGCTACGGCATGCCTGCCGCCAGCATCGCGGCGGCCAATGGTCTCACGAACGCATCACCCGCCACCGGTGACCGGCTGATCATCCCCGCCGCGTACACGGCCCCGAGTGTGGCGGTGCATACGGCTGCGAGGCGCCATACCGGCGCGCCGGCCACGAAGAGACGCCGCCGGAGCACGGCCGGTTTGACGCACACCGCGGCCAACAAAGGCCCGCGCTCCACCACGGGAGAATAACGCCCCCCGTGGCGCACTCTTAAGCGTGCCGAAGCGAACCTCAGTTCGCTGAGAAATTTTCCACTTTTTCTCTTTTTCACTATTGCCTCCGCACCAAAAAGGGTTATTCTATGGGTGATTGTTGCCGAACAACAGGAGGCGTGAATAATGTTCGAGAGTCAAAAGTTCGCTCCCAAGGACGAAGAAGATATGGAAGACTTTCAGGACTACGACGACGAAGAGCATTCCGACCTGAACTCGAAACTCGACGAATTCGAAGACGAAGACGAAGAAGACGAGGAGGAGGAGATCCTTGTGGTTGCTGCGGTGGAAGTGCCACCGCCGGCGCCGGCCCCCGCCGAACCACCGCCCGCGCCTGCCGCGGAAGCGCCCAAGAAGCCGGCGAAGAAGGCCACTCACGCGGCTGCTAAGGCAGCCCCCGCGCCACCGCCGGCCAAGGCAGCCCCTGCGCCGCCGCCGGCCAAGCCGGCTGCTGCGGTGAAAGCCCCCGCAAAGCCCGCCGCTAAGGCAGCGCCGGCTAAGAAGGCCGTCGCCAAGAAGGCTCCCGCGAAGAAGGCTGCCGCCAAGGCGCCCGCGAAAAAGGCCGCCAAAAAGGCTCCCGCGAAAAAGGCCGCCAAGAAGGCCCCTGCGAAAAAGGCCGCCAAAAAGGCCCCCGCGAAAAAGGCTGCAGCCAAGAAGGCCCCGGCGAAGAAGGCAGCCGCCAAGAAGAAGGGTGGCAGACGGTAGCCGCCGCCTACTTGTTGACGACCGTCCGACAGCGTTCGAACAGTTCCAGTAAGGCCTCGGCGTATTCTTCGGCAGACCGGGTAGCCGGTTTGCCGGAGAATCCCGCTGCGGTGCTTCCTTTGCCGTAGCCCGTCGTCACCGCGATAAACTTCGTCAATTCCAAGGCAATCTCGTCTTTCGTTCTCGCTGGAGGCGCTGCGGGCGCCGCGGATTCCTGGGTGTCGTCAGCCATGCTGCTCGATTCCTCCGTGCTGTGTTAAAACTCTAGGGTACAGCATTTCCATGCCGCTCACCGCCCGCCGGCATGTCCGCAAGATGCGCGGAGGGGCTCAATCCCACCTGCTGGAAGCGGATGACGGCAACTTCTATATCGTCAAGTTCCAGAACAATCCCCAGCACCGGCGGATTCTCGTCAACGAGTTGATTTCGGCCGTCTTCCTGAAGTACCTGCAGATTTCCACGGCGCCCGCCGAGCTTATACAGGTCACGCCGGAATTCCTGGCCGCCAACCCGGACGTATACATACACCTCGGCACGCAGCACATCCCGGTCGCGCCCGGCTGGCACTTCGGCTCGCGGCACCCCGGCAATCCGGAGGTTATGGCGGTCTACGACTTCGTGCCCGACGCCCTTTTGGGCGGCGTCAGCAACCTGCCGGATTTCCTGGCCGCCCTGGTCTTCGACAAGTGGATGGCCAACGCCGACGGCCGCCAATGCGTCTTCTTCCGCGCCCGCGTGGAAGACTGGCAAGCGGTGGTCAAGCAAACTTTCGTGGCCGTCATGATCGACCAGGGCTTCGTCTTCAACGGCCCCCACTGGAACTTCACGGACTCGCCCTTGCAAGGCCTGTACGCACGGAAGATGGTGTACGAGCGGGTGCGCTCACTCGACGACTTTCAACCCTGGCTGGACCAGGTGGTGCATTTCCCCGAAGAAGTGGTGGATCAGGCTTTCCGCCAGATTCCGCCGGAATGGCTGGACGGCGAAGAAGACCAATTGGAGCAACTGCTGGAGAAGTTGCTGCGGCGCCGGGAGCGCGTCCCGGACCTGATCAGCGAGGCGCGTCAGGCGCGGCTGGAACCGTTCCCGAACTGGACGGGCTGAGCCCTGCTATCTCCGCGCTGACCCGTGCTGCCGTGGCCGGAGCCAGCAGGATGCCATTTCGATAATGCCCGTAGGCCAGCCACAGGCGCGTATCGTCCAGCCGGCCGATGCGCGGCTCGAAGTCCTCTGTCGCGGGGCGAAAACCCAGCCAAGCTTCCGGCTCGGGAGCCGAGCGCAGCCGCGGCAGCAGTTCGCAGGCTCGCGCATGGATGTCGGACACAATTTGCGGGTCCAGCTCGCGGTTGAAGCCCACCTGCTCCGACGACGTCCCCGCGATCGTGAACCCGTTGGACCGCTGCATTACATAAGTGTGGCCGCGGCGCAGAATCGGCCCCAACGATCCCGGCTCCAATCGGTACCCCAGCAGGTGCCCGCGCACCGGAAAGGACGCCGGAATCTTGAGCAACTCGCCGCCGCGGACAACCGGAATCGCCCCGCTCCAGGCGCCCGCGGCCAGCACCACCGCTCCGGCTGACAACGCACCTCCGCTGGTCTCGATATCCACCCGGTCCCCCGCGACCCGCGCCTCCAGCGCCCGCGTTTGCTCGCATATTCGCACCCCGCGCTTCTCGCAGGCCCGTCGCAGCGCGCGCGTCACATCCCGTGGATCGACCAGCGCATCGTCCGGATAGAAGAGCCCGCCGTCGATCGTCTCCCCGCGAATGCCGAGATCCTCTTGCACCGCGCGGCGATCTCTAAGCGCCTGCCATTCGGTCTCCGTGCAGGCGAGTTCCATTGCGCCGCACCGCCGGTAGTCGATCCCCACCCTGCTCTCGGTTTCCAACTCCTGCACGAATGCCGGATACAAGGCAAGGCTTTCCAGCGCAAACTCCGTCCAGGCCGTGCGGCCGGCGATCTCCCCGCCCGGCGCCAGCATGCCCGCTCCGGCCCAACTGGCCTCCCCGCCGAGCGTGCCCGCGTCGAGCAGCGTCACGGCCGCGCCCGCCTGCGACAATCGCCAGGCGATAGAGCTGCCAATGATTCCAGCGCCGATGATGATCGCGTCCGGCATCGCACAATCGTGGCGCACGCTTCGTGGCGCAGGCACCCTTGCCTGCCGCGCGGGCACTCCTGCCCGCGCAGGCGTGCTTCGCTCGCCCAGCCGGCGAACTGAAGTTAGCCGTTGGCAGGCGAAAGCGCCTGCCCCACCACACGCACATTTTGCCGCCCTCGGGCCAGCAAATGCAGAAACTCGAGAGGCCAGCCTTGCTCGCCTATCGCGGCAATGGCTTGCCAATCTCCCAATGGTGTCCGAACGGATCGACGATTCGCCCCAGGCGCCAACCATACTGATTGCTGACGGGCCAAACCACGGTGGCGCCCGCCGCGACGACCCGTTCGAAAGCGGCATCCGGATCTTCCACGATCATCACCATCCGCACTGTGCCGCCGCCGAGCGTCTCGGGGCTGAAATTTAGGTAATCCGGAGACTCGTCGGCGACCCAAAATTCGGCGCCAGCCACGGATAGCCGGGCGACCACCGAGCCATCTTCGGCATCGACACGGAGCAATTCGCCGGCTCCAAACGCCGCTTTGTAGAACTCGATCGCCTGCGCGCCGCGGCGCACCGAAAGCATCGGGGCAATCGCGGTCTTCGTATCACCGGCGCTCATGGCCCCTCACTCCGCCGCCACCCGGATCACCAGCTTGCCGAAGTTCTCGCCGCGGAACAGCTTTTGCAGCGTGTCCGGGAAGGTCTCCAGCCCGTCGACGATATCTTCGCGCGCCTTCAGCTTACCCGACATCGCCCAACCCGCCAATGCCTGCATGCCCTCCGGGTAACGCGCCGCGTAGTCGAACACCACGAAACCCTCCATAAGCGCGTGGTTGATCAGGAGCGACAGGTAGTTCCGCGGCCCCTGGATCGCTTCGCGGTTGTTGTACTGCGAGATCGCCCCGCAAATAATCACACGCGCCTTGTGCGCCAGGAGCGACAGCGCGATATCGAGAATGTCGCCGCCCACGTTGTCGAAGTAGATGTCGATGCCTTTGGGGCAGTGCCGCGCCAGCGCCGCGCGCACATCCTCGCTCTTATAGTCGATGGCCGCGTCGTATCCCAGCTCATCGACCATGTAGCGGCACTTGTCCGGGCCGCCCGCCAGCCCCACCGCGCGGCAGCCTTTAATCTTGGCAATCTGTCCGGTGACCGCGCCCACCGCGCCCGCCGCAGCCGAAACCACCACCGTCTCGCCCGCCTTCGGCTGGCCGATATCGAGCAGGCCGAAATAGGCAGTCAGGCCCGGCATCCCGAGCGCGCCGAGGAATCGTGGGAGCGGCGCCAGCCGTGGATCGACTTTGGTCATCTCTTTGGCCTTCGCAATGGCGAAATCCTGCACGCCGGTCATGCCTACGACCGTATCGCCAACCGACAGGCCTGGGTCGTTGGAAGCGACTACCCGGCCGATGCCGCCGGCGCGCATCACCTCACCGATGCCTACCGGCGCTATGTACGACTTGCCTTCGTTCATCCAGCCGCGCATGGCGGGGTCGAGCGACAGGTACAGCACCTTCACCAGCACCTGGCCTGGGCCGGGTTCGCCGGCGGGAGCGGTTGCGAGTTCGAAGTCGCTGCGCTGGACCATGCCAACGGGGCGCTTGATCAGTTTGAATTGACGGTTTTCGAGTGTGGGCATATGCCATCAGCTTCGCACATCTATCGCCAGTTTTCGATCATCATGAGCTCCTGGCTGTTCCGCTCCATAAGCGGGAAGCACAGCCAGCGGCCGTCCGGAGATAGGGTCAGGTTCGGCGCTGCGGGTATGGCTGGTTGCAGAACGTGCACATCCCGCCGCGATTCCAGATCGAGGTAGCGCAACTCGGGATCAGCCCGGTTGCCGGCCCAGTAATAGACGCCTTGGCTGCTCAGTTCGTATCCCGACTGATCGGCCAGGCGTTCGATCACCTGGGTGATCTCACCTCCCGCCAGAGGCATCCGATAGAGTGCGTCCGGCATCCATCCGGCAAAGTATAGCCAGCGCCCATCCGCGGACTCCCGGGCCCGCACCACACCGCGGCCAGTTATCAGGGTGGCGGGCCCTCCGGAAGCCGGCATTTTGTAGAGGTTGAGCCCACCTCGTTTGGTGCTCGTGAAGTAAATGGTCTTCCCATCGCGGGAATAGGTCGGGTAAACGTAGTGCGCCGCATCGTCGATCAGGCGAGTGACCTTCCGGGTATCGACTGCGATGCGATAGGGTTGAAACCATCCCTGCGGCCCGGTCCCGAATACGAGGACCGACTTGCTATCCGGCGACCAATCGGTGGCCGACATCAGGCCTTGGCCCCAATCCACGAGTTCGGATACCAAGGGGCTCCGGGTCTGAATCGTCCACAGACCGAAGTGCTCGAACCGAAACGATGCAAATGCGACCGCCGCGCCATCGGGTGAGTAATGCGGGGAGAGGTCGGTTCCGGTGGTGGAGGTGAGCCGCTCCGGAGCGCGTGACGCTTTGCCCGGTCCATCGAGTAAGACCTGATACAGATTCTCGATATGCAACTGTGATGTGTAGATCAGCCTGCCGGTATCCCGGTGGAGCGCCATGCTCCCGCCGATCATCGCGCCGGCCACCGGAACCGGGGCGCCGGCCGGTAGCGCGACGCGATACAGCCGCATGCCAAAGGGAGCGCCTCCCGCGAACATGAGTTGCCCATGGCCGTCCCACAACGGAGAGAAGGCTACCATGCCCGGCGTGCCCAGTTCCCGGGGCGCCCCGGCTGGCCGGTACCCGGCGGTAAGCGGTACCCAGAAAGGGCGGCTCGAAAAAGGTCCCAGCCTGCGCACATACGCCAGGCGATCACCCTCCGGTGAAAAGGCAGGGTCCGCATCGCCAATGACGTTCGGCGCCTCGTGCAAAAGAGATTGCCGCTCCGCGGTATCCACCGAAACAAGATCCAGGCGATTGCCGTCCGCCGCTGCCAGAAAGCGGCTGTCGGGGGTCCACGCCAGGACCGCATGCCCCTCCATACCAAAGTCGTCCACGGAGACCTCGGTCAACTTCCGCTCGCTACCGCCCAGAGGAGAAATGAGCATCACCGCGCGTTTGCCATGATCCTGGCTGCGCACGAAGGCGATGTGCTTGCCGTCGGGCGCCCAGGCCGGCGAAACCTCGTCGGCGGAGCCCGTGGTCAGCCGCAGCAGATCGTTGGACCCGATCAGCTTCACGTACAGGTTGGAGTTGCCGCTGCGCGGACCGTTCCAGGCGAACACCACTTCCGATCCATCCGGGGAGAAGCTCGGGTTCTTGACCATGCCGCCGCTGGAGGTCAACGGCACGGGGGCGAAGGCGTCGACGCCGGACCGGCCGCGGACGCCCACCCAGAAGCTGGCGCCTCCGATGAGCACGGCACCCAGAACCGTGATCGCCGGGCAGAGCCACCGCCGTATGGCCGGCGCCGGACCGATCGCCGGCACGGAACCGGAGCCGCTGAGAACCTCGGAAAGGTGGCTGCGCAGGAAATCGAGGTCGCGGTATAGATCGCGCGTGCTCGCATAGCGCGCGGACGGCTCTTTGGCCAGGCAGCGTTCCACAATCCAGCGCAGCGGCGCGGGAACGCTCTGCGGCAGAGGCTCGGGGTCCGCTTCGATGATGGCCGCCATGGTCTGCGGTGCACTGTCGCGCGCGAACGGACGTTTGCCGCATGCCAGCTCATAGAGAATGACGCCGAAAGAGAACTGGTCGGAGCGGGCGTCGAGCGGCTCACCGCGCGCCTGTTCCGGGCTCATGTACGCAACCGTGCCCATCACCAGTCCGGGCTGCGTCATGGTGACGGCTTGCGTCCCGCCGGATTCGCTCGGCGCGACCGCCTGTTTGGCGAGGCCGAAATCCAGAATCTTGACGCGCCCCTCGCCGGTGACCAGGATATTCTCGGGTTTGAGATCGCGATGCGTGATGCCGCGGTCGTGCGCGGCGGCCATGCCATCGCCAATTTGCACCGCCAGATCCAGCAATTTGCGTATACTCTGGGTGGGCTCGACGGGCGCGCCGTCCACGTACTCCATCACCAGGTAGTCCGGCCCCACGTCGTAGAGCGAGCAGATGTTCGGATGATTCAGTGCGGCGCTGGCGCGGGCCTCGCGCTCGAAGCGCTCGGAGAACTGCTGTTTGGATATCTTGATGGCGACGATGCGGTCCACGCGCGTGTCGCGGGCCTTCCACACCTCGCCCATGCCGCCAACGCCCAGCGGCGAGATTACCTCGTAGGGGCCGAACCGCGCGCCTGGCGTCACAGGGGACATGTCGATCTTAATTGTAGAACGGAGGTGGCGCGAGCTTCAGCTTGCTGCCGTGGGCTTCAGCCCACGGGCGAAAACCAGCCACACTACAACAGCTTGTGCTCCCGGGCATACTGCAGCGCCTCGATGGCCGCGCCGCGCGCGCCCGCGGTATCGCCGTTGGGCATGATATAGATCGGGATATCCGCCTGTTCCTCGCGCTGCGGCGGCATGCCCGCGTGAATCTCGCCGATGAACCACTGCTGGAACTCTTTGCTCGTTTCGATGGCGCCCCCACCGACCACTAGCGCGTCGGGGTCGAAGGTGTTGATCATCTCGTCGAAGAATATCCCCAGCGCATGCGCCTGCACGCGGAAAATCTCCTTGCACATGGGATCGCCCTTCTCCGCCAAACCGCGCACCAGCTTGGCGCCTTTGTGCAGATCGCCCAACTTGCCCAACTCGTGACCCGGATGCTTGGGGAGAAAGAACGGAAGGAAAGATTTCTCGATGGCCGTGAGAGAACACACCGATTCCAGATCTCCGATGCGTCCGCAGTTGCATTGTGGAGTCAGCCCATCGATGCCGCGGATGCTCTGGTAGGGAAGCAGCACGTGGCCCAGTTCGCCGCCAAAACCCTTGCGGCCCTTGACGTCCCGGTTATCGATAATCACGCCGCCGCCGAGGCCTGTGCCGATCACCACCGTAACGGACGCGGCGTGACTGCTGGCGCCGAAGATCGTAAAGTGGCCCCACAACGCGCCCGCGTTCCCGTCATTCAAGTAGGTCACCGGGACACCGAGCCTCTTCGACAGGTTTGCCCGAATGTCGAATCCGCCCCAATCGCGATGCACGAAGTTCGTCGAGCCTTCCGCGCTGAGCACGCCCTCCGCACTGGCTGGTCCGGGCGTGTCGAGGCCGGCAACTGCCACATCGCCCACACGGACGCCGGCCTTTTCGGCCGCGATTCCGAGGCCCTCTACGATCTGGCGCAGGCAGACTTCCGGTCCCTCTTTGGATCGCGCCGGATGCTCGCACAGCCCCTCGATCAGGAACTGCTCCTGCGGGGTCACTAAGGTATAGTTGATGGCGGTTCCGCCCAGGTCCACTCCGGCCACTACGCGCATGTTTTGTTTCCCAGAGTTTCCAGAATAGCAGACGGGGCATGGGCACTATGCGCAATTGACCTTACAATGACACTGTGAACGAACTGCTGGCCGATGCGGCTGCCCGCGCCGCACACTACGTCTCCACCATCGCGCATCGCCCGGTCGCGCCGCTCGCCGAACACATCGCGCGCCTCAGCGAGCTTGGCGGGCCGCTGCCGGAGCAGCCTTGCAACCCCGCCGACGTGTTGGCGCTGCTCGACGAGGCCGGCTCGCCAGCCACTGCGGCATCCGAGATGCCAATAACCAGGCCGCTTCGAGGAAACCATGCTGCATAAGAATGTAATGTTGTCCCTGGCCGCGTGGGCCTGCTGTGCTTATGCCAGCGGGCCTGTCTACAAGCTAATCTATTATCCGCCGACGCTGGCGACCGGCGAGATTATCACCATGTCGGAGATCCAGCCGGAACTCTTTTACGCGCTCAGCGTCCAAGGTGCCCCTACCATCTTTTCCGTAACAAGTTCCGGAGCCTTCAAAACCGTCTATACGTTTTCGGACGCCAATAATAATCATGATCAGACGCTTGTACAGGGTACGAACGGAAAGCTCTATGGATCCGGGGGCTCCGCAAGCGGATACTATTATTACTCCATTGCTCCCTCCGGGAGCGGTCTTCTGGAATACCCTTTCCCTGGAAGCCTTCCAAGCCAGTGGGGATCACTGAATGAAACCGTCGTCGGCCCGCCGGGCCCGTTCTACGACCTCGCCCTCTCGTATTCGGGAATCACCCAGGTCTACGGCTTCGCCCAAATCTCGGAAACCGGGACGATCAACATCCTGCACCAGTTCACTGCCACTGAGGGGTATCCCAGCCATTACGCGGTGATTACCCTCGGCCCGGATGGCAAGGTCTATGGCATCGCTACCGAGCAACCCGGCGGTCCGAGCCCCAACTTCATCTTCAGCTTCACGCCGTCGGGCGTTTACTCGCGCCTGGCCACCCTTCCCACGGCCGCCAACCAGGCTGCCAACTGGATGCCCCTGATCGGCGCTTCGGACGGCAATCTCTACGGCGCTATCCCCGGCGGTGGCACAAACAACACCGGGGAGATCTACCAGGTGACCCTCTCCGGGCAACTACAGACCGTGGCCAGCTTCCCTGCCACCGGCATGACAAAGCCTGGGAGCCTGATGCAAGCCGCCGATGGCAATATCTATGGCTCGACCGACAATGACGCCGCCGGCAATAGCCGCATCTTTCGCTACGATCTCGCAACCAAGCAGCTTACGAAGGTGTACGAGCTCAGCGCCTCACAAGGTGTCTGCGACTGCTGGTTGATGGAAGGCATGGACGGCAAACTCTATGGCGTGGCGTTCACTGGCGGCCCGTACCCCGGCGCGGGGGCCATCTTCAGCCTGGATATTGGTCTGCCCAAGCCGCTGCCGCAGGTCTCTGGCCTCTATCCTTCAGCCGGCGCGGTGGGCCAAAAGGTGATCTTGTGGGGTGACTACCTGCTCGATGCGAAAGCCGTCACCTTCAACGGCGCCCCCGCTGCCACCGTGCGGTCCACGTCCAAGCAATCGGTGCAGGTCACCGTCCCGGCGGGCGCCACCACCGGTCCCGTAACCGTCACTACGGCCAACGGGTCTTTCACGACTACACAGAACTTTACAGTGCAATGAAGGGAGTCGTCAAGAGGACGATCTATGCGGCGTCCGGCTTCTCAGGCGCATCGAAGAGCTCCGGAATCGTGTGAAATGTTCTTGAGGAGAACCTCGGCATCAAGCCCGCCCGGAGGCCGCGCGTAACAAAGACGACAGTCCGTGGCGCGAGTCGGCTGCATTCAAAACAGCACCGGACGCGCGCGACTGCAAGCCTCCGCCATCGTGCGCATCGCCCGCTCACTCGTACCGTAGCGCGACCATGGGATCGACGCGGGTCGCGCGGCGGGCCGGAATGTAGCTCGCCAGCAGCGCCGCGCCGATCAGCACCGCCGCCATTAGAGCGAAGGTCAGCGGATCGAAGGAGCCGATGTGGAAGAGTTCATTCCGCAGCAGAGGGCTGGCTCCCAGCGAAACCAACAGGCCGATGGCCGCGCCGATCAACGCCAGCCGCATCCCCTGGCCCAATACCAGCCGCAGGATTTCGCCCGGTTGCGCTCCCAGAGCCATGCGCACGCCCAGCTCTTGGGTGCGTTGCGTTACCGCGTAGCTGATCACGCCGTACAGCCCGATGACAGCCATCAGCAGCGCCATGGCCGCAAAGACGCCCAGCACCGCCACCACGAATCGGCGCGGCGCGAGCGAGCTGTTCACCATTTCGGTCAGCAGCCGCACTTGCGAAACCGGCTGCGTCGGATCCACCGAGCGGACCGCGTCGCGTATGCCGCCCGCCAGGCGCGCCGGGTCTGACGGCGTGCGCACCACAAACGTCGTGAATGGCGGCGGAACTTGGTATAGCGGGAAATAGTATTTGCCTTTAATATCTTCTCCGCCGAGATCCGCATTCTTGACGTGGCCCACCACGCCGACGATGGCCCGCGGCGCCCCGCCCCAGCGGATGTGCTTCCCTACGGGATCTTCATTGGGCCAGTATTGGCGGGCGAGGACCTCGTCGATGAGGGCCACGGGTTCGGTATCCTGGCGGTCCAGATCGGTGAAGACGCGCCCCTCGCGAATGGGGATCTTCAGCGCGGCGAAATAGTCCGGGGTAACGGATCCGACATCGCCGTGCGGGCCCGGATCGCCAGGAGGGGACGGACGCCCTTCGATGGCGAATGACGCCGACCAGTGGGCGCCGCTGAAGGGAACACCTACGGCCGCGGCTACCGCCGCTGCGCCGGGCAAAGCCGCCAAATTGGCGGCCACAGCGCGGTAGAACGCGACGCGCTGGCCGGCATCGGCATAATGCGCGGGCGGCAGGGACAGACCGGCGGTGACCACGCCGTCGGGTTGAAATCCGGGGTTGACGTCTTCTAGAGCGGCCAGGCTGCGCAGAAAGAGTCCTGCGCCAACCAGCAGCACCAGCGCCAGGGCCACTTCGGCTACTACCAGAGAAGCCCTAAGATGCTGGCGCCCCAGCCCCGAGGTATTGGCGCGGCCGCCCTCCTTCAGGAGTTCGTAGCGGTCGAGCCGTGAGATTTGCCAGGCCGGCGCGACTCCGAAAAGAATGCCCGCCGCAATGGCCGCCAGAGCGGTGAAGATCAGCACCGAGGAATCCATGGTCGCACTGACAGCTACCGGGAGACCTTCCGGCGCCAGCGCCAGCAACCCGCGCAGTCCAGCGAAGGCCAGGCCGAGACCAAACAGTGCGCCGCCGAGGGCCAATACCAGGCTCTCGGCCAATGACTGCCGGATCAGGTCCCACCTTCCCGCCCCCAGCGCGGCGCGCACGGCGATCTCCCGGGTGCGCCCGGAGGCGCGCGCCAGCATCAAACCAGCGATGTTGGAGCAGGCGATGAGCAGCACAAAGCCGACCGCGCCCAGCAGCACCAGGATGGGCGTCTTGGTATCGCCGGCGATGTAATCCGTGAAGGGCATCAGAAACATGCCCCAGCCGGAGTCCTTGGCATAGGCTCCGTCGCGTGTGCCGCTGTTGCGCACACGGCTGCTGAGCACATCCACGAACGCGTTGGCGGGTCCGAGCGCCAGCCCCGGCTTCAGCCGCGCCATGGCGTCGGAGTTCTCATTGAACCGGTTGTTTTCGGTGTACTGACTTTCGGCCAAGCCGAGCGGAACCCAGAGGTCCACGTCCACCGGACAGCGGAATTCCGGCCCCATCACGCCCACGATGCGGTAGGGCATTTGGTTCAGCTCGATGGTGCGGCCGACAGCCCTGGCGTCCTGGCCGAAGAAGCTCTTCCACGCGGCGTACGACAGCACGACCTCCTGGTTGGCGTTGGGCCGGTCCTCTTCCGGCTGGAACACCCGCCCGAGTTTCGGCTTGGCGCCGAAGACATCGAACCACTGCCATGTGACGCTGGCGCCGCGCAGTCGCTCGGGAGCCGTGGCGCCGGTGTAATTAAAGTCGCCCGGCTGGATGAGCGCGGCCGACTCGATCTGCCGCGTACTATGCAGCACGTCGGCGAAATCGGGGACGGAAACGCCGATGCTGTGCAGCGCCAGCTTATCGTAGCGCACGCGCAGCGAAACGATACGCTCGGGATGCGCGATGCCGGCCGGATTCAGCAGAACCTGGTTTACGACGCTGAAAATAGCGGTGTTGGCCCCGATCCCCAAGGCCAGCGTGGCGACCGACACGGCCGTGTAGCCGGGGGTTTTCAGGAGCGCGCGAACGGCATAGCGGTAGTCCTTCCAGAGTGCGGGCATACTCGTAATACTCACGTGCCGCCGTTTGGTTACACGGTAAGCGCTACCAGCGCCCGGCGATGAACCAGTACACCACAGGCAGAGTGAACAACGTGCTATCCACGCGGTCCAGCATGCCACCGTGGCCGGGCAGCAGCGTGCCGCTATCCTTCACTCCGGCGCCGCGTTTCAAGGCGGATTCGCAGAGATCGCCGAATTGCCCGGCTATGTTGGCGGCCGCCGTCAGCGCCAATGCGATCACTGTTGGCACGCTAGGAATCGCCCAGCGCAGAAAGAAGAAGCCGAAGATCAGCGACGCCGCCAGCGATGCCGCTGCGCCCTCCCACGACTTGCCGGGACTCACGATGGGCGCCAGTTTGTGCCGGCCTAAGGAGCGGCCGACGTAGTATGCGCCTATATCGCCGATCCAGTTCAAGACCAGCGCGTAGAAGAGCCAGTAGCGGTTTTGGGCGCGCAGCAGCGGTGCGAAACGCCAGCAGCCGAATATATACACCACGCCCAGCAGCAGGAACGCGGCACGTACAATTCCGCCGCGCAGATCGTCCGCGTGCAAGGCCAGTGAAAGGGCCATCAGGGCTGCCGCGATGACCACCGTCATTACACCCTCATACTCCAGCGCACCACCGTTCAACGGCAGCGCCAGAATCAGCAGCCCGGCGGCGTATCCCAGCGGTCCGGCTTTACCCGCCTGATACCCCGCCGCGATGCCTGAGTATTCGTGATAGCAGAGCAGCGCGACCAGCGCGGTAACTCCGAGCACAGCCCACGCCGGCGACCAGAGCACCACGTAGACTACCAGGGGAACCAGGACGAGCGCAGTGAGGATGCGCTTCATCGCGAGGGCAGCGCCGCGATCATTTCCTCGGAAACGGCGGATGCCGCGCCATTGAGCCGCGCGGCGCTCAGGCCGCCATAGCGGCGGTCCCGCTTCTGGTACTCCAGAACCGCAGTCAACAAATGCGCGCGGCTGAAGTCCGGCCACAAGGTTTCCGTCACATAAAGCTCGGAATACGCGATCTGCCACAGGAGAAAATTGCTGATGCGCATCTCTCCGGACGTGCGAATCAGCAGGTCGGGCGCGGGGCAACACGCGGTATAGAGGTGCGCAGCGACCGTCTCCTCGTCGAAACGCAGCGAGTCCAGCCGGCCCTCGATCCGGGCCAGGTCGATGGCCGCGTTTACCGCGTCCACGATCTCTGCGCGCCCACCGTAATTCACGGCCAGGTTTACCAGCAGTCCTCGGTTGGCGGCGGTGGCGTCCACCACCTCGTCCAGCTCGCGGCGCACATCGGCCGGCAGAGCCTCCAGCCTGCCGATGGCCTGCAGCTTCACATCGTTGCTCTGCAACTCCGGCAGTTCCTTGCGCAGGTAGAAGCGCAGCAGCCGCCAGAGCGTTTCGACCTCGGCGCGGGGCCGCTTCCAGTTCTCCACGGAGAAAGCGTACAGCGTGAGGACTTTGATGCCCAGGCGCGCGCAGGTTTCCACCGTGCTGCGCACCGGCCCGACACCGGCCTTGTGACCCGCCACGCGCGGCAAGCGGCGGCGGCTGGCCCAGCGGCCGTTGCCATCCATGATGATGGCGATATGCGCGGGCAACCTGTCCGGATCGATGGCGTTCGCAAGCTCCCAATCCCCATCCCCGGGGCGAAGGGATTCCAGTAAGGCCTTCATGCGGTATCTCTAATAGTACACCAGCGCAGCAGGTCCCTGGCTCCGCCACGGGTCCATTTCTGGTTGTGCCGTATCTCCCCAGACGACCCGCAAACGCGCGATCCGCAAGCGCCCGGAGCGCGGCGCCTCCTGCCCCTGCCAGCCTCGAACTACCGTCTGGAGGGGATTTTGCCGCCGTTGCCGCGGTGGAATAATATCAAACGCAAAGGGGGATCTATCAGTGGCGAAGTCGCATTTGATTCTACTGGCCGCGCTGCCGGCTCTGATGTGGGCGCAGGCGCCGCCGGACTTCTCGGGCACTTGGAAACTCGACCCGCTTAGGTCGCGCTTCGCGAAAGTCCCGGCGCCCAAGAACCTGGTTCTCAAGATCGACCAGCACCAATCCGCAGTGGAAGTTAAAATGACCATCGAGACGCATCAGGGCGAGAGCACGGAAGACTTCCAGTTGAAGGCGTCGCCCAACGGTTCCTCGGCGGCCTGGGACGACGATCATCTGGTGCTCGAGAGCCATGAAGATACGCCAAACGGTCCGGTCGTCGTAACCCGGCGTTTGAAGCGCGGCGACAAAGACCGGATCATGACGGCCGTGGTGACGTTCCAAGGCAAGTCGGGCGTAAGCACCTCGTACGAGTTTTACGTGAAGGAATAGGGATTGCAGCGCGGCAGACCCCCTGGTCTGCGCGGGTCCCCCTGGACCCGCCGTGCTGCTGCGTAATAGGCCGGCCAGGGGCCGTCCGCGGACGAAGGCGTCCGCCCCACACCGCCTCCGGTTGCCACGCCCGGGTCAGCTCCAGAGGAGAGCACGCAGGCCTGCGTCCTGCTATGATCGACTCTCTACATGCGCGTCATCTCCCGGATCGCGGCGCTTTCTAGTGCCGCACTGTGGATTGCCATGCCCTCCCATTGCCAGGAACGTAGCCAGGCGCGATCCATGGTGATTTCCAAGCACGGAATCGTCGCCACCAGCCAGACGCTCGCCTCTCAGGCCGGAGCGCAGGTGCTGGCCCGCGGCGGCTCCGCCATGGATGCCGCCATCGCCGCCAACGCCGTACTGGGCCTGGTCGAGCCCATGAGTTGCGGTATCGGCGGCGACCTCTTCGTCATCTATTGGGATGCCAAGACCGGCAAACTCACCGGCCTGAACGCCAGCGGTTGGTCGCCACGGGACCTCACGATCGACTTCCTCAAGTCCGAAGGCCGCTACACCATGCCGCAGGATGGCATCCACTCCGTGACCGTACCGGGCTGCGTGGATGGCTGGGAAAGGCTCCACAAACGGTTTGGCCAGCTGAGCTGGCGCGAGCTTTTCGACCCCGCCATATACTATGCGGAGAATGGCTTCCCGGTGACCGAGATCATTCAAGATACGTGGAAGTCCGCGGTGGCCAAACTGTACGGCGACGAAGCCGGCCGCCAGATCTTCCTGCCGGAAGGCAAGCCTCCCGAAGTGGGACAAGTCTTCCGCAACCGGCGCCTGGCCGCGGCTTACACGCTGCTTGCCTCCCAGGGCGCCGCGGCTTTTTATCGCGGGGGACTGGCGCGCGCCATCCTTAAGACCTCCAGCCGGCTCGGCGGCAAATTGTCCGCGGCCGACCTCGCCGAATTCCAATCCGAATGGGTCGATCCAATATCCACCGATTATCGCGGTTGGAAAGTGTATGAGCTCCCGCCGAACAGCCAGGGCATCGCCGCGCTCGAGATGCTCAACATCCTGGAGACCTTTCCGCTGTTTCAGTACGCTCCGGACAGCGTGGAAGCGCTGCACTGGAAGATCGAAGCGCAGAAACTGGCGTACCAGGATCTGCGCCGCTACATTGCCGATCCGCGATTCTCGCCGGTTCCCGTGGGTGGGCTCGATTCCAAGAAGTACGCCCGGGAGCGCGCGGCGCTCATCAACCGCAATGAGGCCAATTGCGAGCCGGCGCCGGGCAAGCCTCCGGCGACGGCGGGGGACACAATCTATCTGGCGGCCATCGATAGCGAAGGCAATATCGCGTCGCTGATCCAGAGCGTTTACCTGAGTTTCGGCTCCGGCGTGGTGGTGGACGAATTCGGTTTCCACCTGCAAAACCGCGGTGCGCTGTTTGAGCTGGATCCGCAGAATCCCAATGCGCTGGCGCCACGCAAGCGGCCCCTGCACACCATAATTCCGGCGTTCATGGAGAAGGACAATATCCACATCGGCTTCGGCATCATGGGGGGCTACAACCAGGCGCAGGCGCACGCCCAGTTCGTCTCCAACCTGGTGGATCACAATCTGAATATACAGGCCGCCCTGGAAGCCCCCCGCTTCACCAAACTGACATTCGGCGGCTGCGACGTGATGATCGAGAACCGCGTGCCGGCGGATGTGCGCGAAGCTCTGTCTGGGCGCGGCCATAATCTGGAAGTGCTGGCGGCCTTCTCGGGCTGGATGGGCGGCGGCCAGGTGGTCCTGCACGATTCCGACGCCAAGGTGAATTACGCGGCCTCCTCGCCGCGCAAGGACGGCGCCGCCATCCCCGAGCCGCCACCGTATTTTGCGCCCAAGCCAGCGCCCAGCCGGAGTCAGTAGTCAGAATGTGACCTTCACGCCTGCCTGAACCAGCCGGGGAGCCGCCGCGCTAACTGCTTGGCCGAACGTGGCACTGCCGATATTGCCGTCAATCGCCTGCGGCCCAAAGAACTGAGCGTGGTTGAAAACATTGAAGGCTTCGAGGCGGAACTGCAGGGTTTTGGATTCCGTGAGGCGCAGGTTCTTGAGAAGCGCCATATCGAAGTTCTGCATTCCGGGGCCATGGAAATAACGGCGTGAGGCGTTGCCCGGAGTGCCCAGCGCGTTCTCGCTGAAAAGCCCGGCATTAAAATATGCCTCCCCGTTTCTGGGATTGCGATTCAGATTCAGTGAACCAGCCGCGACATCCGGTTCGTCGACGCCGTAGTTGTTGATCCCGTTCGGCTCCGCGCCCAACAGGGAGTTGTCGCCGTAGTTGATGAGCGTCACAGGGAGACCGGTGCTTAAGCGCGCGATCCCTGAGAACTCCCATCCTTGCGTCCAGCGGTTTGTGGCATGCAGAAGACGGGCGAATGGGATCTGGTAGCTGTAGCTCGCCACAAAGTTCTGCGTAATATCGAAAGCGGACAAAGCCTTGCTGAGCGAGGGATTCAGCGGGTTGACCTCTTCGCCCAGATTGGAGGATTGGTCCAGGGACTTGCTATAGGTGTATGCGGCCAGCAACTGCAGCGGTCCGCTGGTGTGCCGCAAGGTGACCTGGAGAGAGTTGTAGTTGGAGTTGCCGATGGTAGTCTCCATCGTGTCGCTTCCGAAATTTGGTCCGAGAGGCCCTCTCGTCCCATTGATCGTTTGGCCCCCTGCGGTGGTATAGACATTGCCTTCGCTGAATGGACCGCAGGGGGTTTGGCCCGGCGCCAAGTTGGCCGGGTTGCCGAGTTTCAAACAGAGTGCGGGGTTGCCGGGATTGGCCTCCTCGAGGACCAGAAGGCGATGCGCCTGAGTGCCCACGTAGCTCACGCTGAGCACGGTGTTATTGCCGAACCCACGCTCGATGGAGAGCATGTATTCCCCCGTGTAGGGAATCTTGTTGTCGACCGGATAGGTGGGCATCCCGCTGATAGGTTCAAACTGCAACCAGTTGAGACTTGCGTCCGGATGGCTCGCCGTGGTGTTCAAGGGCGCAAGCTGCACCGGAAAATACTGACCGACATTTTGGCCGTTGGCCGCCGTAATGAAAGGGGTGGCAAACAGCGGCGGAGCGGGGCTGGTATAGGTGGTTCCATACGGCGCATTCGCGCTCATGATCCCAATCGTCAGCGCTTCGATGGCGGTGTAGAACCTGCCATAGCTGGCTCGCACGCTCGTCTTACCGGCGCCGGGCGCGTAGGCCAAACCGATACGCGGCGCAAAATCCAGATTTCCAGCCGGCGCCAGCGTGCGCGGCACACCTGGATCGGTAGGAAATAAGATGCCGGCCGGCGCACCCGGAAAAACGATCGACTGCCGGTCCGGCTCGAATGTCGCAATTTGATTGTACTTCTCATACCAGGGCTCGACGCGGTCCCAGCGCAGACCGTAGTTCAATGTCAAGTTCTTCCTTATGCGCCATCCGTCCTGTGCGTAAAGCCCCGCGTATTTGTTGCGGCCATAGAAAGGCTGAAGCTGGCTTTGGTTGTACTGGCTCGGAATCCCCAGCAGGAAGTCCGCGAAATCGATGCCGGTCTGGCTTCCATAGAATATGAAGTTGCCATTCAACTGGGCGATCGGATGGACGTTGACCTGGTCGGAGTGGAACTGTGCGCCTACTGTGACGGTGTGCGTTCCGGCAACCTTCGAAAAGTTGTCGCTCGATTGATAAGTGTTGTTGACCTGCTTCAGCTCGTTCGTGTTCGTCCCGATCGAGAAGTTATTGAAATTGACGCTTTCCACTCCCTCGGTTTTGGGCGACAACGGCACAATACCGAGCGTATTTTTGCCTACAACGAAACCCTGGGATGCCAGGCTGACGCCAACTCCACCAATTGGCTGACCCAGATCCGTGGAGTCGCGCATGAAGCTGAAGTGAAATTCGTTGACGGCAGTCGATCCGATTGTCTTGGTATCGCCCAAGGCGAGCAGTTGTGCACGGCCGAGGTTCAGGGCGTTGAAGCCAGGCACGTTCGCGCCGCCCTGCGCCACAGGGTAAGGATTGTTCTGCGACCACCCGTCCAGAAAATAGTAGGCGGACATCAGACCCCAGCGTGTGGTGCCGTCTAGCCGGTATGCGCCTTTGTCGTCCCCCAAGGTCTCGTTGTAGGCCGAAGTGGAGAAAGTGCCGTTAGGATTGTTGGGCGCCGGAATGTATTGCAGAAGATCGGCCGCCGGAGCCGCCCACGCACTCTTGGGGATGATGGCATTCGGCAGAACACACTGCGCCGGATTTGTGCATCCGGGGAAGTAATAGGGCTCACCTGCCGTGACGCTGTAGCCGAGTTTCTGCGAAAGTCGGTTGGCCAAATAAGCGCCGCTCACCGTGGTCGGGACCGAGGCGTTCTGGCCGACCGTCGTAAAGGCGTTCGCGAGGCCGGACAGGTTGCCGGCGCGTTCCTGGAGCGAAGGAACCGGGATCTCGCCCGTGTCGATGCCCTGCGTCAAGCGAGTTCCTTGGTAATCGGCGAAGAAGAAGACCTTGTTCCTCCGGATCGGGCCGCCCAGGGTGCCTCCGAATTGGTTTTGGTTAAACGCTCCGCGCGTTGGCGAAAAGTAGTTGCGGGCATCCAGGTCCGTGTTGCGCAAGAATTCGAAGAGATCGCCGTGGAATGCGTTGGTCCCGGATTTCGTGACCACCTCGATCTGGCCGCCGCTGAACTCGCCGTATTCCGCGTCAAAGTTGCTGGTGAGAATCCGGAACTCGGCTATCGAATCCAGGTTCGGAACGATCGCCGCGCCCATGTTGACGTCTTCTTCAACGTCGCTTCCATTCAGCACAAAGCTGTTGGCGAATTCCCGCTGGCCGTTGATCGAGATAGTGCCGGGGTTTAGGCCGCCGGAGGGTGAAAATGCGCTGACACCCACATCCTGGGTCGTATCGGGTGTCAGAGACGTGACTGGCGCGACGCCGGATTGCAGGGAGAGCAGGTCCGTGTAGCTGCGGCCATTGAGCGGCACGGCCGTCATCTGTTTGCCCGTGATGACCTCGCCCATCTGGGTATCGGCGGTTTCGACATGCGTAGCCGACTCAGGAACGGTCACCGTTTCGCTCTTTTCGCCGATGGCCAGAGACGCGTCGACTACAACTTTGCTGTTGACATCGATCACCACACCAGTGTGCCGGAGTGGCTTGAACCCGGGGGCGTACACCTCGATGTCGTAGCGTCCAACCGGCAGACCGTGGAATGCATAAAAGCCTTGGCCGTCGGCGGTGACGGTTTGCTTCACGGTGGTGGACGTCTCCGTTGCGGTGATCTTGGCGCCCGGAATCGCTCGACCGCTGGGGTCTGTAATGGTTCCCAATAAGCTGCCGCCGTCGCTCGCCCAGACAGTCGACACCAGCAGGGCGAGCGGCACGATGGCTAGGACTCGGCCGGTCAGGCGCGCCGGGGTCTGCCGGTGTTTATTGCAATTCACTTGCATTAGAACAAACAGAATACTCCATTGATTCCGTGCCTCGTCAAGATGTTTCAGCAACTTAGTTGCAATTAGGGTTGGACGGGAGAATCCGCGGGCTCAACGGTTCCAGGACGTTCACGCGCGCTAAAAATGAAACTTGGCCGCCACTTGCACTAACCGCGGAGCGACCGCGCTCACGACCCGTCCAAAATTCGGATCGTTGACTTCGCCGTCCACCGCCGACGGCCCGTAGAACTGTGCGTGGTTGAACACATTGAAGGCTTCCACCCGGATTTCCAGCGATTTGGATTCCGTGAAACGCACCGTTTTGCTGATTTGCGTATCGAAGTTGTCGATCCCGGGGCCATAGAAAGAGCGGCGCGCCGCGTTACCCAACTGTCCCAGGGTTTCCGGTGCGAAGAGGCTGGTATTGAATTCCGGCCTGCCATTGCGCGGGTTCGTATTGATCTGGAGCGGGCCTGACGAGACCCCCGGCGTATCCAGCAGCTCGTTGTTGACTCCGTTGCCCAGCGTCCCCAGAAGCGACCGATCCGAATCGTCGGCCAGGGTTACTGGGAAGCCGGTGCTGAAGCGCGTAGTGCCCGACAGGCTCCATCCTTCCGTAACGCGATTACGCCCGAAGAACCGGTCGAAGGGCAAGGCATAAGTATAGGTTGCTACGAAGTTGTGTTTCAGATCGAAGGAAGAGATCACGCGGGTCAGGCTGGCGTTGAATGGATTGGTCTGTTCACCGAGGTTGGACGCCTCGTCGATCGACTTCGAATAGGTATAACCAATCAGCAGAGTCGCACGCTTACCGGTGACGAACTTCAGATTGACTTCCAGTGCGTTGTAGTCAGAATTGCCGACCGACTTTTGGGCGGTGGTCGATCCAAAGTTTGGGCCTAAGCCCATGCGCGTGCCCTGGTAAACTTTGCCGGATGCCGATGTGTAGGCGGCGTCTTTGCCGAAGGGTCCGCAAGTAGCGCTCCCTGGAGCCACTTCATTCGGCTGGCTAAGACTGAGGCACAGCGCCGGATTGCCTACGTTCGTGGGCACCAATACCAGCAGGTGATGCCCTTCGTTTCCCACGTAACTCACCGTCAGCAGCGCGCTCCCGCCCATCTGGCGCTGCAGCGAGAACATGTAGTTCTCGGTGTACGGAACGCTATTGCGGTAGTAAAAGTAGGGATCGGCGCCGATCGGGGTCACGGCCGTAAAATTGAACGCGGTATACGGGTTCTGCGCGGAAACGTTGTGCGGAGGAAAGTTCAGCGGGAACGGATCGGTATTCTCGCTGCCGTTCGCGGCAGTGATGAACGGCGTAGCGAGTAGCGGCGGCGCGGGACTCAGATAGTTGGATCCGAACGGCGGGACTCCATACATGATGCCCGCACTCAACCCAGGGAAAGCCGTGTAGAACATTCCATAGCTCGCGCGGATGCTGCTCTTCCCTTCGCCGCCCAGCAAGGCCTTCCAGAATCCATCGTGGAAGCTGGGTGCGTATGCCAGGCCGATTCGCGGGGCAAAGTTGTGGAATTGCGATGGCGAGAGCGTCGGCGGGATTCCCGGATCGCCCGGCACCACCAGGCCGGGCGTTGCGTTGGGATACAGAACCGATTGTTCACCAGGAACAACCGTCTGGATGTTGTTATATTTCTCCCACCACGGCATAATCAAATCCCACCGCAGGCCGAAATTCAACGTGAGGCCGGGACGCGCCCGCCAGCTATCTTCCGCGAAGGCGGAGCCATACCGGTTTCGAAGATAGAAGCGCTGCCCTGTCGTTTGTGTGAAGTTACTGGGAAGGCCCAACAGGAAGTCGGCGAAGGCCGAGCCGGTTTGTGTACCGTCGATGTTGAAGGTCCCGTTGAACGTCGCGTTCGGATTTTCGCTGACCTGATCGGCATGAAATTGGCCGCCGAATTTGAGCGTGTGCGTCCCCATCACCTTCGATATCGCGTCGCTGACATACAGGGTGTTATTCCACTGGTCCAGATTGGTGATCGGAACACCCATGACGAAGGAAGGGAAGACGATGTTCTCCACGCCCTCGAACTGCGGCGCTTGTATGACGATACCGGGTGTGCCCACGCCAGTCACAAAGCCCTGCGACTGAAGGGTCACTCCCGCGCCGCCGTGCGGCTGGCCAATATTGTTTGCATTGCGCAGGAAACCCACGTGGAATTCATTGACGGCGGCAGTTCCCAGTATCTTTGTGTCGCCGATCGTAATCATCTGCGCGCGGCCGATCGTGAGGGCGTCGAAACCGGGTATGCTGGCGCCGCCTTGCCCGCCGGGATACGGATTGTCCAGCCGGTAATTATCGATGAAGTAGTATCCGGAAATTTGCCCCAGTCGGGTGTTGGCGTCGATCCGGCTGCCCGCCTTATCGTCTCTCACGGTTTCAGAGTAAGCGGAAGTCTCAAACAGATTCGCGCCGGCATTCGGCGCGGGAATATAGGGCAACAGATTTACAGCCGGCGCCGACCACGCCCTGGTTGGAATGATAGCGTTGGGGAAGACGCAGACGAGCGAAGTGGTGCAGCCGGGCGTATAGTAAGGCTCGCTCTCGGAAACCCCGTATCCCAACTTTTGCGTGAGCAGGCTGGCTATGTACGGTCCGCTGACCGTGCCGGTCAAAGAACTCGCCACGTCACTCAGGTTACCGGCGCGATTCTGCAGCGAGGGCACCGATGTCACCGGAGACGCGATGCCTTCAACGGTGCGGGTTCCCTGATAGTCCAGAAAGAAAAACACGCGATTCTTCCGGATCGGCCCTCCAACGACGCCGCCATACTGGTTCTGGCGGAAGGCGCCGCGGACGCTGTCAAAGTAGTTCCTGGCATCCAGATCCGTATTCCGCAGAAACTCGAAAGCGTCCCCGTGAAAGGCGTTGCTGCCGGATTTGGTGACCACATTCACCAGGCCGCCGTTGTAGTTTCCATATTCGGTATCGAAGTTGTTGGTGAGCACGCGAACCTGCTGAATGGAGTCAAGGTTCGGGATGACCGACGTTCCGCCGTTCATGTGCTCCTGCACGTCGATCGCGTTCACCACGAATCCGTTGGAGGACTCGCGCTGCCCATCGATCGAAACGTCGCCGGGATTCAGATCGCCGGATGGGTTGATGGCTCCCGTGACGCCGGCCATGATCACCGAAGTCGGCGTGAGCGTCGTGATGGGGCTGACGCCTGGCTGAATCGCCAGCAGATCGGTATAGCTGCGGCCGTTCAATGGGATCGCTTCTATTTGGCCGTCCGATATGACATCGCCCAGGTGGGTCGCCACGGTGTCGACCTGTGTTTGGAGGGCAGCCTCGGCCTCGGTTACGGTTACGGTCTCGGTTTGCTGTCCGATTTGGAGTACGGCGTCTATTCTGAGGGCCGCATCGGCGTCCACTGCCAGGCCGGTTTTTTGCTGCGTTTTGAAACCCGCCGCTTCAATCGTCAGATCGTAGTGGCCGACCGGGAGGGCCGGGAACGAGTAGAATCCCTGCGAGTCGGAGGCAGCCGTGAATTCGGTTTTGAGCGCGGTGTTGATCGCGGTGAGCCGGGCCCCTGGTATTAGAGCGCCGCTGGGGTCCTTGAGGATTCCCGAGATACTGCCGCCTGCCAGAGCACCTGCCATTCGTGCGGCAAGCACCACGAGGGCGACCGCCGCCGCGGGCCACCTCGTCCCGTGAATCACGCCCTATACCCCCTCACCCAGTCGTAACACGAATATTTTCTTCGTAATACTACCATGCTGTGTTACCGATTTCAAGCACTGTGCTGCCCATAGAAGCGGTCTTTGTAGCACGACTGTGTTCACAGTGCTACGAGGGAAGACAACCAGACGGATTTGTACGGGACTGATCCTTCCCAGGTCCGCACAGATCTCACGCCGCAAAACACCGATCCGCAAACCATGGAATTTCGACGCGAGTCCGCGGAGCGACTAAGGAGCAACTGACGCCGGCTCGTGGAGCGCCACGGTCACCGCCCGCCGCTGGCCGCGCCTCTCTCCAGAAGGCGAGAAGTCAGTCTGCCGCGGCAGAACTGGCCAGTCGCGAAACGATTTGCGGAGGTTTGGAGAAACGCTCAGGTTCGGCTTCTATCGTTGGCTGCCTCGTGAAAGGCTGGCCAACATGCTCCGCGCCTGCTCTGCGTCTACGGTATTCAACTCCGCGGCCTGCTTTAGGTAGCGTTCGGCCGCTGCGAGATCTCCCGACTTTAAGACAATCTCTCCTGCGTGGCGAAAAAGCATTGAGTCACGAATGCCGACGGCCAAGGCGGACTCAATCTGCTCGCGGGCTTCCACGTCCCGGTCATTGACGTGCAATGCCCATGCGTAAGCGTCCAGCGTGTATACGTCATGACGCCAGGCGTACTCCTGCTGCGCCACCTTCAGAGCTTTGGCCGGTTGGTGCGCGTGATCGGCATAGTAGAAGACTAGTTCGCGGTTGGAGTTTTGCCTCTTCCCGGATTCCGGAAGGGCTTGCGTTTCGAATTCGGCAAATGCCTTCAGAGCCTCGCCATCGCGGCCCGCCAATTGCAACGCTTCGGCCAGGTCATAGCAATTCCCGGCGTGCGGTGCGCTCTGATAGCGCTGCTTCAGGAGCACTACCGCTTCCTCGTAGCGCTTCTGGGCGATGCGCACCTGGGCTAGATTTTCCAGTGCGGAGTAATAGCCTGGAAAAGATGTCAGCGCCTGCTGGAAGAATTTCTCCGCCACTTCGGTGTTGCCGGAAGCGAAACGAAGATGGCCTGTCTGTGTGAGGATCGCGGCACGATCTCCGGTTTCGGTCGGCGCCGTCGACTGATAGGCCATATCCATCAGCTCGTATGCGCCCTCCACATCCCCGAATAACTCGCGTAGATGAGCTGCGCGGATCAAGGCAGGCAGATTGCCGGGGCGAAGGTTGAGCATCCACTGCGCCGCGTTCTCCGCATCGTTGTAATTGCCCAACGCCGCGTTCGCGTCCGTCAACAAGCCGTAGACCATGACGTCGTCGGGAACTCTCTTATTCAGTTTCTTGGCAGCTTCCAACGCAGCAGGATACTCATGTTCACCCAGGAGGATAGAAACTTGTATTTTCTCAGTGTCGAAGTTATCCGGCGCCAATTCCAACGATTTCTTGACCGCGTCCCCGGCTTGAGCGTAGAAGCCGGCATCGGACGTCTCCTGTGCGCGGCGCACCAAGGCCGTTGCCAGAAGGTTGTAATTTGTATACTGCGCGGGCTTCTCAGCGATCGCTTTGCGGGCTTCCGCGATGCTTTGCTCCGCTGGTGAAAGGTCTGTACTTCTCACATGGGTTACGGTTTGCGCAGCGGCGAACGTAGCGCCCATTATGCATAGCGATGTGACGATTCTTTTCATGGCATGCCTCATTTTCGAGAAAAACTCGTGGCCGCCGTTTCCAGCTCGACGGCCACGAAGGTTCGTTATTGCACAGGGCAGATACCGCCGGGTTGTCCGGTGCAGCCTGCCTGTCCCGGTCCAGTGTGAGCGCTGTTGCGTCCACTGTTGGCCGGCATCACGTAGGGGAAGGAATTGTTGAAGCCCTCAGTCTTGGTTTGTACGCCATCTCCGAGCGCCGCCCCATATGTCACGGAATTCACCAGGATGCCCTCGACAGCTCGGGCGGAGATGTCAAATACGTCGTCCACCGGCCTGCGTCCGTTGGGGTAGCCCGCGGAGTCGCCTGCCAGGAAGCCGAGCCGCTTTTGGCTGCCGACTGCGGTCGGGGGAATGCCGGTATTAAGCCGCAGGAGATCGGCCACCGGTCCCGCATCGCTTGGTCCACAGCCGGGGCAGATCGGAGGCTCATACTGCACCAGGAGCAGCAAATCGTTGCGGGGAGTGGGCGCGACCGACAGACCGGCGGATCTGAAAACCGCTCCCAGCACCGGATTGAGAACGAAGTTCGCGAACTGCGAGTCGTTCACCGGAAGGTCCATGCTGAAGCGATCTTTGAAGCCAGTGCCAATGATCAATTCGTTGATCAACGGATTACCCTCGCGATTCACCTGCTGGAAGGCGCCGTAGTTTCGGTCCGGATTCGGGGAGCGCCGCACCGTGATTTTATTGCGCGACGTGCTGCCATAGGTGCCGATGACACTTTGCTTGTCGGTGGGAGGATGGATCTGGCCGTCCACCGTCAGCATCGTGATGGGGACTTCCAGCACAATGGAGTTGACATTGTAGCCACCCACGGCGTCAGGGGCGTAGTTGTGGGTATCGTCGGCGTCGATGGACGGAGGCAGAACGGGACCGATTCCGCTGCGGAAGTTAAGAGAGTCGAATGCGGCTCCCAGGTCGATGAAAAATGGGTCGTCCGCCGTTCCGGCCCATACACTGACTCCGTTGCCCAGGCTGTAAATCCCTTGGTCGAACAGCACTTGGTAATTCGGCATGGTCGCCGGCCCCACGTTCGATGGAACTGCGTAGAGAGTTTGCCCGCAGCTCAGGCAGGTCGATTGGCCGTTTTTGACCATCGTTACGGTGTACGTCTGGCTCAGGCTCAAACCGTCGGCCCCAGGGCCACTCAGTGAAGTGATCTTCGGGAATCCGTCGAGGCCGCCTATGAACCCGGTGTACAAGTTCGGCTGGCGGATTTGAGTGGCGAAGCGGAATTGGAACACGATGGACGGAATTCCGCTCTGGTTGTTGTCGATCAGCATCTCGTAAAGCACGCTGGGATCGAACGGAAAATAGTTGGGCCCGTTGGCCGGCTCAAGGAGCGGGTCAACGTTCAAAATAAACGTGACGTTGTTGGGATTGTCATAGCTGACAAAGGCGTACCAGTCGGTGACATCCGCGCTATGATCCAATGCCGTAATGGGCGCTTCGCGATGGCTCGACGCGAACACGCTGGAAGGCGCCAGCATGAGCAGCGACACGGCGAAGGCCCCGATTGACGTTAGCTCTTTCATTGAATTACCCCTCTACAGAATTCGTCGACAGTCGCCAATGGTTTTAACACTCCTGGCTGAAGCATCCCGGAGTTCCGCCGGCTAGCCCACGTGTCCATATTACGTTGTGACTGGTAGAAGCGGATTCGCGGCTGGAAAACATTTACAGGAAGATCGCGTAATCTCGACGCGGCACTTATGCCCATTTATTGCGGGACCCAATGCGCCTGCGACGCAAATAGCCCATCGACAAAACCTATGTGGTAAACCAGGAAGATACCAAAGGCCATACTAGCAACACCGGAGATAGCGGTCAGGTGTCGATTGATCTTGAAGAATCTCTTCCCTGTGTAAACCAGAGGTATTGAAATCGCGACAGTCATGAGCATCATTCCCACGATTGTGCCCAAACCAAACACCAGAAGGTAAGCCGTGGACCAAAGAGGGCTCTTGATGGTGGAAAGGACTAACAGGGCGACCGCAGCCGAGCCGGCCAAGCCGTGCACCAAACCGACGGCAAAAGGGCGAATGGTCTGATACAGTCCGAGATTGCCGATAGTCCTGTCAAGAAAACGTTCAATGCGGCCGTTAAGCCTTTGGTTTGTCTGAACAAGGTCCTCGGAAACGACAGACCCGGGTGGTTGCACCGCTGGTGGAACTGTTTTCATTAGGGTAAGACGCTCTGTAATCCAACGTACGATACCGGTGAGGTTCAATATCCCGAGCAGAATTAGCATCACGGCAACGCAAAACTCCATGGACAAGCCGAGACGGGGCGGAATCACGACACCGAAAAGAATAATCGCGGACCCAACGAGAAAAATCGTCAGAGTGTGTCCTAATCCCCATAGCAACCCAATCGTCGCCGAGCCACGTATGGAACTTTGGCGGCTCACAATGGTGGATACTGCCACCACGTGGTCGGGGTCCGTGGAATGACGCATGCCCAAGAACAATCCCAGCAGAATTACTGTCACGAATGGAACGAGTCTGTCTTTGGAGAGAAGACCCTGCGAGAAGTGCACGGATGCGACCGCAGATACTGTAATCCCCGCACCCAGCACCACCATGAACGCGGAGGACAAAAAGGGAAGATAGCGGAGAGCAGGATTGCCGGCCCGTACGCGGGATGAAATCACACGCTTGGCGTAGACCATCGTTAGGCCAACGGCTACCAGCACAGCAGCCAGTCCCAAACTAAATGCGGTGATTAAAAACAACCCGAAACCTATCCGGTGAAGGGAGAAGGCGCTGAGGAGCACGACCAGCGCCGCCGGACAGGGCACGATTCCTCCAGTGATGCCCAGCGTGAAGAGTTGCCGCAATGACACGGCGCGCTCGATTGGTTTCGAACCGGCGGAGGTCGTAGCGCGATTGGCTAGCGCCGTAGGCGTAGCTTGCGTGAACATCGAAAGAAACCAATGTGAATGCCGCTCTCCCGGGGCATGTGAATGCTCTCCGGTTTCTCCGGTCAGGTGCCTTAAGAAAATGAAGATACCGAGTCCGGCAACACTCAGACCGGAAATGGCACCAAGCCACGGATAGAGCTGCTCGGGAACTATGTACCGCGATGCGTAGAGCGTCAAGGCCCCTAAAGCGTATACGCCCGCCGTGTGCGCAGCGGTGACGACGATCCCGAGCAACACCGCGTGTTTTGCGGTGCCGCGCGAGCCTACGAGGTACGCACCGACGACGGTCTTGCCGTGTCCTGGCTCCAGGGCATGCAGCGCGCCTAGACCTGCGGCGATCAGGGCGGACGAAAACAATATCCAGAAGCTCAACTTACCCTGCGTCGAAATCAGCTCGGTAAAGCGACTGCGTGGCGTATTCTGGTGGTGCGCCGCTACGGCGAGCGGAATGGCGGCGCGAGATACGGCGCCGTTGGGCGGGGTTTGCGGGCGAGGCGCCCGATATCCCGTCTTCGCCTCGCGAGGGATCGTCCGGCTGGAAGGGGATCCAATCACTGGCGCAGAAGCACGCCGTCCCATTTCGGAAGGCGGTCTCCGGTAGCCAACCAGTGCCGAGAGTTGTTGCGGGGGGCTATTCAACGCATCGCTGGAGTAGGCGGTTAGTTCCATGCTGCGATCGGTGGCCGGAGCGGAACTGTCCAAAATCGCAACCCCGTCGGCGACGACCACGATCTCTTTCCAACCGGCGCGGCCTGCAAAATTATCATCGAGGTACGAGAGTTTGTGAGCGCCCGCGGCGGCGTCAAGCTTGCCTCGGAACACAAACCCGACCTTCATCGTAGGCAGGCCGCCGGCGCCGTCGGCAAATTCGACATGGCGAGATATCGTATCTAATCGGACAGATTGGCCATCGCTCGCCAAGGAAAGCTTTGCCTTCAAGAGCCGCTCCTGCCTGTCTAGGTAACGGGAGGCACTGGCGTCATCAGCCTTGGGAGTAATATCGAACTGCCGGATATCCTGAAAGGTCGGAATTTCAGCCATATCGACCAGATAGCGGATCTCGATCGACCTTGGTCCAATTTTGAGCTTTGCATAATGATTAATGCTGAAATTTCCCATCGGATGGGCAAAGGATGTCGCTGAGGCCAGAATCAAAAGAAGCGGCAGCAAAAGCACTGCTGGCCGGCGATGCTTGGTCCTATCGTTCCGCATTGCTTGACCTCAAGTATTGGCTACGGGATTGAGAGATATCTTCTAAGGTGCGGCTTGCTACTTCGGTTTGAAAAACATGGAAGTGCGGGTTTATTTTCAACGCACGGCTCAGAAAGTCTTCGGCATCCGAGTCCTTGGCCAAACTGTGGTAGATCATGCCGGCATGAAACAGGAGCAGCGCATCGTTGGTATGCAAGGCCAGGGCCTTGTCTACCGCTTCGCGCGCTTCCTGGAATCGGCCATTCCTGTAGAGGACCCACGCCAAGGCGTCCCATGTGTAAATGTCGTGCCGGATTTCCAGTTCCTTTCGCGCAAGTTCCAGGGCCTCCCGCAGCTTGACGCCGTGATCTGCGTAGAACAGCGCCAGTTCCCGATTGGCCAGCACTTCGTTTAACTTGCTGAGATGCCCGATGTACTCTACCAAGTCATATTGCTGCTGCGCTTCCGCCACTCGTCCCGCCTTCTTGTAAACGTCGCCCAACTCGGCGACGTACACAGGAAACGGAATGATGGCAAGCGACCGTTGATAGAACTGAATAGACTCTTCAAGTTTCCCTTGCGCGGCACGAACCTTCGCCAGACCGGCCAGGGAGCGATAGTGATTGGAGTCGGCCGCAATGCCTGACCGATACGACAAATCGGCATTCTCCAAGTCGCCGGTTTGAAAGTAGCGCTCGCCTAATTCGAAATAGAGCCATGCGAGATTCTCCCGGGGAACGTTGGTTTGAAGCGCGGCCGCGATGGCGCTCTTCATCAGCCGGATAGCCTCCGCGGAATCTCCATGCAGGAAGCACAGATATGCCCTGCGACTGTCGCTCATGTATGTGAGGGATAAGGGCGATGCGATCGTCCGCCCAAGGGCCTGCAGGGTGTTATAGGCCGCTGCTGCCTCGTCGTAACCTCCCAAATCGGTGTAGGCGTCCCCTTCGATGGCGAATGCCGCCAGATTTCCCGAGCCTAAAGCGATCGCCTTTTGTGCACTGTCAAGGGCGCTAGAAAAGCGATGTTCGCCCATGTACACCAGTGCCATGTAGACCAGAGGGTCCGCGGCGCGGAAGTCTTGCGGCGCCAGATCGAGCGCCTTGTTGAGCGCTTGCTCGGCCAGGTCGTAATAAGCAATGTCGCCGGTTTCTCTGGCCTTTTGAAAGAAGGCGGACCCTAGCCCGGCATATCCCATGTAATCGCCTGGCGCTTCCTTCACTTGAGTTTGCAGCGTCTGAATCTGTTTATCCGTCGTCGACGTCTGTGACCATGCCGCGGCGGCACTAAGAATCAGAAGAAGCAGTAGCCATTTGGCCATTCCAGCCTCACTGGGTTACAAATATTAAGAGGATTGAGCTTAGTTAGCGCCGTTCGTGGTAGATTGCCGTTGTTCGGCGCATCCCCCTCAGCGTTGACCACCGCCCTCTATGTGATGAAATACGAGGAGGAACGCAAATCGGATTTCTCGTATGCAACTTGTTTTGCCGATGGAGCCGAGCGCTTCTGAGACACCTCACACTGTCCTCGGTAGCCGTTTGCGACAGGGCTGCTTAGGCACCGTCAAGAAGACAAGCACCGCATTTGTCGGGAACCGCCTGGTTTTCAAGGCAGGCCTTGGCTCGTCAGGTCAGTCGCATTTCGTCCCGCTGATTGGTGGTGAGCAGCAGCAGGCAACCATGTACGCTCGTAACCGTGGAGTGCGCGGTACTGGCCATGGCCACCTCGTAATCCCCGGCTTCGAGCACGTGGTCGTGGAAGACCAGATCGCCCTCCAGCACGTAGCAGTGTTCCAGGCCGAAATGGTGGTGAGCGGGAACGACTGCCCCGGCGTCCAGCTTCACCAGGGACGTAACGTAGCCGGTAGTCTCATCCATGAAAAGTTGGCGGACCACGACGCCGGGGACCCCGGAGGGTTGCCATGCCCCTTCGTGAGCCCGGACCAGCACCCGCGCCGGCGCCGCCTTTGGTGCGATGCGATCCATCAGCCGGCCGCGAAGGCTGGCTGGCGGTTTCCGCTCGGGAAGGGAATATGCCAGTTGGGCCGCGGTTTCCTGGAAGGCCCGCAATTCAGAAGCGCACACCGCACACCCGGTGTGGAGATGCCGATCGAATTTAGACGCGCGCTCAGGATCGAGCGCTCCCGCGCTGTACAGTGCCGCCTTTTCGCGAAGTTCGCCAGTGGCGGCTCGGTGATGCATGGTTTTCCGGGGCTTAGGCATAATCCACCAGCAATTCGCGCAGTTTCATCATACCCAAACGGATGCGCGTTTTCACTGTGCCCATCGGCAGCCCCAGACGAGCGGCCAGTTCGGAATGGCTCAACCCGGAGAAATAGGCAAGTTCCAGCGGCTGCCGCTGCTCCGGCTTCAGGGTATTCAAGGCAGCCAGGCCCCGGCGACGTTGTTGGCTCATGACCGTATGCTCTTCCGGATCAGCCGCGTCCGTCCGGGTTTCGCTCGATTCCTCCAGCGGCCGCTCCAGGCTGGTACGCCCGACCCGCGAACGCACTTTGTCGATCGAGCGGCTCCGGGCGATAGTGAGCAGCCAGGCCGTCACGCTCCCCCGCTCCGGGTCGTAGCCGGCTGCCTTGCGCCAGACCTGCGTATATACGTCGAGAGTGACCTCTTCGGCGTCCGCTTCGTTCCGAAGCACCCGCAATGCCAGTGAATACACCAGCGAACTGCTCTCGTCATAGAGATTTCCCAGCGCAGCCGCATCTTCCAGCACACATCGGCGCACGTACTCTTTCCAGACGGCTTCCCGGGCAGCACCGCCCGTATTTAGTCCGGCCCTACTACCCGCTACGGCGCTTTGGACGGCTTCGGATTCGCCCATTTCGCAGATTTTCCCACAATCTTTATATGCGTCGCTACTGGTACTAGATGTTACGGCAGGGTTTTAACAATTGCCCAGCAACGGGAATCGGCGGCGCTAGCCAATCGGAGCGGGCTTTCTTGCGGCTGCGATTGATGCGCCCGTCAATCCGATGGCCCGGAATTTACCTGGATATTAGCCACCAGTCGGCCGTGGTGGCCTCGACCGGTACCACTAGGCCCAAAAATCGGAGGTGACCGGAGGTGAATGTCACCGGGCTTTTGTGCGAGAATGGAGGCACGTAACAAGTCATTCCAAGGTTTGGCAGGCTGTGGGGAGGCCCTTATGAGCTACGATCCTGAAACGCCGTTTGACAGCATCGAAGGCTCTCACGAATACGTTTCGCTGCTGGCGGAAACCATCGAAGAAGCCCGCAAGGAGGTCGAAGCGGACATCGCGTTGGCGGTCGCTGAAGGCGCTGAACGCCGCATAGAGGCGCTGCAACTGGTCGGCTACAATCTGGCTAAATTGACCCTCCACATCACCACTAGCCGCCGGATTTTAAATGACTTACGGACTCTGCGCCGCCTGTTGCTGGCGGAACGCAAAGCCGAGCCGGCCCCAGCCGCCAAGCGTGCTGCCGGCGCCTGACCAGGCCGCGCCGCCGCGCCTGTCGGTGTGTCCATGAATCGGAGATCGTTTCTAGAAGCCGTCCTGGCCGGCTCTACCGCACTGCGGGTTGCAGCTCGCGACACCGGTTTCAAGATCGGCGTCACCGACTGGAACTTGTGGCAAACCGGGAAGGTGGCGGCTGTCGCTCTGGCCGCCAAACTGGGTTTCGATGGCGTGCAGGTGAGCCTGGGTCGCCAGCCCGACGGGAATAAACTCCCCCTGGCCGACTCGGAACTCCAGGCGCAATATATGGCCGCGGCCAGGCAATGCGGCATTGCGTTGGCAGGCACCTGCCTGGATATCCTGCATGTGGATCATCTGAAAGACAATCGGCAAGCCCAGAAGTGGGTCGCCGACGGGATCGAGATCACCAGCAGACTTAAGGCCGAAGTGATGTTGCTCCCTTTCTTCGGGAAGGGCGCGCTGGCCACACGGGCGGAAATGGACCACGTGGCGGACGTCCTGAAGGAACTCGCGCCCGCGGCCGAGAAGGCCGGTGTGGCTCTGGGCCTAGAGGATACGATTTCAGCCGAGGACAACGTACGGATCATGGAGCGCACCGGCTCCCCCGCCGTCAAGACCTACTATGACGTTGGGAACTCGACTGGCGGCGGTTTCGACGTGGTCCAGGAGATACATTGGCTGGGGGCGCGGCGGATCTGCCAGATGCACCTGAAAGACAACCCGCATTATCTGGGCGAAGGCAAGATCGATTTCCCGGCGGTTGTTAAGGCAATCACCGAGATCGGCTTTCAGGGATTCGCCAATTTGGAGACCGATTGCCCCTCGAAATCCGTCGAAAATGACATGACGCGGAACCTGAGGTACATCAGGAATTTGCTCATCTGACCTGTCTGGCCCCCAGCTTTTGCGCGGATACGCTGCCAGCCGGTATAAATCTCGTTGACTTGTAAACAGTCCGGGTTTACTATTCTAGTTTCACTTGACGTAACCTGCACCAAAAGAGGGCACGGCGGTTTACTGGGGGACCCCGTAATGAGCTTTCAGATCGGTGAAAAGGTAGTCTATCCCAACCAAGGCGTTGGGACCATCGAGAACATCCGGGCCTGGTCCTTTGGAAATCAGTTCGAACAATGTTACCTGCTGCGCCTGGTCTATGGCAGCATCACGGTAACGATCCCCTTTTCCAAGGTGGCCAATATTGGGCTGCGGCCCATCACCAAGAACACCGAAATCTGCCGGATCCTCACCTATCTGGCGGTGGGGAGTTGCCGTTTCAGCACCGACTGGAAGGTCCGATTCAAGGTCAATTCCGAAAAGATGCACAGCGGCAGCCTGCTGCAGGTCGCCGAAGTTCTCAAGACCCTGCTGGTGCTGCAGAAGGACAAACCGCTCTCCTTCCGCGAAAAGAAGATGCTGGACCGGTCCCGCCACATGCTCGTGACCGAGATTTCGATTGCGCGCCGCATTGGCGAAGGCGATGCCATCGCCCTGCTACAGAAGCATTTGGGCAAAGCCGCTCTGAGCGTGCCGCCGGTGCTATAGAAATCTCCTTAGAATGGGCGGTCAGTACCACTGTTGGACCGGCTGGACGTTTCAAGCCGTGAAGGGGGAGAATTCTATTTCGCGCCGCAACAAAGCTCCCGGGACGGCGCTTACCCGACCTATCGATAGGCAGGCGACGTCCGCGCCGAGTTTGGCTAGCGCCGCGAGGAGCGGACACGCTGACATGGCAGGTGCGTGGCACGCGCGAACAGGCGATGCCATCCGAGCCATCAGGTTGCAGCGCAAAAATGGCGCGGTTCGGCCGTCTTCGCTCCCTCTCCAGGTCTTCACCCGAGCACCCAGCCAGGGGCATGGCCGATCTCGATCGAAACATTGCCCATCGGCAGAGGGCCGAACGCTCGTACGCCGCGGAACTTGCGGCACACTTGAGGCGGGCTGGCGAACACTAAGGACATGACTGGCGACCTGGAGCATGCGTTGAGCGCGCGGCCAGCGTCTGTCGTTCTTCTTTGCCTGGAGCCTTGCTTTGGCCCGGAACAATGCCACAGTCGTGGCGTACGGGCCACAGCGTAAACTCGAGTTGCCTGGCGAGGCTCTCGCGTGGCGGCTCTGCCGCAGGTTACACCAAATTGTAATTGTCGATCCTTTAATCGATTGTGCTTAGCGGCCAACCGCTGCCGCAGCGTGGATCCAGCGGCGCCTGACGGCCGCCTAAGGGATTCCCTGGGTGATGACCTAACCTTTTACAGTGATGACTAGCCCCCGATGGTTCTGTTAGCTTAGGCACGTAATGCGATTTCTTCTGTCTGGTCTTGAAACGCCCGTGCCACGGCGGCGGGCGGAGAAGCCTGTCGCGCGCCGTGGAGAGGCGGGACATGCCGCCATCGAAACAGCGCTGATGCTGCCGTGGTTGATCTTCTCGTTCATGGGCGCCTTTGACGTCGGGATATACAACTATTCACTGGTTTCGACGGAGAGCGCCGCACGGGTGGTTGCCATGTACGCATCGGCCTCCGCCTCGGTGGCGCAAAACCCAACGTCGGCATGCGCTTACGCACTCGCCGAGCTTAGAGACGCACCCAATGTCGGCAGTACATCCAGTTGCTCCTCAGGCGGAGTGGTGAACGTCACCACTACGTACCTGGCGACCGGCGCCGACGGGTTGCCGGCCGTGCAAGTCTCGGTTACCTACAAAGCGACGCCCGGCTTGAGCATACCCGGACTGATCACCGGCAGCTTGACGATCACACGGACCGTCGAAATGCCCCTCAGGAGCTGATATGACGGCCCGCCGGAAAGCCACGCAAGGCAACGCGATCCTGGAGTTCACGCTCACGTCGATTCCGCTGATATTCGTGCTGATCTCGATAGTGCAGATGTCGCTGGCAATGTGGAACTATCACACCCTCGCCGAAGTCATAAAGTTCACAGCACGGATGGCCTCGGTGCGCGGGAGCGACTGTGCAGGGCTATCCTGCCAGTTGACGGTTGGCACAATCGCGCAGACGATCACCACCAAGGGCATCGGACTGACCGCCGCGAATCTGAACGTGACTTTCACTTCCAACAGTGGCTCGATCAGTTGCGCCCCGGTAACCAATTGCTCTTCGAACAATACGGTATGGCCGCCATCCGGCGGCAATCAGGTCAACCAGGTCATCTCGATCTCCGCCACCTATTCGCTGAACCAGGGAATGGCGATGTTGGTGCCCGGGAAAGGCTCGATGCTGTTCAGCCCGGTCACGTTCTCTACCATCTCCCAGCAGGTGATCGACTTTTGATATGGCTACATTCTCAAATTCCAAGCGAGGGCAGTCTCTGCTGATGGTCACGCTCTCTCTGACTTTCATCGTCGGCGCGTTGGCCCTGGCGGTGGACGTGGGCTGGGCCTACTTTCGGAGGGAAACGCTGCAAGCAACCGCGGACAGCGCCGCGATCGCCATGATTCACGCAGCCATGCATACTTCTGCCGGCAGCTTTACCTGCGGCCAGAGCGGCGTGTGGTGCGGATCGCCCGCGGGAACAGCGACGACATGTCCTTCCACCACCGTGACTTCGGCATCCACCAGCTTCGACAACGGCTGCATGATGGCGGCGGCCAATGGTCTATCCGGCGAAACGATAACCTTGCAAGCCAACACGACCAGTTCCGTACCCACGGTTTCCGGACCGAGCGTCGGTTATTGGGCTACCGCGCGCGTGTCGCACTCGGCCGCGTCGTGGTTCGGCCAGTTGATGGGTGGCGGACTTACTGCCAGCGTGCGCTCCAGCGCGGCCGCTATGAGTACCCCGGGCGGCGGCGGCTGCGTTTACGTGTTGGATCCGCACGCGGCCAACGCATTTCTGGCCGCCAACGACGCTCAAGTGAACCTGGCCTGCGGCGTCTACGTCAATTCGAATGCCAATGTCAACTCGGCTCCCGGAGCGGCCATGCACGTGACGGGCAGCGCCTATGTGACAGCCTCGTCCATCAATATCGTGGGTAGTTACTATCAGGACAACGGCGGGGGTACCAGCGTCACTCCCAATACGGGCACCACCGCGGTTGCCGACCCGTTCGCAAGCTTGCCTTCCCCGACGCCGGCCGGGTCCTGCCAGTCCGGCAACTTCACGTCCTGGCAGTCGACCGAATATACGCCGGCGCCCGGCACCTACTGCCAATTCTCCCTGGGAAACGGCATGAACGCGCAATTGAGCACCGGCACGTACATTATCAACGGCGGAGCATTCAGCATTCAGGGCGGATCGCAACTCACCTCCACAGGTCCCGTGCTCATCTATCTGACCGGGGGAGCGACCGTCAATATCGCCAACGGCTCCACCGTGACGCTTGCTGCCGCGACCTCCGGCGCCTATTCGGGAGTGCTCTTTTATCAGGACCGCACCATGACCTCGCCCGGAGCGAGCACGTTCGCCGGCGGAGCGACCATGAATTTCACCGGCTCGCTGTATTTCCCGCACGCCACGTTGGACATCAACAACGGCACCAGCACCACCGGCACCACCATGGCGGTGGTCGCCGACATGATCAACTTCCAGGGCGGGGCGCACTTCCTGGCGGATACCAACGGCGCCAAGACTGGCATCGGCGGCGGATACACGCTGTTCCTGATCGAATAGGCCGCCGCGCCGCCACCACGGACCGCGGCCAGGGCGAGAGCTTCCGCCCACCGCGCTTCAACCTCCCCGGAACACGCCCGACACCGCACAGCATATTCCAATCCATAAATGAACCTGAAACAGCACTTGCGAAGCGCAAAACGAATGTGATATCGTCATCGAAACCTGGGGGCGCAGTCCCGAGGGCATGAGGGATTCCATCGAATGTTGCTTGCTCCGATCGTTTGGGTGCTGACCGTAGTCATCTGCTATTATTTTGCAGCCCAGGTCTGGTGGTTTCCGCCGGCAATCTCCCAGCATGGGTTGGCCTACGACGCCCAGTTCATGCGCACGCTGGTCATCACGGGAATCATTTTCTTTCTGGCGCAATTCGCCCTGGGTTGGGTCATCTTCCGCTACCGCGACAATGGCACGCGGGCGCACTACTCGCACGGCAATGACAAGTGGGAAACCATCTGGACCAGCGCCACGGCCATCCTGTTCGTGGGCCTCGTCTTGATGGGCACGCGCATCTGGGTCGCGGTGCACCTTTCCGAACCGGACCCCAATGCTGTCCCCATTGAGCTGATGGCCAAGCAGTTCGCCTTCTCCTTCCGCTATCCGGGGCCGGACGGCAAGTTTGGCAGCACGGACCTCAAGCTGGTGAACGACGCGGCCGGCAATCCGTTCGGGCTCGACGACAATGACGCGGCGGGCAAGGACGATATCGTGAGCGCCTCGCTGAAGGTGCCCGCCGGCAAGCCCATCAAGCTGATCATGCACTCCCGGGACGTGATTCACAACTTCTTCGTGCGGGAGTTGCGCCTGAAGCAGGATATCGTGCCCGGCATGGAAATTCCACTCTACTTCCAGGCCGACACGCCCGGCGTATACGAGATCCCCTGTTCGGAGCTCTGCGGCCTCGGCCATTTCCAGATGCGCAGCACCATGGAAGTGATGTCCGAAGCCGATTTCGAAAAGTGGAAGGTAGAGCAGGCCGCCAACAAGTAATGATTCCCCAGGACCCGTTTTTGACGATTCGATTCACGGTGAAAAAGATATGGCCTCACCCGTAGCGCATAGCGCGCATCACGCGCCCCAAGGCTTCATACGGAAGTACGTCTTCAGCCTGGACCACAAGGTCATCGGCATCCAATACTACTTCCTGGCCTTGTTCTCGGTACTGATCGGCATGAGCCTCTCTCTGCTCATGCGGTTTCACATGGTACATCCGGACGCCAAGGTCGGCTGGTTTGGGACCCTATGGCCCACTGCCGCGCAGGGCGGGATCATGACCCCCGAACTGTACCTGTCGCTGATGACCATGCACGGCACCATCATGGTGTTTTTCGTGCTGACCACGGCGCCGCAGAGCGGCTTCGGAAACTTCTTCCTGCCGATCCAGATCGGCGCCGAGGACATGGCGTTTCCGGTCCTGAACATGCTCTCCTTCTGGACCACGCTGCTGGCTCTAGGCGTTATGGTATCCGCCTTCTTCGTGCAGGGAGGCGCGCCGCTGGCCGGCTGGACGGCATATCCTCCGCTCAGCGCGGTGCCGCAGGCGGGACCCGGTGAAGGTTTAGGCCAGACGCTCTGGATCGTCAGCATCGCCATCTTCAGCGGCGCGTCGCTGATGGGCGCGATCAACTTCATCGCCACCCTGATCGACCTGCGCTGCAAGGGAATGTCGCTGATGCGTCTGCCGCTCACCTGCTGGACCTGGTTCGTGACGGCCATCTTGGGCTTGCTGGGATTCGCCGTGCTGCTGGCCGCGGGAGTCCTGTTGATCCTTGACCGCACCGCTGGCACGAGTTTCTTTCTGCCGGCCGGCCTGATGGTCAGCGACCAGATTCTGAACCACAAGGGCGGCTCTCCGCTCCTGTGGCAGCACCTGTTCTGGTTCTTCGGCCACCCCGAGGTGTACATCGCCATCCTGCCCGGCATGGGGGTGACATCCCAGTTGCTCTCGACCTTCTCGCGCAAACCCATCTTCGGCTACCGCGCCATGGTCTTCGCCATCCTGAGCATCGGCTTCCTGGGCTTCCTGGTGTGGGGCCATCACATGTTCATGAGCGGCATGAGCCCGTATTCCGCCATGGCGTTTTCCGTGCTGACTATGGCTATCGGGGTGCCGTCGGCCATCAAGACATTCAACTGGATCGGCACGCTTTGGGGTGGGCGAATCCGCTACACCGCCGCCATGATGTACGCCCTCGGCTTCGTGTCGCTGTTCGTGACCGGCGGACTGAGCGGCATTTTCCTGGGGCAGCCGGCGCTGGACCTGTACTTCCACGACACTTACTTCGTGGTCGGGCACTTCCACATGATCATGGGGGTGGCAGCTATCTTCGGCATGTTTGCCGGCACCTTCTACTGGTTCCCGAAGATGTTCGGGCGGATGATGAATGAAACCCTAGGGAAAATCCATTTCTACCTGACGTTCGTTGGCGTGTACGCGATCTTCACGCCGATGCATTACCTGGGTATCGCGGGCAATCCCCGCCGCTACTCGGATTTCACCAATTTCGACTTTTTGGGGAAGTTGCTTCCGGTGCATACCTTCATGACGCACGCCGCGTACTTTACCGCGGCGGCGCAGATTCTCTTCTTCTTTAACCTGTTCTGGAGCATGTGGAAGGGTAAGAAGGCGCCCATGAATCCGTGGGATGCGACCACCCTGGAATGGACCATTCCTTCGCCGCCGCCCTTTGATAACTTCGCCGGCCAGCACCCGGTGGTGAATCATGGTCCCTACGAGTACGGTGTGCCCGGAGCGCCGAAGGACTTTATCATGCAGACGGACCCGGCGGACGTGCATGCGGAATAAAAAGCAGGGTTTTGGGTTCTGGGTGCTGGGTTTTGGCAAACCGTTCTTCCGTCTACGGAGAGTTAGCCAGCACCTAGCACCCAACACCCAGCACCTGAGGTTTTAGATGCCCGGCTCGATCACATCGGACGTAATCAAACCGCCGGCGCCTCCCCGCGAAGGGGGCTTCGGTGGAGGCGGCGGACCGGACGGACGGGGGGCCTCGCGGCGCGCCTCCATGACCGGCCTGATGGTGCTGCTGGCTGCCACCACCATGGCCTTCGCGGCGTTCACCAGCGCGTTTGTAGTGCGCCGCGGCATGTCCAACGACTGGGTCGGGTTGCCATTGCCCCGCATTCTCTGGTTCACTACCACGGTACTGCTCGCCAGCAGCGTGCTGCTGGAGCTAGCGCGGCGATCCCTGAAGAGCGGCCGCCGGACCGATTTCAACCGCTATTGGACCGCCGGCACCGCACTCGGAATTGTTTTTCTGCTGGGCCAGGGATTCGCCTGGAGACAGTTGTTTAATGCCGGCATTTTCGTGGCGAGCAATCCCAGTAGCTCGTTCTTCTATCTGCTGACCGCGACCCACGGCTTGCACATTCTAGGCGGCCTCACGGCGCTGGTGTACGTGGATGTGCAGGCGCTCAGCTTGCAACTGGGGCCCGGCAAGCGTACGGCCGTGGATGTCAGCGCGGTTTTCTGGCATTTCGTCGACGGCATTTGGATTTACTTGATGGCTCTATTTCTCATTTGGGGGTAAATTGTCGATGTCCCAAGTCAACACGGCGCCTCTAGCTTCGGTCTGGGATGGCGGGCGTTCGCCCTATGCCGTGAACTCGAAAAAGTTCGGGATGTGGCTGTTCATCATCTCGGATGCGCTCACCTTTTCCGCTCTGCTGATGGCCTACACCTACGTGCGGCTGGCCACGCCCAACTGGCCGACCCCGTTTCACTTTTCGCCGAGCATCATTTTCTCGACGGTGATGACTTTCTGCCTGCTCTCCAGCAGCTTGACCATGGTGATGGGAGTGCACGCCATGAATCACGGTAACCGTAAAGCGGCCGTGGGTTGGATTTTAGCCACCATCTGCGGGGGCCTGGCGTTCGTGGGGCTGCACCTCACAGAGTGGTTGAATCTGATCCGCAACGAGCATGTCACCCCGTTCGACAACCCCTGGGGAGTGCCGCTGTTCGGCGGAACGTTTTTTGCGCTCACCGGATTGCATATGACTCACGTCATCATCGGCGTGATTTACCTTGGAATCATCGCCTTCGCGGTCGGCCGCGGTAAATTCAAGGCCGAAGACGTGGAAGTGAGCGGTTTGTATTGGCACTTTGTAGACCTGGTGTGGATGTTCATTTTTCCGCTGGTCTACCTGATGTCGGCGAAGATATAGCTGATTTCCGAAAGGAAGAACGCACTTATGAGCGCACATACCGAAGTGGCAGAGCATGTGAACGGTGCCACCACCAAGGCGTTCGTCAACGTCTGGTTCGCCTTGCTCTTCATGACCGGGGTTGAAGTGTTTCTGGCCTACGAGCAGATCCCAGTGCTGATCTTTTTGACGGCGCTGGTGGGCCTGTCGGTCATAAAGGCGGCGCTGATTATCGCCTACTTCATGCACCTGAAGTTCGAAAAGCTGAGTCTGTTCCTGACGCTGTTCCCCATGCTGATCCTGTGCATTATGCTGATGCTGCTGATGTTCATGCCGGATTCCAGCCGCCTGATGATGATGAGGCCACGATGAAGCGCCTGGCTGTCACACTCTTCCTGGCCACGGCGAATGGCTGGGCGCAGTGCGTCATGTGTTTTCGTACGGCGGCCGCCCAGAACGCGGCCCGCGCCCGCTTGATGAATATGGGCATCGTGCTGCTGGGGTTGCCGCCGTTTTTCATCCTGGCCGGATTCCTGTTCCTGGCCTGGCGCCGCAATCAGGCCTTTGCAGGGACCGATCCACTGGCGGAAGCTCCGCTACAATCCGAAGCATTGAACCACGAGTGTTGACAGCGCGCCGTCAAATATTCTCGCCGCGCCTCCCCGAGTTTGTATATTATTAGACAAACGGAGGGGCTTGTTGCGTATTCTTTTTCTGAAGACCGAGCCAGAGACCGCGGACCGCTGCGTGCGCGAACTGGCGCAAGTGGGCTTCGATGCCGGCCATGAGATCGCCGACAGCCCGGAACAAATGGCAACCCTCCTCGACCGGGACAAGTACGATCTCGTCGTGACCGAATATGCGGCGCCGGGCTGGAGTTGGCGCGCCGCCCTGGAAGCTCTACGCCGGCGGCCGGAGCCAGTCCCGCTCATTGCATTGGCACGCGAGGCTGACTCGCGCCTTCTGATGAATTGCGTGCTGGAGGGCGCCGCCGATTGCCTGCACGTCGACCAATTGTTCCGGCTTCCCATCTCCGCCAAGCAGGTCCTGGAGCTCAGGGCCGCCCGGCACGATCCCGGCGCTCGCGATGTCGTCCAGGCGGACCTCCGGTTCCGCCAGATTTTTGAAGCCTCTCCGGACGCCATCCTGCAGGTGGACCGCCGCGGAAGCATCATGCTGGCAAATTCTCTGGCGGGCGCCATGTTTCGCTGCCGGCCCAGCGAATTGCTGGGCACGCCGGTGGAGGAGTTGGTGCCCGCCCGTCTTCGAGAGCGGCATCACGAATATCGGGAACAGTATCAGGCAAAACCCGAGACGCGCCCCATGGGTTCCGGCCTGGACTTGTGGGCCCGGCGCCGCGATGGCAGCGAATTCCCGGTGGATATCACGTTGAGCCCGGTAGATACGAAGGAGGGCTCCCAGACCGTCTGTGTCGTCCGCGACATCACCGATCGCAAGCGCGCGGAAGAGGCCCTTCGCCGGCAGGCCCAATTGATAGAGCTTTCGCACGACGCCATCATCGTGCGCGAACCGGCCGGCCGGATTCTGCAATGGAACGCCGGCGCCCAGGAGACCTACGGGTGGTCCGCCGCGGAGGCCGTCGGGCAAGTGACCCACACGCTGTTTCAGACCGGGTTTCCAGTTTCTCTAGCGGAGGTCGAGGCGGCCCTCGAACGCGCCGGACGATGGGATGGAGAACTGCAGCACACGCGCCGCGACGGCTCCCGCATCACGGTCGAGAGCCGGCATGTTCTGGTGCGGGGGACGGATGGCGCCCTGGTTGCCGTACTGGAAACCAATCGCGACATCACCCAGCGCAAGCGGGCGGAAGACGAAGTCCGCGAATTGAACGCGCAACTCCGGCAGACCGCGGACGAGTTGGCCGTCACCAACAAGGAACTCGGCCTGCGCAACCGCGAGGTGGAACGGGCCAATCGTCTGAAGAGCGAATTCTTGGCCAGCATGAGTCACGAACTGCGCACGCCGCTGAACGCTATCATCGGCTTCTCGGACCTGATGGCGGAACAGACCGCGGGAACTTTGTCCGCGAAGCAGCAGCGTTTCGTCGGCCACATACAGCAGGGCGCCCGGCACTTACTGGCGCTTATCAACGACATTCTGGATCTCTCCAAAGTCGAAGCCGGGCGTCTGGAGCTGAACCGCGAAAACGTGCCGGTGGGCGCTCTGCTGTCCGAAGTGCTGACCACCATCCGGCCGGCTGCGCAAGTCAAGGGCATCCATGTGCAGAGCAGCATTGGGCCGGATGTGGCGGCCTTTGCAGATCGTGTGCGGCTCAAGCAGATCCTCTTCAATTTGCTCAGCAACGCGGTGAAGTTCACGCCCGCGGGAGGCAAGGTTTGGGTGGAGGCTGCCGAGCGCCGCGGCCGCCTCACGATGTCGGTTAGCGACACCGGACTGGGAATCCCGCTCGACGAGCACGAAGCCGTTTTCGATGCTTTCCACCAGGTGGGAACCACTACCAAAGGTGTTAAGGAAGGGACCGGTCTCGGTTTGGCGATCACCAAGCGGCTGGTAGAGGAGCACGGCGGGCGCATCTGGGTCGAAAGCGAGCCCGGAAAGGGTGCCCGCCTGAGTTTTACCGTGCAAGCCGGCCGAACCTGGGAAACTGCAGCCCGGGAAGAAGCGGGAATTGCCGAACCCGCGCTGTCGCGCGACCGCCCGCTCATCCTGGTGGTGGACGACGAAGCCCCGGCCCGCGAGCTGTTGGTGAGCTGGCTCGAGCCCGAAGGTTATCAGACAGTAACTGCGAGTTCCTCCGCCGAGGCGCTCGGCAAGGCCGCCGAACTCGCGCCGGACGCCATCACCTTGAACATGCTCATGCCGGGCAAGAGCGGCTGGGATACGCTCTACGAGTTGAAAAAGACGCCGGTCACCGCCAACATTCCCATTATTGTGGTTACGGTCGTCGATGAACCCAAGATCGGTCTGGCCCTGGGCGCGGCGGAGTACCTGGTCAAGCCCGTCGACAAAGAAGTGCTGCTCGAAACCATCCGCCGCCATATTGGACCAGGCTCCGACGGTCCCGCCAAAGTGCTGGTGGTGGATGACGAAGCCGACATCCGCGAACTGTTGAAGGAGATTCTGGAAACCAACGGCTATATACCGGTCCTGGCGGCCAGTGGCAAAGAAGCTCTGGATACGCTGGCGCGCATCTCCCTGAATGCCGTCCTGCTGGATCTGATCATGCCGGAGATGGATGGTTTCGAATTGTTATTCCGCATGCGGGAGGATGCGGGATTCCGCAATATACCGGTATTGGTTCTGACCGCCAAGCAGTTGACGGATGCTGAAATCGAGATGCTGCGCCCGGAGACCATGGGCCTGTTCCAGAAGGGCGGAGAATGGAAGAAGCAGTTGCTGGCGGAGCTGCGCCAGGCGGTAGGCCACCAGGCGGGCCGTGCATGAGCGCCAAGAAGATCCTGGTGGCGGACGATAGCGTGGCCAGCCGCGAGCTAATCCGGGAAGTGCTGGAAATGAGCGGCTATGAAGTGATCGACGCCACCGATGGCGAGGAAGCTGTGCGGCTTGTGCGAGAAAACGCGCCGGACCTGGTGCTGGTCGATATTCAGATGCCTCGGCTGGATGGCTACGGCGTGCTCCGCGAGCTGCGCGCCGACCCGCGATTCCCGGATCTGCGCGTGGTCGCGTTGACGGCATTCGCCATGCAGGGCGACAGCGAACGCGCCCTCGACGCCGGGTTCGACGGCTATATCACCAAGCCCGTCGATATCGCCGCGCTGCGCCAGGAAATCCGGAGGTTCCTCTGAGGATGCAACCGCGCATCAAGCTTCTCGCCATCGACGACGACCCGCAGAGCCTGGAGTTGGTTACGGAGGCTCTCTCGGATAATGGCCTGCACATCCTGACCGCGGACGATCCCGAAAAGGGCCTCGAGCTAGTGCGCCGCGAACGCCCGCAAATCGTGCTCAGCGACGTGGTGATGCCGAACATGAACGGCATGGAGTTGTTGGGCCGCATTCTGGAGGTGGATCCGGCCACCGATGTAATCCTGATGACCGCCTATTATTCGACGGAAGCCGCCGTGGAAGCCATCAAGAAAGGCGCCAGCGATTACCTGACCAAGCCCATTTCGCTTCCGGTGTTGCGGGAGCGCATCGACAAGCTGGCTACGGATGCGCGCCGCCGGCAGCGGGCCACGCAGTTGGACAGCGAGTTGGTGGAGACCTGCCAGTTCGAAGGCATGGTGGGACGCAGTCCGCTGTTGTGGGAAATGTTCGCGCAGATTCGGCGCGTGGCTCCGCACTACCGCGCCTGCGTAGTCACAGGCCCCACCGGCACCGGCAAGGAACTGGTGGCGCACGCGCTGCATAAACTGAGTCCCGCGGCGTCCGGCCCGATGGTCGTCTGCAATTGTTCTGCGGTGGTGGAAACGCTCTTCGAAAGCGAGCTGTTCGGACACGTGAAAGGCGCTTTCACCGGGGCCACGACCAACAAGATGGGCCTGTTCGAGTACGCGCATGGCGGCACGCTTTTTCTGGATGAAATCGGCGATATGCCGCTCGCCACGCAAGCCAAGCTGCTGCGCGTCCTGCAGAACCAGGAAGTGCAACGGGTCGGCTCGCTGAGCGCGCGCAAGGTAGATGTGCGGGTGGTGGCCGCCACCAATCACGACCTGCGCGCGCAAATCGCCGCGAAGCGTTTCCGCGAGGATTTGTATTACCGGCTATCGATGGTGGAGATCCAGACGCCGGCGCTGGCCGATCGCCGGGAAGACCTGCCGCTGCTGGAACGTTTCTTCATTCAGAAGTTCGCCGCGCAGTACAAGAAGCCGGTAGCCGCCCTGACGCCGCGCGCGCAGATTCTGCTGGCTCGGCATGCCTGGCCCGGCAACGTGCGCGAGTTGGAGAACGTGATCGGGCACGCCTGCATGATCGCCGCCGGGGAGACCATCGACATCCCCGATCTTCCCCAGTATCTGCGGGGGGGCGCCGCCGAGCCGGCCGCCGAGCCAGGCGGGATTCCGGCGCGGCCGGCCGAAAGCGCCGGAGGGAGGCTCTCCTTCGATGAGCAAGAGCGGCGCGTGATCGCGGAAGCTCTCGAGCGGGCCGGCGGCAATCAGGTGCACGCTGCGCGCCTGTTGGGTATCACCCGTGACAAGCTGCGGTACAAGATCAAGAAGCACGGCCTGCGGTAGCCGTGGCGCACTCTTCAGCGTGCCGCCGTGGGGCTCAGCCCACGGGTCTGCAGAGCGGCTTAGAGTTCACTCCAGCACATTAAACATGCGCCACACTTGACCCCGCCGCTCTCCGCGCGTAATATAGGTAGTGTGCCTACGGTAGACAATCCACTGGAGCGGCTCGAATTCCTGCAGGGGACCCTCGAGGTCCTGATCCTGCGCAGCCTGCAGCTTGGACCCAATCACGCGTACGGTGTGACGCAGTTTCTGGAGCGGCAATCCGGCGAGGAGTTCGTGGTCGATAACGGCTCGCTTTATCCGGCCCTGCAGCGGCTGCTGCAACGTGCGTGGATCACGGCGCAATGGAAGACTTCTCCGAACGGCCGCCGCGCGAAATATTACCGGCTCACTCCAACGGGCCGCAAACAGCTGGTGGCCGCCACATCCCGATGGCAGCGGTTCGTCGAAGCCATGGGCCGTATCCTGGCTCCGGAGGGCTGAAGGTCATGCGCGCATGGTGGTCCAAACTGCGATGCATGCTCACGGGCCGGCGGGCGCTGGCGGAGGATCTCGACGCCGAGATCGCCTCCCAACTCGAATTCGAAATCCAGGAAAACCTGGCGCGGGGAATGCCGCCGGAGGAAGCGCGGGCAGCCGCTCGCCGGCACGCCGGCAACCTCACGCTGATTCAAGAACGGGCGCGCGAAGCCTGGAGCTTCCCCGCGTTCGAAACCACCCCGCAAGACGTGCGATATGGCCTGCGCGGCATACGGCGGTCGCCAGCTTTTGCGGCTGTGGTGATTCTGACGCTGGCTTTGGGGATCGGCGCGACCACCGCGATCTTCAGCGTGGTGAACACGGTCCTGTTGCGGCCCCTGCCGTATCCCAGCGCCGAACGTTTGGTTTACATGGGCGAATCCGATCCGAAGGCCGAAGGGATCGGCGTCACCTGGGTGAATTACCAGCACTGGCGCAAAGAAAACCACAGCTTCGAAGAAATGGCCGGATTCCGGACCGCGCATCTCAGCCTGACGGGGCGCGGCGAGGCTCTTTTCACGCGCGCAGGACTGGTGACCAGCGGCTTCTTCGGCTTGGTGGGCGCCAAGCCGCTGCTCGGCCGCGTATTCGGGCCGTCAGAGGACAGGCCTGGCGCGGCACCGACGCTGGTGCTGGGCTATCAGTTCTGGGTGAGCAAACTGGGGGCCGATCCGCGCGTGCTGGGCGCCACCCTGGCGCTCGATGGCAAATCTTACGAAGTACTCGGCGTGCTGCCTCCTGGTTTGCACTACTTCTCCCAAGCCATCGATTTCTATCTGCCGATGAGCCAGTTCCAGGGCGAAATTGTCGATCGAACGCGGCATGGATCCATGCGGCTGCTGGCCCGCTTGAAGCCGGGGGTGACGCTCAACTCCGCGCTCAAGGATCTGGACCTCATCATGCATCGCCTGGCTGAAACGGATCCAGGGCCGGAGAGCAATCATCGCGCTTATGGGCAATTTCTAGCCGAATCGGTGACGGGAGACATCCGACCCACGCTGCTGATCCTGTTGTGCGCGGTCGGCCTCGTGCTGACGATCGCATGCGCGAACGTGGCCAGCCTGGTGCTGGCGCGCAGCACCGCGCGTGTGCGCGAGATGGCCATACGGGCCGCTATCGGCGCAGGCCGCCGCCGGCTGATCCGACAAATGCTGACGGAGAATCTATTGCTGGCTGCGCTGGGCGGCCTCACCGGCCTGCTGCTGGCGCAGTGGGGCGTGCGCGCGTTGATTGGCATGGGGCCGCGCGAGATCCCCCGCCTTGCGGAAACTACTTTCGACTGGCGTGTGCTCCTGTTTGCATGCGCCATCACGGCCGCTACGGGATTATTCACCGGCTTCGCGCCGGTATGGACCGCCGGCAAATTGGACTTGGTCTCCGCGCTCAAAGACAGTTCCCGGTCGGCGACCGGAAGCAAAGGCGGACAGGCTTCCCGGAGCGTGCTGGTGGTCGCGGAGATCGCCCTCACGCTGGTGCTCTCATTCGCCGCGGCCCTGCTGATTCGCAGCCTGATCGCGGCGCAGACGGCCAATCCGGGTTTCTCTCCCGAACGCGTGCTGGCGCTGGAGTTGGTGCTGCCTTCCGCCAGTTACCGCAGCCCGGCAGCCATCGCGGGTTTTTACGGGCGATTAAAGCAGGATCTGCGCGGCCTGCCCGGCGTCACGGCTGTGGGCGCAGTGGGTTGCCCTCCCTCCGCGGGCGATTGCCGCGACTGGTTCTACTCGATCCTGGACCGGCCCGCGCCCCAGCCAGGCGAAGTGCCCATTTCGCTGTTCAACACCGCGGATGCAGAATACTTCGGCGCGTTGGGGATTCCGTTGCGGGAAGGCCGCGCCTTCGCCGCGAGCGACCGTCCCAACGCTCTCCTTGTGGCCATCGTCAATGAAACCTTCGCGCGCAAATGGTGGCCGAAGGAATCGGCGGTAGGCGGCCGCATCAAGTTTGGCGGGCCGTATAGGGAGGGACCCATCTATGAAATCGTGGGAGTGGTCGGCAATGTGAGCCAACTGGGTCTGGATACCGAACCGATGCCGGAGGTTTATCTGCCGTTCTCGCAGTCGCCGGCGGAAGCCATGGTCGTGATGATGCGCGCCGCGGGCGACCCTGCGTCGCTGGCCCCAGCGGTGCGCCACCGGGTGGCGGAGATCGATCGCAACCTCCCGATTGAAAGCCTGCGGCCTTTGGCGCAAAACATGGCCGCCACGCTTGCGCAACGCCGTTTCAGCACTCTGCTGCTGGCTCTGTTCGCGGGCCTGGCGATGACGCTGGCGGCCGTGGGAATATATGGCCTGCTCAACTATTGGGTGCGCGTACGCGAGGATGAGATCGCCATCCGGTTGGCGCTCGGCGCGCCGCGGCCGGTGATTTTCCGCTGGGCCGGCTGGCAAGCCCTGCGGCTGTCGCTAGCAGGCGCCGCTATAGGCATGCTGGCCGGCTGGTGGGCATCCCGCTGGCTGGAAAGCCTGGTGTTCGGAGTCTCCGCGCACAGTATCCCGATCATGGCGGTAGCCGCAGCCGCGGTGATCGGGATCGCCGTGCTGGCAGCGGCCATTCCCGTGTGGCGCGCCACGCAGGTTGTCGCGGTGGACCGGCTGCATCACGGGTGACGAATTGGTGGCTGGTGGTCGGTAGCTGGTGGCTGGTGGTTTTGTTAGAACTGTGATTCCGGTTGATTGTGGGTGACTAGCCTACCAGCCACCAACCACCGACCACCAGCCACGGTGAGCCGCGCAGCGGCGCGCCCTGCTCTGGCTGTAACACTCCGCACCTTCCGCGCGCCTATACTAGGTCATTGCTTCAGGACTCGCGTGCGACCCGGAATCCTCTTTTTGTCGCTGCTGTGCTGCCCGCTGCTACAAAGCGGCGAACCCCCTCTGCAGCCGGTGAGCGTGTGTGAAGTACTGAAGGATCTGGCTGCCTACGATGGCAAGGTAGTCGCGGTGGTGGGCCGATTCTCATTCCGCCAGAGCGGACGCTGGCTCGGCGAACAGAAATGCGATCGGAAGCTGGTTACCGGAGATCAGGAGTGGCCCAACGCTTTCTGGGTATCCTACGATCCGGTGTCCGCCCCCAAACCGCCTGCCGTGCTCGCCGTCGATGCCGTGCTCCTCGCTCAAAAACTGCGCGAGGTGAAGCTCGCAACGTCACTTACTAAGTTCCATTTCGGGAGCACGGACTACGATAGTTGGGCCGTGATTTATGGCCGCGTCGAGACGCGCAAAGACCTTGTCGCGGTCACCGCGGGAGGGACGCGCAAGAACGGTTTTGGATACGGCGAATCGTCTCCGGCCCGGCTGGTTTGCCACGGCGAGGCCGAGGTCGTCTTCCTTACCGAAGATTCTATGACCCCCGCTTCGCAGTAAACTCCTGCGGACTCCCCTCGCCACCGTCGCGCGACCGTGTAAACTTGATCGCATCGCCGGAAACCGTTCCCTTATAGAGGAATTTCATCGAGTTTCCATTGAATTCCATGGTTTGGCTGAAAGAGATCTGGTCGCCTTCGATCTTCCCGTCGGAGATCGGCGTGTCTCCTTGTCGTCCGCTTACGGTGCCCGTCAACGTGCCGCCGTCGGCTTTGAGGTTGAAAGTCATTTCGCGTGTTTGGCCGTTCCTGCCCGGCACTTGCGCGGTCCACTTGCCGGTAACGTCCGCGGCTAGGGCGGCCACCGCGAGCAAGCCTGCCAGGAAGGTCGTTGTCAATAGTTTTCGCATGTCAAATGGGCGCTCCCGATATCGTGAATGTTACGCGCCGCCAAGGGTTTACAATAGCTTAACAGGTAACGGCTGGCGCGATCCTCTCGTCGTTGCTTGTAGAGGCGTTTAGACACCTTGCTCAGGCATCACCTTCTTTCCCTACCGTTGTCGATGGCGCTGTGGATCGTTGGCGGAGCGCTCTATGCACAGAGCGGCTTTGTCAAATCGGGCAATCAACCCATCCCCGGCGCGACCATCACGGTCACGTCCCTCGGGCAGAAACTCGTCACCACCACCGATCAAGATGGCCATTATGTGCTTCCGGAGACGCCCGCACGCGATTGTACGATCGAGATCCGGATGTTCGGTTTTGAACCAGTCACCAAAAAGACGAGCTGCGAGGGAAACGAAAAGTACGACTTCGCATTGCAATTGCAGGAATCGCCCATCACCCAGCGGTTAGCTCGCGCCGGGGGAGCGCGAGCCGGAAACGAACTGGAGACGCAACTACAGAATGAGCTCAACGCGCCGCAAACCACGCCGGGCGGCCCGCAGGCTGACGGGCAGAACTCCGGCGAGACTTTCATCGTGTCGGGGAGTTTGAGCCAGGGATTGACTCCTAACGCACAGCCGGATTTTGGACTGATGTATGCGATGAACGGGCCGGGGATGCCCGGCGGCAACCCGTTTGGTGGGGACAATCCGCAGGGCTTCGGCGCCGGCCCCCCCGGCGGCGGACCCGGTGGCGGTGGTCCGGGAGGGGGCGGACCAGGCGGTGGTCGCGGGGGCGGATTCGGAGGCCCTGGGGGCGGATTTCGCGGGCAGGGCGGTCAGCGGAATAGGGGTGCGGGCGGTCCCGGCGCTCAGTTCGGCAACCGCCGGCCACCGAGCCAAATCCACGGCATGGCATTCTTCACCCTGGGCAATTCGGTGGTCGATGCGAAGCCGTTTTCGTTCACCGGCGAGAGTCTTCCGCAGCCCGCGTATGCCAGCAGCCGCTTTGGCTTTCTGCTGGGCGGACCGTTGCTGATCCCGAAGATCGTGAAATCGCCGAACACGTTCTTCTATTTGAATTACACCGGCACGCGCGCACGTGCGCCGTACTCCGCCGTGGAGACGGTGCCAACCCTGGCGGAGCGCCAAGGAGATTTTTCGCAGACCACCGTCAACGGAAAGCCGGTGCAGCTCAATGGGTTTGCGAATAACACCATTCCGGAAAGCATGCTCAGCCCGATCGCGCTGAAGCTCTTGAACTATATCCCAACGCCCAATCAACCCGGGACGCTCAATAACTATCAATACTTCACGTCTCCGCCGACCAACACGGACAATCTCGGTGCGCGAGTCATGCGCAACATAGGCAAGAACGACCGCTTGGCATATCACCTGACCTTCCAGCGCCGCGACGGCGATATCTCGCAGCCGTTCACTTTCCTGGATACAACCAGCGGCTACGGCATACAAACCGACCTGACCTGGACTCATAATTTCACCCCGACTACTATTCTGAGCTCCCGAGTGGATTTCAACCGCAACCGCAACGAAACTACTCCGTACTTCGCCAACGGCGCGAATGTGGCGGCGAACCTCGGCATCGAAGGCACATCCTCTGATCCGCTGGATTACGGCCCGCCGAACCTGAACTTCACGAATTTCGGTGCGCTCAGCGACTCGAACCCGATCCTGACGCGCAACCAGAGCCAGAAACTCACCGAAAGCATCGTCCTCTCGCGTGGCAAGCACACCATTACATACGGCTTGCAATACGGCCGCGCCGACCTGAGCACCCAGACCCAGCAGAACGGCCGCGGCACCTTTAACTTCAACGGCCAGGCCACCAGCGTAATAGGATCCAACGGCCTGCCCGTGCAGGGAACGGGTTTCGATTTTGCGGATTTCTTGCTGGGTTTGCCGCAATCGGCCTCCATCGAATATGGCAATGCGATGTACTTCAAGCAGAACGCGTGGAACGCCTACGCCCTGGATGATTGGAAGGTGGCAGCGAACCTCACTCTCAACCTGGGCTTCCGCTGGGAGTACTTCTCCCCGTTCACCGAAAACTACGGACAGATGGCGAACCTGGATATCGCGCCTGGCTTCACTAATGTGGCGGTAGTGACTCCCGGCAGCGTAGGCCCGTACTCCGGCGTGTTTCCATCGGGCCTGATCAATCCCGACTACCGCAACCTGTCGCCGCGGGTCGGTCTGGCGTGGAAGGTGCCGTTCTTCAAACGATCTACGATCGTCCGCTCAGGCTACGGCATATACTACGCTGGACAGTCTTATGTCCCGTTTGCGTTGAAGTTGGCCGAGCAGCCCCCCTTCGCGGTGTCCTACAACGTGAACACCAGTTCGCAAAACGTGCTGACCCTGGAGAAAGGTTTTGTAGCTGTGTCCGAGCAGGACATTACCAACACTTTCGCCGTCGATCGTTATTACCGCACGCCCTACGCGCAAACGTGGAATCTCTCCATCCAGCACGACTTGGGCAAGGGTTTCTTCACGGAAGTAGGATTCCTGGGCACCAAGGGCACGCGTCTGGATGTGCTGACGGCTCCCAACCAGGGCCCGCCTGGAACGGAGCAACCGCAGTACCAGGTAGGCGCTGCCACCGGATTCGTTTACGATTCCCCGGTGGGCGACTCCATCTACAACGCGCTGCAGACGCACCTGATGCGGCGCTTCCGCGGCGGAATCTCGATGGATGCCCATTACACGTTCTCAAAGTCCATTGACGACGCGTCCAGCTTCGGGGGAGCCGGCGGTACGGTCGCACAAAACTGGCTGGACCTGGCGGCGGAGCGCGGTGTGTCCAGCTTCAATCGCACTCACGTATTCACCATCACCTGGGTTTACACCTCGCCATTCGGCAACCCGAATTCACATTACGCCGCGAGTGGCTGGCAGGGACGACTGTTGCGGAACTGGTCGCTCAGCGGCGGCGTCACCGCCGAGAGCGGCACGCCATTGACGGCGCGCTTCCTGGGGAACACCACGGCGCTGGCGCAGACCGGCGGAACCGGTAGCGCGCGCGCCGAAGCCACTGGCGAGCCGTTGTCCTCCAGTACGGGGTTTTTCAACCTAGGCGCCTTTGCCCCACCGCCGCCCGGCCAGTTCGGAGACGCCGGACGCAATACCATTCCCGGTCCCTCCCTGCTGGTGGTGAACGCCGCCTTCGGCCGCTCGTTCCAGTTCGGCGACACCCGCCGCCGTCTGGAGTTTCGTTTTGAAGCCAACAACGTCTTAAATCAGGTAAGCTATACCAACGTCAACTCGGTAGTGGGCTCGACGCAATACGGGTTGCCCATCTCGGCGTCCGCTATGCGCACCTGCGACGTGGTGATGAGGTTCCGGTTTTGAGATACCTGGCGATTGTCATTACTGCCGCACTGCTGGCGAGCCAATTGAGCTCGCAGCAGGCGAGGTTTTCGACCACGGCGAACGTGGTGGTGGTCAACGTGACCGTGACCAGCCACGACGGCAAAGCTGTCGGAAGCCTGACCAAGAACGATTTTCTGCTCTATGAAGACGGCAAGCTGCAAACGTTGCAGAGCTGCGACCTCCAGAAGCTCGACACCAAGGCGCTGGCGCCTTTGCCGGAAGTGAAAACGCTGCGGACCCGGGATGCCCCCAAGACAGTCCCCATAGCGCCGCCGGAGATCCCGACCACCAAGGCCGAAGACCTGCGCGACCACCGGCTGATCGTAATGCTGTTCGATTTTTCGTCTATGCCGCCGCAAGACCAGATCCGCTCGGTGGACGCCGCCATTAAGTTCCTGAGCACGCAGATGACGACCAGCGATCTGGTATCGATCATGACCTTCGGAACCGATCTGAAAACGGTTCAGGATTTCACCGCGGACCGCGATCTGCTGGTCTCGACGCTGCACGCGTTCCATGTCGGAGAATCCAGCGAACTATCCACCATGGCCGATACGGGCGCCGACGCGCAGGACATCAGCGGATCGTTCGTGGCGGACGAGACTGAGTTCAACATCTTCAATTCCGACCGGAAGCTGGCTGCGCTCGAAGATGCCGCCCGCCGGCTTGCGCATTACCCGCAGAAGAAGGCGCTGGTCTATATCTCCAGCGGCATTCAGAAGACCGGCGTGGACAATCAGTCGCAGCTTCAGGCCACCGTGAATTCCGCCATACGGGCCAACGTGGCGTTCTATCCGATCGACGCGCGCGGTTTGATGGCGACTCCACCGGGAGGCGATGCCAGCCAGGCGGCGGCGGTGGGAAACAATCTGTACAGCGGCTCCGCGCAGCAATCGCTGATGACCAATTTTCACAACTCGCAGGAAACGCTCGATACGCTGGCCGCGGATACCGGTGGCAAAGCGATGTTGGACTCCAACGATCTAACGCTGGGCATGACCCAGGTGCAGAAGGATATCAGCAGCTATTACATGCTCACTTACGCCACCACCAATGCAGCCGAAGATGGAAAATATCGGCGCATCCAGGTGAAGCTGGCTCCCAAGCTGGCGGATTTGCGGGCCAAGCTCGATTACAAGCAGGGCTACTATGCCCCCACTACGTTCGCCAAAATGAGCGGCACGAACAAAGAGGCGCAGCTTCAGGAAGCCATGCAAAGCGACAACCCGGTGACCGATCTGCCGATCGCCGTGGAAGTGGATTACTTCCGCCTGGCGAAAACCAAGTACTTCGTGCCGATCTCCGTCCGCATCCCCGGTTCCGCATTGGCTTTCCGGAACAAAGGCGCGAAAGCCGCCACCGAACTGGACTTCATCGGGGAGATACTCGATGCGCGCGGCCACCAAGCCTCCGTGGTTCGCGATACGATCCCCGTCAAGGTGGCCACCACCACCGCCGGCGAGGTTGGACGAAAGCAGATCCAGTA
>Ga0181518_10000083_pt1 | contig 103071 bp, 92 predicted proteins | sample PEATcosm2014_Bin_28_FD_119751 | JGI IMG/M metagenome (GOLD analysis project Ga0181518, IMG submission 119751) | Peatland microbial communities from MTU Mesocosm Facility, Houghton, MI, USA - PEATcosm2014_Bin01_60_metaG | ecosystem: Environmental > Terrestrial > Soil > Wetlands > Peat | place...
ATCTCGTCCTCGTCGATATCGCCGATGGCGACGATGCGCGGCAGGATCGCCGCGTCGTCTTTCAGGACATCGAGAAAAGCATCGCGCGCCAGCCGGCAGGCGCGCCGCGTCGGCAGATAGAGCGTGGCCGCGGCCAGCGCCAACGGATCGCGCGCGGCGGCAAAGCCGAGCTTGCCGCCGATCAACGCCTCGATCAGCGTCGGCAAAAACGGCGCCGACGCCGGAATGGTGAATACGCGCGGTGCCATTTTGGGTTCGCGGAAAATCGCCGCGCCGGTCTAGCAGATTCCAATAGACAACTGCGAGTTTTAATGAGTCTCGGCGAGCGTCGCCTCGGCGGCTTTCACCGCATCCGGGGTGCCGACATGCATCCAGACTCCTTCAAGCCGCAGCCCGAACAGGCGACCCCGGTCGCCGGCGCGGTCGAATAGCCGCGTCAGCGGAAAAGCGCCCGTGGGCGCACCGGCGAACAGCGCCGGCGAAAGAATAGCCGCGCCGGCATAGACAAAGGGAACCACCTCGCGCTCGCCGCGCCGCTGCAGCCGGCCGTCGGGCGCCATGGCGAAGTCGCCGCGGCCTTCATAGCCGACGCTGCCGATGGCCGATGCCAGCAGCAGCAAGGCGTCCATGTCACGGGCGTCGAAGGCGTCGGCGAGCCGGACGAAATTAGGTTTTGCGCCGTCGAGCCAAAAAGTGTCGGAATTGACCAAAAAGAACGGCGCGCCGCCAAGTTGCGGCAACGCCTTGGCGATGCCGCCGCCGGTGCCCATGAGCGCGTCGCGCTCGTCGGAGATGACGATTTTCGGCCGCTGCCGCGACTTGAGATGCCGCTCCAGCGCGTCGGCGAGATAATGCACGTTGACCACCGCGCGCTCGACCTTCGCATCCGCCAGGCGGTCGAGCGAATAATCGATCAGCGACTTGCCGGCGACGGCGACCAGCGGTTTCGGGATGCTGCCGTTGAACGGCCGCATGCGCGTGCCGAGCCCTGCTGCCAACACGAACGCGCTGTTCGGCATCATCGCGCAAAATCCCGCCGCTGCCCGATTCGCCCCATCATACATCCCGGGCGGGCACATTGGTGGCATACCAGTCGGCGAGTAGGCCGAGTGCGGGATGCGCCAGCGCGCGTTGCAGGTAATTCCATATGCGCGGCATGTGACGCAGATATTGCGGCTTGCCGTCGCGACGGTCGAGGCGGGCAAAGATGCCGAGGATCTTTGTCGCGCGCTGCGCCGCCAGCGTCGCATAAAGCTGGGTGAAGCCGGCGGTGTCGAATTTCGCATCGTCCTTGAGGCGGGCGCGGACGTAGCGGCTGAGCAGCGCCACCTCCAACGCTTCCGGCACGTCGACGCGCGCATCCTGGAGGATCGAGGCGACGTCATAGGCTCCGGGCCCGATCACGGCATCCTGGAAATCGAGCACGCCGATGCGGGCGACGTCTTCGCGGTCGCCGAGCCACAACAGATTGGGCGAGTGATAGTCGCGCAGCACCCAGGTCGGCTGAGCTTCCAGCGCCGGCCGTAACGCGTTGCGCCACAGCGCGGCGAAGGCGTCGCGCGCATCGTCGGTCGGCGGCGCGTTGACGCTCGGCAGATACCAGTCGAGCAACAGCTCGGCTTCGATCAGGAAGGCGTCGGCGTCGTAGCGCGGCAGGCGGTAGTCGAAATGCGGCGCGATCGGCAAAGTCTCCGGCAGTCTCCGGCGATGCAGCGAGACCAGTACATCGATGGCGGCTTCGTAGCGCTCAGCGATCGGCGCCGGCGGGTCGCCGTCGACGATGCGCACCTCGCCGAGATCCTCCATGACGATGAGGCCGCGCGCCGGGTCGGCGTGCAAAATCTCCGGCGCCGACAGGTTGCGGTCGCGCAGGCCGCGCGCCAGCGCCACATAGGGGATCGTATCCTCGGCGAGATGGGCGATGGCGCTGTAGGGCTTGCCGTCGCGCACCGGCGGGCCGTCGGGCCGCGGCGGCGCGTTCATCAGGATCATGGTGCGGTTGTCGAGCGTCAGCCGCTCGAATATGCGCGTCGAGGCGTCGCCCTGCATGCGTTGGCGCCGCGCCGCGCCGACGCCGGATTCGTCGAGGAAGGCGCGCACCAGCGCGATGCGCTCGGCGCGCGGCGCAAAGGCGCCGTAGCCGACATAGCGGACATGGCGGGCTTCGGCGCCGATTTCCGGCGCCAGCGTAAACGTGATGTCGAAGCGGTTGGGCGGCAGCAAGCCGGCGGCGCGGTCGGGCCATTCCAACAGCACCACGGCGCCGTCGGGCAAGTCGTCGAAGCCGAGCTCGGCCAATTCCGCCGTGCCCGACAGCCGGTACAGATCGGCGTGCACCAGCGGGAAGCGCGGCAGCTCATAGGTCTGGACGAAGGTGAAGGTCGGGCTCGGCACTTCGATGGTGTCGTCGCCGGCCAGATAGCAGATCAGCGCGCGGGCAAAAGTGGTCTTGCCGGCGCCGAGATCGCCGGACAGCGTCACCAGATCGCCGGGCTCGAGCGCGCCGGCGATATCGGTCATGAAGGCGGCCAGCGCCGCCTCGTTCGGGATGGTCACAGTGAAGCTTGCGCCACCCGTGGTCGTCAGCAGCATCGTGATTTAGGCCGCCGTGAGCGTAGCGGCTTCTCCGGTCGGGAACGTACATGTCACAGTCGTGCCCTCGCCGACAACCGAGCTGATGCTGACCGTGCCGCCGTGCAGCTCGACGAACGAGCGCACCAGCGACAGGCCCAGTCCCGGGCCGCGATGCTGCGAGCCGAGCGGATGGGTTTCGAACCAGTCGAACACCTTTTCCAGCACCTCGGACGGAATGCCCGGGCCGCGGTCGGTCACCGCGAAAGCCACCGCATCGGCGCGCCGCTCCGCCCGCAGCGTGATCTTGGCGCCGGGCGGCGAGAAGCTCACGGCATTGGCGAGGAGGTTGAACAGGATTTGCCGGACGCGCCGTTCGTCGGCGGTAAACGCACCGATATTTTGCGGCGCGCCGATGTCGAGCGTGAGGCCGGGGCCGGCGAGGCGATCCTGCACGCCTTCGGCAGCGGCCGCCATGGTGGCGCGGATATCGACGGCGCCGAGATTGAGCTGCATCCGGCCGGCGTCGATGGTGGCGAGGTCGAGGATGTTGTTGATCAGCGCCAACAGCGTGTCGGTAGAGACCGTGATGTAGTCGAGATAGTCGCGCTGCTTCGGCGCCAGCGGCCCGGTCGAGGGATCGGCGAGCAAATGCACGAAGCCGATGATGTTGGTCAGCGGCGAGCGCAATTCGTAGGACACGTGGTGGACGAAATCGATCTTGATCTTGTCGGCGTCTTCGAGCGCCTCGTTGCGCTCGCGCAGTGCGCGCTCGACATTCACCGAATCGGTCACGTCGTGGAACGTCACCAGCGTGGCGCCGTTGGGCAGCGGTACTGTCGTGCAATCGAGCACGGTGCCGTCGCGGCGCTCTAACCTGGCCTCGAACGGCTCGCGGCTGTCGATGGCGGTGACGAATTCGCGCAGTTTTTGCCACGTGGCGTTGTCGCCGTGCAGCGGGCGGCATAGCGCCGTGATGGTCTCGATATGCGGCCGCTCGGAGAGCGCCTGCGGCTCGAGCCGCCACATGCGGGCGAAGGCCGCGTTGTGCAGGCGAAGCCGCCCGTCGCTTGCGAACACGGCGACGCCTTCCGCCAGATTGTCGAGGGTCTCGCCCTGGACGCGGATCATTTCCTCGAAGCGGCGGTCGAGATCGAGCCGCTCGGTAACGTCGTGGAACAGATAGGTGACGCCGCCGTCGGGATTGGGCGTGGTGACGACGCGCACGGTGCGCCCGTCCGGAAGGTGCCACATATATTCCTTGGCCTCGACGGCGCGATAGGCTTCGTGCAGCTGCGCCTTCCATTGCCGGAAATCCTGCTCTTCCGGCAGCTTGCGGGCGCTGCGCAGCGCCTCGATCACCGCGGAATCCGTCGGCCCTTGGTCGAGATAGGCGGCGTCGAGGTCCCAGAGCGCGCGATAGGCGGCGTTGTAAAAGGTCAGCCGGTGATCGGCGGCGAACATGGCGACGCCGGTGGACAGCTGATCGAGCGTGCGGCGGTGGGCATCGACCATGCGGGCGAGCGCAACGCGCATGGTTTCCGCTTCGGTGGCGTCGAGTCCGATGCCGGCGCTGCCGGTCTCGGTGCGGAAATCGAGCACGTCGAAGGTGCGTCGGGAGCCGGCGACCACGGCCGGCAGCCGCCCGGCATAGGAGCCGTCGGCCGCGAGCGTGCGCAAAATGGTGTCGCGCGCCGAGCTGTCGAGGAGCTCGAGGCGCCGCGTGACGGCGTCTTCGGCGGTCTTGGCTTCCACCGCGCGCGCATAGGCGGCGTTGGCGAAGGTCAATCGGCCGGTCGCGTCGCGCGTCCACACCGGCGATGGCAGGTTCTCGATCAAGGCGCGCAGCGAAGCGACTTCGCGCAGCAAGCTCTCGTGCCGGGACAGCAGCTCGACCAAATCGCGCTTGACGCCGCTGGCATCCTTCAGCCGCAGCACGGCGCGGCCGCCGATGGCGCGGCCTTGCACCTCGATCGGATGGCCGTGCAGCGTGGTCAAGGTCAGCGCAAAACCCTCGCCGCGGCTGCGCAGGTTTTCGACCGCCTGTTCCATGGCCAAAGCCTTGCCGGCTTCGAGCCAGCTGCCGAAGGCGAGCACGCGATGGGTTGCGCCGACGCCGACGATGGCCGGATCGCCGTCGATGCGGGGCTCGTCGGAGCCCGCCGGCCAATCCACCATCACCTGCGGCTCGGAAAACAACAGCGCATTGGCGCGGTCGAGATCGCTGCGTAGCGTGGCGATCTCGTCGCGCGAGGACGTCTCCAGCCGCGCCCAGCGCACGCGCGCGCGTACCAGCATGATCGCGGTGACGACGGCGAACAGGACGAGCCCGAGCACCACGACCAGCACGGCGATTTCATGCCGGTCGATGCTGTCTTGGGCGCTCACCACGAGCTCGTGCAGCGCGAGGGCCGGCTTTTGCTCGGCGCTGGCGGGGAAGGGAAGGACGGCGCCCACAATGGCGGTCAAGAATCCGCGTCGCCACGGATGCGCGCAGCTGCCGCTGATCCGGATCGTGTCCGGCATGCCCCTTCGCCTCTGCTGGCTGCCACCGCCCATTGCCAGCGGATCATCGCGGGGGAAAGCCCCGCGAATCGCTCGACTTTACTCTCAAGCGGAATCGCGCCGAAAGAGTCCAGATCGTGAACGTGAGTGCGATGGAACCGGGCTCAAGCCCGCGCGGCCGCGGCGCGGCTAATTGGCGTGCCGAGCGCCGCCGCGTCGCGCGCCATGTCTTCCAGGTTGATGCGGCTCAAGGCGACGCCGAATTGCTGCTCCGCCCTCGACAAAGCCGGCAGCACCACCTTGCTGAGCAATTCGGAGCCGCCCGGTTCATTGTCGGCTTCGTCGACCGTTCCGGCGGCGCGCAAAATATCGTTCGCGGTCACGCGGCGCGCTTCACGGGCCAGTTCGTAGCCGCCGCGCGGGCCGCGGATGCCTTTGAGGATTCCTTCGCGCACCAGATTCTGCAGCACGGATTCCAAGTGTCGCGGCGGCAAGGCATGGCGAGCCGCGAGCGTTTTCGCCGAGATCGGATGTCCTGGCACCTGCACCGCCACGTCGATGACGGCCGCAATCGCGAGGAGTCCTTTGCGTGGGAGCAGAGGCATGTAGGGGAAAAACGTCGCTGGCGGGGAATGGTTCGTGAAGAGGAATATACTACATCCGGAACGATTTCCCAGTAGATAGGAGCAATTGAGTCGCAGGTTTATCCAGTCTTCGATTCCAATCCGGTGGAACCTAGCCCGCCTGCGGCGCGCTCGGTGACATCTAGACTGTTCGATTCAACAAGTTTTGCATGTTGAATTGGCGCGATGACTAGCTGGGCGATGCGCATGCCGCGCGAAACGACGAATAAATTGGAGCCAATATTTACAAGTATAACTTGCAATTCTCCGCGGTAATCAGCGTCGATCGTTCCCGGCGTGTTGAGCACGGTGACGCCGTGACGGGCGGCCAAACCCGACCGCGGCCGGATCTGGCCTTCGCTGCCGGGCGGCAATGCGATGGCGACGCCGGTCGGGATCACGGCGCGGCCGCCGGGCGGAATTTCGACCGGCGCGTCGGCCGGCACCGCGGCAAGGAGGTCGAGGCCAGCGGCGAGCGCGCTTTGATATTGCGGCAACGGCAGATCGCGCGCGTGCGGCAGCCGGACGATGCGCACCTCGACTGTCTCGTTCACAGTTTCTGCTCCTGCAGCGCCGTGCCGATCCGTTCGATCAACATGCGCGCAACGTCGTCCTTCGATTGCGGCGGCCACGCTTCGACGCCGGACGCGGTCACCAGATGAATGGTGTTGCTGTCGCCGCCCATGATGCCGGTCTCCGGCGACACGTCGTTGGCCAAGATCCAATCGCAGCCTTTCTTGGAGAGTTTTGCTTGGGCATTGGCGACGATGTCGTCGGTCTCCGCGGCAAAGCCGATGACCAGCCGCGGCCGGCCCGCGTTGCGGTGCGCGATCGTGGACAGGATGTCGGGATTTTCCGTCAGCGCCAGCGTCGGCGTCTTGCCGGGCTGCTTCTTGATCTTGTTGTCGCTCGGCCGTTCGGCGCGCCAATCGGCAACCGCGGCGGCGAATATCGCGACATCGGCCGGCAGCGCCTGCTCGACCGCCTTGAGCATCTGCTGCGCCGTTTCGATCTTCACAACGGAGAGGCCCGGTGGGTCGGGCAGTTTGACCGGCCCGGACACCAGCACCACCTCGGCGCCGGCCGCGGCCGCAGCCGCGGCGATAGCGTGGCCCTGCTTGCCCGAGGAACGGTTGGCGATATAGCGCACCGGATCGATCGGCTCGTTGGTCGGTCCCGATGTGACCAGGATACGCTTGCCGGTGAGCGATCCGGTCCGGCGCATGATCGCTTCGACGGCGGCGGCGATTTCCGGCGGCTCGGCCATGCGGCCGAGACCAGCTTCGCCCCGCTCGGCCATCTCGCCGGCATTCGGCCCAACGATATGCACGCCGTCACTGCGCAGCTGCGCAAGATTCCGCGCCGTCGCCTTGGCGGCCCACATCTGCGGATTCATCGCCGGCGCGATCAGGATCGGCTTGGCGGTGGCGAGCAAGACCGCGGTGGCGAGATCGTCGGCGTGACCGCCCGCCATCTTCGCCAGCAGATCGGCCGTCGCCGGCGCGACGACGATGAGATCAGTGTCGCGGGCGAGACGAATGTGGCCGACGTCGAACTCGCTGTGCGGATCGAACAGATCGGTATGGACGCGCTCGCCGCTCAGCGCGCTCGCGGCCAGCGCGGTGACAAAATGCTGCGCGGCGGCGGTGAGGATGCAGCGCACCTGGGCGCCGCGGTCCTGCAAGCGGCGGATCAGGTCGAGCGATTTATAGGCGGCAATGCCGCCGCCGATGATGAGCAGGACGCGGTTGCCGTTCGCTTCCGCCGCGCGCGCCTTCTGCCGCGCCGGCTGCGATGGCGGCTCGAAGTGCTCCAGGATGTCGTGGCCGGTCTCCTGCGCCGCTTCTTTCAAAATGACGCGGACTTCGTCCTCCATCGACCGTCCGTGCCGCGCCGCGCGTAGCCGCAGCAGCTTTTTCAGCTTGTCGTCGAGCTGCCGGACGGTGAGGCTGCCCATGGCCGCTTCCGTATGACCAGTTCCATAACGATATCAAAGCCTAGCATGGCAATGATTGCATTGCAATCATTGCCATCACAAGACCTTGAAGGCGATCCAAAGCAGCAGCGCGGCGATCACCCACAGCGCCGCCAAGGTCCAGCGGAAGCGGCTGCCTTCGGCTTTGTCGAACTCGGCGATGGTTTGCGGCGACAGCACCAGGCCGTCGCGCGTCATCGCGTCGAGCTGATCGAGCACGCGGGCGCCGCGGGTCAATAGCCCCGGCGCATTGCCGACGAACCGGCCGACCTCGGCCATGCCCTGCGCCGCGCTTTCCAGCTTGCCGGCGGGGCCGAGATGGCGCGTCATCCATTCGCGCACCACGGGCTCCGCGGTGGTCCACATGTCGAGCTTGGGGTCGAGCGAGCGCCCGACGCCTTCGACCACCACCATGGTCTTCTGCAGCAGCAGCAATTCCGGCCGCGTGCGCATATCGAACAGTCCGGTCACCTCGAACAGCAAGGTGAGCAGCTTCGCCATCGAAATGTCTTCGGCAGTGCGGTTGTGGATCGGCTCGCCGATGGCGCGGATGGCTTGAGCGAAATTCTCCACCGAATGGTGCGGCGGCACATAGCCGGCTTCGAAATGCACTTCGGCGACGCGCTGATAATCGCGAGCGATGAAGCCGTGCAAAATCTCGGCGAGGAACAGCCGCTCCTTGACCCCGAGCCGGCCCATGATACCGAAGTCGACGGCGATCAGGCGGCCGTCATCGTCGACGAACAGATTTCCCGGATGCATATCGGCGTGAAAGAAACCGTCGCGCAGCGCGTGGCGCAAGAATGTCTGGATCAACACGCGGCCGAGTTTTGGCAGGTCAAAACCTTTGGCCACAAGGCGGGCGCGGTCGGATAGCGGCGTGGCGTCGATCCATTCCAAGGTCAGCACTTCCTTGGTGGTGCGGTCCCAGTCGACGGCGGGCACACGGAAATCCGGATCGTCCTTGGTGTTCTCGGCCATCTCCGAGAGCGCCGCCGCTTCGAGGCGAAAATCCATTTCGACCGCCACCGAGCGGCGCAGCGTGTCGACCACTTCGATGAGGCGGAGCCGCCGCGCTTCGGCCGACAAATTCTCGGCGTGCTGGGCGGCGAAGGTGAAGGCGCCGAGATCGGCGTGGAAGCGCTTTTCGACGCCGGGCCGCAACACTTTGACCGCGACGTTACGCGGCCCGACTTGGTTCTCAACTTGGGTTTCGACCGTGGCGCGATGCACTTGCGCGATCGAGGCGGCGGCAACCGGCGGGCCGAAACTCGAAAACACCGCTTTGAGCGGCTTGCCGAACGACGCGGCAACCGCCGCTTCGGCTTCGCTTTGCGGGAACGGCGGCATCTGGTCCTGCAGCCGTTCGAGATCGGCAGCAAGCGCCGCGCCGACCACGTCCGGCCGGGTCGCCAAAAACTGGCCGAGTTTGACGTAGCTTGGGCCAAGCCGGGTCAGCGCCGTCGACAGGCGGGTATCCGCGGCGCCGGTCGTGCGCCGTTCGATCAGGCGCGCCAGCCGCAGGAACGGCCGCGCCGGGACCGGCACCGCGGTCGGGTCGACGATGCCGAACACGCCCTCGCGGGCGAACACGAAGCCGGCGCGGCCGAGACGGATGAGATGCGCGGGAGCGGAGATCACAAACGCCAGCCGCAATGCAGCGCCACGATGCCGCCGGTCATTTGCTGATACGAAACCCGCCGAAAGCCCGCCGCGCGCAGCATGGCGGCAAAGGCCTCAGGCTTGGGGAAGCGGCGGATCGATTCCACCAGATAGCGATAGGACTCGGCGTCGCCCACGACGGCGCGGCCGAGCGCCGGAATGACGTTGAACGAATAAAAGTCGTACAGCCGGTCGAGGCCGGGCACATCGACCGTGGAGAATTCGAGGCACAAGAATTTGCCGCCGATTCTCAGCACGCGAAACGCCTCGGCGAGCGCCACATCGATGCGCGGCACGTTGCGGATGCCGAAAACGATGGTCACCGCATCAAAACTGCGGTCGGGAAACGGCAGCGCCTCGGCATTGCCTTCGGTAAAGGTGATCGCGTCGCCGAGGTGAAGCGCTTCGGCGCGCTCGCGGCCGACCGCGAGCATGTCGGGATTGATGTCGCACACCGTCGCCCGGGTCTGCTCGCCGCCGGCTTCGAGCGCACGGAATGCGATGTCGCCGGTGCCGCCAGCGACGTCGAGCAGCGCGAACGGCCGGGATTTGGGCGGATCGAGCGCGGTGACCAGCGCATCCTTCCAGGCCCGGTGCAGGCCGAGCGACATCAGATCGTTCATCAGGTCGTAGCGCGGCGCCACGCTGTGGAACACGTCGTCGACCAGCGCCTGCTTGTCCGCAAGCGGCACCTGGCGTGCGCCGAAATGGGTGTCTGCCATCGCTGGTTTCCCTGTCACGCAAACCATAGCGCGGCGGCGCAAGCGACGCTATGTGTTGAAATTAACCATATGGCTACGAGCGCCGGATCGAGCGATGCCCGAACTGCCTGAAGTCGAGACGGTGCGCCGCGGGCTCGAGCCGGCGATGGAGGGTGCGCGCTTCGCCAAGGTCGAAGTGCATCGCGGCGATCTGCGCTGGCCGCTGCCTGCGGATTTCGCCAGGCGCCTCGAAGGCTCAACCGTGACCGGCCTGGGGCGGCGGGCCAAATATCTGCTCGCGGACCTCTCGTCCGGCGACGTGCTGGTGATGCATCTCGGCATGTCGGGCTCGTTTCATGTTTTCGAGCGTGAGCGCCAGAGCACGCCGGGCGCCTATTATCACGAGCGCTCCAAGCACGCCGCCCACGACCACGTGGTGTTTCACATGTCGTCCGGCGCCATCATTACTTTCAACGATCCGCGCCGCTTCGGTTCGATGAAGCTCGTGGCCCGGGCAAAACTCGACGACGAGCCGCTGCTGCGCGGGCTCGGCCCCGAGCCGCTCGGCAACGCGTTCGACGCCGCGATGCTGGCGCAAGCCTGCAAGGGCAAGAAAACCAGCCTCAAGGCGGCGCTATTGGATCAGCGCATCGTCGCCGGGCTGGGCAATATCTATGTCTGCGAGGCGCTGTATCTGGCGCGGCTGTCGCCGAAGCGCCTGGCCTCGACCATCGCCACAAAATCCGGCGCACCGAACGAGCGCGCCGAGCGTATGGTCGAGAGCATCAAGCGCGTGCTCAACGACGCCATCAAGGCCGGCGGGTCGTCGCTGCGCGATCACAAGCTGACCGACGGCGGGCTCGGCATGTTCCAGCATAATTTCCGGGTTTACGATCGCGAGGGCGAGAAGTGCCGCACGCCCGGCTGTCCCGGCACCGTCAAGCGCATCGTGCAGAACGGCCGCTCAACGTTTTATTGCCCGAGCTGCCAGAAGTGATCGCGATAGACTCTATTCGTTTGCCGGCAGCGCCTCGTCCAGCCACTTCGCAATCACCGCGGCGATTTCCTTGTTGTTCTTCTCCAGCATCATGACGTGGCTGTTGCCCTTGATGCCGATATCGGCGAGCCGAATGTAAGTCGGCTTGACGCCGGCCTGGCGCAGATAGTTCACCGTGCAGTGATCGTAGGGCGCGTGATAGGACGCCTCCGCGGTGAGCACCAGGATCGGCATCTTTTGCAGATTGGGCAGTTGCCGCGCCGGCTCGGCTTGCGCGTAGCAGCGCACCAGGTCGGGCGCGTCGGCTTTGTCCTGCTGCACCATTTGGAGCTCGGACGCATCCTTGATCGGCGGCGAATAATTCATCGGCACCGCGGTGATGCCATATGGCAGCGCCAGCGTGCCCTGCTTGAACCAATCGGGCGCGCCTTTGAATTCGACCTGATAGAACGGCGGACCGTTCGGCTCGATCGCCAGGATCGCCTTCACCAGATCGGGCCGCGCATCCGCCACCGGCCAGCCGAACGCGCCGGCCTGTGAATGGGTGAGCAGGATTGCCGGCCCGATTTTGTCGAGCAGCGCCAGCAGCGCATCGCGATTGAGGAATTGCTGTGAAGCGAAGTCGGCGATCGCCGGCATCTGGCTCGCCGCAAGCTGTATTGTCGCCGGATCGTCGGGCTCGCCGCTGCCCGGCCACTGCGTATGCAACGCCGCCTGCGGCCACAGCTTGAACTTTTCCTGGGCGACAAAGCGCGACAGCGCATTGCCGCGCTCGACATTGTGCATCGGCCCATAGGCCGCGGCCAGATAGCCGGACCGCGCCCGGCCGGGCTGATCGACCACATAGACCGCATAACCTTGGCGCACGAAATATTGCGCCCAGCCTTCGCGGCCGTCCGGGGTGCCGGTGTAATTGGTGCCCGACATGGTGCCGCCGTGCACCATGACGATCGGATTGGGATGCGTTTGTTTGGCCGGAATGCGTACCTCGACATACATCTGATGGCTGACATAGTCCTTGCCGTCGACCTTGGTGGTCTGAACGTTGACGTAGAAGAAGCCGTCGCGCGCCAACATCAGCGGCGCCTCGTCGGCGGCCTGCGCCGAGGTCATGGCAAAACCGATCACGGCGGTCATGGCGACGAGCAGGCCGGCGGCAATGCCCGCATAGGCAATCATTTCGCTTGGCTTCACGGCGCCCTCCCTGTTGAGTCATCATAACAGAGTGGCGGCGGCCTCGAACATCGCCTGCATCATCCGGGAGCGGCAAGCATGGCTTACGAAAACATCATCGCCGAAATACGCGGCCGGGTCGGCCTGATCCGGCTCAATCGCCCGCAGGCGCTCAACGCGCTCAACCGTGCGCTGATGAGCGAGCTCGGCCAGGCCATCGCCGCGTTCGACGCCGACACCACTATCGGCTGCATCGTCATCACCGGCTCGGAAAAAGCTTTTGCGGCCGGCGCGGATATCAAAGAAATGGCCGATAAGGATTTTGCCGACGCCTTCTTCGGCGATTTTTGCGCCGATTGGCATCAGGCGGCGGCGGCGCGCAAGCCGGTCGTCGCCGCGGTGGCCGGCTTTGCGTTGGGCGGCGGCTGCGAGCTCGCCATGCAATGCGATGTCATCATCGCCGCCGACAATGCCAAATTCGGCCAGCCGGAGATCAAGCTCGGCATCATTCCGGGCATCGGCGGCACCCAGCGCCTGACCCACGCGGTCGGCAAGGCCAAGGCCATGGACCTCATCCTCACCGGCCGGATGATGGATGCCGCGGAAGCCGAGCGCTCGGGCCTGGTGGCGCGCGTCGTGCCGGCGGCGAGCCTGCTCGACGAGGCCATGAAAGTCGCCGAGACCATCGCATCGATGTCGCTGCCGTCGGTGCTGGCGGCGAAAGAGGCGGTCAATCGCGCCTTCGAGACCTCGCAGGCCGAAGGCATCCGCTTCGAGCGGCGCATCTTTCATTCGCTGTTCGCCACCGCCGATCAGGGCGAAGGCATGCACGCCTTCATCGACAAGCGGTCGCCGAAGTTTCAAAACAAATGACGTGTCATGCCCCGCGAAGGCGGGGCACCCAGTATTCGCCTCGCTGGCGGCGTGTACTGGGTCGTCCGCCTTCGCGGACGATGACAAGGTTATTTTCGCACGCAGATCACGCGGACGACCGATTGGTCGATTGCATTTCCGCCGCTCGGAGGCGTGATGCCCTGCGCTTGCAAAAAGTTCCGCAGCGTTTCGACCGGTATCAGCGTCGGCTGATTGACGGCACCCGCGCCGGCGACCGCGGTTGAACTTAAATCCACCATGCCGGCGAAACGGCCCTGCGCGTCGATCGCCGCGGCGCCGGAGAAACCAAGCTTTGGCGCCGGGTCGAGGCCTTGCGCGTTCCGATGCGCGGGCGCGCGCGTGACTGCGCCACCGCCGGCCTGGGCCAGCGGATCGGCGACGCCGACGAGCGTGATGTCGTCGCCCGCGCTGCTGTCGCCGTCGAGCGGCACGGGCAAAAGGTCTGGCGCGCCGTAAATGCGCAGCAGCGCGACATCGTTGGCCTTGTCCGCGGCGATGCGTTCGGCATGGCCGAAGCCTGGGATCGTGATGGCCTGGCAGCCGTCGGCGATTTGCGCCGACGTGATCAGATGGCCTTGGCCGGACACCACGATGGCGGTGCCGTATTCGACGCTGCGCCGCAACCCCGGCGGCGGTGCGGCGCCCGGGTCGGGAAAGCCCTGGTAGCTATTAGCCATGGCGGCGGCGATCGGCGCCATGACGCCTTCGGTGGCGCGATCGAACAGAATGGTGACGCCGCGTAATTCGCTGCCGCTTGACTGCACGCGGACGATGAATCTTTTCAGGCCCTGCATTCCCGACATCACGAAGGAGTCGGGCGTCAGCGTCGAATGCTCGACGATGCGACGGCGCACTTTCTTTTCGTCGTCGAACAAAGCCGTCAGCGCGCCTTCGTGCAGACGAAATGTCTCGATGTCGATCTGACCCTGTCGCGACGTCCAGCGGCTGCCCATGCGGGCCAGCGCGGTTTTGGGCACCAGCGCACTGGGCAGGCCGAGCCGCGCGCCCGTGACCAAGTCATCGATGATGCGCCACCCCGCCGCCTGAAGCGCGCCTTGCGAAGGTGGACCAATGGTGTCGACCGCGGAATCGGGATCGTCCGATGCCGGCTTCGCGGCGACAGCGGGTTTTTTCGCGGCGGTCTTCGCCACCGACGGCACCGCGAGCAGCGACAGGGCTGCCGCCGCCAGCAGGCCGAGAACGATGCGCGCTTTTCTGATCCTCATCGTCGCACCCAGCGAGGTGGGTTCAGCCTAGCTTAATCGTACACAGGCGCAACGTGGTTGCGTGGTTCGATACACCTGATCGGACGGCGGCCTTGATCGCTTGGCTGCCAACACGAACAGAAAAGCTGTCCAAGCGATCAAGGTCGCTTTCTAGGCCTTTTAGACAAACCTGATGCCACGCCCAAGCCGGTCGTCCGCCACGCCATTCCGGTCTATGGTGTTCCCATGTTGAGCGCGGAAGAACTCGAACGCTACGCGCGCCATATCGTGCTGCGCGAGGTGGGCGGGCCGGGACAGGCCGCGCTCGGCCGCGCCCGCGTGTTGGTGATCGGCGCCGGCGGGCTCGGCGCGCCGGCGCTGATGTATCTCGCCGCCGCCGGTGTCGGCACGCTGGGCGTGATCGACGACGATGTGGTTTCGCTGTCGAACCTGCAGCGGCAGATCATCCATGCCACGCCCGATGTCGGCCGGCCCAAGGTCGACACCGCCAAGGAGGAGATCCAGCGGCTCAATCCCCACGTCGCAGTGGAGCCGCACGGCGTCCGCCTGACCGCGCAGAACGCGCTCAATCTGATCGGCCGCTACGACGTCGTCGCCGACGGCTCCGACAATTTCGCCACCCGCTATCTGGTCGCCGATGCCTGCTATTTTGCCAAGAAGCCGCTGGTCACGGCGGCGCTCGGCACGTTCGACGGCACGCTGACCACGATCCGCGCTCATGAGCGCGGCGCCGACGGCAAGCCGAACCCGACCTATCGCTGCCTGTTTCCGGAGCCGCCGCCGCCCGGCACCGTTCCCGCCTGTGCCGAGGCCGGCGTCCTCGGCGCGCTCGCTGGCGTTGTCGGCTCGATGATGGCGCTGGAAGTGATCCGCGAAATTGTCGGCTTCGGTGAGGGCTTGGTCGGGCGCCTCGTGATGCTCGATGCCCGCGCCATGCGCTTCGAGGCGCTGCGCTATAGTTGGGATCCGGCGAACCCGCTCACGGGCGAAGCGCCGACGATCCACGATCTCTCGGCGCACATTTAGGGAAGATTTTTATTTGGTCCAAACCGCCTGAATGGTCGAGCCCTTCATCACCGACCATTTGTTGTTGCCGGCATTCACCAGCGTAAAGCAATTGCTCATGGTGGCGCCGCCCCAGATGGTGCAGAAACCGTCCTTCGACAGCTTCCAGGTGCCTTCGCCTTTGTTGCCTCCGCCAATCGGCTCGCGCTTCATCTTGCCGTCCGCCAGGAACGTCATCTTGTATTTGACGTTCGACAGCGTCGACGCCGTGAACGGCTGACCGTTGAAGGACGTGGTCTGGATTTCGCTCGGCGGCAGCCTTGCCGGCTGCGCGGCGGCAACTGTCGTCGTCAACAGGACCGCGCAAGCCGCAATCGTGCCGCCTCGTCGAAAATTCGCGTGCATCGTAAGCCCCCAAGATTCCGATTCACGGCCGGCATGATAGCGACACGCCGTCGCTACGTCCGCTGAAAAATCTTACCGGCTCTGGCCGTGATAGACGCTGTTCGGCCGCATGTCGGTGGCGGAGGCGACACGGTTCGTCATGTTGAAGAAGCCGGCGACCGCGGCGATGTCCCAGATATCGCGGTCGCTGAAGCCCGTGTGGCGCAGCGCGGCGCGGTCTTCTTCCTCGACGAGCCACGGCTCGGCGGTGAGTTTTACCGCGAAGTCGAGCATGGCGCGCTCGCGCTTGGACAGGCGTGCCGCGCGAAAATTCATCGCCATCAATTCGCCCAGCACCGGATCGCCGGAGAGTTGCCGCACCGCGGCGCCATGGGCGACCAGGCAGTAGTAGCAGCGGTTGTGCGACGATACCGCGACCGCGATCATCTCGCGCTCGAGCTTGCTCAGACCCGACGGCGCCAGCATCAAATCGTTGTACATGGCGACGAAGGCCGAGAGCTTGGCCATGTCAAAACCATAGGCCTTGAGCACATTGGGGACGAAGCCGAGCTTTTCCTCGCATTTGGCGAAATAGGCCGCCATGTCCGCTGACAGTGGCGCCGCCTCGAGGGTCAGCGCCGTGATCTTGGTGTCGTCGCCGGCTGCCGCACTGGGGCGCGGTTTGGCCTTGGCTTTGGCCTGGTCGGCTTTGCTGCTCTGCTTGGCCATGGTCTTCCCCCTGTCAAAATCCGTTACCGCACGCCATCTCTGCAATGGTCACGATGGCGGATGCGCGCATTGTGCGAGTATTATCGTAGCCGACCGCGCTGACCAGCCGGGACGGGAGCATGAACGTCCAGGATTTTCCTCACCCGACCGATGACAGCGCCGGCCAGGCGCTCATCGCCGCTGCCGGCACCGCCCTGGCAAAGCGCAGAAGCGACATTCCCGGTGCGTTCCTGGCCGAATTGCTCGGCTCCGCGGTGCCCGACGATTTGCAGCGCTACGGGCCCGATGAGCTTGCCGCCATCGCCGAGCGGTCGTGGTCGTTGCTCTCGGTACGCAAGGCCGGCGCGCCCAAGATCAGCTTCGAGCCGGCGCCCGTGACGCGCACCGTGGCGGTGCTCGACATCATCAACGACGACATGCCGTTCCTGCTCGACTCGGTCGTCGGCGAGCTCAATCAACGCGGCCTCGACATCCGTCTCCTGGTCCATCCGGTATTCGCCGTTGAGCGCGACGCGGCGGGAACGCTGACGGCCTTCAAGGGCGTCGCGAAAGACGGCGGCCGGCACGAAAGCTTCATCCACATCCACATCGAAGGCGTCGCGGACGCGGCGCGGCGCGCCGAGATCGTGCGCGCGCTCGAAGATATCCTCGCCGAGGTGCGCGTCGCCGTGCAGGATTGGCGGCCGATGCTGGAGTGGCTGCGCGCTATCATCGCCGAGTTGCGCGCCAATCCACCGCCGCTCGATGCCGGCGAAATTGCCGAGGCCGTGCAGTTCCTGGAATGGCTGGCGGCGGACAATTTCACTTTGCTGGGCGCGCGCGATTACGCCTTCACCGGCGATACGGCCGTGCTCGAACCGATGTTCGAGACCGGGCTCGGGTTGTTGCGCTCGCGCGATGTGCGGCCGTTGCAGCGCTGGAACCAGCCGCTCGTCATCACGCCGGAAATTCGCGCGCTCATGGAGGAGCCCCGGCTCCTTGTCATCACCAAGTCGACCTTGCGCTCGCCGGTGCATCGCCGCGTCGACATGGACTATATCGGCATCAAGCGTTTCGACCGGCAGGGCAAGCTGGTCGGTGAATACCGCATCTGCGGCCTGTTCACCTCGACCGCCTATACGCGGTCGGTTCGCGCCATTCCCTATCTGCGGCGCAAGGCCGACGAGGTCATCCGCCGCGCCGGCTTCGAAGCGTCGAGCTATTCCGGCAGGGCGCTGGTCAACGTGCTGGAAACCTATCCGCGCGACGAATTGTTCCAGATCGACGAGGACCTGCTCTATCAGTTCGCGCTGGCCATCCTTCAGCTCGGCGATCGTCCGCGCGTGCGCGTGCTGCCGCGGCGCGATCGCTTCGACCGTTTCGTCTCGGTCTTGGTCTACATCCCGCGCGAGCGCTACGACGGCCGGATCAGGGCGCTGATCGGCGATTATCTTTCCACGGCGTTCAACGGTTTTGTCCGCGCCTTCTATCCGTTCTTCACGGAAGGCCCGCTGGTGCGCGTGCACTTCATCATCGGCCGCGCCGAGGGCGAAGCGCCGAATCCCGATCGCGCTACGCTCGACCGCGCGGTCGAGGACATCGTGCGCAGCTGGATCGACGGCTTGAACGAGGCGCTCGCCGCCGCCTACGAGTTGGGCAAGGCGCACGCGCTGGCGGCGCGCTACCGTGGCGCCTTCCCGATCGACTATCGCGAGGTCTATGCGCCGGCGATCGCCGTCGGCGACATTCGCGTCGTCGAACTGCTCACGCCGGAGCGCCCGCTGGGCGTCGACTTCTACCGCCAGGGCGGCGCCGGATTGACCCGCGCGGGGCTTAAGGTGTTCAGCCAAAACCGGCCGATTTCGTTGTCCGAGCGGGTGCCGGTGCTCGAAGACATGGGCTTCCGCGTCGTCGACGAGCGTACTTATCACATCAAGCCTGAGGGCGCGGCGGACGTCTGGTTTCACGACATGGAACTCGAAAGCGCCTCGGGAGAGCCGATCGACCTTGCCGCGCTCGAGCAGCGCCTTGAAGCCTGCTTCCTCGTCGTCATGGGCAAACGGGCCGAGAGCGACGGCTATAACGCGCTGATGCTCCTGGCCGGGCTCGGCTGGCGCGACATCGCGCTCATCCGCACCGTCTCGCGCTTCTTGCGCCAGATCCGCGTGCCCTATTCGCAAGGTTACATGTGGGCGACGCTGCGCAAGCATTCGGCCATCGCCGCGCAAATCGTGAGCCTGTTCCACGCCCGGTTCGATCCGCATCTACCGGCGTCGGACGACGAGCGCGCGGCGCACGAGGCCGAGATCGCTTCGGCCATCGTCACCGCATTGCAGGCGGTCGAAAGTTTGGACGAGGACCGCATCCTGCGCCACTTCGTCAATGCGGTGCAGTCCGCGATCCGCACCAACTTTTATCAGCTCGACCGCGACGGCCAGGCCAAGGACGTCATCGCGATCAAGTTTTCGAGCCGCAAGGTCGACGAAATGCCGCTGCCGCGGCCGCTCTACGAGATTTTCGTCTATTCGCCCCGCGTCGAGGCCGCGCATCTGCGCTTCGGCAAGGTGGCGCGCGGCGGCATTCGCTGGTCCGACCGGCCGCAGGATTTCCGCACCGAAATTCTGGGCCTGGTGAAAGCGCAGAACGTCAAGAACGCCGTCATCGTGCCGGTCGGCGCCAAGGGTGGCTTCGTGCCAAAATATCTGCCGGTCGGCGGCAGCCGCGAAGCCATCCAGGCGGAAGGCATCGCCACCTACAAGATCTTTATCTCAACGCTGCTCGACATCACCGACAACATCCGGCCTGGCACTGCCGGCGTCGTGCCACCGCTCGACGTCGTGCGCAAAGAGGGCGACGACCCCTATCTCGTGGTCGCCGCCGACAAGGGCACCGCGACGTTCTCCGACATCGCCAACGACATCGCCATCGCCCACGACTTTTGGCTCGGCGACGCCTTCGCCTCCGGCGGCTCGGTCGGATTCGACCACAAGAAAATCGGCATCACCGCGCGCGGCGCCTGGGAATCGGTCAAGCGCCATTTCCGCGAAATGGACGTCAACCTCGCCACCACGCCGTTCACGGTGGTCGGCGTCGGCGACATGTCGGGCGACGTGTTCGGCAACGCCATGTTGCGCGAGAAGACCACCAAGCTCGTCGCCGCCTTCGATCACCGCGACATTTTCATCGATCCCGACCCCGATGCGGAGCGCACGTTCGCCGAACGCCAGCGCCTGTTCGACCTGCCGCGTTCGAGCTGGCAGGATTTCGACAAGACGCTGATCTCCAAGGGCGGCGGCGTCTATCCCCGCTCGGCCAAGGAGATCAGGCTGTCGGCCGAGGCGCAAAAACTCTTCGGCGTCGGCGAACTGCTGACGCCGCAAGACTTGATCCGCGCCATCCTCAAAGCGCAGGTCGACCTGATCTTTTTCGGCGGCATCGGCACCTATATTCGCGCCGCCGAGGAAAGCGACGAGGCGGTCGGCGACCGCACCAATGACGCGGTCCGCGTCACTGGCAAAGATCTGCGCTGCAAGGTGATCGGCGAGGGCGCCAATCTCGGCATGACGCAACGAGGCCGCATCGAGGCAGCGCAGCGGGGCATCCGGCTCAACACCGACGCCATCGACAATTCGGCCGGCGTCAACACTTCCGACATGGAGGTCAATCTCAAGATCGCGCTGAGCATTCCGCTGCGCGACGGCCGGCTGACCATGGACGGGCGCAACGCGCTGCTTGCCGAAATGACCGACGACGTCGCGGGCCTTGTATTGCGCAACAATTATCTGCAGCCGCTGGCGCTGTCGCTCGCCGAGCGGCGCGGCATGGAGGCTTTCGGCTTCCAGCAGCGCCTGATCCAGACGCTGGAGAAGCGCGGCCACTTGGACCGCGCGGTCGAGTATTTGCCCGACGACGCCCAGCTTGCCGAGCGGCGCCGCCGCGCGGAACCGTTCACCCGGCCGGAGCTCTCGGTGCTGCTCGCCTACGCCAAGCTGTCGCTTGACGAGGACTTGTTGGAATCCACCGTGCCCGACGATTCCTATCTCGCCCGCGAGCTTAACCGCTATTTCCCGAAAGCCATCGCCGAGCGTTTCCCCGACGCGCTCGAGCATCATCGCCTGCGCCGCGAGATCATCGCCACTCAGCTCGGCAATTCGATGATCAACCGCGGCGGCCCGTCGCTGATCGTGCGCATCGCCGACCAGACCGGCGCGGCGCCGGCCGCCATCGCCGCAGCCTTCGCCGCGGTGCGCGACAGCTATTGTCTGACCGCACTCAACACCGCGATCGACGGGCTCGACAATCGCGTTTCCGGAAAACTGCAGCTCGAGCTTTACGCGGCGGTGCAGGACCTCTTGCTCGACCGCATCATCTGGTTCCTGCGCAATGCCGATCTGTCCAAAGGCCTGGCCGAGGTCGTTGAGCATTACCGCGACGGCATCGCCGCCGTCGAAGCCGCGCTGTCCGAGGACAGCTTGAGCGCGCGGGCCGCGCGCAAAGCCAAGCTCGTCGAGGCCGGCGTGCCGGAGGAACTTGCCGGGCATTTGGCCAATCTGCCGTCGCTGACTGCGGCGCCCGACATCATCCTGGTCGCCGACCGCACCGGCAACGCGATCGGCGAGGTGGCGGCGACCTATTTTGCCGCCGGCGCGTTCTTCCGGCTCGATCGCATTACCAGCGCCGCGAGCAATATTCCGATTGCCGATTATTTCGACCGGCTGGCGCTCGACCGGGCGCGGGATTCGATCGGCGATGCCGAGCGCCGGCTTGCCGCGGCCATGGTCGGTAACGGCACGGCCGGCGCTGCCGCCGTGGCGGCCTGGGTGGCACCGCGCCGCGACGAGGTCGAGCGTGTCCGCCTGGCGGTCCACGAAATCGCCAATTCCGGGCTGACGCTGTCGAAATTGGCGGTGACCGCGAGCCTGCTCGGCGATTTGGTCAAGAATTGAAGGCTGGCAACGACTTACCCACAGGCGCCGCGGCGCGCCATAAAAAAGAACCCCAAGCAGAGTACGCGCTTGGGGTTCTAGGTGTTGCCTCAACTTAGGCTTATTGGGCCGGGCGGCGGGGTGTCGGGGGATGGGGAGCCGCCCGGTTGGCCTAATGGTCAGAAAATAGGAACGGGGTCTGCGGATGCAATGCGGATCACGGTTTAGTGTAATCCGCTGCGTCAAAACGCGCCGCTTGCAAACAACAAGTCATCGTCAATCGAATTTTTGCCGCGACGCGATGCAACTCAGTACTACCTCGCATACGTGACGTGCAGATGTCACAAACCCAACGCGATTTTACTCAAATGCACCGGCGTCAAAGAATTTCATTTTCCGTGTGGAACCAGCCGACCTTGCAGCGCTTATCGGTTTTGGGCCACGATTGCGTGATGCGTGCGCGGGCGCTCAAAAACTTTGAAAGTACTGACGTCGTCGGCCCAAGCGGCATGGCAATGATTGCGGTTCTTACGGACTGTTGCGAGATCACGGCATGAGCGCGATCCAGTCGCTGCAGCCGTTTTATACGGTGGCCGGCTTCGCCGTCGGCATGCTGGTGGGCTTGACCGGCGTCGGCGGCGGGGCGCTGATGACGCCGATACTGATCGTGCTGTTCGGCGTCCATCCGGCGACCGCGGTCGGCACCGACCTGCTTTACGCCGCGGCGACCAAGACCGCCGGCAGCCTGGTCCATGGCTATAACCGGACCGTCGATTGGCGCGTGGTGCGGCGCCTCGCCACCGGCAGCGTGCCGCTGACCATCCTGACCATCTGGGCGCTAAGCTATATCAACATCAACGGCGCGGCGGCGCGCGAGCTCATCGCCGGCGTGCTGACGCTGGCGCTGTTTGCCACCGCGCTGATGCTGGTGTTTCGCGACCGGATCGTCGCCCGCTATGCGGCGCGCGTCGGTGCGCTGCCGCCGCAGCGGATCGCAGCGTTGACCGTGATCGTCGGCGCGATCCTCGGCGTGCTGGTGTCGATCTCCTCGGTCGGTGCCGGCGCCATCGGCGTCACCGGCCTGATTCTGCTTTATCCGCACCTGCCGACGGCGCGCATCGTCGGCTCCGACATCGCGCATGCAGTGCCGCTGACGCTCGCCGCCGGCATCGGCCATTGGTGGCTCGGCTCGATCAATCTCGATCTGCTGATTCCGCTATTGCTCGGATCGGTGCCGGGCATCCTGCTCGGCAGCTATACCGCCGTTCGCGTACCGGAGAAGGCGCTGCGGCTCTTGCTGGCGGCGACTTTGGTCCTGGTGGCGACCAAGCTGTCGCTCGACATGCATTCGTCAGGCATGCCGGTGGTCACGGCGACGACAAATCGCGCGCATTGATTGTTTCTCAGCGCGGCTGTCCGACATCGGGCAGGCCGTAACGGTGCAGGTCGGCGCCATGGGCGTCGAGCCAGGCCTTGGCGCGGTCGTGACCCGGGCAAAGCCGCTGCACCAGCCGCCAGAACCGCGGCGAATGGTTCATCTCGACGAGGTGCGCCACTTCGTGCGCGGCGAGGTAATCGAGCACATGGCTCGGCGCCAGAATGAGCCGCCACGAGAACGACAGCAGGCCGGTGGTCGAGCACGAGCCCCAGCGGCTCGATTGATCGCGCACGGTGATCCGCCTGGCGGCGACGCCGAGAGCCGCGGCAAATTTCAAGCTCGCGGCTTCGAGCTCGCGCTTGGCCTCGCGGCGCAGGTAATCGCCGACGCGCCGGTCGAGATGCGGGGCGTTGCCGGCGACGCATAGAAGCCGCTCGCCGTCACCGGCCACTTCGGCCCAGACGGTGCCGCGCATGCCGCGGCGGTGCGCGATGCGGTGCGGTACGCCGCGCAATGGCACCACGACGCCATCGGCGAACGGCACCGCTTCGGGCAGCCGCCCGAGCCGCGCCGCGATCCAGCCGCCGTGCTTTTGCGCGAACTCGCCGGCTTCCTTCAGCGTGCCGCGCGGCGGGATCGTCAAAATGACTTCGCGCGTGGTCGCCTGGATGCGCAACGTGTAACGCCGCGCCTGCCGGTGGCGGCGCAGCTGCACCAGATAAACCGACCGGTCGAAGACGATCTCGATCGTCCGCGGCTCACTCGGGCGACGATAAAGCAGCGCACGCAGCGGCATAGCGAAGCATCCGAGCATCAACCGACGCGAATACTGCCACGATTCGTCGCGGAGCGCGAAGGCCGCAGCCGGCGCGGCGATCAAGCCTGCTGCAGCGCCGCGCCGTTGTGTGCGCGCCGGCTGACCGCGCCGACGCGCGGGCCGTTCGCCATGTGGCCCATCGACAGGATGAAATCGGCGATGCGCGGCGCGATCTCGGAGCGAAAGCGTGAGCCGTTGAACACGCCATAGTGTCCAACACCCGGCTGCAGCCAGTGCGCCTGGCGATCGGCCGGGATGTTGACGCACAGCCGATGCGCCGCCTCGGTCTGGCCGACGCCGGAAATATCGTCGTGCTCGCCTTCGATGGTGAAGAGCGCGACGCGCCTGATCCGGCCGAGATCGATGGGCCGGCCGCGATGGGTCATCTCGCCCTTGGGCATGGCGTGGCGGACGAACACGGTGTCGACGGTCTGCAGGTAGAATTCGGCGGCGAGATCCATCACCGCCAGATATTCGTCGTAAAATTCCTTGTGCTTGCCCGCGGAATCGCCGTCGCCTTTGACCAGATGCATGAACAACTGCTTGTGCGCCTCGATGTGGCGCTCGAGATTCATGCTGACGAAGCCGTTGAGCTGCAGGAAGCCTGGATAGACGTCGCGCATAAAACCCGGATTTGGAAACGGCACTTTGGTGATGACGTGGCTGCGAAACCAATCCATGCCGCGCTGCTCGGCAAGCTTGTTGACCGCGGTCGGATTGACGCGGGTGTCGATCGGGCCGCCCATCAAGGTCATCGACGTCGGCACATAGGGATCGTCGTCGGCTTCCATCACCGCGACTGCGGCAAGCACCGGCACCGACGGCTGACACACCGCGACGATATGGGTATCGCCGCCCAGCGCGTGCAGGATCGAGATCACGTAGTCGATGTAATCGTCGAGATCGAAGCGGCCTTCCACCAGCGGCACCATGCGGGCATCGACCCATTCGGTAACATAGACGTCGTGATTAGGCAGGAACGCCTCGACCGTGCCGCGCAACAGCGTGGCGAAATGGCCCGACATCGGCGCAACGATCAGGAGCCGCGGCTGCGGCCGGCGCGGCGGGTGCTCGAAGATGCGCTCGAAATGGATGAGCTTGCAGAACGGCCGCTCCCACACTGTCGAAACCTGCACCGGCACGCGCTCGCCGCCGACCAAGGTCGAGGTGATGCGCCATTCCGGCCGGCCGTAACGGCGCGTCGAGCGTTCGAACATTTCGGCCGCTGCGGCGACCGTTTTGCCGAACGTGGTGTGGGACAGCGGATTGACCGGGTTCTTATAGAACAGCCGCGTGGCATCGGCCCACGCCCGCGCCGGATTGAGCGCCGCGTGGCTCATCTCGTAGAACCAATACATCGGCGCGGCGGACAGCAAAGCACTACTGTCGCCTGGCACGGCAGGCGCGCCGCCGAACTCCCCGATCGCCATTGATGACCCTGACCCGGCTTGCTGCAGTGCAGCATTGTGACGATGGTATGTCATATCGTCAACATATACGCAATGATTGCCATTTCCGTTACCTGTAAGTTCTTACGTATTCGGAACAACGCGGTGCGGCCATTCGCGCCGCACGTGGCACCTATATTGGCGCCCATACGACGATTTTTATTCGCCGGCCTGGATCAGCGAGCCGTGGCGGCGCGCGCTCTGCAACAGCTTGAGAAAGCCGAACACGCCGGCAGCGAAGAACACCACGTTGAGCGCCAGCGCGTGGAGCATCAAGTCGGGCCGGAACGTGTGCTCGATCAAGAGCGCGCGCATGCCTTCGAAAACGTAGGTCGGCGGCAGCGCCCACGACACCGGCTGCAGCCACGCCGGCAGAGTCGAGACCGGGTAGTAGACGCAGGTCAGTGGCATGAACAAAAACATGATCGACCAGGCGAGATTCTCGGCGCCGAGACCGTTGCGCAGCACCAGGCCGGAGACGAAAATCCCGACCGCCCAGGCCGTGAGCATCAGATTGAGGAAGAAGGCGACCAGCGCCAGGCCGAGACCGTAGAGATTGAAGCCGAAAAACGCTATCGCGAGAAAGGTCACCGGCACGGTTCCGATCGCCAAGCGCACGATGCTCATCACCATCAGCGCTGAGATGAACTCGAACGGCCGCAGCGGGCTCATCATCAGATTGCCGATGTTGCGCGCCCACATCTCTTCCATGAACGAGATCGAGAAGCCGAGCTGGCCGCGGAACAGGATGTCCCACAGCAGCACGGCGCCGATGAAGGTGCCGCCGGCTTTGGCAAAGAAGCCGGCGTTCTGCATGATGTAGAATTGCAAGAAACCCCAGGTGATCATCTGCACCGTCGGCCAGTACACCAGATCGAGCAGCCGCGGCCACGATGAGCGCAAGAGGTACCAGTAACGCAGCATCATCGCGCCGGTGCGCCGCGTCGAGAAATCCAAGACGCCGTCGCTGAGCGTAGTCATTGCATCGCCTCGCGCTCGATGCCGCGACCGCGGGCGACGTCGAGGAAGACTTCTTCCAGTGTGCGCCGGCCGTAGCGCGCCAACAATTTCGCCGGCGTGTCATCGTCCTCGATATGGCCCCGCTTCATGATGATGACGCGGTCGCACAGCCGTTCGACCTCGGCCATGTTGTGCGAGGCAATAAGCATCGTGGCGTTGCGCTCGCGGCGATAGCGCTCGAGGTGGCCGCGCACCCAGTCGGCGGTGTCGGGATCGAGCGAGGCGGTGGGCTCGTCGAGCAGCAGCAGCTCCGGCGCGTTGATCAAACCCTTGGCCAGCGCCACGCGGGTCTTCTGCCCGTCGGAGAGTTTTCCGGTCTGGCGGTCGAGCAGGTCGGTGAGATCGAGCTCTTCGCCGAGCTGCTTGATGCGCTGCGCCAGATCGGGCACGCCGTAGAGCATGCCGAATACGGTGAGGTTCTGCCGGATGGTGAGCCGCATCGGCATCGCCACATAGGGGCTTTCGAAATTCATCCGGTGCAGCACGCGATAGCGTTGCCGCGGCATCTCGGCGCCGAGCACCGTGACCCGGCCGGAGGTCGGCGTGGTCAGCCCCATGATGGAGGCGATGGTGGTGGTCTTGCCGGCGCCGTTGCCGCCGAGCAGTCCCGTGACCGAGCCCGGCGTGAGCGTGAACGAGATACCGTCCACCGCCGGGATGGTCTTGTAGATTTTGACCAGCCGCTCGATGGCGATGGGGGGTGCGGGGGCGTGCATCGGCGCACATGTGGCGCGCTGGCGCGGAGGAGGCAAGGGGAGAGGCGGGAGGTGTGCGGATCAATGTCTCCGCATCGATCAAGGCCGCTTTCTAGGCCGTGCCACATATCTTCGATGCAAATCCGCAACGTCCGGCATATGGCCGAGCCGGGCGGAAGATGGCACAACACGGCGCTGGGGAGGGCGTCCGCATATGAGCACAATCACAATGGCTCAAGCCGACCGCATCATCGACGCCGCGATCGCGCGTGGCGTCGAGCTTAACTGCCGCCCGATCAGCGTCATTGTGGTCGAGCCGGGCTGCAAGGTGAAAGCCTTCAAAAAAGAAGACGGAGCGTCGATGATCCGTTTCGAGATGGCATTCGGCAAAGCCTATGCGGCGCTCTCACTTGGGCGCAGCTCGAGCCTGGTGCATCAGCGCGCCGAGGAGCGGCCGATCTTCATGCGCTATCTGATCGCGGCGAGCGACGAACAACTGTTTCCCGAAGCCGGCGGCTTGCTGATCCGCGATGCGGAGGGTGAAGTCATCGGTGCGGTCGGCGTCACCGGCGATACCGGGGAGCGCGACGAAGAGCTCGCCGCCCACGGCATTCATGCCGCAGGGCTGAAGACCGACGAGGATTGCCGCGATATGGGCCGGCGCGTCGGGCTATTGCCGAAAACCAAGTAGCGCGCGACCTAGCGCGCCACAGCACACCACGAGGCACCATGAAAATCGGATTGTTCGACCACATCGAAGATGGCGCGCGGCCGCTGACGACATTGTTCGACGAGCGTTTGCAATTCGCCGAAGCGGCCGATGCGGCCGGCTTCTATTGCCTGCATCTTGCCGAGCATCATGCGACGCCGCTCAACATGGTGCCGGTGCCCGGCGTTTTCATGGGGGCGCTGGCGCGCGCGACCAAACGCATGCGGATGGGGCCGCTGGTGTATCTGTTGCCGCTCTATTCGCCGCTCCGCCTGATCGAGGAAATCTCCATGCTCGATCATTTGAGCTATGGCCGGCTTGACGTCGGCGTCGGCCGCGGCGTGTCGCCTTACGAATTGAAATACCACAAGGTGGAGCATGAGGACTCGCGCGACATTTTCATCGACGCGTTCAATTGCCTCAGCGCCGGGCTGGTCACCGATACGTTCAGCTACAAGGGCGACCACTATGTCTACGAGAATGTGCCGATCGCGCTGCGGCCGCTGCAGCAGCCGCATCCGCCGTTCTGGTACGCTTCATCGAACGAGATCGGCTCGACCTGGGGTGGCGAGCACGGCCTGCATTTCGTTACGCTCGGGCCGATGGCGACCGCCAAAACCAATATCGTTGCCTACAAGAAGGCGCTGGCCAAACGCGGTGCGCCGGCGCAGCCCAAGGCGGAGTTTCCCGGCGGCGCCGTGATCGGCGTGCAGCGCCATATTTTCGTCGCCGATACCGATGCGGAGGCGCACCGCTTCGCCAAGCCGGCGATGGAGGTGCATCTCGCCAATCTCAATTGGCTGCGGGTGAAGCACGGCGTCACCGGGCTGACCTCGCGGCTCAACGTGCCGCGCGGCGCCACCTACGAAGCCTGTCTCGCCGACGGCACGGTGATCTCAGGCTCGCCTCAGACCGTGCGCGCCGAGATCGAGCGGCAGGTCAAGGAACTCGGCGTCAATTATCTGCTGACGTATCTCTTCCTCGGCACCATGTCGCTCGCCGACGCGCTGCGCTCGCTGCAACTGTTCAGCAGCGAGGTGATGCCGCATTTGGCGAAGCTGTGACGGCTATTTGCCGCCGTTATCCGGCGGCCGCTGCTGGTCGGCGCGTAGCGCGTCCGGATGCGGCATTGCGATGACGTTGTAGCCGGAATCGACGAAGTGGATTTCGCCGGTGACGCCGGTGGAGAGATCCGAGAGCAGATAAAGCCCCGCGCCGCCGAGGTCTTCCAGCGTCACGCCGCGGTGCAGCGGCGAATGGCGCTGCTGGAAGGCGAACATGGCGCGGGCGTCGCCGATCCCCGCACCCGCAAGGGTGCGGATCGGTCCCGCCGAAATCGCATTGACGCGGATGGCGCTCGAGCCGAAGTCGACGGCGAGATAGCGCACGGAAGCTTCCAGCGCCGCCTTGGCAAGCCCCATGGCGTTATAGTTCGGCATGGCGCGCAGGCCGCCGTTATAGGTCAGCGTCAGCATGGCGCCGCCGTTCGGCATTAGGGCGGCCGCGCGCTTCGCCGCTTCGGTAAACGAGAAGCACGAGACCACCATGGTGCGGATGAAGTTTTCGCGCGTGGTGTCGGCATAGCGGCCGGTGAGCTGGGTCTTGTCGGAAAAGGCGACGGCGTGGACCAGGAAATCGAGCGTGCCCCAGGCGTGGCTCAATTCGGCAAACACGGCGTCGACCGAAGCTAAATCCTCGACGTCGCACGGCAGCACCAGGTCGGCCCCGACGGAAGTCGCCAGCGGCTTCACGCGCTTGCCGAGCGCCTCGCCCTGATAGGTGAAGGCGAGCTTGGCGTCATGGGCGGCAAGGGCTTTGGCAATACCCCAGGCAATGGAGTGGTCGTTGGCGACCCCCATGATCAGGCCGCGCTTGCCCTGCATCAGTGCGGGCATCAGGCATCCAGCCGCTTGAAAACGACAGACGCATTGGTGCCGCCGAAGCCGAATGAGTTCGACAGCACGCAGCCGAGCGTCACGTTATCGCGGCGCTCGCGCACAATGGGCATATCCGCGAAGGCCGGATCGAGTTTTTCGATATTGGCGCTTTCGCAGATGAAGCCCGAATTCATCATCAGCAGCGAATAAATCGCCTCCTGCGCGCCGGCCGCGCCGAGCGAATGCCCGGTGAGCGATTTGGTCGCCGAGATCGGCGGGCACTTTGCGCCGAATACTTCGCGGATCGCCTCGATCTCTTTGAGGTCGCCGATCGGCGTCGATGTGGCATGCGGATTGATGTAGTCGACCGGCGGCGCGACCGTCGCCAATGCCATCTTCATGCAGCGCACCGCGCCTTCGCCAGATGGCGCGACCATGTCGGCGCCGTCCGACGTCGCGCCGTAGCCGGCGACCTCGGCATAAATCTTGGCGCCGCGTGCCTTGGCGTGTTCGAGCTCTTCCAGCACCAGCACGCCGGCGCCGCCGGCAATGACAAAACCGTCGCGGTCGGCATCATAGGCGCGCGACGCCTTGTCGGGCGTCTGATTGAAGCCCGACGACATCGCGCCCATGGCGTCGAACAACACCGACAGCGTCCAGTCGAGCTCCTCGCAGCCGCCGGCGAAGATCATGTCTTGTTTGCCGACCTGGATGGTTTCGTAGGCATTGCCGATGCAATGGTTCGAGGTCGCGCAGGCCGAGGAGATCGAATAGTTCACGCCCTTGATCTTGAACCAGGTCGCCAGCGTCGCCGACGCGGTCGAGGACATCGCTTTCGGCACCGCGAACGGTCCGACGCGCTTGGGTCCCTTGCTGCGGGTGATATCGGCGCTCTCGACAATGGTGCGCGTCGATGGCCCGCCGGAGCCCATGATGATGCCGGTGCGCTCGTGGGAGACTTCGTTATCCGTCAAACCGGAATCCCGGATCGCCTGCTCCATGGCGACGTGATTCCAAGCGGCGCCGCCGCCGAGAAAGCGCATGGCACGGCGGTCGACGGACTCGCTCGGGTCCAGCGTCGGCGCGCCGTGCACCTGGCAGCGGAAGCCGAGCTCGGCATACTTGTCGGCGCGCACGATGCCGGATTTGGCCTCGCGCAGCGACGCCACCACTTCCTGCGTGTTGTTGCCGATGGACGAGACGATGCCCATCCCGGTGACGACCACGCGCTTCATGTGTGCCTCTCGCGAAATTTCCTACGCCGCGCCGCGCTCACGCTTCGCTCGGCTGCGGCCCCACGTCGCGGAACAGGCCGACCTTGAGGTCGGACGCGCGATAGATCACCGAACCGTCCGCCGAGAGCCAACCGTCGGCAACGCCGAGCACGAGCTTGGAGCGCATCACGCGTTTGATGTCGATGCCGTAGACGATGTTCTTCATGGTCGGCAGCACCTGGCCGGAGAACTTCAGTTCCCCCATGCCCAGCGCCCGGCCCTTGCCGGGCGAGCCGAGCCAGCCGAGGAAGAAACCGAGCAATTGCCACAGCGCGTCGAGCCCGAGGCAGCCCGGCATCACCGGGTCGCCCTTGAAGTGGCAGGGGAAGAACCACAGGTCGGGCTTGAGATCCAACACCGCCCGCACCAAGCCCTTGCCGTATTCGCCGCCCACCTCCGCGATTTCGGAAATGCGATCGAACATCAGCATGGGCGGCAGCGGCAGTTGCGGGCCGTGGGCGAAAAGCTCGCCCCGGCCGCAGGCCAGCAAATCCTCATAGTCGAAGTTCGAACGGCGATCTTGCATCCGTATTTCGCTCCGCCCCCGGGCCGATCACCCGCCTGAATCCCTAACATATTGGGGCAATGTGGCAAAGCTGCACCCTCAACGCCCGGCTGCCGCGGTGGGCAAGCGATCCCTGCGACGCTTTGCCGGAACAGTTGCAGCGGACGCAGCGTGGCGTATAATGATTTCACTTGCAACAATCGTACTGGCCCCCGGATGGGGCAGTGGGTAAGGCCAATGACTCAGTCGCCTCCTTCCGCGCGTTCGCTTCCCGCGGGGCTGCCAACCTTGCCACCGGCGCCGGGCCGCGCCGACCGCAGCGGCTGCCCCTGGCATGACGTCAAGGAGAAGCTCCGCGACGTGGGCTTGCGCCCGACCCGCCAGCGCATGGCGCTCGGCTGGATCCTGTTCGGCAAGGGCGACCGCCACGTCACCGCGGAAATGCTCTACGAGGAAGCCACCCGCGCCAAAGTGCCGGTATCGCTGGCGACCGTCTACAACACCCTGCATCAGTTCACCGAAGTGGGCTTGCTGCGCCAGGTCGCCGTCGACGGCTCAAAAGCCTATTTCGACACCAACAATTCCGAGCACCATCACTTCTTCATCGAAGACCAGAACGATCTGATGGACATCCCCTCGACCGACGTGCTCGTCGGCAAGGCGCCGGTGGCGCCGGAGGGCTATGAGATCGCTCGGATCGACGTGGTAGTGAGGCTGCGGCGGAAGAAGCTGGGCTGAGGCTTCGTCATTCCAGCCGAGCGCGTAGCGCGAGAGCCGGAATCCATAACCACAGAAATTGCAGAACGAGCGCTGGAGCGAAATCTTTGGCGATAGCGGGTATGGATTCCGGATAGCCGCTTCGCGGCTTCCGGAATGACGCGTTACGTCACTCGATCTTCTCGTCCGGATAAACGCCCCATAGCTCGTTCTGCTCGATCCAGCCGTCAAAGCCGTCGCCGGCGATTTGGCACCATTTGCCGGTGCAGCGTTTGACCGTGCCCAGCACGCCGACCTGTAACTGAGCCGTCACCGCGCTCTTGGCGTCGGGGCTGGCATAGATCGGTGCCAGGTCGGTCTTCGACTTCAATTGCACGGTCGCGGTGCGCTTGCCCGACAGCAGCGAGTGATAGACCCAGCCTTCGGTGCCGTCGGAATCGCGGATGCGCCGCCAGTTCTCGAATTCGGCGGTGATCTCGACCGGCAAGCCGACCTTCGTATAGATCCAGGCGACGTCGTGGTCCTTGTCCGGGCCGCCGCGCACATTGACCCGATCGGCCTTGAGGCTGACGAAGCGCGGCACCGGCAAGCCGCTCGCCGTGCTGTCGTTGCCGGCCCGGACCGCGCCGGCGGCGAGCGCCAGCATGAGCGGCGCCGCGATCGCGGCCCGAATCCACCCGATCATCGGCCTGCGGTGCCGCAAAATCATCGCGACACGCCCGATCGGTCGTAATGCCGGGGGAACCCCGGCGCGCTTTGTCGAAGCGCTGCCATCTGGTAGAGAGATTTCGATGAACCACCTGCCCATTCCAGTGTCGGCGAGGGCGGTTAAAGAGACCTGAACGGGCCGATTTCCGGGTCGCCGGCCGCAGGTCGGCTAGCGTGAGAGGCAGTCAATGGCGTCCGGCAAAAAGCCGCTTGTCGTGGTCACCCGGAGGCTGCCGGACAGCGTCGAAATGCGCATGCGCGAATTGTTCGACGCCCGCCTCAACGCCGACGACAAGCCGATGACCCATGCCGAGCTGGTCGCCGCCGCCAAGACCGCCGACGTCATCGTGCCGACGGTGACCGATCACATCGACCGCGCCGTGCTCAGCCAATCCGGCGAGCGGCTGAAGCTGATCGCCAATTTCGGCAACGGCGTCGACAATATCGACGTCGCCACCGCCGTGCAGCGCGGCATCACCGTCACCAACACGCCCGGCGTGCTCACCGAAGATACCGCCGACATGACCATGGCGCTGATCCTCGCCGTGCCGCGGCGCCTGGCGGAGGGCGCGCAAGTGCTCACCGGCAACCAGGAATGGACCGGCTGGAGCCCGACCTGGATGCTCGGCCATCGCATCTGGGGCAAGCGGTTGGGCATCGTCGGCATGGGCCGCATCGGCCAGGCGGTGGCGCGCCGCGCGCATGCCTTCGGCTTAAAGATTCACTATCACGACCGCCGCCGCATGGCGCCGGCAGCCGAGGAAGAGTTGCACGCGACCTACTGGGAGAGCCTCGACCAGATGCTGGCGCGCATGGACATTATTTCGATCAATTGCCCGCACACGCCGGCGACCTATCACTTGCTGTCGGCGCGCCGGCTCAAGCTGATCCGGCCCGAGGCCTATATCGTCAATACCGCGCGCGGCGAAGTGATCGACGAGAACGCGCTCGCCCGCCTGATCGAAGCCGAGGAGATCGCCGGCGCCGGCCTGGATGTGTTCGAGCACGAGCCGGCGGTGAGCCCGAAACTCGTCAAGCTCGCCCGCGCCGGCAAGGTGGTGCTGCTGCCGCATCTCGCTTCCGCCACCGTCGAAGGCCGCAACGACATGGGCGAAAAGGTCATCGTCAACATCAAGACCTTCATGGACGGCCACCGCCCGCCGGATCGCGTCCTGCCGTCGATGTTGTGAAAGCCGCAGGTAGCGTCCGCGCAATGCAGAACCTGCATCGACGTTCGATCCTTCGCCTTGCATGCGTTGTGCTGATTGCCGCGCTCGCGTTGCCGGTCGCGGCGCGCAGCGACGAGCAGATCGGCCATGCCCAAGCGGTCGTCGCCAAGAACGGCATGGTGGTGGCGCAGGAAGCGACCGCGGCGCGCATCGGCGCCGATATTCTGCAAAAGGGCGGCAATGCGGTGGACGCCGCGGTCGCCGTCGGCTTTGCGCTGGCCGTGACCTATCCGCGCGCCGGCAATCTCGGCGGCGGTGGATTCATGCTGATCCACCAGGCGTCCGGCAACGATACAGCGATCGATTATCGCGAGACCGCGCCGGCGGCGATCACGGACAAATCGTTTCTCGATGCGCAAGGCAACGCCGATCCGCAAAAATCGCGCGACTCCGCGCTCGCCATTGGCGTGCCGGGCACGGTCGAGGGCTTGGCCTTCGCCGCGCGAAAATATGGCTCGGGCCGGTTCACGCTCGCCGACCTGATCGCGCCGGCGCTGAAGCTGGCGCGCGACGGCACGCCGGTGACCGACGACATCGCGGATATGTCGGCCAACGAATTGGCGCGGCTGGCGCGCTGGCCGTCTTCGGCGAAAATCTTTCTCAAACCCGACGGCACGGCGCTCGCGCTTGGCGGTTCTCTGGTGCAGAGCGATTTGGCCAATACGCTCGAGGCCATCGCCAAGGACGGGCCGCGCGCGTTCTATAACGGCCCAATCGCCGACAAGATCGCCGCTGCCGTGAAGGCCGCGGGCGGCGTGATGACCGCCGACGATTTGCAAAGCTACGCCGCGTTCGAGCGCACGCCGGTGCGCGGCACCTATCGCGGCTACGACGTCGTCTCCATGCCGCCGCCGTCGTCGGGCGGAGTCGTACTGATCGAGATGCTCAACATCCTCGAAGGCTATGATCTGGCGCATGAGGACGACCCCCATGCCCTGCATCTCATGGTCGAGGCCATGAAGCGCGCCTATGCGGATCGCGCGCTGTTCCTCGGCGATCCCGATAAGGTCAAGGCGCCGATCGAAAAATTGATCTCCAAGAACTACGCCGCCACCTGGCGCGCCACCATCGATCCGGAGCATGCGACGCCGGCGAGCGCGATCCGTCCCGGCGGCACCGTTCAGCCCGAAGGCCGCAACACCACGCATTTCTCGGTGGTCGACAGCTTCGGCAATGCGGTGTCCAACACCTATACGCTCAATTTCAGCTACGGCGTCGGACTGGTCGCGGAAGGCACCGGCATCCTGCTCAACAACGAGCTCGACGATTTCGCCGTGAAGCCCGATGCGCCCAACGCCTATGGGCTGATCGGCTACGAAGCCAACGCACCGGGGCCCGGCAAGCGGCCGCTGTCGTCGATGACGCCGACCATCGTGCTCAAAGACGGCAAGCCGTTCCTGGTCACCGGTTCGCCGGGCGGCAGCCGCATCATCACCGCGGTGCTGCAGGTGGTGGTCGACGTGATCGACCGCGGCATGGACATCGCGAGCGCGGAGTCGGCGCCGCGCATTCACAATCAATGGATGCCCGACCAGGTGTTCGCCGAGCCCGGCGTCTCGCCCGATCTGATCGCGGCGCTGCAAGCGCGCGGCGACAAGGTCGTGTCGACCGGGAAGTTCACCTCGGTCAATTCGATCGTGGTTATGCCGGATGGGTTCGCCGGCGCCGCCGATCCGCGCACCCGCGGCGGGCTCGCAGTCGGCTTCTAGAGCATGATCCCGAAAAGTGGATACCGGTTTTCGGATAAGATCATGCTCAACTAAAACGTTATTTCGGTTCCAACCCGGCCGCCTTGGCGACCTTGGCCCATTTGTCGATCTCGCTGCGCAGATGGGCGCCGAGCTGTTCCGGCGTGCCGCCGACCAGGCGGAAGCCGAGTTTTGTCGCGCGCTCTTTCATGTCGGCGTCGGCGAGGATTTTGTTGGTGTCGGCATTGATCTTGGCAATGACGGCGGGCGGCGTGCCGGCCGGCGCGAACAGCGCGTACCAGCTGGTGTCGTTGCCATAGGCGACGCCGAGCTCGTCGAAGGTCGGCACGTCGGGCAGCTGCGCGGCGCGCGTCGGGCCGGACACCGCGAGCGCGCGCAGCTTGCCGGCCTGGATGTGGCCGATCGCGCCGCCGAGCGTCGTGAGCCACAGCGAGATGCGGCCGGCCGACACGTCGGTGACGGCCTGGCTGAAGGAATTATACGGCACGTGCTGCAAGGCTATGCCGGTGACCTCGCTGAACAGCGTCGAGGCGAGCTGGCCGCTCGAGCCGATGCCGAGCGAGGCGTAAGTCAGCTCGCCCGGATGCGCCTTGGCATAATCGACGACGTCCTTGACCGAATGGAACGGCGAGTCCGCCGGCACCATCAGGGCGTCCTGGCCGGTCGCCACCAGGATCACCGGCGCGAAGCTTTTCACCGGGTCGAAACTTTGCGACGGCGCGATCGTCACGTTCGCCGCCATGAACTGGCCGCCGAAAACGATCGTGTAGCCGTCGGGCGCTGACTGCGCCGCGACCGACGAACCGACCGTGCCGCCGGCACCGGCGCGGTTCTCGATGAACACCGACTGTCCCCATAAAGTGGAGAGCTTGTCGGTGAGGATGCGGCCCAGCGTGTCGATCGAGCCGCCCGGTGCAAAGGGAATGATCAGGCGGACGGGATGATCCGGAAACATTTCGGCGCGGGCCGGCGCCGCGAGCAAAGCGGCAAACGCAAGCACGGCAACGAGCCTGTTCGACCTCACGACACCCTCCCGACGTCATCGGCGCGCATTCTTCACCGTCGACGCCAGAACGACAATGACGATGGCGCAGAGTGCGACCGGCGCGAAGCTCGCGACCGGCCTGCCGGTGAGATCCCACAGCCAGCCGCCGACGATCGACAGCAGCATGGCGCAACTGTAGCTGATGGTGAACATGCCGGCCGAGGTGCGATGCACGTCGTCGGGCGCGCTCAGCATCGACGGCAGCGCCAGCGCCAAGGTCAGCGTGAGCGCATTGGTGAAGCCGAGCAGGCCGGCGAAGACCGCGATGCCTGCGCCGTGCGACGTCACCATGCCGATCAGGGCGGCGAGCGACGCCAGGGCGGTCGCCGCATAGGCCCAAGGCCGCGTCACCAGCGGCCCGGCCAGACCCAGCAGCAAAAACGCCGCCGGCAACTGGCCGAGATTGAGCGCGGTGAGCGCGGCACCGACCAAGTCGGGACGGCCCTGGGCAACCACATAATCGGGTAGGAACGCGTTGCTGACGAAGTAGATCGTGTTGACGCTGCCGAAGATCAGGCCGAGCTGCCAGATCAGCGGCCGCCGCCAATCGGGCCACCACAAGGTGTTGGCCGCGGGCGCGGCGTTTTTGGCGCCATCGCGTCGTTTCGCGTAAGCTCCAACGACGACCGCCGTCAGCAAAACCGGAATCGTCCAGACCACGAAACTCAGCCGCCAACTGCCGTCGACCAGGGGCAGCACCACTGGAATGGTCAGCCCAGCGGGCAAAATTTCGCCGACGAGAAGTCCGGTGGTGTAGACCGCCGTCGCGAAGCCGATGCGCGCGGGAAACCAAGCCCGCACCAGCGGCGGCAATATCGGCTGCATGATCGCGACGCCGGCCGCCATGACGACGGTTGCCGCAAAGAGAGACGTCACGTCCGCCATCGCCCCGCGCGCCGCACCGCCGAGCGCGTTGAGCAGCAAGCCGACCAGCAAAGCCGGAATGAGGCCAAACCGCGCGATCAACATCGAGCCCGGCACCGCCGCGATGGCAAACAGCATCGGCGGCAGGCTCGACAGCCAGCCGATCTGCGTCTCCGACAGATGCAGGTCGGCGTGCAACAGCGGAATGACCGGCGGCGTCGCCAACACGGTGAGCCGCAGACACGCGCCGGACAGCCAGAGCAGGAGGAGGGGGATCAGGCGCGGGCTGATGATCGTCTCACGGAAACGACGGCAGACTTTTGAAAGGCCGGAAATCTTGGAGCGGGCGAAGGGATTCGAACCCTCGACCCCAACCTTGGCAAGGTTGTGCTCTACCCCTGAGCTACACCCGCATCCGAGAAGGGTAAGGCGGCAACCCGAGGATAACCCCGGACCGCAGCCTTGCTATGCCAAAGAGCGATCGGCTTGGCAACCATTGCCGGGCCGGCCTATGAAACCGTTAATGCCTGCCTCGCCGGACGACCTTTTCGCCTACTTGGATACGCTCGGCATCGCCCACAAGACCGTCACCCATCCGGCGGTCTTCACCGTCGATGAGGGGCGTGAATTGCGCGGCACGATTGCCGGCGGGCACACCAAGAACCTGTTCCTGCGCGACAAAAAGGGCACTGCCTTCCTGGTGGTGACGCTCGAAAATGCGGCGATCGAATTGAAGTCGCTGCACCGGCTCCTGGGCGCGTCCGGCCGGTTCTCGTTCGGCTCGGCCGAGCTGATGGGCGAACTGCTCGGCGTCGAGCCCGGCTCGGTGACCCCGTTCGCCGCCATCAACGACACGACCGGCCGCGTGACGGTGGTGCTCGACGCCGCCATGATGGCGCATGACGTGCTCAACTTTCATCCCCTGGTGAATACCGGGACGACGACGATTTCGCGGGAGGGGCTGGTCAAGTTCCTCGAAGCGACCGGGCATCACCCGCGGATCGAGGCGGTTTCGGGCACGGCGGGCGGGGAACCCTGATTGCATTCGCCCGCAATCTTACCATTTAATCGGGTGAACAGGGTTTTAGGGCAAGGAAACATGCTGCAGGAAGCTGGAACCATCACGGCGGACGCCGTCGTCAAGGACACGACGACGCAAGCCTTCGTCAAAGACGTCATCGAGGAATCCAAGCGCCAGCCGGTGCTGGTGGATTTCTGGGCGCCCTGGTGCGGGCCGTGCAAGCAGCTCACCCCGATCCTGGAGAAGGCCGTGAAGGCGGCCAAGGGCAAGGTTAAGCTCGTCAAGATGAACATCGACGACCATCCGGCGATCCCCGGCCAGATGGGCATCCAGTCGATCCCCGCCGTGATCGCCTTCGTCAACGGCCAGCCGGCCGACGGCTTCATGGGCGCGCTGCCGGAAAGCCAGGTCGTCGCCTTCTTGGAGCGGCTGACCAAGGATCGCATCGGTGGCGAGGCCAAGGATCTCTTGAAAGCGGCCGACGCGGCGCTCGCCGAAGGCGATGCGGCCGGCGCGGCGGAGATGTATGCCCACCTCCTCGCCGAGGATAATGCCAACGTGCAGGCGCTCAGCGGCTTGGCGCGCGCCTATGTCGAGACCGGCGCGCTCGAACAGGCGCGGCAGACGCTGGCCATGGTGCCGGAGGCCAAGCAGAATGATTCCGCGGTCGCCGCGGCGCGCGCCGCGCTGGAGCTTGCCGAGCAGGCCAAGACGCTCGGGCCGATCAGCGAGCTCGAGCAGAAGGTCGCCGCCAATCCGCTCGACCATCAGGCGCGCTTCGATCTGGCGCTCGCGCTCAACGGCAAGGGCCGCCGCGCCGACGCGCTCGAACACCTGATCGCCATCGTCAAACGCGACCGCAAATGGAACGACGACGGCGCCCGCAAGCAGCTCGTCCAGTTTTTCGATGCATGGGGTCCGACCGACGAAGCCACCATCGATGGGCGCAGGCGGCTGTCCTCGATCCTGTTTGCCTAGAGCATGATCCGGAAAAGTGGAAGCCGGTTTTCCGAAAAGATCATGCTCCACTAAAATGCTAGAGTGCATATCGCTTCAATCTGAAGCGATTTCGCTCTAGCGCAACTCGCTCATTGCGCTTCGGCGCCGTCGCGGAGTGGAGTGCGGCATGCCGATGAATACGGCTTACAGGGGGCCTGAGGCCGTCCCCGATGTGATCCCGGTATTTCCGTTGCCGGGCGCCTTGCTGTTGCCGCGCGGGCAGATGCCGCTCAATATTTTCGAGCCGCGTTATCTGGCGATGGTCGATGACGCGTTGCGGTCCGGGCATCGGCTGATCGGCATGATCCAGCCCGATCCCGCCCATCCCGGCACGGATCCGAACAAGCCGAATCTGTTTCACGTCGGCTGCGTCGGCCGCATGACGCAAATTGCGGAGAGCGGCGACGGCCGCTACCTGATCCAGCTCACCGGCGTCGCGCGCTTCCGCATCGAGGAAGAGCTCTCCGTCACCACGCCGTACCGGCAGTGCAAAGTGACCTATCAGCCCTTCGTCGACGATTTCACCCCGCGCATGGGCGAGGACGAGGTCGACCGCAAGGCGCTGCTGCGCGCGCTCACCGCGTTTCTCAAAGCCAACAATCTCAAGGCCGATTGGGACGGCATCGAGAATGCGCCGAACGAGGCGCTGGTCAATGCGCTGGCGATGATGTCGCCCTATGATGCCGCCGAGAAGCAGGCCATGCTGGAAGCGCCGGATTTGAAAACCCGTGCCGAAATTCTGGTCGCCGTCACCGAGATCGAGCTCGCCAAAAGTAAGACTTCCGGCGAGACGCCGCTGCAGTGAAAAGCTCAACCGGAGTCTTTTGATGTCCACGCCGCCCGCCGATTCCGTCGATCCAAAGCTGCTCGAAATCCTGGTCTGTCCGCTGACCAAGTGTCCGCTGGAATACGACGCCGAGAAGCAGGAGCTGATCTCGCGCGCGGCCAAGCTCGCTTATCCGATCCGCGACGGCATCCCGATCATGCTGCCCGAGGAAGCGCGGCGGCTGGATTGATCTCGGTGTCATCGTCCGCGAATGCGGACGATCCAGTAAACACGGACGTTGCATTTCGTCCTGATCGCCGTGTTTACTGGGTGTCCCGCTTTCGCGGGGCATGACAGCGGGCGGGAGGAAAAACGTGATCAAAATCTGGGGCCGGAACACCTCGTCGAACGTGCAGAAGGTGATGTGGGCGGTCGGCGAAATCGGCTTGCCGCACGAGCGCATCGATATCGGCGGACCGTTCGGCAAGAATCGCGAGGCGGCCTACCTGGCGATGAACCCGAACGGACTGGTGCCGACGCTCGAAGAAGAAGACGGCTTCCTGCTCTGGGAATCGAACTCGATCGTGCGCTATCTCGCCGCCAAGCATAAGGCGACGGTGCTGGAGCCGGCCGACCTGCGCACTCGGGGGCGCGCCAGCCAATGGATGGATTGGCAATTGTCTGTGTGCGGGCCCGCGATCACGCCGGTGTTCTGGGGACTGATCCGCACGCCGCCGGAAAAGCGCGATCACGCGGCGATCGAGGCCGGGAAGAAGAACACCACGGCCGCCATGGTCATGGTGGACGAGCAGCTGGCGAAGACCGCCTATCTCGCAGGCGAAGCGTTTTCCTACGGCGACATTCCGGTCGGCATTATGGCCTACCGCTACCGGCAGCTGGTGCCGGAACGCCCGCCGCTGAAGAATTTCGAGCGCTGGTACGCCGCGATCTCGTCGCGGCAGGCGTTCAAGGATCAGGTCGGCGCGGTGCCGCTGACGTGACACTTGTCATCATCCGCGAATGCGGATGATCCAGTACCCACCGCCGCCGATTACTGGATGCCCGCCGGAGCTTGTCATCGGGCCGGCCACTTCGGGCCGGACCCGTTGGCGGGCATGACGTTATTCCGCCGCCGCCCGCGCACCGCCCGAATGCGCCGAGGCGATGTAATCCATCGCCGCCTGCACGCCGCCTTTCTTGTGCGGGATGCCGGCGAGGCCGAGCGCCATTTCGGTCATCCCCAGCACGCCGATCAGCCAGCCGTCGTTAATGTCGCCGAGATGGCCGATGCGGAAGTAGCGCTTGGCGTAGGGGCCGAAGCTGGCGCCGTAGGAAATGTTGAAGGTGTCGAGCGCGAGGTTGCGGAACGCGTCGGCGTCGTGGCCCTCCGGCAGCAGCACCGCGGTGATGGTCGGCGAATAATATTTCGCATCGCGGCACAAAATTTCGAGGCCCCAGGCGCGCACCGCGCGCCGCGTCGCTTCGCCGAACCGGGCATGGCGCGCGAACACGTTGTCGAGGCCTTCCTCGTGCAGCATGTCGATCGATACGGCGAGGCCTTGCAGCATCTGCGTCGCCGGTGTGTACGGGAAGAAGCCGACCTTGTTCATGGTCAGCATGTCATCCCACGCCCAGAACGACTTCGTCAGCTTCGACGTCTTCGCTGCGGCCAGCGCCTTGTCGCTGATGGCGTTGAACGACATGCCGGGCGGCAGCATCAAGCCCTTCTGCGCGCCGCCGACGGTGACGTCGACGCCCCACTCATCATGGCGGTAATCGGCGGATGCGAGCGAGGAGATAGTGTCGACCAACAACAACGCCGGATGGCCGGCGGCATTGATCGCCTTGCGGATCGCGGCGATCGGAGAGAGGCAGCCGGTCGCGGTCTCGTTGTGCAACACGCAGACCGCCTTGATCTCATGGCCCTTGTCCTTGCGCAGATGCTCCTCGATCACGGCGGGATCGGCGCCGGTGCGCCAGTCGCCTTTGATGAATTCGGGCTTGAGCCCGAGTTTTTCCGCCATGGTCTTCCACTGCGTGGCGAACTGGCCGGTCTCGACCATCAGCACGCGGTCGCCGGGCGACAGCGTGTTGACCAAAGCGGCTTCCCACGCGCCGGTGCCGGTCGCGGTGTAGATGATGACCGGATTGGTGGTCTTGAAAATCGTTTTGACGCCGTCGAGGCAGCGCTTGGCGAGCTTGGCAAATTCCGGCCCGCGGTGGTCGATGATCGGGGTGTCCATCGCGCGGAGCACGCGGTCGGGCAGCGGCGTCGGGCCCGGAATCTGCAGGAAATGACGCCCGGCGGCGCGCGAAGTATTCTGCGGCATTATCGGCACTCCTTCGGACGATCAAATTCCCGGCGGCGCAGTCCGAGGGCGCGCGCGCCTTGTGGGGTTGAATAGCGAATGCGACATTCGGGTCAAGCCCTACGGTTGTCATGCCCCGCGAAAGCGGGGCATCCAGTACGCGCCAGCCGCCAAATTCAGGCATAAGCGGCGGTGAATGCCGGATCATCCGCATGCGCGAATGATGACAGGGAAGTGGGATTGCGGAGGATAATTTGCCAATACGGCTGTTGCCCGGCTTGGAACGCCGCCTGAAGGCCGGAGAGGTGGGCGAGGTGCGTTTCGACGCCTTTACCCGTGGGCGCTATGCCACCGATGCCTCGCACTACCAGATCATGCCGCTCGGCGTGGTGACGCCGCGCACCATAGAGGAAGCCGAACGCGCCATTGGGATTTGCCGCGCGGAAGGGGTGCCGGTGACGCCGCGCGGCGGCGGCACCTCGCAGGCGGGTCAGACGGTCAACCATGGGCTGGTGATCGACTGCTCGCGCAATCTCGACCGTGTACTCGATCTCGATGTTGCCGGCCGCCGCTGCACGGTCGAGCCGGGCATCGTGCTCGACGAGCTCAATCGCAAGCTGAAGTCCTCCGGCCTGTGGTTCCCGGTCGACATCTCGACCGCCTCGCGCGCCACCATCGGCGGTATGGTCGGCAACAATTCCTGCGGCGCGCGCTCGCTGCGTTACGGCAATACGCGTGAGAACGTGCTGTCGATCGACGCCATGCTGGCCGACGGCACGCGCGCGCATTTCGGGCGCATCGGCGATTCCGGCGTCAACGTGCCAGAGGATCTGGTGCGCGACCTGCTCGCCATCGCCGCGCGCGAGGCCGGCGAGATCGAGCGGCGCTTTCCAAAGGTGCAGCGCCGCGTCGGCGGCTATAATCTCGATGCGCTGGTGCCGGGCAGGAACGACATCAATCTGGCGCATCTCCTCGTCGGCTCCGAAGGCACGCTGGCGTTCTCGACAAAGATCGAGCTGAAGCTCGCGCCGCTGCTCGGCCGCCGCGCCGTGGGCGCCTGCCACTTCGGCAGTTTTCACGAAGCGATGAAGGCGGCGCAGCACATCGTCACGCTTGGGCCCATCGCGGTCGAGTTGATCGACCGCACCATGCTGGGGCTGGCGGCCGACATCGCCATGTTCAAGCCGACGGTCACCGCATTTCTGCGCGGCGACCCGGAAGCGATCCTGTTCGTCGAATTCGCCAAGGACGATTGGGACGAAAATCTGCGGCGCTTGAAACGGCTCCGCGAAATGCTCGGCGATCTCGGCATCGCCTGGGATCATAGCGGCGCCAAGTGGGGCGGTGTCGTCGAAGTGCTCGATCCAAAGCTGCAAGCCGGCATCACCGAAGTGCGCACCGCAGGCCTGAACATCATGATGTCGATGAAGGAGGCGGGCAAACCGGTCTCGTTCGTCGAAGATTGCGCCGTGCCGCTGGAGCACCTCGCCGATTATACGGCGCGGCTCACGGAGGTTTTTGAAAGGAACGGCACGCGCGGTACTTGGTATGCGCACGCCGCCGTCGGCTGCCTGCATGTGCGCCCGGTGCTCAATCTTCGGCTCGACAAGGACGTGCGCGCCATGCGCGCCATTGCCGAAGACGCCTTCGCCATGGTGCGCGAATACAAGGGCTCGCATTCCGGCGAGCACGGCGACGGCATCGTGCGCTCGGAATTCCACGAGGCGATGTTCGGCACCGAGCTGGTGCACGCCTTTGAGGAGGTGAAGGACCGTTTCGATCCGCGCGGCCTGTACAATCCCGGCAAGATCGTGCGGGCGCCGAAATTCGACGACCGCGGCAATTTCCGTTACGGGCCGGATTATCGCGCCGAGGAAATGACTAGCGCGCTCGACTGGTCAGCCTATTCCGGCGCCGGCGGCGGCTTCCAGGGCGCGGTCGAGATGTGCAACAACAATGGCGCCTGCCGCGCGCTCTCGGGCGGCGTCATGTGCCCGAGCTACCGCGTCACCCGCGACGAGCGCGACGTCACCCGCGGCCGCGCCAACACGCTGCGGCTGGCCATCACCGGGCAACTCGGGCCGGATGCGCTCACGTCCGACGCCATGGCGGCGACGCTGCAACTTTGCGTCTCCTGCAAAGTCTGCCGGCGCGAATGCCCGACCGGCGTCGACATGGCGCGCATGAAGATCGAGGTTTTACGCACGCGGAGTGAAAAATTCGGCTTGTCGCTGCACGACCATCTGGTCGGCTATCTGCCGCGCTACGCGCCTACGGCGTCAAAATTCTCTTGGCTATTGAATTTGCGCGACGTGATTCCCGGCGCGGGCAAAATGTCGGAAGCCATCGCCGGCTTCAGCGCGCAGCGCAGCCTGCCGAAGTGGCGCTCGGATTGGTTCAGCGAAATCAGGTCTTCTGCAAACGGCAAGGGGACCGGTCGTCAAGTCGTCGTGTTCGCCGATACCTTCAATCGCTATTTCGAGCGCGAAAATATCGACGCCGCGCTGGCGGTGCTCGCCGCCGCCGGCTATCGCGTCACGGTCGCGGCGCCCCTTGACGGTGCGCGTCCGCTCTGCTGCGGCCGTACTTTTCTTTCTGTCGGCAAGGTGAGCGAAGCGCGCCAGGAAATGGAGAGGACGCTCGCCGCGCTGGCGCCGTTTGCCGCGGCCGATACGCCAATCGTCGGATTGGAGCCGAGCTGCGTGTTCAGCTTCCGCGACGAAATACCATCGCTGATAAAGAGCGATGCGGCGCGCCAAGTCGCAAGCCGCGCGCTGCTGTTCGAGGAATTTTTGGCGCGCGAGGCCGCCGCGGGCAAGCTCAGCCTGCCGCTTATGCCGACGAAGAAACGGGCGCTGTTGCACGGCCATTGCCATCAAAAATCATTCGACACCATGGCCACGGTGACGGCGACGCTGAAGCTCATTCCCGAGCTCGAAGTCGAGCCCATCGAGTCGAGCTGCTGCGGCATGGCCGGCGCATTCGGCTATCATGCCGACACGATCGACGTCTCGCGCGCCATGGGCGAGCTGTCGCTGTTGCCCGCGGTGCGCAAAGCGCCCGCGGACGCCATCATCGTCGCCGACGGCACGTCGTGCCGGCATCAGATCAAGGATGGCGCGGGGCGCGAGGCCATGCATGTCGCGCGCGTGCTGGCGATGAGTCTCGGATAAGTCTCACGGAGTTACGAAATTGCAATGGCCGGGCTTTCGGTCGCGCGTTGCGGCTTTGCGCAATGGCGATCGAGCGCATCGCTCATTTCCCGGGCGAGATTTTGATCATGCGGATGCTCCCGCATCATCGTGTAATGATCGCCGGTCACTTGGATGATTTCGAGCCCTTTGCCGAACAGACCGGTCCAGCCCAAGCTGTAATCCACCTTCGCCGATGGGCAATCTTCCATCCGGTCCGCCCGGAACAGCACGCCGCGGCAATCCAGGCGGCGCAGCTTGTATGAGCGCAGCGAATTGTCGTAGAGCCGATTGATCAGCGGCCAATACATCGGCCGGCCCAACGTATCGAGCTTCGTGGTCAGCTCGCCCCGATTGCCCAACGCGCTCTCGACGAAGCGGCGCTTGAGGAATCTCCCGGCTACTGTGAGCGTCCAGCGCATAATCGACAGCGAGATCTCGAGACGGGCCGCGATCGATGCGGCAGGTTCGCTCGCGCCCGGCATCCAGGTATCCCGCAGATTCTTCCAGGCAATCTTGTGCGGGAGTGGATACTCGGCCGGCGCATCCAAGACCATAACCAGTTCGACCTGGCAGCCATTTGCTTGCAGTTGATGCGCGATCTCGAACGCCATCGAGGCGTGGAACGAATATCCGACGAGCACGCATGGCGTCGAGCCGGCGTGCGCCCGCAAAGCCGTCACATAGGGCACCACCATGTCTTCCAGGACCGGCGTGGCGTCGGTGTCGTTTCTGGCCGCGGCGTCATGCCATGCCGCCGGCCAGGCGATCTCGGCCGCAAAGATCGAATGCCGCGGCGGCATCATTTGCGCGGTATTGAGCTCGTAGAGTCCGGCGCCGATGAAATAGACCGGCGTCTCGGACGTGCCCTGCCGCAGCTGAACCACCGTGGGACGCTGCCGCAGCGGCAGCGGCGCGCGCTTGCCGAGGTGCTTGGCGGCGCCGAGGATTCCGTTCCACACCACGGCGCGGGCTTCGGCGGTCGACGCCAGCAAGGAACTTTTCAGCGGAGAATCTTGCATTTTTTCGCGCGGCTTCGTGGCGGGCTCACGGACTGGGCAGACGCATCGCGAACATTTTGCACGTTCGGATATATTGGGTCCAACGATCCGGGCAAGTTCGCCCCGGAATTATGGTCAATACACCGCCTACCCTTAACTCTCGGCTTCCAGCGCGCTTTCGTGCCAGCGGCGCAGCGCAATATGATTAACGAATGCCAACGCGTAGAAAATCACGATGCCGGCGATGGATAGCAGCACCAGGGCTGCGAACATGCGTGGAATATTGAGGCGATAGCCCGATTCAACGATGCGATAGGCGAGGCCGGAACCGGCGCCGGCCGAGCCGGCGGCGATTTCGGCGACCACGGCGCCGATCAGCGACAGCCCGCCGGCAATGCGCAAGCCGCCGAGGATGTAGGGCAGCGCCGACGGCAGCTTCAGGTTCCACAACACTTGGCCGCGCGACGCGCCATAGAGCGCGAACAGGTCGGCGAGATTGCGGTCGATCGAGTTGAGCCCGAGCGTGGTGTTGGCCAGCACCGGAAAGAACGCCACGATCCAGGCGCAGGTCAGAACCGCCACAGGCTGCGGCAGGTAGATCAACAATAGCGGCGCGACGGCGACGATCGGCGTCACCTGCAGGATCACCGCGAAGGGATAAAACGAATACTCGACCAGCCGCGACAGGTTGAAAAGCACGGCAAGTCCGACGCCGCCGACCGCCGCTAGCAAAAAACCCTGCAGCGTGGTACTGAGCGTGACCAGGAGCGATTGCGTCAGCAGCGCTCTGTCGACGACAAATGTTTGCAGGATAAGGCTCGGCGCCGGCAGCACGTAGGGCGGAATCTGCGCCAGCCGCACCACCAATTCCCAGGCCGCAAGGCTGAGCGCCAGCACGATGACCGGCAGCACGACGCGCAGCACGCGGTCGCGATACTCCTGCGCAAAGCTGCGCTGGGTCATGGCTCGCCTCCCGCCGCCATGGCGCGCGCCAGCGCGTCCGAGGTGCGGCGGCACAGCGCGGCATATTCGGCCGAGGTGCGGAACGTCTGGTCGCGCGGGTAGGGCGCGTCGATCGCGAGTTCGGTGAAGACGCGGCCCGGCCGGGCCGCCATCACCACGATGCGGCTCGACAGATAAACCGACTCGAATACCGAATGGGTGACGAAGACCACCGTGGTGCGCAGCGCCTGCCAGACCTGCAAGAGATCGTTGTTGAGCTTGAAGCGGGTGATCTCGTCAAGCGCGGCGAACGGCTCGTCCATCAACAGCAGCGCCGGCTCGGTGACCAGCGCGCGCGCGATCGAGACCCGCATGCGCATGCCGCCCGACAATTCGCGCGGATAGGCGGTGCCGAATTTTTGCAAGCCCACGCGATCGAGCGCCGCGGCGACGCGCTCGGATGCCCGCTCCGATGCGACGCTCTTGAGCTTGAGTGGCAACAGCACGTTGTTGGACACGTTCGCCCACGGCATCAATGTCGGCTCTTGGAACACAAAGCCCAATCGGTTCTCGTTCTCGGTCTTGGCCGCTTCTGTCCATTCCACCGCGCCCTGGGTCGGCTCGGTCAGCCCGGCGATGATCCGCAACGCCGTCGATTTGCCGCAACCCGACGGGCCGAGCAGCGACAGGAATTCGCCTTCGCGCACGTCGAGATCGAGGCCGGTCAGCGCCACCGTGCCGCTTGGAAACGTCTTGCCGACGCCGTGTAGCGCGACGATGGGAGCGCCGGAACGATGTGAAGTCTTCGTCATTTCGGCCGCAGATCGAGTCCGACCTTCTTGCCGACGAACTGCAGCGTGTAGGATTTGCGGTAATCGAGATCGGCCTTGGTGACGCCGGCGTGCACCATCTTGTCGAAAAAATCCTTCATGCGCGCGTCGGTCATGACGCCGACGCCGAGCGTCGTGGCGTCGCCGGAATCGACGATGCCATACTCCTTCAGCTTGGCGACGCAATAGGCCAGCAGATCGTCGGTCATCTCCGGGTTCTGTTTCTTGATCAGCGCATTGGCGGCGGAATTGTCGTGATAGATGTAATTGTACCAGCCGACGATCGAGGCATCGACGAAGCGCTGCACCAGGTCGGGCTTGTTGTCGACGAGGTCGCGGCGCGTCTCAATCAACGTCGAGTAGGCGCTGAAACCCCGGTCGGCGAGCAGGAAGACCTTGGGCGCCGCTTTCGTCTGTTTCTCGATCGCAAACGGCTCCGACGTCAGATAGCCTTGCATCGCGCTTTTTTTGTCGGCGAGGAAGGGTTGCGGATTGAAGGTGTACGGCTTGACCTGAGAATCCTTGAAGCCGTAATCGGACTTCAGCCACAGGAAATAGTTCGGCATCGCGTCCTTCGAGATGAAAATCGTCAAATTCTTCAGGTCCTCGAACTTTTCGATGTTCTGGTCCGGATGGGCGATGAGAACCTGAGGATCTTTTTGAAACAAGGCGGCGACTTCGATTGTCGGCGCATTCTGCGCGACGGCGTCAAAGCCCTGCAGCGAGTTGCCGTCGAGAAAAAAATCGATCTTGCCGGCCGGCAAGAGAATGCGGTTATTGGCGTTCGGGCCGCCGGGCAGGATGGTGACGTCGAGGCCATATTTCCTGTACGTACCGTCGGCCAGCGCCTGGTAGAAACCGCCATGCTCGCCCTCGGCCACCCAATTGGTGCCGAATGTGACTTTGTCGAGCGCCTGAGCGGCCGCCGGTCCCATCGCGGCGATACAGCCGATGAGCGCGACGGAGACCATCCTTGCCAGCGGCATCCGGGAGTCCTTTCTGCGAGCACCAGCTTTTAATGCTGCCAAGCGGCGGACGGCACCATGCGTAACCATCTTTCGCTGAACGCAAACCCAGGCGTATCACTCACCGCAATGGCCCGCCAACCGGCAATCGCGGCGAGCGTCGCCGGCTGCGGGGCGGCAATATGCAACTCTTGCGACAACGAGACGCTTGCCAGGCCGAAATGCGCCATGAGCCGGGCCAGACTCTCGGCCGTATGAAACGACACATGGCCATTACGGGCCGACGCGTACCACCAATCATCGGTCATCACTGGCCGCTTCAGCGACGTCGAAAAAACAATGATGCCGCCCGGGCGACACAGCGAGTTCAGCGATGTGAAAAGCTGGCGTTGATCGGGTACGTGCTCGACGACCTCGAACGCGGTAACCACATCGGCATTGCCGTCCGGGAAGTTAGGGTCTCCGTAGAACGGATCGTAGGAACGGGCAGCAAAGCCCTTTTCAGCCAATAGGTCCGCGAGCTTGCCCTCACCGCCGCCGAAATCGATCAGATCGCAGGGTTGCAGATTGTCGCTCAGCCAGGCGGCCAGCTTCCTCGGACGCGAATCCTCGAACGGCGGATCGCAAAGATGATAATCGTCGTTATAGATTTCTGTTCGGTACTTTTCTTCGGGCCACGACTGCATCTCGGGGAAATAGCCGAAGCCGCAGACCGTGCATTCAAGCAGCGCAAAATCGCCGAGGTTCCTTTCATATAGCCTGCGGCCCTCAAAATAGTCGCCGCACGACACATTGCGCTCTTTCAGAAAGATTGTGCGTGGAGCGCCGCCACAGATCTGGCAAGTCATGAAAATCGATCCTGCATGGCTGGGACCGGACGCTAGCGCGAACTTTCCGCCGCACTGAGCGCGCCGCCGGCGTCCAGTATCATAGAACGTAAATCCGGTTGCTCCCCCGCGTTGGCGACGCGAGAATAGAAGGCTCTGGAAGAAATGGCGAGTAGACACGGATGACCCGGCCGAAGCGCAATTGGATGGACATGACCTGGCAGGACGTCGCCGGCGCCGGCGCCGACACCGCGCGCTGGATCACCGTGCTGCCGCTCGCCGCGGTCGAGCAGCACGGGCCGCATCTGCCGCTCGGCGTCGATACCTACATCGCCGAAGCCTATCTGGCGTGGGTCGAAAAAATCCTGCCCGAGGAGCTGCCGGTGTCGTTCCTGCCGGTGCAGCGCATCGGCGTTTCGGCCGAGCATTTGTCTTATCCCGGCACGCTGACGCATTCCGCGACCACCGCGATCGCGGCCTGGACCGAGCTCGGCGAGAGCCTGGCGCGCGCGGGCGTGCGCAAGCTCGTGCTGATCACCAGCCACGGCGGCAATGTCGCGGCCATGGAAATCGTGGCGCGCGACCTGCGCACCCGGCTCGGCATGCTGGCGGTGACCGTCGGCTGGCATCGCTTCGGCTATCCGGACGGCGCGTTCGGGGCTGAGGAGAAGCGGCACGGCATCCACGCCGGCGACGTCGAGACCTCGCTGATGCTGGCGGCGCAGCCCGACACCGTGCGCATGGACAAGGCCGCGAACGCAATGCCTGCGACCATCGCCATGGCGCGCGAGTTCAAGTGGCTCGGCGCCTACCGGCCCGCCGGCTTTGCCTGGATGACCCAGGATCTGCATCCAAGCGGCGCGCTCGGCGACGCCACGCTGGCGACGGCGGAAAAAGGCGAGGCCTCGCTGATGCAAGGCGCGCGCGCGTTCGTCGAGCTGCTGCGCGAGATCGACCGCTTCGATCTTTCTCGTTTACGCGAAGGCCCGCTGGCGGAGCAGAAGGGGCTTTGAGTCCGTCATTCCGGGGCGCGCGAAGCGCGAGCCCGGAATCCATAACCACCATCGCTGCGGCAGACGCGCAGCGGCAGTTCTGCCCGTTCTGTGATTATGGATTCCGGGTTCCGGCCTTCGGCCGGCCCCGGAATGACGATCACGCCGCGATCTTCACGTATTCGAAATCGCCCGGCTTGTTGTCGATGCCGATGCGCGGCGGGGCGATCCAGCTGGCGAATTGGCCGGGCTCGACCACGCGCTGCATCAGGCTTGAGATGAAATCGCCGTCGTCCTTCGATGGCAGCCACTGGCCGGAGTCGCGTTTCCAGGTCGCGTCGTCGATCAGCATGCCGGCCGGCGACACTTTCACGTCCTTGAACTCGCCGATCAGGCGGTGGAACCCGACATGCGGCAGTTCGAGTTTGAACGCGACGCCGGTCTTGTCGATGATCTTGTTCCAGCGATCGAGGCCGCGCTGGCAATCGGCGGTGTAGTCGTCGCGCAGCCGCATGTTGATCGCGGTGAGCGCCGGCTCGTCGACCCGCTTGATCTCGCCGTCGACGAATTTCAGCACCGGATAGGTCGCGTGTTCGAGCTGGTGATCGTCGTCGATCTTGGTTTCCTGGAAGCGGCCCTTCAGTCCCGCCGTAAACGTGTTGGCGGCGTTGGTCGACATTTCCGAGCCGAACAGGTCGAGCGACAATGTGTAATGCAGATTGAGCTTTTTCTGGATGGTCGGCAGGTCGATGACGCCGAGGTCGCGCACCTTGCCGATATCGAACGGATCCTCGATGCCGGCCGCCTTCATCGCCTCGCAGGTGCGCTGGATGGTGCGGCCGACGCCGGTCTCGCCGACGAACATGTGGTGCGCCTCTTCGGTCAGCATGAAGCGGCAGGTGCGCGACAGCGGATCGAAGCCGGATTGCGCCAGACTCTCCAATTGCATCTTGCCGTCGCGGTCGGTGAAGAAGGTGAACATGTGGAACGACAGCCAGTCCGGCGTCGCCTCGTTGAAGGCGCCGAGCATGCGCGGCTTATCGGCGTCGCCGGAGCGGCGCTTTAACAGCTCGGCGGCTTCCTCGCGGCCGTCGCGGCCGAAATATTTCTGCAAGATATAGACCATCGCCCAAAGGTGGCGGCCTTCCTCGACATTGACCTGGAAGACATTGCGCATGTCGTAGAGCGACGGCGCTGTCTTTCCCAAGTGGCGCTGCTGCTCGACGGAAGCCGGCTCGGTGTCGCCCTGGATGACGACGAGACGCCGCAGCATGGCGCGATATTCGCCGGGAATGTCCTGCCAGACCGGCTCGCCGTAATGGCGCCCGAACGGAATCTTGCGGTTCTCCTCCTTCGGCGCCAGCAGGATGCCCCAGCGATAGTCGGGCATCTTCACGTAATCGAATTTGGCCCAGCCCTTCGGATCGACGGAGACGGCGGTGCGCAGATAAACCTCCGCGTTCTGGAAACCTTCCGGCCCCATGTCCATCCACCAGTCGATATAGCCGGGGTGCCAGCTCTCCAGCGCGCGCAGCACCTGGCGGTCTTCGGCGAGATTGACGTTGTTCGGGATCTTTGTGGTGTAGTCGACGTTCTCGATGTTCATGGCTTCACCTTAAACTCTGCGTGTGTCGAACACCGGCTTCTGGCCGGTGCCGTAGCGCTTGAGCGCGCCTTCCTCGCCGATCGCGTTGGGGCGCTGGAAGATCCAGTTCTGCCACGCGGTCAGCCGGGCGAAGATTTTCGATTCCATGGTCTCCGGTCCGGCGAAGCGCAGATTGGCTTCGAGGCCGGTAAGACTGTCGGGCGAGAAGCTGGCGCGCTCTTCCAGGAACACGCGCACTTCATCGTCCCAGTCGATGTCGTCGAGCGCGAAGGTGACGAGGCCGAGCCGCTCCGCGGCCTCGGCGTCGAGCATCTTTTCGCGCTCGGCTTTGGCGGCGTCGACGTCGGAGGGGTTACCGAGGAAGCGGCAGCCGAGCCGCGTCAGCCCGTTCGACATCGGATAGGCGCCGAAATTTATGTCGGTCAGCGCCAGCGTCGCCGGCGGCTTGTTGTCACCCTCGCGGCCACCGATCAGCATGTACGAACGATCGCTTGCAAAAGCGAGCTCAGCGAGCGTGCCGGCAAAGCATGAGCCCGGCTCGATCAAAGTGACCAGCGAGCGCGACGTGAGATCGATCCTCTTGAGCACGCGCTTCCACAGATGGCGGATTTCTCGCGCCAGCCAGTGCTGCTTGCTGGCATCGAGGAAATGATCGTAGGCGAGGACTTGCGCCGGCTCACCGGAGGATTTGAAGACGATTGCGGCGACCTCGAGCTCGTTGAGCCGGATGTTGAGGATCGCATCGTCAAGCTCGCGGGCGAGCTGGAGCGGCCAAAAATTTGGGCCCAGCGCCACCATGGCGTCGGCGGAGACCGGCGGCGGCGCCGAAGGTCCGCGCAGCGTAATGGTGGCGATGCGCTCCGCGCGGTTGAACTCGACCGCGAGCGAGCCGTATTCGACGCTGTCGGCGGCGAACGTGCGCGTCAGCGGCGCAAGCGTGATGCCCTTGCCGGTGCCGTTGCGCGGCGACTTTGCGGCGAATTCCTTGGCGCGCGCCATGACCGCGTCGTCGAATTTCGAGCCCGGCACTACGTCGTCGACCAGCCGCCATTCGACCGCGCGCTTGCCTTTGACGCCTTCTTCGGTGGTGCAGAACACGTCGGCATGGTCGCGGCGCACTTTGCGCTTGTCGGAGACGCGGGTCAGCCCGCCGGTGCCGGGCAGCACCGCGAGCAGCGGCAATTCCGGCAGCGATACCGAGGCCGAGCCGTCGTCCACCAGCATGATGTGGTCGGTGGCGAGCGCCAGCTCATAGCCGCCGCCGGCCGCGGTGCCGTTGATGGCGCAGATGGATTTGAGCCCGGAATGCTCGCTCAGATCCTCGATGCCGTTGCGGGTCTCGTTGGTGAACTTGCAGAAGTTGACCTTGTGGGCGTGCGTGGCGCCGGCCAGCATGCGGATATTGGCGCCGGCGCAAAAAACCCGCGGCTTGGCCGAGCGCAGCACCACGACGCGCACTTGCGGATGCTCGAAGCGCAGCCGCTCGATGGCGTCGGCCAGTTCGATATCGACGCCGAGATCGTATGAGTTGAGCTTCAGCTCGTAGCCTTCGAACAACGCGCCCTTCTCGTCGACGTCCATCAGCAGCGTTGCGACATCGCCGTCGATCTTGAGCCGCCAATGGCGGTAGCGCGCCGGCTCGGTCTGGAAATCGATCCGCGTCTTGCCGTTCGACAGCGGACGCGCAGTTGCAGATTCAGCCATCTCTGCCTCACTCGGCAACGGCAATATGTACTATAGTGCAGCTATCCAGTTAATATGCACTATAATTCATATCGCGGCAACCCCTGAATCGGCCCGCTTTTCGCCCTCGTGGTGGTCGCGAAACAGCCGGTTGATGAAGTCAACGACGATCTTGAGCGTAAGTTCGGGCGCTTCGCGGAACGGCGCGTGGCGCACCTTCGGCAGCACCGCGGCCTCGACCGGGCAGAAGCATTCCTGCTGCGCCGCCTCGACCTGTTTGAGCGTGCCGTATTGATCGTCCTCGCCCTGCACCACCAGGATCGGCACGCGGATGTAGCCGAGCGCCTCGGTGATGTCCCACTTGCGGAAATCCGGATCCAGCCACGGCTCGCTCCAGGAGCGGAACGCGCAATCGACGTCGGCGTGCCAGCGCTTGAGCTTTTCGCGCAGCGGGCCGGCAATGAACGCGTCGCGGGCGCGCTCGATCTCGGCGATGCCCATGTCCTCGATGAAAAAATGCGGCGCCATGAGTACCAAGCCGCGCACGCGATGATCCTGCACGGAACCGGCATAGATGGTCGCGATCGAAGCGCCGTCGCTGTGGCCGAGCAGGAGGCCGCGCTGAAAGCCGATTGCGTCGAGCACGCGCGGCAGCACCGTGCAGGCTTCCTCGTGCATGAACGAGATCGAACGCGGCATCGGTCCCGGGCGCGATTTGCCGTAGCCGGCGCGCGAATAGACGAACACGCCGGCGCCAGTCGCCTCAGCGACGGCGTCGGGAAAACTTCCCCACAGGCCGACCGAGCCGAGGCCCTCGTGCAGCATGACGATGGTCGGCGCGGCTGCGTCGGGGGCGTCGGGCCACGGGCCGATCATGCGGTATTCGAGCCGCAGCGGCTCAAGCTCGAGAAAGCCTTCGTCGGCGAGCGTCACGACTTGCCTTCCAGCAACACCGTCACGGTCTGCAACAGCTTGGCGAAACTTTGCTCTATCGCCTCGCCCGAGGTGTCGATCTCGGCTTCGGCGCGGGAATAGTCGGTGCGTCGCGCCTCAAGGATGGCGACGAGGTCGGCCATGGCGGCGCGGTTTTGCGCCATGGGGCGGAAATCGCCCTGGGCCATGACGCGGCTCATGTGATCTTCCGGTCGCGCCTTGATCCAGATCGTGTGGGTGCGCCGAAGCAGCAGCGCGTAGGTTTCCGGGTTCGACACGATGCCGCCGGCGGTGGTGATGATCGCCGCGTCGTGCGTGGTGATGATGCGGTCGAGCGCGCTGCGCTCATGGCGGCGGAACGTCGCCGTGCCGGCCATCTCGATGAGATCGGGAATGCTGGCGCCGTAATCCTCCTCGACCAGCCGGTCGAGCTCGATGAACGGCCAGCCCAGATGCTGCGCCAGCATGCGGCCAAGCGTCGACTTGCCGGCGCCGCGCAGTCCGACCAGCGCGATGCGCCGCGCGCGGTCGGCGCTGCCCGGTCGCGCCAAGCGAGTCTCGATGTCACTAGCGAGCGCCGGCAATTCGCCCTCCGGCACTTGCGCCAACAGATCGAGAATGGCGCCGAGCGCCGCGGTGCGCGCGCCGGCTTCCGGCAGCAGCGCGGAACACGGCAGATCGAGCGCCTGCGCGATGGCGTGCAGCACGCTGACAGAAGGATTGCCGACGCCGCTTTCGATCTGCGCCAGGTAACGCTCGGACGTCTGCGACGCTTGCGCCAATTGTCGCCGCGTCATGCCGCGCTTGGCGCGGTTGCGCCGCACCTCGCTCCCGATCGCGGCGAGGAATGCGGCTTCGGAGGCGGTAGGGATTGATAATGCGGGCTTTTCAGCCGGATTTGGTGTCGAATTGACCACGAGCCGTCCGCATAAGTGCATTATACTTCATGCAATATAGTGCACTTATGCGCGTGCTTTGGCAAGTCGCCCCGGCAAAATTCACTCGAAGATTTTTCGCCAGCCGCTGGGTTTTGCGTCCGGCTCGGGTTCGGTCTCTTCGACAATCTCGGCTCCGGGCCCGGGATCGTCGGGGGCGTGGACCAGGGGGATCACTGGGTCGGACTTCGGCCTTGCCGGCTGCGCCTGCAGCGGCGCTGGCGCGGCGTCATGCGCCGGAAGAGGTAGTGCGTGGTCGCGGTCGCGCGGCTCATTCGCGGTGGGCTCGGCCGTGGGCTTGGCCGGCGCGACCAAGACAGGCTCCGACTCGATCACAGGCGCCGTGCTCGTCATTCCGGTGAGCGGCACCCGCCATTCGAAGGCGTCGATCCGGCCGGTGACGGGCGACAGCGGCAGCCAGCGGTCGGAGACGTAGCCGTCGGCAGTCCATGCCGGATCGGGCGCGGCGTGCAGCGCGCGCCCCAGCCATTCGCGGGCGCGGCCTTCGTCGCCTTCCGCGCGCTCCAGCGCGGCCATCAACAGCGCGACGCGTTTGCTCGGCGCGTCGAGATACGGCGCCAGCGCTGAGCGGGCGCGGGCGAATTCGCGGGCATCGATGGCGGCGCGGGCGACGGCGAGCGCCCCCTCGACATTGCCGGGCGCGCGCTTTGCCAATGCGTCGATCCGCTTCAAACGATCGCGCGCGGACTCGCCTGAGCGCAGCTCGGCAAAACTTTGCGCCAATTCCGGATGTGGGTTGGCGCGCCAGGCGGTGTCGATGATGCGGTTGGCCTTGCGCAAGTAGCCGCCTTGGGCGAGGAGCCGGGCGGCCAGCGCCACCGCCGGCACCAAAGTCGGCGCCAGCTTGACCGCTTCGAGCGCGTCGTTCTTGGCGGCGTCGCGGTCGGAATCCTCGGTGGCGAGCGCGCGTGCGGTCAGCAACACCGCGCGCTGGCGGCGGTAGCTCGCTTTGTCGAGCGCGCCGCGATGGCGTTCCAAGAGCGCTAGCGCACTGGACCAATCGCCTTCCTTGCAGCGCGCTTCCAACACCGCCCGGCCGGCCCAGCCCAGCGTCGGTGCGGTGGCCGCGGCTTCCTCGGCGTGGGCGCGTGCGCTTTCGTGATCGTCGCGGCGGTGCGCTTCGATGAACAGGCCATGCAGGCCGAGCGCTTTGGTGTCGGCGCGGCCTGCCATGGCGCGAAATGCACGCTCGGCGCCGTCGCGGTCGCCGGAGAGCTGGGCCGCCTGCGCGCTCAGGAGCAGGGTCAGCGGCTCGCCCGGCGCGAGACGGTTGGCATCGGCCGAAAGTTTGAGTGCGGCGTCGATATCGCCCGAGCCGACCGCGATCAAACCGTCGGAGATCGCCGCGTAGGCCCGCGCGCCGCGGCGCTCGCGCCGCCGCCTGGCCAGCACGGCCGGCGAACGCACGATGGCGCGAACGATGCTCCAGACGAAGACCAGCACCGCCACCGCGACCAGCAGCGCCGCAGCCATCACCAGCGGCGACGTTTTCATGCGAATGCCCTGCCAGGTGACGATCAAGTCGCCCGGCCGGTCGGCGAGCCAGGCAGCGCCGAGTGCCAGCACTCCGACGACAATGAGAAAGAAAACGATGCGGATCATTGCGGGTTCGGCTTGCTGAGCGCCGCGAGCGCGTCGGCGGCAAATTTTCGGCTCGCCGCGATGGCGGCATCGCGCGCCTGCGCTTTCTCGACCCACGCCGCGACAACCGGCTTTGCCGCGTCCGGCAATTTGGCGATATCGGCAAGCGCCGCGGCAATGTCGGCATGCGCCGCATCGACGCTGATCCGCGTCACCACCGAGGCTGGATCGTCGCCCGGCGGCGCATCGACCGGCGTGATCTCGACGAGGCGCCGTGCGTTGTTCTCGAGCCGGCCGAGAAAGGAATTGTTGCTCGCCGCCGGCTCGGCCGCCTGCTGCAGGGCCGGCATAAGGCTTGCAAGCTCGTGCGCCTGCGCCGCGGCTCTGGGCACACCGGTTTCGGCGAAAGCTTCAAGCGGTGCCGTCGCGCTCGAGTCGGCGCCGAGCGATTTCACCGCGGCGAGCTCGGCTTGATACGGCATGCCCCGTTCGACTACGGCGCGCAATGCCTCGGCGGCGACCGCCAGCCGCGCCGCGCGGTCGTCGGCAGTCGCGGTCTCGTGCTTGATGTCATCGGCAAGCGTCTTCACGGTGCTTTCGAGTGGCGCGATGCGGGCCGCCAGCGCATCGAGATCGCTGCGCGTCACGCCGGACTGCCCGGCGCTCGTCGCCGCGTCGGCCGCGGTCGAGGCGCTCTTGGCCTGGGCGAGGGCATTTTGCGCCGCCGCCGCAGCGTCATCGACGCGGTGCGTCAGAGCGGCGAGTGAATCGCTGAGCGATTTCGTCGCGGCTTCGGCGGCTGCCAGACGGGAGACCAGCGCCGGGTCGGGCTGCGGTGGCGCAGATGGCTTTTGGGTCGCAATAGCGCCTTCGATTTTGTTCAGCCGCGCCGAGATGTCGGCAATCGCCGAGGTGTCCGTCGGCGGCGGACTTGGTGACGCCGGCAGCAGGCCCGGCGGCACGTAACCACCGAACCAAAGCCCGGCGCCGATCGCCACGACCGCAATTACGCCCGCGGCAGTTCCGGCGACAGTCGTTTTGATGCGCGAACGCGGCCGGCCGGGAGCAGCTTCGGCCGTTTGTTGGCCCGCTGGACCGTCGGACGCCGCGCTGTCGGCGGCCGGATCCTTTGCCGGTTCCTGCACCGTAGGGGGCTTTTCCGCTTCGACTTCCGTCGCCGTCAGGTCGATGGTCGGCGGTCGTCGCAGCGGTGTGCTGTCTGGCTCGCTCATGCAGTCCCCAAGCAGTAACTTAGGCGTGTGCCGCCAGATCGGCCGATCGGGCAAGGCCGGCCGCCACGGCATAGTACGGGCCAAGGATGGCGGCAACAGATCAGGCCGCGTCAATAAGCGCGAGTAATACGGCTTCGTTTGGACGCTCGGCGACGCGAATGTCGGCGGCGCCGGCCCGGGCCAGCGGCTCCGCGATCGGCGTCGACAGGCAGAAATGGACAGCTTGCAGCGCGCTTTCGAGCACGCCTGCGGCCCGCGCCGCATCGACAAAAACCTCGGCGCTGCGGCGCGAGAAGTGCAGCACGCCGTCGATGCCGCCGGCCAGCGCCTCCGCTGCGGCCGGTGGCAGGTTTGAGGCGGCGACGGCGCGATAGATGATCGCGGTCTCGACGGCAAAGCCGCGGGCGCGCAGGTCGCCGGCAAGATCGCCGGAGCGGTCTTCTCCAGCAAGGTATAGGAGCGGGGCTGCCGGGTGCAGCCGCGCGGCGACGAGGCGCGCCAGGTCGCTCACATTGCCATCGGCGGAGGTCACGTCGGCGAAGCCGGCCGCGGCCATGGCGTCGGCGCTGCGCCCGCCGACGGCGAAGACCGGCAGCGCGAGCAATTCCGCGGCGCGCGCGTGCGCCACGACGGCACTCGCGGCGTTGGAACTGGTGATCAAAATCGCGGCCCAAGGCCCGGCGCCGATTTCCGCATCGGCGACCGGCGCGATGCGCAGCAGCGGCGCGATGATCACGTCGTGGCCTTGCGCGCGTAGCGCGGCGGCGGTCCGCTGCGCGTCGGGCTCGGGGCGCGTAAGCAAAAGCCTCACTTTTTTTAATCCCGCACGAAGAAATCGGCGCCGCCGCGCGCTTTAAGCTCGCGGCCGGCATCGGCGCCAAGCTCCGCCGCCTGGGCACGGGAACCCTCGCGCGAAACCTCGAACGCCGCGCTGCCGTCGGGTTTTACGATCATGCCGTGGAAACGGATGATGCCGTTGTTAATCCGCGCGTGGCCGCCGATCGGCGTGCGGCAGGAGCCGTCGAGCACGGCGAGGAAAGCGCGCTCGGCGGTCACCGCGGTCGCGGTATCGGCGTCGTCGATCTTGGCGACCAGCGCGCGGGTCGCGGTGTCGTCAGTGCGGGTCTCGATGCCGATCGCGCCTTGGCCGACGGCCGGGAGGAATTCGTCGACGTCGAGCAATGCCGCCGCGGCGTCGAGTAGCCCGAGCCGCTTCAAGCCGGCGACCGCGAGCAGCGTTGCATCGGCCTCGCCGGCTTCGATCTTGCGCAAACGTGTCTCGACGTTGCCGCGCAGCGGCACGATGGCAAGATCCGGCCGCAGCCGCTTGACCAAAGCCTGCCGCCGCAGCGATGCCGTACCGACCGCCGCGCCGCGCGGCAGATCACGCAAGGTTTTGGCCTTAGCGCTGATGAAGGCGTCGCGCGCATCCTCGCGCGGCAAAAACGCTGACAGCACGAGACCAGGCGGCAGCACCGTGGTCATATCCTTCGACGAATGCACCGCGAGGTCGATGGTGCCGCCGAGCAGCGCCTCTTCGATTTCCTTGGTGAAGAGCCCCTTGCCGCCGAGGTCGTTGAGCGGCCGGTCCTGAACGACGTCGCCGGTGGTGCGGATGATTTTGATCTCGATCCGCGCGGCATCGAGGCCGCAGGCCGCGGCGAGGCGGTTTTGCACCTCGCGCGCCTGCACCAGCGCCAGCGGCGAGCCGCGCGAACCGATACGCAAAACGGGGGTCGAGGATTGTGCCATGAGCCCTTCAGGTGCTAGGCCGCGCCCAGATGTTGGCAGCCTTATAATATAGAAATGGTCATCCTCGGCATCGAGACGACGTGCGACGAGACCGCCGCGGCCGTGGTCGAACGGACCGAGGACGGCAAAGGGCGGATTCTGTCCAATATTGTTCTTTCACAAGTCAGCGAACACGCCGAATTCGGCGGCGTAGTGCCGGAGATCGCGGCGCGCGCCCATGTCGAGGCGCTCGATGCCATCATCGCCAAGGCCATGGCCGAAGCGCAGATGTCGTTTGAGGCACTCGACGGCATCGCCGCCGCCGCCGGGCCCGGCCTGATCGGCGGCGTCATCGTCGGCCTGACCACGGCGAAGGCCATCGCGCTTGCCCACGACAAGCCGCTGATCGCGGTCAATCACCTGGAGGCGCATGCGCTCACCGCGCGGCTCACCGACGCGACGCCGTTTCCCTATTGTCTGTTTCTCGCCTCCGGCGGCCACACCCAAATCCTCGCGGTGCGCGGCGTTGGCGATTATCTGCGCTTTGGCGGCACGGTGGATGATGCGATCGGCGAGGCTTTCGACAAGACCGCAAAGCTGCTCGGCCTCGGCTATCCGGGCGGGCCTTTGGTCGAGAAAGAGGCCGCCCGCGGCGATGCCAAGCGGTTCGCGCTGCCGCGGCCAATGCTTGGGCGTCACGATGCCAACTTTTCGCTGTCCGGACTGAAGACGGCGCTGCGGCTTGAGGCCGAGAAGATCGCGCCGCTGAGCGACCAGGACGTGGCCGATCTGTGCGCCTCGTTCCAGCAAGCGGTGGTCGACGTGGTGATGGACCGGCTGCGCGCCGGAATGCGCATGTTCCGCGATCGCCTCGGCACGCCGACCGCTCTGGTTTGCGCCGGCGGCGTTGCGGCCAATCAGGCGATCCGCAAAGTCTTGCACCGCGTCGCCTTCGAGGTCGGCACCACGCTGGTGGCGCCGCCGCCGGCCCTGTGCACCGACAACGGCGCCATGATCGCCTGGGCCGGCGCCGAGCGCCTTGCTCTCGGTCTCACCGATCCGCTCGATGTCGCGCCTCGGGCGCGCTGGCCGCTGGATCAGGTGACGAAGGCGGCATCCTGAGCCGGTTTCCCGGGCGCTGCGCAGCACGAAGCGCAGCGTAGTGATGCGCTGCAGACCCGGGATCGTCACGAACTCCGAGCCTGCGACGGTCCCGGATCAGCGGTGCACCACTTCGTGCTGCACCGCATCCGGGACACAAGGTCTACTGCTCAAAGCGATCGATGAACCACTTGAGCAGGCGCGTCCAAATCTCGTCCTTGCCGACGACGTCCTCGATGCCATGTTCGAGGTTCGGGTTGTCGTTGACTTCCATGACGACGATGCCGTTGTCGGTCTGCTTGAGGTCGACGCCGTAAAAACCGTCGCCGATCGGCCGTGCCGCGCGCACCGCGATGTCGATCACTTCGTTTGGCGCCTGGGCGAGATCGAAGGCGCGGAAGCCGCCTTCATGGGACGAGCCGTCGGCCTTGTACTTCACCACCTGCCAATGGCCGCGCGCCATGCGGTATTGGCAGACGAACAGCGGCTCGCCGGCCAGCACGCCGACCCGCCAATCGAAATCGGTCGGCAGGAATTTTTGCGCCAGGAGGAGATCGGTCTCTTCGAACAGTTCCTCGCAGATGCGCTTGAGCGCCGCCGGCGATTCGATCTTGTGCACGCCGCGCGAGAACGAGCCGTCCGGGATCTTGACCACCAGCGGCAGGCCGAGCTCGTCAACCACCTTGGTCAGGTCGGTATCCTCGGCGAGGATCACGGTCGGCGGCGTCGGCACCTGATTCCCCTGCAACAGCTCCATCAGGAACACTTTGTTGGTGCAGCGGATCATCGAGATCGGATCGTCGATGACCGGCATGCCTTCCTGCCAGGCGCGGCGGGCGAAGCGGTAGGTGTGATTGTCGATCGAAGTGGTCTCGCGGATGAACAGGCCGTCGTATTCGGCAAGCTCGGCGAGCTGGCGCTTGGTGATCGGCTCGACATCGACCGACAGCTTCTCGGCGATGCGCGCGAAGTGCTTGATCGAGCTCGGCGACGACGGCGCGGTCTTCTCGTTCTCGTTCGGGTCGTATAGCACCGCCAGATCGTATTTGGCGACCGAGCGCGCCTTGGGGTCGCGCCATTCCCGCTTGGTGTGATTGTTCAGCGACTCGCGGAAGAACTCCCCTTCGCCATTGGCGAGCCGGGTAATGGCGCGCGGGCGGATGCGGTCGATCGACAGCCGGGCGCCCGGCTCGACGATGACTTCCAGCGCCGGGCAGCGGAACCAGTCGAACAAGAGGCGGCCGAACGGCTCGAAGCGCAGGTCGCGGGCGATGCCGAAACAGACCAGGAGCTTGAACTCGCCCTCGGGCTGGAATTCTGCGCGGCGGGCGCAGCGGTTGAGCTCGTCCTCGAGATCCGGCAACGCGTGCTCGTAGAGCTTTTGCTCACGCAGTTCCAGCATGGTCTCGACGGTCGGCACCACGCGGTGGCCGCGCGCCTCGGCGAGCAGCGAGGCGTAATAGCCCTTGGACTGGTAGGCGTAGGAGCGGGCGAGGTTGACGATTTTCGGCCGCCCCATGTCGAACAGACGCGGCCGCGCCAGATATTCGCCCGTGGAGATGACCTTGTGCGGGGTCTCGGCGTTGGGCAGGTCGCGGCCTTGGTCGACAAGGATGACCCAGCCGGTCATGGGCTGGTCCCCCAGTCGACAGCGTTGTGCAAAATAAGGCCGATCATGCGTTCGAAATCAGGCACGGCACGATTCGTCATAACCGGATTCAAATCCGTTGGCGACAGCACCGGTGACGATGTCCACCGTCTAAACCGATTCGGCTGTCACAGTCAGGCGGGGATTTTGGTTCCGCCGAGCGGCTTCTCGAAGCGCAGCGCGTCGCCGCCGTCGTCATAGTAGCGATGGAGCCGGCCGAACAGCCGGTAGCCCGACTTTTCGTAGCGACCGATGGCGCGGGCATTGTGCTCGTGGACTTCGAGCCGCATGGCGCGGCGCCGTCGGCGCGCGGCCGCCGCTTCCGCCTCGGCAAGCAGCAAGGGGCCGATGCCGCGGCTCGTGATATGCGGGGCAACCGCGATGGAATAAAGCCGGGCGAGTTTCGAGTGCGCCGGATAAAGCACCAGCGCGTAGCCGGCGAGCTTGCCGCTGTCCTCGGCAACGATCAGCGAGCTCTTCGGCGAGGTAAGAAAGTGGCGAAAGCTCCGCCGCGTCAGGATGTCGGTGGTGAAGACGGCGTTTTCGAGCGCGACCAGCGCATCGAGATCGCGGAGGCGGCCAGGGCGGAGCTTTGCCGGCGGAGCAGCGTGCCGCGCGTGGGATGCGCTCACGCGACGCACCCTTCCTCGATCCGCGCGATCATGGTCTCCAGCCGCTCCAGGCGGTCGGCCTCGCCGGGCGGCTTGTCCCAGCGCAGCCGGTTGATGCGCGGGAAGCGCATCGCCAGCCCGGATTTGTGCCGGGTCGAGCGTTGCAGCCCCTCGAACGCGACTTCGAGCACCAGGCCCTGGTCGGGTTCATGCACCACCTCGCGCACCGGGCCGAAGCGGTCGGTGGTGTTGCGGCGAACGAAACGGTCGATCTGCAACAGTTCCTCGTCGGTGAAGCCGAAATAGGCCTTGCCAACCGGCACCAACTCGTCGCCACCGTCGCTGCGTGTCCAGACGCCGAACGTGTAGTCCGAATAATATGACGAGCGCTTGCCGTGGCCGCGCTGGGCATACATCAGGACCGCATCGATGATGAAGGGGTCGCGCTTCCATTTCCACCACGGGCCTTTCGGTCGGCCCGGCAGGTAGAGCGCATCGCGCCGCTTGAGCATGACGCCTTCGACCGCTGCGGAGTCCTCGCCGGCGCCGGCGGCGGCCGGATTCTTTCGCGCCGCGGTGAGTTCGTCCCAGCTCGCGAATGGGACGAGGGGAGAGAGATCGATGCGCTCATCGTTGAGCCGCGCGACGAAGCTTTCCAGCCGGGCACGCCGCTCGATGAAGGGCCGCTCGCGCAAATCCTCGCCGCCGTCGGCGAGCAGATCGTAGGCGCGCAGATGGGCGGGGAATTCCGCGATCAGCTTCGGCGTGACGGTTTTGCGATTGAGCCGTTGTTGCAGCACGTTGAACGACTGCACCCGGCGATCGCGCATGATCAGCAATTCGCCGTCGATGGCGCCGGGCAGGTGCAGCGCGTCGAGGAGATCGGGAAAGCTTTTGGAAATGTCCTCGCCGGTGCGCGAATAGAGCCGAGCGATTGTTGTGTCATCGTGTCGGGCGGCGACCGCCTGGATGCGAATGCCGTCCCATTTCCATTCCGCCATGAAGTCGCCCGCCTCGAGCCCGGCAAGATCGGCATCGTCGAGCGCGTGCGCCAGCATCGGCGGCCGGAACTGCGCCGGGTCGTTGCTCGCCGGTTTTTCCGCGCGGCCTTCGAGCCAGGCGAACAGGTCGAGATAGGGCGGCGTCAGCCCCGGCCACAGCAATTCGATGTCTTGCGCGTCGGTGCCAGAGAGCGCCGCGACTGCGGTCTTGGCGAGCCGCGCCGAGACGCCGATGCGCAAGCCGCCGGTGACCAGCTTGATCAACGCCCAGCGCCCGGTCTCGTCGAGCGCATCGAGCCAGCGCGCCAACTGCTTCGGCAGTTGCGCCTTGCCGAATGTGGACAGCGTTTGGATGACCGCGGTGAGCGACAGTTCTTCGCATTTCCCTTCCCCGCCTGCGGGAAAGGGCGAAGAAGTCGGCCACATCAGCGCGACGGTTTCTGAAAGATCGCCGACATAATCGTAGGACAGCTCGAACAGCACCGGGTCGGTGCGCTCGGCGATCAGGCTGCGAATGAGACCGGCCTTGGCGTGCGGGAAGCTCAGCGCACCCGTGAGCGCGGCGAGCGCCCAGCCGCGCTCGGGATCGGGCGTCGAGCGAAAATAATCGGTGATCAGCCGCAGCTTGTTGTTGCGCGCCGGCTCGTAGGCGAGGCGATCCAAAAGCTCGGCGAAGCGGTTCATGCCTCCGCCTCGCTGTTCGCCGGCTCGTTGTCCTCGTCGCCATAGCCGACGATGTCGAGCGGGCGTGCTTTCAGCCCGCGCGTGACGCACCAGTGCACCAGCGCGTCCTCCTGGCCATGGGTAACCCAGATCTCGCCCGCGCCGGTGGCGGAGATAGTGGCGGTGAGGCCATCCCAGTCGGCGTGATCGGAAATGACCAGCGGCAGCGACACGCCCTGCTGCCGCGCCCGTGCGCGCACCCGCGTCCACCCCGAGGCAAAGGCAGCCAGCGGATCGGGGAACCGGCGCGTCCACAGATCGTTCAAGGCCGACGGCGGGCAGATGGTAATGGTGCCGGCGAGGTTTTGCTTGGTGGCGCCGCTGACCAGCCGCAATTCGCCGAGCGCGATGCCGCGGCTTTCGTAGTAGCGCGTGATCTTCTCCATGGCGCCATGCAGATAGATCGGCGCGTCGTAACCGGCCCGGCGCAGCAGCGCGATCACACGCTGCGCCTTGCCGAGCGAATAGGCGCCGACCAGGTGCGCCCGCTCGGGAAACAGCGCGACCGAGCGCAGGAGTTTTGCGATCTCGCCGCCGGGCTCGCCGTGGCGGAACACCGGCAGTGCGAACGTCGCCTCGGTGATGAACACGTCGCACGGCACCAGCTCGAACGGGGCGCAGGTCGGATCGGCGACGTTTTTATAGTCGCCAGAGGCGACCACGCGCATACCGTTGGCCTCGACGGCGATCTGCGCCGAGCCAAGCACGTGGCCGGCGGGATGGAACGTTACTGTCACGCCGCCGAGACCAATGCTTTCGCCATAGGCCGCCGCCTGCGTCGTGCCGGCAAAATTCTCGCCGTAGCGCAGCCGCATCAGGTCCAGCGTCTCCTGCGTCGCCAGCACGGCGCCGTGGCCGGCGCGGGCATGGTCCGAATGGGCGTGCGTGATCAGGGCCCGTTCGACCGGCCGCGTCGGGTCGACATGGAAGCCGCCCAATTTGCAGCAGACGCCGGCCGGCGTCGGCACCAATATGTCTTCAGGTCGCATCGCGAGTCATAAATAGTCATTTCGCTGCGCCACGCGAGCATCGCCCGATGACGGATACCGGCCCGCTCTTTGTCTCCTCCGGCGACCTGATCGCCGACCGGCGCTACAAATGGGCGCTCGATCATGTCGCCCAGGGCGACATGGCTGGCGCCGCCGACATTCTGGTGCAGACGGTCGAGCTTGTGCCGCGCTTTGCCACGGCCTGGTTCGCGCTCGGCGCCATCCGCGACCAGCTCGGCGACCGTGACGGCGCCATTGCCGCGTTCGAGCAAGCGCGCGATGCCGATCCCGAGGACTATCACGGCGCACGGCTGCAGCTGGCGCGGCTTGGCGCCGGCGAAGCCACCCCGGCAATGACTGAAACGTACGTCCGCCGGCTGTTCGACCAATATGCCGCCCGTTACGACACGGCGCTCACGGAGCGCCTGAATTATCGCGGCCCGGCGCTGTTGCACGATGCGGTCGAAACCGTCACGCGCGCGGTCGGCCGGAAGATGCGCTTCGGCTCCATGCTGGACCTCGGCTGCGGCACCGGCCTCGGTGGCGCCGCGTTCCGGCCATACGTCGACTGGCTGGTCGGCGTCGATCTTTCGCCCGCCATGATCGCGCAAGCGTCGACCAAGGGCCTTTACGATCGGCTCGTGACTGCGGACCTCGCGGATTTTTTGGCGGACGAAGCTGGCGACAAGGGAAACTATCACCTCGTCCTGGTCGCCGATGTCTTTGTCTATGTGAACGATCTCGCGCCGATCATCGACGGCATTGCGCGCATCCTCGCCCCTGGTGGCCTGCTCGCCTTTACGGTCGAGACCCATGGCGGCGGCGTAAAATTGTTGCCGACGCTGCGCTATGCCCATGGCGAGGACTATGTGCGCCGCGTGCTTGACGCAGCCGGCCTCGCGCCGGCGCATCTCGCCAAAGCCGCGGTGCGCAGCGAAAAGGGCGTGCCGGTCGACAGCCTTGTCGCGGTGGCGCAGCCCTCGACCACGATGCCTCGGCTCGCTACTTCTGGCGAGTGACCGTCCTCGAACGTCTGAACATCCTGCCGGAGCCTTTTACCCGCTGGTTCGCCAGCCGCGGCTGGACGCCGCGCACGCACCAGTTGGAGCTGTTGGCAAAAGCCCAGGCCGGCCGCTCGGTGCTGCTGATCGCGCCGACCGGTGGCGGCAAGACCTTGGCGGGATTTTTGCCGAGCCTGGTGGAGCTGAGCGGAGCTGAATCGAAGTCTCGATCCTCGCCGCTTGCGCGAGCGGCTCCCTCCCCCCTTGTGGGGGAGGGTGGGAGTGGGGGGTCGAGAGGTGACGCGCATGCGTCCACGCTTGCGCCCAACATCCCGACCCCCACCCCCGACCCCTCCCCACAAGGGGGAGGGGAGAAGAGAAAGCTCATTTCCATCGGCCGCAGCGTGCGCCGCGAGGGCGGACTGCATACGCTTTACATTTCGCCGTTGAAGGCGCTTGCGGTCGATATCGCGCGCAATCTGGAAACGCCGATCGCCGAGATGGGGCTGCCGATCCGCATCGAGACGCGCACCGGCGATACGCCGAGCTCGAAGCGCCAGCGCCAGCGCCGCGATCCGCCGGAGATTTTGCTCACCACGCCGGAGCAGCTGGCGCTGTTGCTGGCCTCTGCCGACGCGCCGTATTTGTTTGGTTCGCTCAAGCGCGTGATCCTCGATGAGCTGCACGCGCTGGTGACCTCGAAACGCGGCGATCTGCTCTCGCTCGGCCTAGCGCGGCTGTTTCGCCTGGCGCCAAATCTCACCAGCATCGGCCTGTCGGCGACCGTGGCCGAGCCCGACGATCTGTGCCGTTTCATGGTGCCGCAGCGCGGCGGATCGGCCCTTGCCGACCTCATCGTCGCCGAACCCGGCGCCGCGCCCGATGTCGCCATGCTGGACTCAAGCGAGCGCGTGCCGTGGGCCGGCCATTCGGCGCGCTATGCCCTGGGTGAGGTTTATCAGCTCATCAAGGCGCACCGCACGACGCTCGTGTTCGTCAATACCCGCAGCCAGGCCGAAGGCATTTTCCAGGACCTTTGGCATATCAACGACGACAATCTCGCCATCGCGTTGCATCACGGCTCGCTCGACGTGGCGCAGCGGCGCAAGGTTGAAGGCGCCATGACGAGCGGCCGCCTGCGCGCCGTGGTCTGCACGTCGTCGTTGGATCTCGGCGTCGACTGGGGCGACGTCGATCTGGTCATCAATATCGGCGCGCCGAAGGGCGCCTCGCGCATGCTGCAACGCATCGGCCGCGCCAATCACCGCATGGACGAGCCGTCCAAAGGCGTGCTGGTGCCGGCCAACCGCTTCGAGGTGCTGGAATGTCGTGCCGCCCTCGACGCCATCGCCGAAAATGCGCAAGACACGCCGGCCTCGCGCATCGGCGCGCTCGACGTGCTGGCCCAGCACGTGCTCGGCTGCGCCTGCGGCGCGCCGTTCCTGAGCGACGAGCTTTACGCCGAAGTGACGTCGGCGGCACCTTATGCCGCGCTCACGCGCGCTGACTTCGATGCCGCGGTCGATTTCGTCGCCACCGGCGGCTATGCGCTCAAAGCCTATGAGCGCTTCGCCCGCATCCGCCAAGGCAAGGACGGCCGCTGGCGCATCGCCAATCCTTGGGTCGCGCAACGCTACCGGCTCAATGTCGGCACCATCGTCGAAGCCGACATGCTGAAAGTTCGCCTGGTGCGCTCGCGCGCTTCGAAAATGATTCCGCGCGGCGGCCGGCTTCTCGGCGAGGTCGAGGAATATTTCGTCGAGACCATGGTGCCCGGCGATACCTTCGTGTTCGCCGGGGAAATCCTGCAATACGAGGCAATCGTCGAGGACGAAGTCTATGTCTCGCGGGCAGCGTCTGAGGATCCGAAGGTGCCGGCCTATGAAGGCGGCAAATTTCCGTTGTCGACTTATCTCGCCGAGCGCGTGCGCGGCATCATCTCGCATCCGCAGGAATGGCGGGCGCTGCCCGGCCAGGTGCGCGAGTGGCTGGAAATCCAGCAATGGCGCTCGCAGATGCCGGGCCAGCGCGAATTGTTGGTCGAAACCTTTCCGCGCGCCAACAAATACTACCTCGTCTGCTATCCGTTTGAAGGGCGGCTGGCGCATCAAACGCTGGGCATGCTGCTGACGCGGCGGCTTGAGCGCGCGCGACTCAAGCCGATGGGATTCGTCGCCAACGAATATGCGCTTGCGGTCTGGGGTCTCGGCGACGTCGCGGCATGGCTTGCGCGCGGCGAGCTTTCGCTGGCCGCTTTGTTCGACGAGGACATGCTCGGCGACGATCTCGAAGCCTGGCTCGCCGAATCGGCGCTGATGAAGCGCACGTTTCGCAACTGTGCGATCATCGCCGGCCTGATCGAACGGCGTTTTCCGGGCGAGGAAAAATCCCGCCGCCAGGTCACGATCTCGACCGACCTCGTCTACGACGTGCTGCGCAGCCACCAGCCCGATCACATGCTGCTGCGCGCGGCGCGGGCCGACGCCGCCACCGGTCTCCTCGACGTGCGCCGTCTCGGCGATATGCTCTCGCGCATCAAGGGCCGAATCGTCCATAAAGCGCTCGACCACGTCTCGCCGCTCGCGGTCCCGGTGATGCTGGAGATCGGCCGCGAGGCGGTCTACGGCGAAGCGGCTGATACGCTTTTGGCCGAGGCCGAGGACGAGTTGGTGAAGGAGGCGATGCAGTGAGGGCACTGACCCCCACCCGGCGGGCTGCGCCCGCCGTCCTCCCCCTCGCAGGGGGAGGTCAGGACATTGCCGTCGCCGGCGCGGCGCTGGTAGCCGATTGCGCCGGCGCGCTGTATTGGCCGGAAGAACGCCTGCTCGTCGTCGCCGATCTGCATCTGGAAAAAGGCTCGGCCTTTGCCGCGCGCGGCGTGTTGTTGCCGCCCTATGACACGGCCGCGACCTTGGCGCGGCTCGCCATGCTCATCGAGCGCTATGCGCCGCATCTCGTTATCGCGCTGGGCGACAGTTTCCATGACGGCGGCGGACCGGCGCGCATGAGCGACATCAGCCGCGCCGGACTCAAATCATTGCAACGCGGCCGCGATTGGCTGTGGCTCGCCGGCAACCACGATCCCGATCCGGCCGATAATATCGGCGGCCGGTTTGCCGAGATTTTGGCGCTCGGCCCGCTGACGTTTCGTCACGAGCCGTCGCCGCATCCGTGCGATGGCGAAATCGCCGGCCACCTGCATCCGCAGGCGCGGATCGCGCGCCGCGGCCGCGCCGTGAGCCGGCGCTGCTTTGCCTCGGACGGCAAGCGGATGGTCATGCCGGCCTTCGGCGCCTATGCGGGCGGCCTCAATGTCCGCGACCGCGCCATCGTGTCGTTGTTCGACGCGCTGTCATTCACCGCCCACATGCTGAGCCAACGGCGCATCTATGCCGTCGCCGCGGCGCGGTGCTTGGCAGATTGAATTAGCGAGTTGACCGCATTGCCCGCACCGTTACCGCCGCTCAGTATCCCGGAAGCAGGGCAACGGATTTTAGCCCGGTAAAAATCCCACTTATGCCATTTGCGATGGTGCGGCTCGTTTAGCTCGGAGACGGAACTAGCCTTGGTGAAGTGCTTCCAAATGAGGTCTGCGAATCTGGAACGTTTGAGATTCGTGAGTACTTGTCGACGTTTGCGCTGCATGAGCATGAAATGCTCCGAAATTGCCGGGCAGCCACAACCCTTACTTTCGATTGATCTGACGTCCGTGGTGAAATCGGACACCGATTGCTTTTGCCGATCGCCATGCTACCGAGCACTGACGGCGCAGCCGTCCGTCGTGCGAGAGCAATAGAATGAATTCGTCCGGAAGTACTTCGGATGCGTCGGTTTTAAGGCGCGCGCCGGTGCTGGAAAGATCCAGCATCACGCATGGTCCCAAGGCGGAGCCGTCGGTGCCAATAATTCTTGCGCCGTGGCGTACAAATCGACGGGTACTCTTTCGTTGTTCCTGACGCATCAGTCGTTTCGATCACAATTGGGTATTTTCATCATCCGGCAAGTTTTGAACGCTGCAACGCGGACGGCGAGGGTGCGGAAGGCGTAACGGTGTTATTGGAAGCCGTCTGCCGGACCTGCCAAAATCGGAGAACTCTCTTGGCATTGTTCTGCGACAATTTGTAAAAGTCGGTTCGTGCCATATCGAGGTCTTGATCTGACATCGTGCGGCCAATGGAGCGGCAAGTCAGAATCATACGAACCGTCGGCCACTCCAACGCCGCGGCCTTGCAAGGAATAAGAAGCGCCTCGCGATGATCGCTCTGCAGAAGATTCTCGACCAACTTCAAAGGCGCCCCGCAAAGCACCGAAAGGGCTGCGACCATGTCCGCGTGGCGGCCGGCTTTCGCAAACTCGAAGACAGCCGCTTCGTTGAGTTCGCCTGTGGCTCGCATTGCGAGGACCCGCGCTTGCGCTTGCGCGTAGTCGTGTTCGCTCTGGAAACCGGCCTCGTGGCCGGTATCTTCGGAAATTGTCGCGAGAATGCGTTGAATTTGATCGCGGCTTTCCGGGCCGGCTAACGCGACAAGGCGCGCGCGCACCGCCTCGGTGGCGCGCAGCAACAATTCTCGAAATAAGCGCAACGGTACGTCGAGGCGAAGGCCAACTTTCTCGGCCAGTTCCCCGTCGCGTTCTGAGTGTTTTACGAGTGTCGCGAAACCACCCTCGGAAAAACTGGCGCCAGAATTCCCGGCAAGCTTGTGGAAAATCTGACGGTCCCCGCGTTGCAATAGGACATCTGTTACTTCGGAGCCGATTTGAGGGCGAGCCGAAATCGCCAGCAGATGCGCCGGCGTCTTGGTAGTGGCAATCTCGATAAGATCCTTGTCGTTAAGGCGCGCCGATTGCGTCAACACCGGTTCTGCCACCTTGATATCGTCATCTCGCGCGAGGCGGCGGACGATTTCGGTGGGCGCGTTATTGATTGGCCCAAGGCGCAGGCTCAGTTCCGCGAGCGCCTTTCCCTCCATTCTCTTGATGAGGTGACCCAAGACGTCATCGAACACGTTGATCTGTTGATCATTAAGCCGATCGGCGTCCGCAACAAAAAGATCAGTGATACGCCGCAACGTATCGATGCGCTTGTCCTTGGAGCCGCTTTCGATCGCGTCTTCCAACTCGGCGATAAGTGAGTGGTTAGCGTCCATGGTGCCCTTCCTGGGCAGCGCGGGCTCAGTTCTGAGCCCGGCATCGTCACCGCACGTAATCTCTCCAAAAAGCACAATTAAGGCGTGAAATAATAGCGATTACAGCAAAAGAAAGAGTTAAAATTAGCATATATCGTACCGACAACCAGTCGGACATGACCCCGCGCTGACGCCAAATGCAGCAATACTCTGTAAGCGAACTAGTTGAGCTTGGCGCTCGGCCCCGGCGTTTTGGCCGCCGGCGGTTTCGGCTTTGCTGCAGGAGCCGCGCTTGCGGTCGCGTCCCAGCCGCCGGCCGGCGGCTTGACGTTAATCGCGTCGTCGGGCTGCGGCTTGGCGGTCCACGTCTTCACCGCAAGCTGTGCCGCGGCGAGCGATTGCTGGTCGAGATGAGCGGCGACCTCGTCGCTTTTCTTCGCTGCGTCCTGGTCGCCCTGGATCGCGGCCAGCGCGAACCATTTGTAGGACTCGGCGTAATTCTGCGTCACACCGGTGCCGCGGGCGTACAGGATGCCGAGATTGTATTGGCTGTCGGTGACGCCGTGGTCGGCTGCCTCGCGGAACCAGTGCGCGGCGTTGGCGTAATCCGCCGGGCCGTCGATGCCCTCGGCATAGAGCACGGCGAGATTGTGCATCGCCTTGCCGTTCCCCTTGCCCGCCGCGGCGAGATAAAGGTCCCGCGCGGCGGTGAGATTCTTCTTCACCCCGATGCCTTTTTCGTAGAATCCGCCAAGGCGGAATTGCGCCGGTGCCAGGCCCTGCTTGGCTGCGCGTTCGAACCACAGCGCCGCGGCCTCGTTGCTGCGCGGCACGCCGTGACCGTCGGCGAAGCGCGTGCCGACCTCGTAGTCGGCAGCCGCATCGCCTGAGAGTGCGGCTGCGCGCAGCGCCGGTCCGCCGATGCTGGCCGGCAATTTGTCGCCGAGCGGTGGCGCTGGGCGCGGCAGCGCGCCGGTGGCGTCGGTGGCGGCGGCAACCGCCGTGACCGCATCCCGCGTGCTGTCACGGGAGGCGGTCTGCTGTGTCGGCTTGGTGCTGATATTGGCGCCGGATTTCGGGTTTGGCTGCGGCACCTGCAGCGTCGCCGGCGGCGCGCTCGGAACCGGAAGCGGTGCCGGCGCGGCGGCCGCCGGAGGCTGCGGCGGCGCTGGCTCCGGCTCTGGTTGAGGTAATGCCGTGACGGGCGGCTGTGCTTTCTCGGGCTGTGCCGCTTTCTGTGGCTGCGACTCCTCGCTGGGAGCAGCGGGCGAAGGAACTTGAGGGCCGGCCTCGAACAGCCGCGACGCAATCTGTATGCAGCCGATCACGATCAGGGCGGCGGCGCAGGCAATGATCAGCGGGCGCGTGCGCTGTCGCGACTTGTTCGGCGCTGCCGAGTTCTTGTTGCCGTCAGCGCCCGGCGCCCCCGCCGCTGCAGCCTGGGCGGCGCGTCGTGCGGCGGCGATGAAATTGGACTTTTGTCCGGGATCGTCAATCACTGGTGGCTTGGTGGAGCTCACCGCGGCTTCGGAAGCGGCTATGCGGTCGGCGGCCGAAGCCGTCGGCCGGGTGCGGCCCGAGCCGGGTTCCAGCGGATGATCGGGCGGCAGGCTGGGATCGATCGGTTTTCGCGCGGCTGTGCGGTGCGCGGCCGGCTCCATCGGCACGATCGGCGGGGCTTCGGCGGCAGGCGCCGGTGCCGGTTCGACCGCGAAGGCCGGCAGCTTGGGCTCCGCCGCGGCCGCCGTCGCGGGCGGTTCCGGCGTCGGCGGAGGCGCGGTCTCGCGGATGCCGCTCTCGATCATGGCGAGACGATCGACCACATGTTCCACGGTGCCCTGGACCGCTTCGAGCGAATCCAGCGTGCGCTGCTCGCTCTGTTTGATCTCGGCGACTTCGCGCTCGATGGCGTGGACCGCCAGCGGCTCTTCGGCGGCCGGCATGCGCTTGGACAAAGCGTCGCCGCTCGGGCCGCGCAGCTCTTCGATATGCACCAGGAGATCGGCGATACCGCGCTCGATCGCTTCAAGATGGCCGAGCCGCGCGTCGGAGGCGTCGAAGCGCTGCACAAGAGTCGCGATGCGGTCTTCCAGATGCGCCAGCGCGGCGTGATCGGTGTGCGTCAGCTGCACCCATTCGAGCTTCTCGATCAGCCCGGTGAGCAGCTTCTCGAGCTCGCGCGGAACCGCGGTCCCCGCTTCGGTCGAAGCGGTCAGCGCGCTGGTCAACGTTTCGATGCGGTTCTCGAGCGCGGAGAGATTCTGTCCGGTCGCCGCGATGCTGGCGAGCGTATCCACTTTGGCGGCGAGCGAGCGCACGTCTTCGGCGACTTTGGTCAATGTCTCGTTAGACGCCACATGGGAGACGATGCCGCGCAACGCGCCGATGGCGGTCTCGAGCTGCTGCAGCGCCGCCGGATCGTCCTTGGCGACGATCATGTCGACCTTTTGCGACAACGCCCGCACCGCCTCGTCGAAACCGACCAGGCTTTCCGCGGGCTTGAGGTTTTGCAGCGCTTCGCGCACGTCCCTTAGGCCCCGTTCGAGACCGGCAATGGCGCCCATATCGACGCCGCATTGGCGGCTGTGCTCGATGCGCTGCGCCAGCGCTTTGACCTCGATCTCGAGCGATTCCACGGCGCGGCGCGGCAACGCCTCGGTAATCAAGCGCGCGATGTCGGTGAGATCACCACGGATCGCCGCGACCGAGGCTTCGAGGTCGGACGAAGGGCTCAGCGATTCGATGCGCGCCGTGATTTGCCGTAATTGCCGCTCCAGGCCATCGATGTCGATGACCGGCTCGGGGGGCACGTCCAAGATCGCCGGTTGCGGCGTTGGTCCGCTGTCAGGCATGCGTTGGCTGGCGGCGGTCTCGGCGGGCAATTCCCGAGTTGCCGGTTGCGGCGCTAGATCACCGTCGAGTACGCGCTGCCGCGCCGCGATTTCCGCAGTCGCTTCCCGGGTCGCCGGCTGCGGCGCCGGATTGCCGTCGAGCGCGTGTTGCCGCGCCGCGATCTCGGCAACCGCGTCGTCGATCGACACGCAATCCGCATTCGCCACGGAGCGATTGCGGGCCGCAGCCGGAGACGGAGCGGTCGGACGCCGCGGCTGCGGCGGCGCTCCCGTCAGCCGCCCATTGGCATCGTTATGTCCTTCGCCGAGCGAAGCGGCGCGACGCTGCGGCGCCAGCTGGCGCGCGGCCGCCTCGCTGCGTGCCAGCCGTTCCAGTTGTTGGGAGAGCTTGTCGAGGCGGGAGTGGACCTGATTCAGCGCGCCGCGCGTGCGTGCGCTCTCGCGCTCAAATTCGCTGACTTTTTCCTGGCGGCGCTCCTCGTCGCGATCGTGGTACCGCTCCCGCGGTTCCGTAGGCTGCTGCGGCTCCTGATCGTCATCGCGTTGCCGCAACTCCCGATCGTCGCCGCGGCGTCGTGCTCCGCGCTCTTCGCCGCGATGCCGCGGTTCGCGCTCATCGCGCCGCGACCGCGAGCGGCGCGGCCGCTCGTCGTCGTCCTCGTCGTCATAATCGGAGAACAGCGTCGGCTCGTCGTCGTCCTCTTCGTCGTCGGGCTCGATCACGTCATTGAGCCATTCGCCGACCGACACGCCGGATCGCCGCGCCGCCGTGCGCACGGCTTCCCGCGCCTCGGGGCGCAGGCCTCTGAGATTCCACGGACCGCCAGATTTCATTCTCACAACCACAGCCACATGGGAGGCGCAGGATGTCCCTTCCGAGCCGACTTTGCCGAGGGACGATATGCGGCCGGCGCGGTCCTGTTTCCCCGGCTGTGGACTTTTCCGGAATAGGGTAAACAGGCGGTTAAAAAACCGCGCGGCGGGCCAATAAGGGCGGGTCGCCGGCTGGCCCCGGCCGGGCGCGGCGGGAGGGAGCGACGTCATGCCGACCTACAGGGCTCCCGTCGACGAGGTGATGTTCCTGTTGCGCGACGTGTTCCACGTCGAGCGCTACAACAATCTTCCAGGTTTTGCCGAAGCCTCACCCGACATCGTCGAAGCCGTGCTCGCGGAGGCGGCAAAATTCTGCGAGGACGTGCTCACCCCGCTCAACCGCGTCGGCGACAAGGAAGGCTGCCGCCACAACGCCGACGGTTCCGTCACCACGCCACCGGGTTTTAAGGACGCCTACGGAAAACTTGTCGCTGGTGGCTGGGTCGGCGCCTCGGCGCCCGCCGAGTTCGGCGGCCAGGGCCTGCCAACGGTGCTCACCGTGGCTATCCGCGAGTTCCTGTACTCATCGAACATGGCCTTTGCCATGTATTCGAGCCTGGCACTGGGCGCGGTCGCGGCGATCTATAGCCACGGTTCGGCCGAGCAGAAGGCGCGCTACCTGCCCAAGCTGATCAGCGGCGAATGGGCCGGCACCATGAACCTGACCGAGCCGCAATGCGGCACCGATCTCGGCCAGTTGCGCTGCCGCGCCGCGCCGCAGCCCGACGGCAGCTACAAGATCACCGGCACGAAAATTTTCATCTCCGCCGGCGAGCACGACTTGACCGACAACATCATTCATCTGGTGCTGGCGCGCATCGACGGCGCGCCGGCCGGCACCAAGGGCATTTCGTTGTTCATCGTGCCGAAGTTTTTGTTCACAGCCGACGGCGCGCCGGGCAAACGCAACGCGGTGTCGTGCGGCTCGATCGAAGAAAAGATGGGCATTCACGGCAACGCCACCTGTGTCATGAATTACGACGGCGCTACCGGCTGGCTCACCGGCGAGAAGCATCGCGGGCTGTACGCCATGTTCACGATGATGAATACGGCGCGGCTCAGCGTCGGCGTGCAGGGGCTGGCGCTGTCCGAAGTCGCCTATCAGAACGCCGTCGCCTACGCCAAGGAGCGACTCGCCGGGCGCGCGTCGAGCGGCGCGAAATTTCCGCAACAGCCGGCCGATCCCATCATCGTGCATCCGGACGTGCGCCGCATGCTGATGACCATGCGCGCGTTCAACGAGGCGGCACGCGCGCTGGTGCTGTGGACCGCGCTCAAGGGCGACATCGCACGGCGCTCCACCGACGCGACAGAGCGCGAGGCGGCCGACGACCATATGGGCCTGATGACGCCGGTGATCAAAGGCGTGCTCACCGATCAGGGCTTTGCCAATACGGTCGCCGCGCAGCAGATTTTCGGCGGCCACGGCTACGTCGCCGAGCACGGCATGGAGCAGTTCGTACGCGACGCGCGCATCACTATGATTTTCGAGGGCGCCAACGGCATCCAGGCGCTCGATTTGGTCGGCCGCAAATTGCCGAAAGACGGCGGCCGCGCCTTGCAGGCGTTCTTTGCCGAGGTGTCCGGCTATATCAAAGAGCGCGAGGCCGACGCGGCGATGGCGCCTTACGTGATGCCGCTCGGCCGACCGCTCGGCGAATTGCGCGAGGCGACGCTGTGGTTTGCGCAGAACGCGTTGGGGAATCCCGACAATGCCGCCGCCGGCGCCAGCGATTACATGCAGCTCTTCGGCCTGGTCGCGCTCGGCTATATGTGGTGCCGCATTGTCGATGCGGCGAAAGCGAAAACGGCAGGTAACGGCGCGGCGGCGAGCATGGAGAACAAGCTCGTCACCGCCCGCTTCTTCATGCAGCGCATGTTGCCGGCAACCACGACGCATCTGGCGCGCATCAAGGCCGGCGCCGAGAGCACCATGGCGCTGCCGGCCGACGCTTTCTGAAAAACTTTGCGTGGCGATTTGCTGGTCAGGCTGCGGTCAAGCCGCCGTCCACCACGAATTCGGCGCCGGTGATGAACGCGGATTCGTCGCTGGCAAGGAAGAGGATGGTGCGCGCGATCTCGATCGGCTGCGCCAGCCGCCCGAGCGGCGCCGCCGCCGCAAATCCGGCCGCGAGCTTTTCCGGATTGCGCGCCGCCGCGATCATCGATTGCAGCATCGGCGTTTCGGCGAACGACGGATGCACCGAATTGCAGCGGATGTTGTAGCCCTTGCGCGCGCAATGCAGCGCCACCGATTTGGTCAACAGCCGCACGCCGCCTTTGCTGGCGCAGTAGGCGGCAAGGTTGCCGTGTCCGATCATGCCCGCGACCGACGACATGTTGACGATCGCGCCGCCGCCGCGATCCTTCATGACACGCACGGCGTGCTTGCAGCCGAGAAACACGCCATCGAGATTGACCGCCATCAGGTCGCGCCACTCGTCGAGCGTCGTCGCCTCGATGTCCTTGAACAGCACCACGCCGGCATTGTTGACCACAATGTCGATGCGGCCGAAGTCGCGCACCACCGCATCGGTGACCGCGACCCAATCGTCCTCGCGGGTGACGTCGAGCCGATGAAACGATGCGCGTTGCCGCAGCGCCGCAACGGCCGACGTCGACGCGGCTTCGTCGCGATCGGCCACGACGACCGTGGCGCCTTCCGCCACGAACAGCTGTGCCGCGGCAAAGCCGATGCCCGATGCGCCGCCCGTGACCAGCGCGACCTTGTCTTGCACGCGACCCATGCTGCCGCCAATCTTTGAAAAACCCGTGGGCAATCAGGCTAATACACACCCCGGCGCCTCGCCAGAGCACGTATCGCGACTGTCGCAAACGTATGGCATTGCCGGCCGGGGCGTTCTAGCCTTTATCGATTCAGACTCTATATGACTGAACGGAACGCCGACGCGATTGGGAGGATTTTGTCTTATGCCCGACGCCTTCATCTACGATCACGTGCGCACGCCGCGCGGCCGCGGCAAGGTCGACGGCGCATTGCACGAAGTGACCGCGCTCAATCTGGCGGCCCAGGCGCTCGGGGCCATCAAGAGCCGCAACGATCTCGACACCGCGCTGGTCGATGACGTGGTGCTCGGCGTGGTCGATCCGGTCGGCGAAGCCGCCGCCGATATTGCGCGCACCGCGGCGCTGGTGGCGGGCTATGGCGACAGCGTCCCCGGCGTGCAGATCAACCGGTTCTGCGCCTCGGGTCTCGACGCGGTGAATTTCGCCGCGGCCCAGATCATGGCCGGGCAGCAGGACATGGCGGTCGGCGGCGGCGTCGAATCCATGAGCCGGGTCGGCATCGGGGCAGCGGGCGGCGCCTGGTCGATCGATCCGTCGATCGCGGTCGCGCACTATTTCATGCCGCAGGGCATTTCCGCCGACCTGATCGCGACCAAATACGGATTCTCCCGCGACGACGTCGATGCCTATGCGGTGGAGAGCCAGAAGCGCGCCGGCGCGGCCTGGGACGAGGGGCGCTTCAATCGTTCGGTGATGGTGGTGAAAGACGTCAACGGGTTAACCATTCTGGCCAAGGACGAGCACATGCGGCCGGGCACGACCATGCAGTCGCTCGCCGCGTTGCAGCCGTCATTCGTGCAGATGGGCGAGCTCGGCGGCTTCGATGCGGTGGCCATCCAGGCGCATCCCGACGTCGAATACGTCAATCACGTGCATCACGCCGGCAATTCGTCGGGCATCGTCGACGGCGCCGCCGCGGTCCTGGTCGGCAATGCGCGCGCCGGCCGGCGTGCGGGCTTAAAACCACGAGCCAAGATCAAAGCCTTCGCCAATATCGGCTCGGAGCCGGCGCTGATGCTGACCGGTCCGGTCGATGTGACCAAAAAAGTGTTGAAGAATTCCGGCATGGCGCTGGGCGACATCGATCTGATTGAGATCAACGAGGCGTTCGCCTCGGTGGTGCTGCGCTATCTGCAGGCGTTCGATCTGGATCCGGCGAAAGTGAACGTCAACGGCGGCGCCATTGCGCTCGGCCATCCGCTCGGCGCCACCGGCGCCATGATCCTCGGCACCGTGCTCGACGAACTGGAGCGGCGCGATCTCTCCACCGCGCTGGTCACGCTCTGCATCGGCGCCGGCATGGGCACCGCCACCATCATCGAGCGCGTGTGAGTTGATTAGCCATGCCCAAGATCGATATCGCCAAGCTTCCCATCGATACCCGGACCGGCTACCCGTCGCCCCTCGACCGCGTCGTCGTCGGCCGCGAGCGGAAGCGGCTTGGCAATGCCGTCGGCCTCGACCAGTTCGGCGTCAATCTCACCATGCTCAAGCCCGGCGCATCCTCCGCGCTGCGCCACTGGCACGAAAAGGAGGATGAGCTGGTCTACATCCTCGAAGGCGAGGTGGTGCTGATCGAGGACGAAGGCGAGACCGTGCTCAAGCCCGGCGACGCCGCCGGCTTCAAGGCCAACACGCCAAACGGTCATCATCTCGTCAATCGCACGCAGCGCGACGCGGTTTATCTAGAAATCGGCACACGCTCCAAGCACGAGAAGGCGTCCTATCCGGACGTCGATCTCGTTGCGGTGCGCGACGATGCCGGCATGCGTTACACGCGTAAAAACGGCGAGCCCTATAAATGAGCTTCATCCACTTCACGCTCGACGTCGATGGCGACGGCCTCGCGCTGGTCAGCTGGAATTCGCCGGGACGGTCGATGAATGTTCTCGACGCGGCGGTGCTGGACGAGCTTGCGGCAATCGTCGAGCAGATCGCGGCCGATGCCGCCATCAAGGGCGTGGTCATCACCTCGGGCAAGGACTCGTTCTGCGCCGGCGCCGATCTGACCATGCTGGAGAGCATGAGCCGCGCTCACGCGGAACTTGTGGCATCGCAGGGGGAAACGGCGGCGAACCAACATGTCTTCGAAGAAAGCCGCAAGACGTCGCTGCTGTACCGCCGCATCGAGACCTGCGGCAAGCCGTGGGTCGCGGCGATCAACGGCGTCGCGGTCGGCGGTGGATTTGAGCTGACGCTGGCCTGCCATCATCGCGTCGCCGCCGACAACGACAAAACGCGCGTCGGTCTGCCGGAAATCAAAATCGGCCTGTTTCCCGGTGCCGGCGGCACCCAGCGGGTGGCGCGCATCCTGCCGCCCGCCGATGCGCTGCAGTTTCTGCTCAAGGGCGATCCGATTTCGGCCAGTCGCGCCAAGACCATGAAATTGGTCGACGAGGTGGTGCCGGCCGACGATTTGGTGAAAGCAGCCAAGGCGTGGATCACCACGAGTGGCACCGCCAAGGCGCCGTGGGACATCGACAACTTCAAGCTGCCCGGCGGCCCGGTGCAGTCGAAGGCCGGCATGATGGCGTTCACGCCGGCCAATGCCATCTATCGCCGCGAGACCTATGACAATTATCCGGCGGCGCGCGCCATCATGCAGGTGGTCTATGAGGGATTGCAGCTGCCTTTTGACCAGGCACTGCGCGTCGAATCGCGCTGGTTCGCAAAGATCCTGCGCTCGCCGGAAGCGGCGGCGATGATCCGCTCGCTGTTCGTTTCGATGCAGGAGATCAACAAAGGCGCGCGCCGGCCGACCGCGGTGCCGGCGAAAAAATTCAAGACTATCGGCGTGCTGGGAGCGGGCTTCATGGGCGCCGGCATCGCCTATGTCAGCGCGCTGGCCGGCCTCGACGTGGTGCTGGTCGATCGCGACCCCGAGACCGCGCAGAAGGGCAAGGATCATTCGCAAAAGCTGATGAGCGAGCAGGTCAGCCGGGGCCGCGCCACCGCCGCCGACCGCGACGCAGTGCTGGCGCGCATCAAGCCCACGGCGGACTTTGTCGAACTGAAAGGTTGCGAGCTCGTCATCGAGGCGGTGTTCGAGGACCGCAAGATCAAGGAAGAAGTCACCGCGCGGGCGCAAAACGTCATCGGCGAGAACACGATTTTCGGCTCCAACACCTCGACGCTGCCGATCTCCTCGCTTGCGGAATCGTTCAAGGATCGCTCGCGCTTCATCGGCATCCATTTCTTCTCGCCGGTCGAGCGGATGAATCTGGTCGAGATCATTTTGGGCAAGGAGACCGGCGAGGTGGCGCTGGCCGGCGCGCTCGATTTTGTCCGCGCCATCCGCAAGACGCCGATCGTGGTCAACGATTCGCGCGGCTTTTATACCTCGCGCGTGGTCGGCACTTACCTGCGCGAGGGCCACCTGATGCTGGCCGACGGCGTGCCGGCGGCGATGATCGAGAATGTCGGCCGCATGGCCGGCATGCCGGTCGGCCCGCTCGCCCTCAACGACGAAGTCGCCGTCGATCTCGCCTGGAAAATCCTGAAAGCGACCGAGGCCGATCTCGGACCGCAGGCGATCGATCCGCGGCAGAAGGCGCTGTTGGAAGAGATGGTGGAAAAGCGCGGCCGCTACGGTCGCAAGAATGGCAAGGGCTTTTACGATTATCCGCAGAATGGGCCGAAGCGGCTGTGGCGCGGGCTATCCGACTTGCAGCCGACAAAGCTCGATCCGGACACCATCGATGTCACTGAGCTCAAGCAGCGGTTGCTGGCGATGCAGGCGCTGGAAACCGCCCGCTGCATCGAAGAAGGCGTCGTCACCGATATGCGCGAAGCCGATGTCGGCTCGATCCTCGGCTTCGGCTTTGCGCCATTCACCGGCGGCACCATCTCCTATATCGACGGCATGGGCACCAAGGCCTTCGTCGCACTGTGCAGCAAGCTGGCCAAGCTTCATGGCGACCGCTTCAAGCCCTGCAAGCTCTTGCTCGACATGGCGAAAAAGGGCGAGACGTTCTACCGCCGCTTCCCGCCGCAGGCGCGCAAGGCCGCCGCATGAGCCGCGTCAAAGTCGCATTGCGCTTTGCCGCGCGCCATGTGTAAGGTCGCGACCTTTTTTGGCCGGGACCCTGCATGGCGCGTGACCAAGTCGACCTGACGCCGATCGAAGGGCGCGACGATCTCGTCAATTGGATTGCGCAGGGCGTCAAACCGAAATCGCAATTCCGCATCGGCACCGAGCACGAGAAATTCGCCTTCACGCTCGAAGGCCATCGTCCGGTGCCTTTCGAGGGCCGTCGCGGCATTCGCGCGTTGCTCGAAGGCATGGAACTCCTGCTCGGCTGGCAGCCGATCATGGAAGGGCCGAACATCATCGGCCTGCTCGACGTGACCGGCGGTGGCGCCATTACACTCGAGCCGGGCGGCCAGTTCGAATTGTCCGGCGCCCAGGTCGAGACGGTGCACCAGACTTCGAGCGAGCTCATGGCGCATCTTGCGCAAGTGCGCGAGGTGGCGGCGCCGCTGCGCATCGGCTTTATCGGCATCGGCATGACGCCGAGCTGGACGCGTGGCGACATGCCGAAAATGCCGAAGGGGCGCTACAAGATCATGACCGCCTACATGCCGAAGGTCGGCCAGTACGGCCTCGACATGATGTACCGGACCTGCACGGTGCAGACCAATCTCGATTTCTCCTCCGAAGCCGACATGGTCAAGAAGCTGCGGGTATCGCTGGCGCTGCAGCCGGTGGCGACGGCTTTGTTCGCCAACTCGCCGTTCACCGAAGGCAAGCCGAACGGCTTTCTCTCGTTCCGCTCGGAAATCTGGCGCGACACCGACAATGCGCGCGCCGGCATGCTGGAGTGGGCATTCGAGCCGGGCATGGGTTTCGAGCGCTGGGTCGATTACGCGCTCGACGTGCCGATGTATTTCGTCAAGCGCGGCGACGACTATGTCGATGCCGCCGGACAATCGTTTCGCGACCTGCTTGCCGGCAAGCTGCCCGCTTTGCCGGGCGAACGCGCCATGATCTCCGACTGGGCCAACCATATCAGCTCGATTTTCCCGGAGGTGCGGCTCAAGCGGTATCTGGAAATGCGCGGCGCCGATTCCGGCCCGTTGGCCAATCTGTTAGCGCTGCCGGCGTTCTGGGCCGGCATTCTTTACGACGATGTCAGCCTCGATGCGGCGTGGGATTTGGTCAAGGACTGGAGCGCGCAAGAGCGGCAAAAACTGCGCGACGACGTGCCGATACAGGGTCTGGCGGCAAGAATCCGCGGCCGCACCGTGTTCGAGCTCGCCACCGACACGCTCAAGCTGGCACGCGCCGGGCTGCAACGCCGCAAGCATCTCGATATCGGCGGCCGCGACGAGACTCGCTATCTCGAAGTGCTGGAGGATCGAACGGCGCGCGGCACCACGGCGGCGCAAGAGCTGCTGGAGAAATACCACGGGCCGTGGGGCGGCTCGGTCGATCCGATTTATACCGAATACCCCTACTGATATTGATCCGCGTATTGATCTGCGGCGGAACGTTCAGCGGCGCATTTCACATCCACTCGGCGGGAATAGTCGCTGTTGCCGCGACGTTGGCCGAGACCGGTGCCGAACTCATGGCTGATATTCGGTTGATTTAATGTTTACGACTTTCAGCGACATTACTGGATCACGAAGCTGCAACCCCCAAGGCCCATGACCAAGACACTCACCATGGAAGTCCAGCGCAAAAATGCCGAACGGCAGCTCTTCAGCGCCCGGCGCGCTTTGGGCCATCTGGTGGAGCTCTACGATAGCGGCCAGTGGAAGAACCTCTATCGCGAGGACACTTTTGCTGAGGCTGTCCGGCAGGCGCGGCAAGCCGTCGATCATTGGACCAACGTTGTCGCCAAGTCCGAGAACGCCTAGCGCCTCAGCCGCCGGTTAACGAAGCGTTAACCACCCGCGTCCGCCTTTGCGTGACGCCGTCGATGTCCTCCCAAATTATTTGCCGCCGCCGATGACATTGACCACGTCGGCGGGCTGCATGCACATTGCAGGGAGATGAAGCCCGGACGCGCCATGGCATCGCCCGTCAATGCTGCTCTCTGCGCGTTGCTGGCGACCGCGTTCTGGAGTTTTTTGGGCTATGCGCTGGCTCGCCACCTATTTCCGCGCGCACTGGCGATCGGTGCGGCGCCGGTCATCGGCTGGGCGGTCCATAGCGCGGCGACGCTGCCGATCTTCTTGCTGGTCGGATTCTCGCCGTTTGCCATCGTCGTCCTTGCCGCGCTCTGCGTCGCCATAGCCGTCGCGACGCTCAAGCTTGGGGCGAAGGTCGATGCCGACGCCACGCCGGCAATACCATGGTGGGCATTCGTGGCCGCCGCCGTACTGGCGCGGGTGCCGGCCGTGGCGATCCTGCCGAAGATCGCTCCGGGCGCCGTTCATCTCGCCGACCCGATCTTCGATCATTCCAAGATCGCGATGATTGACGCCATGACGCGGCAGGGCCTGCCGCCGGTCGATCCGGTCTTTGGCGCCGTTGGCCCGCACGGCCAGTTCTTTTACTATTACCTTTGGCACTACAGCGCCGCCGCGCTCGCGCTGCCGCTCCATGTCAGCGGCTGGGAAGCCGATATCGGGCTGACTTGGTTCACCGCACTCGCGTCATTGAGCCTGCTGATGGGGCTTGCGGTGTGGCTCAGCAAGCGATCGGCCGCCGCGATCTGGGTGGTGGCGTTTGCCGCCGCGGCGTCATTGCGCGCGGTGCTGGGCTGGTTATTCGGCGCCTACAGCCTCATGCCGTTCCTGGCGCCGCCGACCGGATTCGCCGGTTGGTTGTTTCAGGCCGCGTGGGCGCCGCAGCATCTGATGGCGGCGTCGTGCGTGGTGGCGGCGATGCTGCTCATCGCCCGATACGCGCAGCGCCAGAGCGTGCTGCTGCTCCTGACCCTGGTCCTGGTCGTGGTGGCGGGTTTCGAGAGCTCGACCTATGTGGGCGGCATCAGTTTTGCGATCGCGGCGCTGGCGGCGGCACCGCTGCTGCTTGTCGCAATCGAGCCGGCGCGGCGCTTGCGGTTCTTCGTTGGCATGGCGGCCGCCGCCGTGCTGGTGGTCTGTCTCGCCGCGCCGTTCCTCAACAATCAGCTCATGGCGGTCGCCGCGCGCGGCGACAATGATCCGATCGTGCTTCGGCATTTTGCCGTGCTCGGCGCGATGTTTCCGGCGGCGCTTGGCCGTGCATTGGATTGGCCGGCCTATTGGCTCCTGCTGCTGCCGATCGAGTTGCCGGCCACTTATGTGGCCGGCGTCATCGCGCTGATTGCGATGCTGCGAAGCGGCGCGCCACCGCCGGAGAAGCTTGCAACCGCAGCATTGGCCTGTCTCGCCGCCGCCGGACTGTTGGCGTCTTGGCTCTTGGCCAGCACGCTCGGCGACAATAACGATCTCGGGCTGCGCGCCGTGCTGCCGGCCGCTTCCGTCCTGATCGCGGCCGCCGCCGCGGGATTGCTGCTGTTGCCGCGGCGCGCCGTGATCGCCGCTACGGCGATCGGTGGGCTCATCCTGAGCCTGGCGGATACGGCGGCGATGATCGGTTCCAACGTCAACGGCACGCCGGCCCCGGACGGCGCGGTTTTCGCGCAGGCGCCGGAGTTATGGCAGGCGGTGCGCCGTTACGCTGCGCCGACCGCGCGCGTCGCCAACAATCCGCTGTTTCTGCAGGATTTGACGCCGTGGCCGGCCAACATCTCCTGGGCGCTTCTTGCCGACCGCAGCTCGTGCTTTGCCGGCCGCGAATTGGCGCTGGCGCTGGCGCCGCTGTCCGGCGTCAGGCGCGAGGCCATCAATGCGCAGTTCGTCCGCGTCTTCGCCGGCGAGGGCACGGCGGAGGACGTAAGCGACATGGCGAAAAAATACGCCTGCGATGTCGTCGTCGTCGTGCCGCAGGACAAGGCCTGGAGCAACGACCCGTTCGCCTCGAGCCCCGATTATCGCCTGGCGGAAAATCGCGACGGACGGTGGCGCATCTACGTGTCGGTGACGGCCGATCCGGCCGCGCGCTAAGCCCGCGTCAAATTCCCGCGAACCAATTGAATCCCTGCTTGCTCCAGAACGTCTCGCGGAAATCATTCGTCACTTCGATCGCCTTGATCCACTTGGCGTTCTTGTAGCCGAGCTTGGTCGAGGTGCGCAGCCGCAGCGGATAGCCGAACGGATCGGCCAGCACGTCGCCGGCATATTTGGTGGCGAGGATGGTCTGCGGATGCAGCGCCGTCGCCATGTCGATGCTCTCGGTATAGTCGTCGTTGCAGATGAAATAGACGTATTTCGCGGTCAGGTCGGCGCCGACGCGCTGCAGGAAATCGCGCAGGTTCGGGCCGGACCATTGTCCGATGTAATCCCAGCCCTCGACGCAGATATGCTTGATGATGATCTCTTGCTCGGGCAGCTGATAGATCTGCTGGGCGGTCCACGGCTGTTTGTTGTCGATGCGGCCGGCGAGCTCGAGTTTCCAGGTCGCGCCGTCGATCGGCTTGACGTCTTCGATGTCGTAATAGGCGTTGAAGCGCGGCGGCTTGACGACCTGCGACGCGCTATAGGTCGGCGCCAGATGGTGCGGGCGGAAGATGGTCGCCTGGACGCGATCGTTCCACGCCGACACCGTACGCAGCACTTTTTGCACCGAATCGTCCTCGCTGACGTCGCAGCCCGTCAACAGCGATAGCGCGCCGAGACTGATGGCGCCGCGCAGCACATTGCGGCGATTGATGTCGTCGAGCAGCGCCCGGTTTTGCGTCAGCACGCCCTGGTCGACGGTATTGCGCGGGCGAAAAATAGATGGCGTGCGCGTGCGTATGGACATTTTGCCCCCGCGTCAGTGGGTTGCTTCGGCTTCGGCCGCTGCTTCGGCGGGATGCGCCGATCCCTCATCCACCACGGGTCCGCCGGTGACCATGGCGACGAGGCTTTGCGGCACCAGAAGCGCAAGCGAGATGTGCACCAGCAGAAAACCGACGATCGCAGTCATGCACAGGAAGTGCACCACCCGGGTCGCCTGAAAGCTGCCGAACAAGGCGGCGAGCTCGGAGAACTGCACCGGCTTCCAAAGCGCGAGGCCGGAGATCACGATCAGAACGCCGATCGTCATGACGCCGAGATAGAGAATTTTCTGCACCGCGTTATAGTGGGTGAGATCGTCGTGGGCGAGGCGAAAGTGCAGCGCGTCGTTCACGGTCGAAAGGATGTCGCGCAGCGAGACCGGAAACAGCTTTTGCCGAAATCGCCCGGTGGCGATGCCGTAGGTCAGATAGGCGAGCCCGTTGAGGACGAAGATCCACATGCCGAAGAAATGCCACTGCAAGCCATATTGCGCCCACTTGCCGATCACGATGCTGTCGGGAAAATGCAGCCAGCCAAGGATCACGTCGTCGTTGTAGATCTTCCAGCCGCTGTCGATCATGATGAAAATGGCGACGGCGTTGATCCAATGCATGATGCGCACCGGCAGTGGATGCAGGCGGCGTTCATGGTGAGTTGATTTGACGGCCGATAGTGTCATCGATGACAGTCGCCCCCGTCAGTCACGCGCGATCGGACCCTACGGGTGCGTGCCGTGCTTCGCAAGTAACGCCGCTTCACAAATGTGCGTGGCGTTTTTGATCGGGAGGATTGCGGCATGAAATTTTTGGTCACGGCAACGGCTTTGCTCGTCGGCTTGATGAGCTCGGCAGGTGCGACGGCAAGGGTTTTCATCCCTGCCGTCGTGGTGGCCCAGGCCATGGTGCCGCCGACCGGCATGGATGACGCCAACAATCCGATGCCCATGGTCGAGCGCATGAACCGGCGTTTTCCGCAACCCGTGCGCGTCGGCGATCTGATCGGCCTGCCGGTGCTCGACGACCGGTCTTCGACGCTCGGTTTTGTGAGCCAGGTCGTGCGCACGCCGGCCGGCAAGATCGAGCTCATCGTCTCCTACAGCCGATGGTTCGGCTGGTTCGGCCGGCCGGTCGCGGTGCCAATCGAAGTCGTCGGCATCGAGGGGCGACAAGTGGCATCGCTCGACATGCCGCGCGGCGAATACGCCACAGCGCCGACCTGGCAGGGCCAGGACGCAACGGCGCTGCCGGACGACGCCTCTGTCCGAATCGCGCTGGCGCGCAATTGAACGATCACGACTTTGTGAAACTGATAACTTTTTGGTGTTTGCCGAATTGTACCGGGTGAGGCGGAAGTGATTGGCGCTTTGCCAAGCGCCGGGCAATGCTTTCGCTTATTGCGTCGTTTGTTATTGGGGGCATCGCATGGATCATGCGAACCGATTGAACGGCAAATCGGTCAACGGCACGTCTGTATCCGCTTTCTCCGATTTGGCTCATGCAACGCCCGCGGCAAGCTGCGGCATCGCTTTCATGGCCAAAGCCTCGGCGCCCGGCCGGGCCAAGACGCGGCTAGTGCCGCCACTAACCTTCGAGGAGGCCGCGGTGCTGAACACCGCGTTCTTGCAGGACGTGGCGGACAACGTGCTGCTCGCCGCTCGCGATGCCGAGCGCCATGGCGGCATTGCCGGTTACGCGGCCTATGGTCCACCCGGCTCGGAAGATTTTTTCCGCCGCACCTTGCCGGGCTCGATCGGCTTGATCGAAGCCTGGCGGGCGAATTTCGGCGATTGCCTGTTGCACACGGTCGAGGAGATTTTCGCCCGCGGGCACGCCTCAGCCGTGGTGCTCAATTCCGACAGCCCGACATTGCCGACGGCGTTGCTGGTCGAGACCGCGGCGCTGTTGGCGCGGCCGGGCGACCGCGCCGTGCTCGGTCCGTCGAGCGACGGCGGCTATTATCTGCTCGGGCTGAAAGCCGCCCATCGCCATTTGTTCGAGACTATCGCCTGGAGCACCGAGCAAGTCGCCAAGCAAACTCTTGAGCGGGCGCGCGAGATCGGTCTCGACGTGCATCGGCTGCCGGTCTGGTACGACGTCGATGACGTCGACGGTTTGCGCCGGCTGCGCGCCGAATTGTCGGAGCGGCAAGTATTATCGGACCGGCAAGCTGCGGGACGGCGCCGCCCCGATAAGAACCAGCCGCATCACGCCGCGCACACGGCGGCCTTGATGAATAGCCTGTGGCTGAACCACGATTTCAATCGCCGCGCCGCGGCGCTGTTCGAAGCCGAACCGTTGCGCGCTTAAGACGCGCGACGCTTAAACGCGTCAGACGCAAAAACAGGGACGGCAATAATGGCAGTGGCGACGGCAAAACGTTCGGTCGATCCCAGGCGCTATTTCGAGAGCGTCGACGCGGCGAGCGAGAAGCCGGAGCACGAGCCTGTCTGCCTTTATCTGGAGACGACCAACCGCTGCAATCTGCTCTGTACCACCTGTCCGCGCACCTACGCGGAGCTCGAGCCGCCGGCCGATATGAGCTGGGAGCTGTTCACCTCGATCGTCGATCAGATCCCGCGCCTGCATCGCGCCGTGCTGCACGGCGTCGGCGAGCCCATGCTGGTGAAGAATTTGCCGCGCATGGTGCGTTACCTCAAGGACCGCGGCACCTATGTGTTGTTCAACACCAACGGCACCGTGCTCAACGAGCGCAACGGCCGGGCGCTGATCGCCGCCGGGCTCGACGAGCTGCGGGTGTCGTTCGACGCAGCCACAGCCGAGTCCTATCTCGCCGTGCGCGGCAAGAACTATTTCAACCGCATCCTGAAAAACGTGCGCGCGTTCCGCGAGCTGCAGGAGCGCGAGGGTCACACAAAACCGCGCGTCTCGGCCTGGCTGACCGGCTTGCGCGAAACCATCGAAGAATTGCCGGATTTTGTCCGCGTCGCCGCCGAGACCGGCGTCAAGGAAGTGCATTTGCAGCGGCTGGTATTCTTCAAGGACGGCGCGATCGGCAAGGCGCGGCCGGATCAGGCGCTCTACGAGCAGCTCTCCGGCGAGGAGGCGGTCCATATCGACCGCGCCGCCGCACTCGCCAAATCGCTCGGCGTCACTTTCAACGCCTCGGGCGCCGCCGCCGAGCCGGGCATGAGTCTCAAGCGCAACGACAACGGCTCGCCGTGGTCGCTGTGCCGGCGGCCGTGGACGGTGATGTATTTCACCGCCAATGGCCGCGCGCTGCCGTGCTGCATCGCGCCGTTCTCGCAGCGCGGCTATGAGAATTACACGCTCGGCGACGCCACCCAGCAGACGCTGCGCGAGATCTGGACCGGGCCGGCCTACAGCGATTTCCGCAAGGCGCTATTGTCGAACACGCCGCCGGATGCCTGCGCCAGTTGCGGATTGCGATGGAGTCTTTAGCGATGCCTGACAGGGCGTCCGCGGGCGGTGTCGTCGTCGTCATTCCCACATTCAACGAAGCGGAGTCGATTGCGGCCGTGGTCGCGGAGATACCTCGTGACGTCGTCGGCCGCGTGATCGTGGCCGATGGCGGCAGCCACGACGGCACTTCGGAGAAAGCAGGTCGCGCGGGCGCAGAGGTGATTGCGGTCGGCCGCGGCTATGGCCTGGCTTGCCTCAAGGGCGCGCAAGCGGCGCAATCCGACGACGTCGTCGTCTTCATGGACGGCGATGGCGCCGACGATCCGGCCGCTATCGCGACCCTGGTCGCGCCGATCCGCTCCGGCGCCTACGACTTCGTCATCGCCTCGCGCGCCCTTGGCGAGCGCGAGCGGGGCAGCATGGCCTGGCACCAGCTTGTCGCCGGCCGCATCGCCGGCGTTTTGACGCGGCTGCTTTATGGCGTGCGCTATACCGACATGTGCGCGTTCCGCGCCATCCGCCGCGACACGCTGCTCGCGCTCGGCATGCGCGAGCTCACCTACGGGTGGAATCTGGAAATGCAGATGCGGGTGGCGCGTGCCGGCCTGCGCGTCTTGGAAGTGCCGGTCGGCTATCGCCGCCGTATCGGCGGGCAATCCAAGGTGGCGGGAAGCTTGCGCGGTTCGGTCAGGGCCGGCGTGAAAATCATTTCGACTTTTGCGCGCGTGGCGATGGAGCCCGAGCGCGGCAGCGCCTCTTAGCGCGCTACATCGCGACTTTGCGCAAAAAGCCGTCGACGCTTCCGCGCAGGTCCGCCGCGGCCTTCTCGACCGCTTGGGATGCCGTCAAGACGGTGTCGGCCGAGCTTTGCATGTCGGAAATGGCGGTGGAGACCCGTTGCAGCACCGAAACCACCGATTTCGTCCCCGAAGCCGCCGCCGCGACGTTGCTGGAAATCTGGCTGGTGGACGCGTGCTGCTGCTCGACCGCCGACGCGATCGCCGCGGTGAATTGCTGAATATCCTGGACGCGGCCACTGATGCTGCCGATGGCGCGAACGGCGCTCTGCGTCGAGGACTGCACCTCGGCGATCTGCGCGGCGATGACGTCGGTGGCTTTGGCGGTCTGCACCGCAAGCGCCTTGACCTCGGACGCGACCACGGCAAAGCCCTTGCCGGCGGTGCCGGCGCGCGCCGCCTCGATGGTGGCGTTGAGTGCCAAGAGGTTGGTCTGCCTGGCGACGCTGTGGATGAGCTTGATGACGTCGTCGATCTTCTGCGCCGCTTCGGCGAGGCCTGCGATGTCGGCATTGGTCGATTGCGCCTCCGCGGTCGCCTCGCGCACCACCTCGGTGGCGCGGGCCAGCTGGCGGTTGATCTCGGCGATCGATTTCGACATTTCCTCCGCCGCGTTGGCGGCGATCTCGACGCTCTCGAAAGCGTCGCCTGACGTCCTGACCGCGCCCGCCGTATGGCTGGTGGTGTCGTTGGAGATCGCCGACAGCGCCGACGCGGTCGCCTTCATCGCCGCGACGCTGTCGCCGACGGTCTTCAACACGCCTTCGACGCTTTCGCGGAACCAGGCGATGGCTTCTTCCACGACGGTGCGGCGTGCTTCCTGGGCGCCGAGCAGGGCATTTTTCTGTTCCACCTTGCGGCGCTCGGTGATGTCGTGGTGGGTGCCGATCCAGTACGCTCCGCCGGGTATGCCGCGGTTGACCACCGCAATAGAGCGGCCGTCGGGCAATTCGGAGACGAAGCTGACGACTTTTCCGGCCGCCATGATCTCCATGAGCTCGGCGACGTATTTGTCCGGATCGCTCGGCAGGCTGCCGGATCTGGCGCGCAGCCGAACGATATCGGCGAGCCGGGCGCCGGGTTTTACGATGTGCGGCGGCAGGTCGTAGATTTTCAGGTAGCGATCGTTGCAGACGACGAGGCGCGCCTTGGCGTCGAACATCACGACGCCCTGGGTCATGTTGTTGAGCGCAAGCTCGAGCAGTTTTCCTTTGCGGCTCAGCCTGCCGGACGATTGCGCCCACCTGGAACGAAAAATGACGGCAACGCCGGCCAAAAGACAAACCAGGCACACGGCGGCGGCCAGGCGCCAGTCGAGCTCCGGCGTCAAACTGTCCAAAACCCGCAGCATCGTGTCCGCTTGCTTATTGGCTGTTCGGTTTGCTCAACAGCTAGCCGACATCGATTTACGTTTCGTTAATCAACGGGCGCCACCCCCGATTCGCAGTCCTCACTCGCTTTTCAGGATGGGCTTATTGGGATCGATCCAGAACGCCCAAATCGCCGCCCCGACGACGAGAAGGCCGGCGGCGACGATGAACGGCGCCTGCCACTTGTCGCCCACGGCCAAGTAGCCGAACACGATCGGCGAGATGGCGCCGCCGAAATTGCCGGCCATGTTCATCATGCCGGATACGGTTCCGGAATATTTGCCGCCGGTATCCATCGGCACCGCCCATGACGGGCCGATGGTGCATTCCAGGAAGAACATCGAAGCAGTGAGGCAGCCGACCGCGACATATGGATCCTCGGTGAGCGCCGCCGGCACGATGAATGCGGCGCAGCCGAGCAACCCGGTGATCGCTACGGCGCTGCGGGCGAGCTTGGCATTGCCGGTCGTTCGCAGCAGCCAATCGGTCGCCAGGCCGCCCACGGTGTCGCCGACGACGCCGGCCCACAGCGGCAGCGAGGCCAGCAAGCCGCCTTTGAGCAGCGTGAAATGCCGCACGTCGATCAGATACTTCGTCAGCCAGGTCAGGAAAATCCACAGGCAGTAAACGTAAGTGAAATATGCGAGCATGATCGCCCACATATTGGCCGAGCGCAGCAATGTGCCCCACGGCACCTCGGTCTGGTCCGCGACGGGCGGCGGATTGATTTCCCCGTTCGGGCCGCGGCCGCGAATGGTTTCCAGTTCCGCCCGGTTCACCAAAGCGTGCTGTTCCGGCAGGTTGCGGTAGCTAAAACTCCACCACAGCGACCACACTAATCCGATCGCCCCGCAAATCACGAACGCCCAGCGCCAGCCGAGATTGATCATGATCAGCAGCACGATCGGCGGCGCGATCGCCGCTCCGGCGCGGCTGGCGCTGTGGGTGATACCCTGCACGAAGCCGCGTTCGGGTCGCGGATACCAAAGCTGCATCGCGCGCGTCGCGCCGGGAAAGGCGCCGGCTTCGCCGACCCCGAACAGGAAGCGCAGCACGATGAACGAGGTGGCGCTGAACGCCAGGCCGGTGGCGGCGGTCATGATCGACCAATAGGCGACGATGGTTCCCAGCACGGTGCGGGCGCCGAAACGGTCGCTCAGCCAGCCGCCCGGCACCTGGAACAGCGCATAGGCCCAGACGAAGGCGCTGAAGATGTAGCCCATCGTGACATTGTCGAAACCGAATTCCTTGCTGATCTGCGGCGCCGCGGTCGAAATGTTGACGCGGTCGAGATAGGTGATGAGATACATCACGCTGATCAAAAACAGGATGTACCAGCGGCCGCGGCTCGGCTGCATGTGTGCTGGCTCCGCCATGTGTTTGCTCCCCGTCCCATGCCCGCCGTTGCACATCGCGCGAGCTTTGCGGCGGCAACTTGCCCGTTTATGGGGGAGGCGGCAAGAGAAGCGTTGCGGCGGATGAGTTTTACAGACTTGCCGCGTTATAATCCGGCAGAGGCCAACCGGGACGATCCACATGATCAAGCGCTACAGCGACCACGCCGCCAACGAGCGAACGTTCCTCGCCTGGGTCCGCACCGCCATCGCGGTCATGGCGTTCGGGTTCGTGATCGAGCGCTTCGATCTGTTTCTCCAGGTCATGGCGCCGCAATTGGCGCTGAAGCAAGCCGCGCCGCACGGCCAATCATTTGCCAATGCGGCCGGATTGGCATTTATCGCCATCGGCGTGGTGATGATCGTCATCGCCGGGTTTCGCTTCCGCAAAACCGCCAAAGACATCGAGACCGAAGACGCGGTGCCGAGCACCGGCCAGCGCTTCGATCTCGCGCTCGCCGCGCTGATCGGGCTGTTGGGCGTAGCGCTGTTTCTTTATCTGTCGCGGGCCATGTTGCCCGCGATCTGATTTTTCGGTTTAGCTTCGGATGGCCGCGAGCAGATCGCGGCGAGACACACGTGGTCTCGACCGCCGGTGCCGTTATCCGTTGATGGAACGGTGCGGCGGTGTGATCGAGCCACGTCCGCACAACTGCTCGGCTTCAAGCCAAGCCATTTCCAAAAGCTGCGCCAACAGGATGAAATTTTCCGCCGCCGCCATTTGCGCCAGCTGTGCCGTCATTGTGGAAATATAGTCGGCGATCTCATGATCGGACTTACCGCTTTGATCAGTCATGATTTTGCCCCCGATCAAAACCGTCACATCACAAGTATGGCGCGAGCCCGGGTGCATGGGAAGCGAATAGAATTTCAAGATTCATCATATTTCGCGGCGTCCTGCGACGATCAGGCGGTCTGCCAGGCTCTGCAGAAACTCATGAACGACGCCGGCATCAATTCCCGACCGCCTCAGCTCACGGAAACTAATTCGCAGGTTAGGTGATCTTCTACCTGTTTCACCCCGGGGGTTCTTTCAACAAGCACCTTAAGTGCGTCTCGCTGCGCTAACTCAGCAATGCTGCCCCATATATCCGCGATGCCATCGCGCACGACGACATCGACATCAACGCCGGCCGACCAGTCTTGCTTGGCAATATCGGAGAGAATCTGACTGCGAATAGCGGCGTCATCCTTCGAGGATTTAGGGGCTGCACGATATATACTCGCCAGCGCGCGCATCAGGTTGACGCGGCTCACGACTCCGACGACTTTTTCACCGCGAACGACCGGCAACCGTTTGACGCGAAGACTTTCCATCAAATGAACAACCTGATCCAGCGGAGTATCTTCCTGGACCGTAATAGGCTTGCGTGTCATCACCTCTTTCACTTTGAATCCGTGAGAATGCACGTAGTCGTTGGCGGGCGCGCCCGGCCCCAAGAAGGCATCGAGCCAATGCGATCGCTTACGTTCCGTGCCAATCTCCGAGCGGCGCAGAAAATCCCCCTCGCTCACGATGCCAACGAGTTTGTCTTTGTCGTCGATCACTGGCAGTCCGCTGATGTGGTTATCCAGCATCAACCGTATCGCATGACGAATCGTCGCTTCCGGCGCGACCGAAACGACCCGACGTGTCATCACGTCCGATACTTTCATGGCGATCTCCTGTCCGATACGGTAACGGACAATCCGGCTGACTCTGGCCATCGCGACGTCGGGCGGCGGCGCGCCGACAACGCAATATCAATGTGGCTACGATCATCACTCAGAGTAAGCCGCGCGGGACGCCACCGGCTCGCTCCGTTCAATAAGTTACGGGGTGCACGGAGCCCTGAGCTTGATATGGGTCAATAAAGCCGCCGCTCTCAGATTATATTTTCTTAAAGTGACCCGCGGGCCGCAGTTTGGGCTTCGTCAGCTGTCAGAAGCAGATAGGGAGCGTTTCCACTGTGTTCTTGGGTGGGGCCTAATCTTGAAAAAACTAAGCAGAATCAAAATCGAATATTGTGGTGGTGCCCAGGGGCGGAATTGAACCACCGACACCTGCATTTTCAGTGCAGTGCTCTACCAACTGAGCTACCTGGGCACACGCGCTCGCTACGCGAGAGCGCCGTCTTATAAAGGCTCGAATTTCGGCTGTCCAGAATAGGCCTTGGATCAATTCAAGGCTTGGATCAATTCAAGGCCTGGATCAATTCGGCACGTCCCCGCTGTCGTCGCGCCGCTCGTCCTCTTCTTCGTCCTCCGTCACAGGGATCGCATAGCTGCCGACCAGCCAGCGGTGCAGATCGACGTCGGCGCAGCGTTTCGAGCAAAACGGCTTGACCCGCTCGTCCGTAGGTTTGCCGCAGATCGGGCAAGCTTTGCGGGTTTTGGCATCGGCCATGAGATGAATATGGGCCGTGCCCGCGACCCCGCCAAGATCACACCGCGTTGAGCCAGCCGAAATGGATCGGGTAGCCCTCGCCGCCGAGCAGCGTCATGGTCTCGTAGAGCGGCAGGCCGACGATGTTGGAATAGGAGCCGACGATCTTCACCAGAAAAGTTCCGGCGATGCCTTGCGCCGCGTAGCCGCCGGCCTTGCCGCGCCATTCGCCCGACGCGAGATAGGATTCGATGTCCTGGTCGGAGAGGCGCTTGAAGCGCACCCGCGTCTCGACGTGGCGCTGCCGGAACGTCTCCTTCGGCGTTACCAGACACACCGAGGTATGGACGCGGTGATTGCGGCCGGAGAGGAGCCGCAAGCATTGCGCCGCTTCGTCAAGCAGCTCCGCCTTCGGCAAAATGCGCCGGCCGACGGCGACCACGGTGTCGGCGGCGAGGATGTAGGAGCCTTTTAGCTCCTCGTCGATGCGCACCATGTTGAGCGCCGCTTCCGCCTTGTTGCGGGCGAGCCGTGTGGCGCAGGCGCGCGGCAGCTCGCCGCGCTTCGGCGTTTCGTCGATGTCGGCAGGGCGCAGCGCATCGGGCTCGATGCCGGCCTGGTTGACGAGCGCCAGCCGGCGCGGCGAGCCGGAAGCGAGCACGAATTTCGGACGGCCGATCACGGCTGCACGCTCTTTTCGTTAGGAAGGTCCGGCGAGGATATCACTTGAAGCGATAGGTGATACGACCTTTGGTCAGGTCGTAGGGCGTCATCTCCACCAGCACCTTGTCGCCGGCGAGCACGCGGATTCGGTTCTTGCGCATGCGGCCTGCCGTGTGGGCGATGATCTCGTGCTCGTTCTCGAGCTTGACGCGGAAGGTGGCATTCGGCAGCAGTTCCGACACCACACCGGGAAATTCCAACAGTTCTTCTTTCGCCATTCGCGGACCGAGATTGCTGGCATTTGACCGCGATCATAACCGAAATCCCGGCCAAAATCGGCGCGGAACCTAGCGGATGACGGGCCTTTCCACAACTGGCTGAGTATTCATTCATTGCCGGTGCGCGGCCCGGCGAAACGCTCGCGGATCCGCGCCAAAAGTTGGTCGCGAACCTCGCGATAGGCATCGAGCCGTTGCTCGCGGCTGCCTTCGACGGCGGAGGGGTCCGCGGTCGGCCAATATTCGACTTCGACACCGCTCACGCGGGTCAGTTCCAGCGCTCGGTGATGCGCTTCCGGCGCCAAGGTGACGATGAGGTCGAAGTTCAGCCCCTCCCACTCGTCGAGCTCCTCGAAGGTGACCGGCTTGTGCCGCGAAATGTCGATGCCGATTTCCGCCATGGCGGCCACCGCGAACGGATCGAGCTCGCCTTTGCGCACGCCGGCCGAACCGACATAGGTCGAACGGCCGAACATCTGGCCGAACAAACCCGCCGCGATCGGCGAGCGCACGGAATTGAGCCCGCAGGCGAACAGCACCGCGAGCGGTCGTGCCGCCGCCATCGAACCGCTCAGCCCTTCCAGTGCAGCACCGTGATCAACGTGAACAGCCGCCGCGCGGTGTCGAAATCGACTTCGACCTTGCGCTTGAGCCGCTCCATCACGATGCGCGAGCCCTCGTCGTGCAGCCCCCGGCGGCCCATATCGAGCGCTTCGATGCGATCCGGCGTCGCGGTGCGGATCGCCGAGTAATAGCTGTCGCAGACCGTGAAGTAGTCCTTGACGATGCGGCGGAACGGCGCCAGCGACAGCATGTGCGCGATCACCGGCGTGCCGTCGGTCAGGCGGATATCGAATACCAGCCGGTCGCCGCGCATGCCGAGATGCAGCGCATAAGGCCCACCGTCGTGGTCCACGGGCCGGAAACTGTTCTCTTGGATCAGGTCGTAAATCGCCACCCGGCGCTCATGCTCGATGTCGTCGCTGGAGCTGGCTAGCGAAGCTTCGTCGAGCGTCACCGCCGCGAGGCGGCCGGCTTGAGCTTTGCGGGGCGGGCGTGACATCAGCGATTGAGACGGATGGCGATGGAACGGGCGTGGGCGTCGAGCCCTTCCGCCGTGCCGAGCGTGATCGCGGCTTCGCCGAGCGCGCGCAATTGCTCCGGTCCGCATTTGAGGATCGAGGTGCGCTTCATGAAATCGAGCACGCCGAGGCCGGAAGAGAACCGCGCCGACCGCGCCGTCGGCAGCACGTGGTTGGAGCCGGCGACATAATCGCCGATCGCTTCGGGCGTATGCGGACCGATGAAAATGGCGCCGGCATTGCGAATGCGCTTGGCCAGCGCGTCGGCGTCGGTGGCGACGATTTCCAGATGCTCGGGCGCGATGGCGTCGACCAGCGGCATCGCTTCGTCGAGATCGCGCACCATGATGGTCGCGCCGAAATCGCGCCACGACGCGGCGGCGATTCTTTCACGCGGCAATCGGGCCAGCTGAATCTCCACCGCGCGTTCGACCGCGCCGGCAAGCTTTTCGTCGTCGGTCATCAGGATCGCTTGCGCGCTGGCATCGTGCTCGGCCTGGGCCAAAAGGTCGGCGGCGATCCAGTCGGCATTGCCGGTGTGGTCAGCAATGATCAGCACCTCGGAGGGGCCGGCGATCATGTCGATGCCGACCTTGCCGAACACCATGCGCTTGGCTGCCGCGACATAGGCGTTGCCGGGCCCGACGATCTTGGCGACCGGCGCGATGGATTCGGTGCCATAGGCCAGCGCCGCGACCGCTTGCGCGCCGCCGATGCGATAAATCTCATCGACGCCGGAAAGTTTTGCCGCGGCCAGCACCAGCGGATTGAGCGCGCCATCCGGTGCCGGCACCACCATCACGATGCGCGGCACGCCGGCGACCTTGGCCGGCACCGCATTCATCAAAACCGAGGAGGGATAGGCGGCGGTGCCGCCCGGCACGTATAGGCCGACCGCGTCGATCGCCGTCCAGCGCGAACCGAGCTCGACGCCGAGCGGATCGGTAAAGCTATCGTCCCGCGGCATCTGCCGGCGATGAAAAACCTCGATGCGGTCGCGGGCCAGTTTTAGCGCGTCGAGCGCGGCAGGCGCGCCGTCAGCCAGCGCGGCGGCGATTTCGTCCGCTGTCACCTTGAGACCGACGCGGTCGAGATCGAGCCGATCGAATTTCTGCGTGTACTCCTTCAGCGCCGCGTCGCCCCGCGCGGCGACGTCGTTAACGATCGCGCGCACCGTCGCTTCGACGTCGGCGGATGTCTCGCGTTTGCCGTCGAGAAAAGCGCGGAACTTTTGCGCAAAATCGGCCGAACGTGTGTCGAGGCGGATCGCCATTGCTTTGACCTGTCGGATGCGATGACGCCTATCAGCACTCGGTTCTTATAACAATTCTAATATGGGGCTTTTCGATTGACAAAAACGCCCTTGTTGCCCAACTCCATGGAATAATCGGCGGACACCCGCGCTATGGCTGTCATGACCGGAGGAAAAGCGTGAAGTTCGGCCGCAGCATCGGTTTCTTCGCTTTGGTGTCGTTCGCGGCGGTGGTTGCCGTTCCGCGCACCGCGACAGCCGACGATACGGTCACGCTGTCGTTAACCCTGAAGGATCACAAGTTCGATCCCGCCGAGGTGCACGCGCCGGCCGGCGTGCCGATCGAATTTCACGTCAAGAACCTCAACGGCATCGTCTCCGAGTTCGAAAGCGGCGATCTGCACTTCGAAAAGATCGTGCCCAACGGCAGCGAGGCCGTCGTTCATGTGCGGCCGCAGCAGCCGGGCCGTTACAACTTCTTCGACGACTTTCACCACGAGACGCAAGGTTTTCTTGTCGTGCCATGAATCGTGCCATGAGGTGTCCGTGCTCGCCGCGCTCCTGATCGTCTTCCGCGAGGTCTTCGAGGCCGGCCTGATCGTCGGCATCGTCATGGCCGTGACCGCGGGCGTGCCGGGCCGCGGGCTGTGGATCTTTGGCGGCGTCGCCGCCGGCGTGCTCGGCGCCTGCGTGGTGGCGCTGTTCACCGGCGGCTTGTCGGAGCTTTTCGGCGGCAACGGCCAGGAAATCTTCAACGCCTCGATCCTCGGCTTCGCCGTGCTGATGCTGACCTGGCACAATGTCTGGATGGCGCGGCACGGCCGCGAGATGGCGGCCGAGCTGCGCGCGGCGGGCGAGGCGGTGGCGGCCGGCTCGAAATCGCTGGCCGCGCTCGGCGTCGTGGTGGCGATCGCCGTGCTGCGCGAGGGCTCCGAAGTGGTGCTGTTCCTCTATGGGGTGGCGGCGGCGCAAGGCGGCGCGAGCCTCGCCATGGTGTTCGGCGGCCTCATCGGGCTGGTGCTTGGCTCGCTGGTTTGTCTAGCGACCTATCTCGGTCTCGTTACCATTCCGACGCGTTATCTGTTCGGCGTAACCAGCGCCTTGATAGCACTCCTGGCCGCGGGCATGGCGGCGCAGGCCATCGCCTTCCTGGAACAGGCCAATATCCTCACCGCGCTGGATGAGACGGTGTGGGACACGTCCTGGATCTTGAGCGATTCAAGCTATCTCGGCCGCGCGCTGCACACATTGATCGGCTATGTCGATCAGCCGACCGCCATGCAACTCATCGTCTATGCGGCGACGCTTGCGGTGATCGTCGTGCTGATGAAGCTGTTTGCGTCGCCGACGGCGCACCGGCCGCACGTCGCCGCCGCGGAATGACGGCTCAAGCCGTCACCGATCCGCCGGCAAAGTGATCGGGGCAGATGGCCGCCGTGGTGACCTCGCCGAGATCGGCGAGCTCGGCTTCGAGGCATTCGACGTCGAGACGAATGACGCCGCCGCCAGAGAAGATCAGCGATATGACACCGGCCGGCGCATCATGCTCGGCGAATTCGACGGCGAGCAGATTGAGCCGCGCCTCCTTGTCCGACTGATCGAGACCGCGGCACTTGCAGCCGAGTACGCGCTCGAACCGCAGCGCGGTGCGGCAGCGCCGATATTCCGCGGCATGCTTGGCGTCGACCACCGTCATCCAGTCGAAGCGGTTGAGCGCCATGACGAAGCGGTGTTCGCGCGGCAGCCAAAGCATGTCGCCGACGCGCACCAGCGCGTCCTGAACATGGGCCGAAACCACCTCGATGTCGTCGCGGTCCAGCGCGACGAGCTTGAGTTCCTCGGGGCAGACGCTCATGCGTGGCTCGCTTCCTTGCAGTGTTCCTTTAGTTAGGAAGTTAGGAAGGTGCTCCGCAGGCCGCAAGCCCCTTTGGCCCTCTTTTAGGCGGGGCGCTTGCGGACACGCTAAAACGCTACGCAGGCTGGCCGCACGATGACGCCGACCGAGTGCTGGTGGAAGGCGCGCTTATAGGC